>Ga0307425_1002299_pt1 | contig 10852 bp, 12 predicted proteins | sample SalMarWE160330MG_FD_202152 | JGI IMG/M metagenome (GOLD analysis project Ga0307425, IMG submission 202152) | Salt marsh sediment microbial communities from the Plum Island Ecosystem LTER, Massachusetts, United States - WE1603-30 | ecosystem: Environmental > Aquatic > Marine > Intertidal zone >... | reverse complement strand
GCGGCCTGCATCGAGCGGGTGCACGCCATCTACATCCTTGTTCGCAGAAAGGGCGGCCTTGACGCTGGCTTCGTCGATGCCCTTGGGCAATGGCTCTTGGATCATGATCCCGTGCACGCTCTCGTCCGCGTTGAGCTCGCCGACCGCACGCACGATCTCGGCCTGCGAAGCCGTCTCAGGCAAGATACAGGGGACAAAGCCCATTCCGCGATTGATGAACCCCTTCTCGATCATGCCGGCATAGCTGACTGAAGCCGGATCCTCACCTGCACGCAAGACCGCGATCGTGGGTGTGACGGCGTAACGTTCCTTGAACGTATCGATCTCGGCCTGTAGTTCTGTGCGCAGCACTTGAGCTAGCGCCCGTCCGTCGAGTATTGTAGCTGCCATATCTATGCTCCTCCCTACAGCTTTTCCACGACCAGGTCATAGATCTGGTCCTTGAGTGCCGGTTTGCCTTCCAGCAGTCCGTTCAGCTTCTGGCGCATCTCGTCGGCGAATGCCTGATCCTTGATCGCGTTGATGTTGATGATCACGTTCAAAGCCGCGCTGCGCAGGCCGCCCTCTGCCATGACCGCAGCCACGCCAGCATCGCTCACCGCATACACGTTGCCCATCTCGGCAGCAGGCGTGCACAGGTCGAGCACCTTGACGCACGCTTCAGCCACCTGCATCGGCACCACCGTTGCGCCCTTGAGCGCCTCCTGGATGGCTGCCGAACGGGTACTCTTTTGCTCGTCGGTCTCACGGGGCATGCCATAGGCCTTTGATACGCCAGTGTACGCCTCTACATCTGCCTCGAGCAGGTCAGCGAGTTCGTGGCGCAGGACCTCCGATCGCTCGACCAGGGCGCCGATCTCGTCCTGCACGTCGGCGTACTTTTTCTTGCCCAGCGTCAGGTTGCAGACCATACTCACCAGGGCAGCACCGAGCGCACCAGCAAGCGCCGCTACGCTGCCTCCGCCTGGTGCTGGCGCGGAGCTGGCGAGTGCATCGAGGAAATCGACCAGTGTCTTGTCGGTCAGCTTGTCGCTCATGAGGGATCCTCCTTTGCGATGGAGTGAACGGTGGTATAGAAAAAGACGAGCCACGGACCCATTCGGGCCCGTGGCCGTATCATACCACAGGATTGTGCGGCTGCAAAGCGCAGGCTGGCTCGTGCCCTGCGCGCCCTCGGCCTGCGATCATGCAAGTCGGGCTGCAGCTCGACGGAAAAAGGTGGGACGAGAAACCTGGGGATAAGACGTCGTACGACAGGTTTCTCGTCCCGTATAAATTGGGTCCCCCCCCAATAGACTTATGAATCTAGTCCACAAAGTCGCGCAGTCTGCGCGTGTGGCGTGGATGCCGCAGGCGGCGCAAGGCCTTGGCCTCGATCTGGCGGATGCGCTCGCGGGTGACGCCGAACTTGCGTCCCACCTCGTCCAGCGTATGGGTTTGCCCGTCTTTGAGGCCAAAGCGAAGCTGGATGACACGCCCTTCGCGTGGGCTCAACGAGGAGAGGATGCCCGCAATCTCATCGCGCAGCAACTGCTGTGTCGCGGTCTCTAGCGGCGGCGTGGCACCATCATCCTCGATGAAATCCTCCAGGTGCCCATCGTTCTCATCTCCGACCGGCATCTCGAGCGAGAGCGGGTGCTGCGCCACGCGCAGGATGTGCTCTACCTTTTCCGCATCGGTGTTGAGTTCCTCGGCAAGTTCCTCGACGGTGGGGTCACGTCCCAGACGCTGCGCGATAGCGCGCGAGGCACGCGTGACCCGGTTGATGCGCTCACACATGTGGACCGGCACGCGGATCGTGCGCGCCTGATCGGCGATCGCGCGTGTGATGGCTTGGCGGATCCACCAGGTGGCATAGGTCGAGAACTTGTAGCCACGATGGTAGTCGAACTTTTCGACCGCGCGGATCAAGCCAATGTTGCCTTCCTGGATCAGATCGAGAAAAGCGACCCCCCGTCCCGTGTAGTGCTTGGCAATGCTCACCACCAGCCGGAAATTGGCCTCGATGATCTTTTGGCGGGCGAGCTCGCCCGCTTTGATCGCTTCGAGGAGTTGGGCGTGCCGGTCTTTTTCGTGCCCGTCCTCTAGCTCGGCGGACGCATCCCGGCCACGCTCGACCTGGGAGGCCAGGTCGCGCTCTTCTTCGGCAGTGAGCAAAGGAGTCTGGCTGATCTCTTTCAGGTACAGACTGACGGCGTCTTCCACGGTGACTCCTTTCCGTCCTCGACTCTCCTCTTCCTCCTCGTCGTCGGATAGGATGTCGAACTCGTCGTCCTCGTCGGTGTACACATCGAGCTCGGGCTCCTCGTCGGGAGCTGAGCGTTTGTTCCTGGCAGAGATCTCGTCCTTGGGTTTTCTCACCTTACTGCTCCTGGCCCGGGGGTGTAGTGAATCGTGTGCCCAAGCATACGCATGTGCCCAAGCACACGGTGGAGCACAGGACCTGTGGGGCCTCGATTCGTCTGAAGCGTCAATCCCCCCTGCCTTGTCCCTTGAGCGCTTCGTCGGTGACGATCTCAGCTTGCCCTTATCCTCTGGAGTGAGTCAGGAGTGAGGAAGTGTCGAGCACTAGAGAGACCTGCACGAGCCTGACTGAAATCCTCACTTATGGTAATATGTCAACTCAATAAACATTATAACGCAATTTCTGTGAAAATCAAGGTAATTTCACGTAAATTTCACGCCAACTGCGCTCTGAGGTTTTACAGGGTAAACGGGCCTAGAGAGGCCCATTCCAGGGCGAGCCGCGTCATCCAGATCTCCTCTTGGTCTCGCTGTCGGTGACATGCTGTGCTTCCTGCGACCGGAAGAAAGAGGGAGCCAGTGCCCGGCAACACTGGCTCCCGAAGGAAAGAGGAGAGAAAGGATTGATGCTTTCATTATACCAAAACGGCGGGAAATGTCTGTACCCTTGCCGTGAAGGAACCGTGAAACATGCGTGAACGCGCAGTCTGTCCACCCGGCATACCCGCCGCACGTTGAGGTATCCTCTCGGACGGGGGAGCTGGGTTCCTGGCGCTGGCACACTTGACAAATCCGGGGAATTGGCTATACTTGAGAAGGCCTGAGCATAGGGTAACGTGCTGAGTACTTGACGAGTGGCCGGTTTGCGGGTATAATAGCAGTTCTGGTAAGCCGGCGTAGCTCAGTCGGCAGAGCATCCGCCTTGTAAGCGGACGGTCAAGGGTTCAAGTCCCTTCGCCGGCTCTGTGCTAGAGGGCACGTTGCACGATGTGATGGGAATAATGGGCAGGTACCCAAGTGGCCAAAGGGGGCTGACTGTAAATCAGCTGGCACAGCCTTCAGTGGTTCGAATCCGCTCCTGCCCACTTGTGAGTTCGAGTGTTGGGTCACGGTTCGCAGTCATGCACGTGGCGAACGGCTCAGCACTTTTTTGATGAGAGCCGGGAATCTGCCCGCGTAGCTCAGGCGGTAGAGCACACCCTTGGTAAGGGTGTGGTCAAGGGTTCGAGTCCCTTCGCGGGCTCTCATACGACCCGAGCACTTGCTTTCGAGACAGCAGCGCAACGCAGGAGGAACAGGATGGCGAAGGAAAAGTTCGTACGAACCAAGCCCCACGTGAACGTGGGCACGATCGGCCATATCGACCATGGGAAGACGACGCTGACGGCAGCGATGACCAAGGTGCTGGCGATGAAGGGCTGGGCGGACTATCGTCCGTTCGACTCGATCGACAATGCGCCGGAGGAAAAAGAACGCGGGATCACGATCGCGATCGCGCACGTGGAGTACGAGACCGAGAACCGGCACTATGCGCACGTGGACTGCCCCGGGCACCGGGACTATATCAAGAACATGATCACGGGTGCGGCGCAGATGGACGGTGCGATCCTGGTGGTGAGTGCACCGGATGGGCCGATGCCGCAGACGCGGGAGCACGTGCTGCTGGCGCGGCAGGTCGAGGTACCGGCGATGGTGGTGTTTCTGAACAAGGTCGACATGATGCAGGACGAGGAGCTGCTGGAGCTGGTGGAGATGGAGCTTCGGGAGCTGCTGGATGGGTACGGCTTTCCTGGGGACGACATTCCGATCGTGCGAGGGAGCGCGCTGCAAGCGTTGGAGAGCACGAGCACGGACCCGGATGCGCCCGAGTATGCGTGCATCTGGGAGTTGATGCATGCGGTGGACGAGTACATACCGACGCCAGAGCGAGAGATGGACCGGCCGTTTCTGATGCCCGTGGAGGACGTGTTCAGCATCAAGGGGCGTGGGACGGTAGTGACGGGGCGTATCGAGCGTGGGACGGTGAAGGTCGGGGAAGAAGTGGAGATCGTGGGGCTGCGGGACACGCGGCGGACGGTGGTGACGGGCGTGGAGATGTTCCACAAGCTGCTGGACCGGGGGCAGGCGGGGGACAATGTGGGGTGTCTGCTGCGCGGGATTGGTCGAGAGGACGTGGAGCGGGGGATGGTATTGGCCAGGCCAGGGAGCATCACGCCGCACACGACGTTTATGGCGAACGTGTACGTGCTGCGGAAGGACGAGGGAGGGCGGCACAGTCCGTTCTTTCCTGGGTATCGGCCGCAGTTCTACATACGGACGATGGATGTGACGGGGGAGATCCAGCTACCGGAAGGGGTAGAGATGGTGATGCCCGGGGACAACATCGAGATGCGGGTGCAACTGATCGTGCCGGTGGCGTTGGAGGAAGGGTCGCACTTTGCGATCCGCGAGGGTGGCCTGACGGTTGGTGCTGGCGTCCTCACCGCGATCGTTGAGTAGGTTGGAGCGAGGGATGGCGGGTGCTGTCCCTCTTCCTAGGAGGATATTATGGCCAGGCGGGCCATTCGATTGCCGATCACATTGGCTTGTACCGAGTGTCAGGAGCACAATTACCTGACCGAGAAGAACCGGCAGCACGATACGGGCCGGATGGAGCTCAGAAAGTACTGTCCGCGATGTAAACAGCATACGCTGCATCGCGAGACGAGATAACGAGCGCGTACGCTTGAGCATGAGCGTTTCGCAGGCGAGTAGCTCAACTGGCAGAGCAACGGTCTCCAAAACCGTAGGTTGCGGGTTCGATTCCTGCCTCGCCTGCCTTTGAAGACACCGCACAGACAGTGGTGTCTTGGTATAGCATATTTGTCGTGTAGTTAGATTTCTGGCCTTATCATCCGTCGGGGAAAGTGGAGCAGAAATCGATGGATAAGGAATCACCTCTCCTTAAGCTAGTCCGAGGCAGGAGAACAGCAGTGACAAAGGGAAGCCAGGGAAAAAAGGGTACGTCCGGGCGTCGGGCGAGGAGTGGCCGGCGCAAGGAAAACGCGATTGTGCGTTACTTTCGCCAGACGTGGGCAGAGCTGAAAAAGGTTCGGTGGCCCACACGGCGTGAGTTGACGAACCTGTCGCTGATCGTGCTCTCGGTCACTGTCGCCATGTCTGTCTTCCTGGGTGTGGCCGACCGGCTATCCTCGCTGCTTTTCGGTTTTCTCATTAGTTTGACGGGTTAGGGCCAGAGTGGAAGGCAGATCGATCATGGCAGAACAACCACTCACCGAGATGCAGACCGAGCATGACGACCAGGAACTGGACGCGGCCGAGTCCGCAGCCGATGATCTGGCAACCAGCGAGGAAGCATCGTCGCCGGAGCAAGAGGAAGCGATCGCGGAACTCAAAGGCGACGTGTCGGAAAGCGAAGAAGAGCCAGCAGAGGGGCGCAAGTGGTACGTCGTGCACTGCTATTCAGGGTATGAGAACAAGGTCAAGCGTAACCTGGAGCAGCGCATCTCCAGTATGGAGATGGAGAATTACATCTTCCAGGTGATCGTGCCCACTGAGGAAGAGATAGAGGTCCGTGAAGGTAAGCGGCGTACCTACCAACGGCGGGTATTCCCGGGCTATATCTTGGTCGAGATGATCTTGACCGATGACTCGTGGTATGTCGTGCGCAATACGCCCGGTGTGACGGGTTTCGTGGGGATGGGCACCAAGCCGACGCCGTTGCGCGAAGAAGAGGTACAGCACATTATCGAGCGCATGGAGGCCGAAGCCCCCAAGGTCAAAGTGACGTTCAAGCAGGGACAGCGAGTGCGCATCATCCAGGGGCCGTTTGCTGACTTTATCGGGACTGTGGATGACATTAATATGGAAAAGGGCAAGGTCCGGGTCATGGTCTCTTTCTTTGGCCGTGAGACGCCGGTTGAGCTGGACTTTCTGCAGGTCGAAAAGGTCTAGCAAGGCTCCTGTGCACGTGGAGGATTCATCGTGAAAAAAGTTCGGGCGTTCGTCAAGCTGCAGATCCCGGCCGGCAAGGCCACTCCGGCACCGCCTGTCGGGCCGGCCCTGGGGCCGCACGGGATCAATATCATGGCCTTCTGCAAAGAGTACAATGCACGCACCGCCAGTCAGGCGGGAAGCATCATCCCTGTCGAGTTGACGATCTATGCAGACGGCACTTTTTCCTTTATTACCAAGACGCCACCGGTGGCAGACTTGCTCCGGAAGGCGGTTGGTGTGGAAAAGGGTTCTGCAGAACCAAACCGGGTCAAGGTAGGCAAGATCAACAGGCAGCAACTGCGCGAGATTGCCGAGATCAAAATGAAGGATCTCAACGCCATCGATATCGAGGGCGCCGAGAAGCAGATTATCGGCACAGCGCGCAGCATGGGTATCGAAGTCGAAGGCGTCAGGTAGCATCGTAGCCTGACCGGATCTATCGTGGGAGGACGCCTGGCGTCCGTTTGCACCACTGGAGGAAAACATGGCACAACACGGAAAAAAGTACCGGGAAGCCCTGGCCAAGATCGACCGCGAAAGGCTGTATGAGCCGGAAGAGGCGGTGCGGTTGGTCAAGGAAACTTCCTATGCCTCGTTTGATGCCCCAGTTGAGGTACATATGCGATTGGGCGTCGACCCCCGTCACGCCGATCAGATGGTGCGTGGCGTGGTCTTGATGCCCAAGGGGCTGGGCACCACGGTTCGGATCCTCGTCTTTGCCGAAGGTGAGGACGCCCGGATTGCTGAGGAAGCGGGTGCTGATCACGTAGGGAGCGAGGATCTGGCGGCACGGATCCAGGAAGGTTGGCTCGATTTCGACCTGGTCCTGGCGACGCCGCCGATGATGCGCGTCGTGGGACGGCTGGGCCGTGTCTTGGGCCCACGCGGGCTGATGCCGAACCCCAAGGCGGGCACGATTGCACAGGGAGAGGACCTGGAGCGGCTGATCAACGAAGCACGGTTGGGCCGCGTCGAGTTTCGTGTGGACAAGACGTCCAATTTGCATGGGGTGATCGGCAAGGTGAGCTTTGAGCCCGACGACTTGCTGGAGAACCTGACTGCGTTCATGAACGCGATCAAGCGTGCACGTCCGGCTTCGGCCAAGGGCACCTACATCCGCAAAGTTGTACTTGCTTCTTGCATGGGGCCTGGCGTCAAGATCGATCCGGCTTCTGCACGAGCGATAGAGTAGCGTAATCACTCACAACCACATATTCGTCCCTTCGTGGGACGTGCCAGAGACTGCCGGGGCGCACACGCGCTTAATCATCCAGCACAGGCACTGAGGTCATTGTATCACAATGCCTTTGTACCTGCTGGGTGCAAAGGCATTTTGCTTTGGTGCGTAGAAGGAGGTGTTGGCAACTTGGCAATTACGAGAGAAAGAAAAGAGAACCTGGTCGAGCAGTACGTTGGTTTGCTGAAGGACAGCCACGCGATCGTTTTCGTGCAATCACGGGGCTTGAGCGTGCCCGAAGTAGAGCAGCTCAGGAACAGGCTACGCGAGAGCGGTGGCAGCTACAGCGTGATCAAGAACACCCTGTTCCGGTTGGCACTGGAAGAGATGGACATAAACGTGCCGGCGCTGATTGCGGGCCCGTTGGCCGTCACGTTCTGCCCCGAGGACCTCGCTCCGGTCGTCAAGGTGATCGATGACTTTGGCAAGGAGATAGGTGACGATCGTGATTTTGACATCGTCGGCGGTATACTCGAGGGGGAGGTGCTCGACGCAGCGCGGGCGCAGTCGTTGGCTTCATTGCCGTCGAAGGATGTCCTGTTCGCCCAGATCCTCGCGGGGATCAATGCCCCCGGTTCACAACTGGTAGGCACGATCGCGAACGGTGTCCGCCAGATACTCAACGTGCTGCAGGCGCACGTCGATCAGCTCGAAGAGACGGAAGCTGCAGCCTGATTTTTCAGGTCGTGATGGGACCACACACAGGAGGGAATACCCAATGGCAGATCTAGGGAAACTGGTAGAGGAAATTAAGGGCCTTTCTTTGATGGAAGCGTCCGAATTGGTCAAAATGCTTGAGGAAGAGCTGGGTGTCAGCGCTGCTGCGCCGGTTGCGGCAATGGCGATGGCACCGGGCGTTGCTGCGGCTGAGGCAGAGGAAGAGGAAAAGACCGAGTTCAACGTCGTGCTGAAAGAGATCGGCCCGAAAAAGATCCCGGTCATCAAGGTCGTGCGCCAGCTCACCGCGTTGGGCCTGCAAGAGTCCAAGGCTGTCGTCGACAATGCGCCGGGCCCGGTCCTGGAGGCGGTGTCCAAGGAAGTCGCTGAGGATGCCAAGGCCAAGCTGGAGGCCGAAGGCGCGGTCGTCGCGATCGAGTAGACCTCGCTCAGATCAACTCGAAAAGCCACATCTCGGCCGAGATGTGGCTTTTCGTCGTCTTCCCTTGCCCTTTGTCCCCAGTTCTGGTACAATCAACTACAGAGCAAAGCGTACGCTATCGCCATCAAGGGTACGCTACTGTCGCACAGCGCTCATAGTGGGTGAGTAGGGGTACTTGTACCGATTGGGGGAGGGGAAGGGTTGTCGATCAGCCACAACTGGTGGACCAAGACATTTTGCTGTCTTGTCCTCGTGCTCGGAGGCCTGCTTGCTGGCTGTGCGGTAGACTGGAGCTGGCTTACTCCCTCGCCCGAGCTGTCCTCACCGCTGCCCGATCGCGCGATGCGCATTGCTGCGCTGGATATCGGGCAGGGCGATGCTATCCTGATCATCTCACCCAATGGGAAGACCATGCTGGTGGACGGAGGGAATTCGAGCCGGGATGCCCGTGATGTGATCTTGCCGTATCTGACCGAGAACGGTTTCGATCGGCTCGACGTGTTGGTGCTCACGCATCCGGATGCCGATCACGTTGGGGGCTTGCCTGAGGTGCTGCGTGATATTCCCGTCGGCATCGGTGTGGCCACCGGGCAGGTGCATACCACGCAGATCTATACGGAATTTCTACAGGAGCTTCAGAGGGCGCGGGACGAAGGAGGCACGCAGATCGTGCGCGGCGCTGCCGGTGTAGAGATTCCCTTTGATCCAGACGTACAGCTTGAGGTCCTGGGGCCCAGCGTGGACGCGATTGCAGGCGATGATATGAACAATGCCTCGATCGTACTGCGTCTGACCTATGGAGAGATCAGCGTACTGCTGACAGGCGACGCCGAAACCGAGGAAGAGGCGTGGGTGATGGCCCAGGGAAGTCCGCTCGACGCGCAAATCCTCAAGGTCTCACATCACGGCAGCAATACGGCAAGCAGCGTCGCATTCCTGGAACGCGTCAGGCCGGAGGTCGCGTTGATCTCTTGTAGCGCCGATAACCAGTACGGGCATCCACACCAGGAGATCCTGGATCGCCTGTCCGATTACGGGGCCGATGTGTACCGCACCGATCAGGACGGCACGATCGAGGTCATCACGGATGGGACCACGTACTGGGTGCAGACGGAACGCTAAGGAGCATTCTGCCCCAATGGTTGAAGACAGAGAGCAGCCAGAGCATACAAAGGGCGACGATCTGCCGGCGCAGCGAGGCGTGATCGATGACCTAGAAGGGGGCTGGGCGCGGATCGCATTGGATGATGGACAGCGGCTCGACTGGCCGCGCGACCATCTTCCGCGTGAGGCGGGTGCAGGAATGGTCGTCGAGCTCACGGCGCACGGGCCTGGTGCCCCTGGCACTCTGCCGGAGGAGGGGACCTGGGAAGGGATCGTCGAGGTGATCGAAGGGGCCATGTGCCCTCAGATGGCCATCCGCCTGGGTGGGCAGCGCCTACGTTGGCATACGGCAGGGAGTTTGGCTCCAGACGAGCGTGTCGTGGTGCACCTGGAACTCGATCCAGAGGCCACCCGGCGGCGCCGCAAGCAGGTTGAGGATCTGGTAAACGATCTATTCGGCTAGGGATGGTTGTAGGAGGGGGTTCCTTGGCTGGTGAAACGATACTGGTCGTCGATGACCGCAACGACAGCCTGCAGTTTCTGACCGAGTACATCCTTCAGCCTGCTGGCTACAAGTACGTCACGGCCCGGGATGGAGCACGCGGCCTGGAGCGTGCGCTGTCGGACCCGGTCGATTTGGCCATCATGGATCTAAAGATGCCCAAGATGACGGGCATGGAGGTGTTGGCTGCGCTTCGTGAGCGCGAGGTGAACCTCCCGGTCATCTTGATGACCTTCCACGGGTCCGAAGAGACGGCTGTGCAGGCCTTTCGCCTGGGGGCGCGCGACTATATCATCAAGCCGTACGAGATGCAAGAGATGCTTGATGCCATTGACCGTGCGCTGCGCGAGGTCCGCTTGCGGCGAGAACGCGATCGGCTGACCGAAGGGCTGCGGAAGGTGAACCGCCAACTGGAGCGGCGGGTCCAGGAGCTCAACATCCTCTATCGCGTCAGCAAGTCGGTCACGGCACTGCTCGATCTGGAAGAGCTGCTGAACCGGATCATCGAAGCCGCGCTCTATGTTACCGGTGCAGAGGAGGGATCGCTGCTCTTGATCGACAAGGGCTCGGGGGACCTGCTGATGCGCGCTGCGCGGGGGCTGGGCGAAAAGTACGCACGTGGGTTCCGGGTCAAGGTCAACGATACGATCGCTGGCGAGGTGGTGCGGAC
>Ga0307425_1002297_pt1 | contig 10862 bp, 9 predicted proteins | sample SalMarWE160330MG_FD_202152 | JGI IMG/M metagenome (GOLD analysis project Ga0307425, IMG submission 202152) | Salt marsh sediment microbial communities from the Plum Island Ecosystem LTER, Massachusetts, United States - WE1603-30 | ecosystem: Environmental > Aquatic > Marine > Intertidal zone >... | reverse complement strand
TTTTTTTCCGCGACCCAGCCGGGGGTCAGATAGTAGGTTCCCGGTCTTGCCTCAAAGACTTCTTTATAAAATACAGGTGATCCCAGGAACAAGGCTATACAATCGTGGCATCGAGGGACAATCAATCCCTGCTGTCTGGCCGTAACACCTACAATCCCGTTTGAACATAGCCCGTATCCCAAAACGATATGATTGGCATATTTGGCTGCCTGGTCTATGTGCTCCTGTACCAGGCCGGCCATGTCTTTAGGGGTGCGGTGCAAACCCTGGTGTAGATATCTAATCTCCACATTGTCTTTGCCCTGACGTGCCCACTCAAGTTCCGGTTCCATCACACGGCAGGCCACCACCACGATACGACCCTTCTTATGCCTTAGGGGTATTTCTGCCATAAATTCCACTATTATGCGGCTGGGCTTTGTACACTGACAAACACATTATTAATATCCGCAACATATTCACTCGTTATCACTGTCTTTGTTCGGTTTAAAATCCATAAAATTCTCCTTCCTTAAAGACAAAAATAGTGTTGTGTGTCCTAATTATCTTTAGCCCTTGTTAGTGATCGTACTCCCACTCTCCCTTTTAAAGGGAAAAGGTTGGAAAGACTATAAATCTTGACGTGAACCGTTAGGGAAATCGGGTGAGTTTACAGTTTTAAACAGGTCTGCGCACTTTATTTAACATGATACCTGAACATTTATTTCAGGCTTTTATGGTTGCCAACATGTTATCTGATTAAGGCAAACTAAGGGCCATCCCTATGGGATTCACCAAAAGTCTTTTGCCCACTTGTTCATACGAATATAATTAAAAAATTACTTTTCCTTTACAAGCCTTCTTGCGAGCTCAACAGCTTCTGCCGCGTCTTGGCCATAACCGTCTGCGCCAACTTTCTCTGCAAATGCTGCATTAAGAGGTGCGCCCCCTATTATAACCTTTACATTGTTCCGCAAACCCTTATCCTTTAAAGTGTCTACTATATTTTTCATCTCTGGCATGGTAGTGGTCAATAATGCGGACAGCCCAAGTATATCAGGCTTAATTTCTTCTACCTTTTGAATTAGTTCTTCGGTGTTCATGTCAACACCCAAATCGATGACATCAAATCCGGCCCCTTGAAGCATCATAATAACGAGGTTTTTGCCGATATCATGTATGTCACCTTTGACCGTGCACATAATGAGCGTTCCCCTGGATTTGATCTCATCACCTTTCAAGAGAGGTCTTATGATTTCCAGTCCTTTTTTCATGGTAACTGCTGAAACAAGCATCTCCGGTATGAAAATTTCGTTCTCAGCAAATTTTTGACCCACTATGTCCATGGCAGAAATCATGCCGTCATTTATGATTTGGTCTAAGTCCGCCTTATCTTCAATCGCTGCTTGAACCAAGGCCTCTATCTCTGCATGTTTTCCACTAATGACAGCTTCCATTATCTTATCAAGATGTTCACTCATCGTCTCCATCCTCCTATTAGAATCTAACAGGGTATTTCCCATATTTTTCCGCTGCTTTGAGCATTGCGATAAAATTTTCAAATTTTCCCCATTCCGTCACGGAATTTCCAGCGGCCAGGCAGTAACCCCCTCCCGGTGCCATATTTTTTATGAGCTCTTTAACCCTTTCCTCCACCTCCTGGGGGGTGCCCGAACGGAGAAGTTCATTGGCCACATTCCCTGCAAAGGCGATACGATCTCCGTATTTCTTTTTGACTTCCCTCATGCTCATACACGTTGGGTCAATGGGATGCAACAGGTCCGATCCAATATCAATGATGTCCTCCATAAGCGAAGTCAGATCGCCGTCTGAGTGCTGGAATAACAGTACATCGTTTTCATGACATTTCTTTGCTATTTTTTTATACCAGGGAAAGACGTGGTCACGATAGGCCTGTGGGGAAATAATAGGACCGGTGCCAAAGGCCAGGTCATCCACTATCCACACGGCTCCCACGTAAGGTATGTCAAATATCTTATCCAGCAGGTTTAGCTGAATGTCCGCGACCTTACGAAAAACATCCGATACGAATTGTTCATCCATTATCAGTTTGGTCGCAAAGTTGTTGAAACCCATGAGCATCCAGACCAGAGTAAATATTTTCCCTGAGTTGGCGATGACCTTCATCCCTTCAGGCAGATAGTCCTTAACCTCATATAATTGGCTGAGAAGCTCTGGTTTTTCCAATTCTTCCCAGGGAAAATTTTCAAAGTCCTGCCTGTCTCCAATAAAGCTGGCATATTCCAGGCTCCATTTCGTCATGTCTTCCTTATCTGATTCGTCCTTGAGCATTTTTTCTCTGATGACCTTTGAAATGGGTGATGCATCGTCCACCTTTCCAAAGGCCATGGCGCTCACGGTGATGGGCACGGCATCATAACCGGCCTTGTAATAGAATTCCACTTGAGACTTGATATCATCCGGCGCGACTTCTCGACCCAGAAATTGGCTTTGTACCGGGTATTCAACCAGGGCCTCCAATAAAGGCACCCTGTCCGGCTCCTCCAGTCCTACGGTCTTCTTTATGCGTTCCCAATCAGGGCTCGGCTCTCTCAGTTTAAAGTCTGTCATAAATCATCATCCTCCTTAAAAAACAGGCAACATATCATGTTGTTCCCGCGATTATCCTTAAAACATCTCTTTCCCGGGCAACCTCCTCCAATGTACCCGAAAAAATGATTTCTCCCCTTTCGATCACGTAGAGACGATCCGCAAAGTCCGGCACGTGATAGATGTTTGACTCCGATATGATGATGGACGGCCCCATTTTGATAATTTCCTGGATACTGTTCGCCACTTCAGTAACAATTGCCGGGGCCAGACCTTCAAAAGGTTCGTCCAGGATGAACAGCTCCGGATCGAGGGCCAGGGACCTGGCAATAGACAGCATCTTACGCTCTCCGCCGCTCACCTGGGTACCTTTACGGGCTTTGTATTTCTTGAGGGCGGGAAAGACCCTGTAAGCAAGCTCCAGCCTTTCGGAATCGGAGCGCTTCGTCTGTCGGTTCCATGTGGAAATTTCGATATTCTCGTGAATCGTCAGGTCAGGGAATATTCCGCTATCTTCCGGGGCATAACCGATTCCCATACGGCCGATCTCAAAGGGCTTTTTGCCGGTAATATCCTGTCCTTGGAAGAGGATGCGTCCCTTTTCCGGTCTCAGATAACCCATGATGGATCTCAGGGTAGTGGTTTTGCCCGCCCCGTTTCGACCGATCAGGCAGACCACTTCACCCTTTCCGACTTCCAAGGAGACATCCCGCAGGATACGACTGGATTTAATGAAAACATCTATCGAATCAACGGATAACATAAAGCCTTACGCCCTTTCCTCACGATTCATTTCCATAATACGATTAAAGGTCTGAAAACACTCTTTCTGACCCACTACATTACAGACCACGTCTTCATTTTTTTCTATTTTGTCCGGAGGGCCGTCGGCCAGGATTTTCCCTTGTTGTACGACAATAATTCTATCCGAATAGGAAAACACGATATCCATATCATGCTCAACCTGCAGGATGGTTTTGATACCGATCTTTTTGGACGCATCCACCATTACCTGCATGATTTTATTTTTTTCACTCGTGCTCACGCCGCTTGTGGGTTCATCCAAGAGGATAATCTCCGGATGAAGGGCAAAGGCCGAGGCCACATCAAGCAGTTTTTTGGTTCCCTGGGGGCAATTTTTGGACGTCTCTTCCAACCGGTCGCTTAAACCGAAGAGTTCGGCAACCTCTAATGCCTGTTGATGGAGAACCTTGTCCTTGGAAAGGCTTGCAAAAAACCTTCCCCCTTTTCCCTGTCGGGAAATTATGGCCACCTTGAGGGTGTCAATAAGGGATAAGTCGGGGAAAATATGTACGAGTTGAAAGCTTCGCGCAATGCCCATTTTGCTCAATTTTTCAGGACCCATGCCGGCGATGTCTTTTCCCTTAAATCGTACCTGACCCGTGTCCGGTTTCAGGAAGCCGGTCAGGCAATTGATCAGGGTCGTTTTGCCGGCACCGTTTGGCCCGATGATGGATATAAATTCTCCCTCACGGATGTGTATGTCCACACCGGCCAAGGCACAGAAGTCCCCATAATATTTCTGGATATTCGTTGCTTCGAGAATGACCATGCCTAATCTCCTGCCTTGACTTTTTTCTTTAGGAAGCCAAAGGATCTCGAAATAACCTCAATGATACCGCCCGGGGCGAGGATGACCATAGCGGCTAAAAGCGCTCCAAAGATCAACCGCCAGTACTGGGTAACGGAGCTGACCTCATCTCTCAAAAAGACAAAGACCGCCGACCCGAGCATGGGGCCGAAGAAGTTGGTAAACCCACCCAGGAGGGTCATGAATACCATGTCGCCTGAATGGGTCCAGAAAACCATACCCGGGTCCATGTGTCCGGTTACCGGTGCAAGTAGGACGCCTCCCACTGCGGTGAAACATCCGGAAATGACAAAAGCAAAGAGCCGATATTTTCTAATCCCTATCCCCAGGTACTCCGCCTTATCCGGATTGTCCCTGATGGACTGAATACAAAGTCCAAAAGGGGAGTGGACAATGCGCCACATTACTATGCAGGCGAGTACAAGAAGGCCGAGGCTGTAAAAATAGAAGGGGCCGTTCAAAAAGGCCATGGGATCCATATCGCTGAAATCCATCCCCAGCAGAGATGGCTGCAAAACGGGCATGCCCTCGTCTCCTCCCGTGAGGTAGTAGGTCTTGATGAGAAAAGAATGAAAGAGCATACCGAAGGCCAACGTCAACATGGCAAAATAGATTTTAATATAACGGACACATATCATTCCGATAAGCGCTCCAATGATTGCAGCCAGGATAATCGCAATAAGCAGCGATATTTCCATATGGGGGATATGATATTTTGATGTCAAGAAGGCAGCCGTGTATCCTCCAAAACCTATAAATAAAGCATGGCCGAAGGAAAGAAGTCCCGTATAGTTGAACAGGAGATTGAGACCCAGGAGGGCCACGGAATAACCAAAGATGGAAAGGGTTAAATAGACCATGTATTTCGGGCCGATAAACGGCCAGACCAATAGAAAGGCCAGGATGACGCATAAAAGAATAATCCGAGGTTTTTTCATGGGTTCGTCCTAAAAAAAGATAGGCACTCTGATAGTAGAACCTTTTTTGTGCTGTTTTTTCATGTTGAAGCCCCGAACAGCCCCTGCGGCTTAAAGACCAAGACCGCAATTACAATGAGATAAATCAGCATCATTTCCAGTTCAGGATAAACGGCAAAAGCAAGAGATTTCAGGATGCCCACAAGGAGGGCACCGACAAAGGCTCCTTTCATACTTCCAAGGCCCCCGATGACGACAACGGCAAAGGCCAGCACAATGAGGTCCACGGCCATTTCACTCATGGCTGCTGTAGAAGGAATCACGAGGGCGCCCCCGGTGGTTCCAAGAACCGTGCCGAGCGTAAACACTTTCATATAGATGTTTTGGATATTGATCCCCATAGCCTGTGCAACATCATCATTGTCGGCCGTGGCCCTTACCATTCTGCCAAAACGGGTATTTGTCAGGATGTACGCCATGATGCCCGCGATAATGATTGAGGCAAGGATGACAACCAGGTTATAGACAGGAATCGTCCCTCCAAGGATGTTCAGTGTGCCGAAGGCGACATAGACTCCTTTAGTGGATTGGGGATAGGTCCCCCAGATTAATTTGATAATATCCTCAATCATGAGGAGAAGGGCGAATGTCAGCAGAAGCTGAAAATGCTCATCCCTACCATAGACGAATCGCAGCAGCCCTCTTTCAATAATCGGACCAATGGCGGCCAGCGCAAATCCGGCCGCGAGGAGGGGGAGGAAGGCTAAGACGGCCGGGCCTCCCATGGATAAAAAGGCTTTGACGAAGACGATGCCCAGATAGGCGCCGAGGGCATAAAAACTCCCACAGGCCAGATTGAAGATCTTTTGCACACCGAAAACAAGTTGTAGCCCGGAGGCCACCAGAAAGAGGACGGAGGCATGATAAATCCCGCTCGAAAGGATGTTGACAATGTTTGCTAACATGATTACCTCGACACCCGGCGTTTCACTTTGGCTTTAAGGGTGACAGGCCATATAGCCTGTCACCCTGTGCCATCCAATCTACTTTCCGAGTTTGGCCTGTTTGGCCCAGGCCTCCATCCACTGATCAAAGGTGTAACCCTCCGGCTTTTGTATGTAAACCGAGGGCAGGATATTCATTTGCTCGATGGTAACAAAATCATAGGGATTATCGTGGGTCGTGACGCCCATGTAAAAACAGCATTCCTGCTTGTTGTCTTCCCGATAACCCCGGTAACCACTCAGGGATGGAACGCTGATTCCCCTCAGGGCCATAATCACATCTTTTTTGCTCGGCCATTTGCCGGTGAGGGCATAGCACCTCTCCACCGCAGCCTTGTAGGCCTGGAGCGTGAAGTAGGCATGATCGCACTCATAGACCGGATAGGCCTTGTATCTGTCATAGTACGTCTGGCAGAATTCATTACTCAGCGGCCAGCTATCCGTTGCCTTGAAATAGTAAGAGTTGTAGCCGACGATCAGGCCCGCAGGGGTAAATTCCTTCTTCAGGGTGTCATGGACGCCGCCAGCTGTTGTAAAGCAACCCTTAATGTTCTGGAACAGATTTTTGGCTGCGGCCTGTTTCATGAAGACCGTCGCATCTCCAGACCAGAAACTGTTCATGATCAGATCCGGGTTTTTGGCCTTCAATGCGTCAATGGCCGCTGAAAAGTCTGTTTCGCCCAATTTAGTGAAGAGGCCCTCTTCAAATTGGACATTCGGATTGTACATGGAGAGGACCTTTTTATAGGCATCCCAGCAGTTTCTTCCATAGGAATAGTCATTTCCCAGGCCGGCGACTTTTTTGATGTCCGGGAATACGTTCGCAGTAACCAAAGCGCCTGCAATGGCTTCCAGTTCGTTGTCCACGCTTCGGAAGCCCCAGAACATATCGGGTTGGGTTTCTATGAGACCCTTCTGGGTCGTGCCGTCCCAGGCCAGCCAGATCTGTTTGAGCTTGGTGCATTCCATTCCTACAGCCTGTCCGTTTCCCGTAGAGACAATTCCTGTGACCATGTCGCAGTTGTCTTTGATGGTGAGTTTTTTAAATTTCTCAACCGTTTCCTTGGCCTTGGTCTCCTCTTCAATAATCAGTTCAACCTTTCGTCCTAGGATGCCGCCCGACTTGTTGACCTGTTCGGCCCAGATTTCGCAGGCGTGCATGGCCGCGGTTCCTGGCACGGCCATCACGCCGGCCTGAGCCGCCAGGACCCCTATTTTTACGGGCCCCTGCGGAACGCCCTTGGCGGGGGCCGCAAAAACTTTATTGGCCCCTAAAACCGCTGCTGCACCGGCCCCTAAAACGCCGACCCCGGCCGTCTTAAGAAATTCCCTCCTGTTTTTTTCCATGAGATTCCCTCCTTCTTTAGTTTGTTTAACGCAAATTCCCCCAAAAAGCTTTACCTGCCGGAAAGCTTATCCAAGTATTATTATTCAAAGCGTCCTTCTCTGAAGGCCGCAATGTATTCCAGACAGTAATCATCCTTCCCGATGACCGTTAGTGCGGCCTTCAGAGCTTTGTAAATCTGATTGTCTGTAGGATCCAGAATGGCGGAGTCCAGACCACGGGTTATAGCTGACACGAGGAAGGTTCGGTTAATGAGCCTTCTGTCAGGCAGCCCATAGGAGATATTTGTCAGACCGCAGGTGGTATGAACGCCCGGGAACCCTTTCATAATTTGCTCAATAGCTTCTAAAGTGGCTAAGGCCGATTTCGTGTTGGCCGAAAGAGGGTACAAGAGTGGATCGATATATAGGTCATCAAGAGGTATGCCAGCGGCTGTAACCTTTTCTACCAGTTGTCCCGCCATCTTCACCTTGGTCTTTGCTTTCTCAGCCATGGTATCCTTAGATTGGCAGAGCCCGATTACTTTGGTTTTGTGCTCAGCGACCAGAGGAAGGATGCGTTCCAGGCGCTCGGGTTCCAGATTGATGGAATTGATCATAGGGGGCTTTTTTACAAGCGGAAGAACGTTCTTTATAACTTCCGCATCCGGGCTATCAATGCAAAGGGGAATCTCGGTGGCTGCCTGAACAGTTTGAACAACCCATTTGAGATGCTCTGCTTCTTCACCTACAAAGGTTCCGGCATTGACGTCAATATAGTCGGCGCCGGCCTGATCCTGCGCCTTGGCTTCGTTCTGGATGAAATCAATATTTTTCGATGAAATGGCCTGGGCGATGTACTTACGGGAGGCATTGATTCTCTCGGCAATAATGAGCATTTCTTTTACCCCTCTTACCTCTTGGCCTGTCGAATACACCGGATTACTCCTATATAATACTGCAGGAATTATGCCTACATGAAAAAGTTTCAGACATAATTTTTATGAAGCAAGGATGTTATTACTATATATAGCTGGTTAATAACCAGAACCATACCATATAGATGGTTATTCAACCGCTGAGATTTTTCAATTGCATCATGATTAATTGAGAAGTAGTGTAAATATTGCGGCCTTATTGCACTATTTGGTGCACCAAATGGTGTAAACTGCACCATTCAGGACAAAAGGTTGCCATACCTTCGCTGTTAGAATGAGACCTTTGCAAAATACCGAAATTGTCATTGCGAGCGCAGCGAAGCAATCTCGCTTTTTAAACAAAATCAATGAGATTGCCGCGTCGCTTCTCTCCTCGCAATGACCCAAAGCGCAATATTCAAAGGTCTCAGAATTATGGCTATTCCGGGTTCGAGTTAGACAAATTCCCGAAGGTCAGCAATGCTTATACTTTTTTCCGCTACCGCAGGGACATGGAGCATTTCTGCCAATTTTCATTATATCACTTACCGCCTGCTGGAATTCCATAAACGTCTTTAGCTGATTATTGTTTTCATCAAAATGACTTTCTTTTTTGAAAGGTTCCCATAGAGGGTCGAGCCAATCCCATCTTTCTCAACCGACCCTGAAGGACCCTTCGGGAGATGCCTAAGTATTGGGCGGTACGGGTCTGATTTCCATTGTTTTTTTCTAATGCCATTTTGATGATCTGCCGGTTTAGATTGTCTATATCCATTTTATCCTCGGGCAAATCAAAATTATCACGACCTAAAACAGCATTGGCATTCAATGTGAAATCATTTGGCGGGATTAGTTTTTTAATGAAGGAAAGGTCTTCAACGTCTACCTGATTTCCAGACCGGAGTAAGGCCAATCGCTCCATTGCATTTTTGAGCTGGCGGACATTCCCGGGCCATGGTAATGAGACAAGAAATCTCTCCGCAGCTGGAGAAAATCGATCGAATCTCTTTCCTTTCCTGGCAAAGGATCTTTTTATAAAGCGAAGGGCGAGTGGCAGGATATCCTCTTTCCTGTCGCGAAGGGGAGGGATCACAATGGTTCCCGTATTGACCCTGTAAAAGAGATCCAGGCGGAATCGTTTTTCTGCCACCTTCTGGTTTAAGTCCTCATTGGTAGCAGAGATAAAGCGAATGTCAACGGGTACCTCCTCAACGCCTCCGAGCCGATATAGCCTCTTCTCCTCTAAAACTCTAAGGAGCTTTACCTGAAGGTTAAGCGGCATGGCACTAATTTCATCCAGAAAAAACGTGCCCTCACTGGCTGCCTCAAGTTTCCCCATTCGGCCGGTCTTGGTGGCACCGGTGTAGGCACCCGGCTCGTGCCCGAAGAGTTCACTTTCAAAAAGCTCTGGAGCTATGGCCCCACAGTTTATTGCCACAAATGGATTCAGGGCGTTGCTCTGTGCATAGTGATGGATATACCGTGCAACCAGTTCCTTGCCCGTGCCGCTTTCCCCCTCAATAAGCACGGGGACTGATCTATCAACACTGTATTTCTCAGCCTGCTTGATCACCTGGGCCATGGCTTCAGAATAGACGCACAGGTCATCCAAACCGATCTCTTCAATATATGCAGCCCACAGTTGTTCGGCTTCTCCCCTTACTGTCTGGGTCTCGAGTTCAACCCGCTCCTGGAATTCCTTTTTAAGACGAATGTAATTGTTCCGTAGGGCCGCATATTCTGCTGAGCGTTCAATTGTAATGGCCAACTCCCGGATATTTACAGGCTTTTTCAAGTAGTCGTATGCACCGTATTTGAGGGCTTTTATGGCATTGTCCATGTCTCCATGTCCGGTCACCACGATTACGTCCACAGGAGACTTTTCAATAGTTTTGATACGCCTGAGTATTTCAAGACCATCCATGCCGGGCATGCGGATATCTGTAATGACAAGATTAAAACTCTGAGAGTGGAAGGTTTTCAGTCCTTCTATCCCATTTGTTGCGCAGATAACCGTGTGACCCAATTTTGTCAAAAAATTCGATAAGCTCTTTCGCACATCCGGTTCATCGTCCACTAAAAGAATATTCAAGCCTATCCTCCATTAGCAGGGGCCGTAACCGTAAACGTGGCCCCACCGTTTTGATTATTAGAGACTTCGATGCGACCCTTGAATTCGGAAACAATGGATTGGCTGATACTGAGCCCCAAACCCGTTCCCTTCCCGACCTCTTTGGTAGTAAAGAATGGGTCAAAGATCTTGAACAATAGGTCGTCTGGAATACCTGTGGCATTATCGCTCACCTTGATGAATACGGATCCGTTGTAAGTGCCTGTCTCTACCAGGAGCTCTTTGCAGTCATGGGAGCAGTTATCTAAGGCCTGGCGGGCATTGACTACCAGATTCATGATGACCTGTTCCAGACGGTTCAGATCGGTCTTGATGGGTGGTAAATCAGGCGATAAATCGTTCTGGACAGAGACCCCGTGTGCCTCAAGCTGGCGCCCAATCATCGAAAACACATTTTTAATAGCTTCG
>Ga0307425_1002295_pt1 | contig 10864 bp, 5 predicted proteins | sample SalMarWE160330MG_FD_202152 | JGI IMG/M metagenome (GOLD analysis project Ga0307425, IMG submission 202152) | Salt marsh sediment microbial communities from the Plum Island Ecosystem LTER, Massachusetts, United States - WE1603-30 | ecosystem: Environmental > Aquatic > Marine > Intertidal zone >... | reverse complement strand
GTTAGCCTTTACTCCCTGTCCGGCGGTCTTATATTTGCGGGATTGGGGGCGTTCGACTATCTCAGCAGAATTTGTGATGCGACTTTTGAAATGAGACCCCCATGGCCCTAAAGTGTAATCCACGATTGATTCTTTCAAAGAACTAACGTGTTACTATTGCTTAAAAAAGCGAGTTATATCATCAAGATCATGGCTTATCGGGATTTGCGGCAGGCTTTCCAGAAAGAACCTGCCGTACCTACTGGTCATAACTCGGACATCCAGCACCGAGAGTACGCCTCTATCGGAGTTGTTCCTTATCAATCTTCCCAGGCCCTGTTTAAGGGATATGATCGCCGAAGGTACTTGGTACTCCGTGAAGGGGTTCCCTCCCCGGTCACGGATGGCATCAATCCTGGCAGCTACCAACGGATCACCAGGTGATTCAAAAGGCAGCTTGTCTATTATCAGGCAACTCAAAGACTCTCCGGGTACATCTACACCCTGCCAGAAGGAGGCCGTAGCCAGCAGAACCGAGTGGATATCTCTCCTGAATTCGTCCAGCAATATGGATCGGGGCGCATCACCCTGCCTGAGAATGGTATAAGGGATGTTGCCTTTTAAAATTTGGAAAACAAGGTTCAGGTTATGGTAGCTGGTAAAGAGCACAAGGGCACGGCCGTATGTTTTTCTAAGTATTTCCGTAATTCGTATCGCGACCTTTGAGGCAAAGTCGGAAGCATTGGGGTTGGGCAAGTCTCTTGGAAGATACATAAGTGTCTGGTTCCCAAAATCGAAGTGGGATGGATAGAGGCCCTCAAGGGTAGTGTCCGATAGTCCCAACCGTGAGCGGATGTAATTAAAAGTCTTATTTGTTGAAAGGGTGGCGGAAGTGAATACCGCTGTTTGCAGTTTTTGATACAGGGCTTCATTCATTCGCTCGGATATGTCGAGCGGTGAAGCATGGAGCACCAGGCTTTTTTTCCGTTTTTCATACCAGTTCAACCAGTTGCTGTCCCTTGTGCAGAGGATATTATCCAATAACTGGTCCAGCTCCCCGGTCCTTGCTAAAAGCGCCTGCAGCGCCGCATTATCCAATACCTCAAGGCCTGCTTTTTCCTGTATGTATTTAAGCCCTTTGCGGATCTCCCGGCCGGGGCCTTTATTTATTTCCGAAAGGGCAGCATGGTCGATTCGACCCCTTTCCCCCTGCTCATTAAAAAACCCCCTTAGGTTTTCCGATCCGGTCATTATACGATTTAAGTGTATTTTAAGCTTGCCTTTGTCCGTATCTTGTAAATCCTTTGTCTCTTTTTCGAGATCATTAACCAATTCCATAAGTTGATTTGTACTCAGGATTTCCCCAAAGTATCCGGTGGCAATTTCTTCTATAGTGTGGGCTTCGTCGAACACAGCCACCTGAAAACGGGGAATTATCTCCCCGAATCCACCTTTTTTCACTTTCATATCAGCGAAAAACAGATGATGGTTTACGATGATTATTTTCGATTTGGCCGCCCTACTGCGAAGTCGGTTTAAAAAGCAATCATCCAAAAACATACATTTTGATCCCAAACACTGGTCGGATGTTGAGGACAGCTCATCCCAGAGCGCGTCATCGTCGGCCAGCCAAGAAATCTCTGAACGATCAGCGAACCTTGTCTTTTTCAGCCATTTCTCGATCTTTTTTCTTGTATTTTCCATTCCTGTTTTCAAAAGAGAAGGCTGTGAAAAGAACTGGTGATACCAGTAAAGACACAGATAGTTCTTTCTTCCTTTCATAATCATGGCATTAATATTCAGGTTGGTGGCTTTTTGCAGAAGGGGGATATCCTTATGGTAGATCTGTTCCTGAAGATTTTTTGTCCCGGTGGAAATAACCGCCTTCTTTCCGCTTAGGATAATAGGGACAAGATAGCCAAAAGTCTTACCAGTTCCGGTTCCTGCCTCTACAATGGCAGGGATCTTTTTCTGAAGGGCCTCTTCAAGCAAAAGAGCCATTTGAAGCTGTGATGAACGGAATTCAAAGCCAGAAAGAGATTGGGCCAGCATTCCATCCTGTCCCAGTATTCCTTTAATTGTTAATGAGGTCTCGGGCATGAGACAAATATAGTTTTGGAGGAAGGGTGAGTCAATGCGCAAAAAAATATATGCCATTTTCTTTGACAAAGGGCTGGCTTTTCTCTATGATTAATATTATAAACCTGGAAAATTTAAAGAAGGAGGGAGAAATGAAAAAAACATGGAGTCTCCATCTCGTCTTGGTGCCTTTAGTAATTTTCTGTTTGCACGGCAATGTAATGGCAGAAAGTGTATGGCCAATTCAAATTGCCCTTATTACTCCTGCCCAAGTTCCAAGTGAAGAAGCCTCAATTCATGGCCTGCGTATTAACATCATTTACGGATCCAGCCAGAATGTGATCGGTTTTGATTTCGGTCTGATAAACAGGACAAGAGGTGACATGAAAGGGCTTGGGTTTGGTTTTGCAAACATTGTGGATGGTAATGCTTCTGCCTGGCAATTCGGTTTTGTAAACTATGTTGGCGGACAAAATGTTGGGCTTCAAACAGGATTTTACAATCATTCCGAGAAAATGAGTGGCTTCCAGTTTGGGGCGGTCAATTGGACACGTTCCCTGCACGGCTTGCAAATCGGTGCGCTCAATTTTAACGTTGGCGGTGAGCCTCTCAAATTCTTTCCCATTATAAACTTCGGATTTTAGAGTTTTTCCAGGAAAGTCCCTTCTTTTAATGAAAAAGCCCTTCAAGTGTCCAAGCTTGAAGGGCTCCGCTATTAATAATTCAGAGCCTGTCATCGGATGATGCACCGTTTGACCCACGGCTCTGCTACGGATTTCAGATGCAGAAGTTCGTTCTCTTCAATCCTGTATTCGTTTTCCTCAAAAAACTCCGGATGCAACACCTCAGTTTTACGAAATCGCTGCAAGGCATAGAGATCTGAACCTTTAATTAGGCGAGCAATATTTTCAATAACTGACTCATCCACTAAAGGTTTTATGCATGTTGTCTTAAATTCGTGCGGGAGATGTGCTTCCATGATGATTTCGATGCTTGAGAGTATTCGCTCTGGAGTACTGTCCTCTTTTGTTATGGGAGAATACTTAAAAGGATCTGTTTTTATGTCCATTGCAATATAATCCACAAGCCCTTCATGGGTGAGCATTTTTATTACCTGCGGCCTGCTGCCGTTTGTATCGAGTTTTACTCTGTAACCCATTTGCTTGATCCTTTCGCAAAGGTCAGCAATGTCTCTGTGAAGAGTAGGCTCACCACCGGAAATAACCACACCGTCCAAAAAAACCCTGTGACTTTCCAGAAATTCATAAACCGTCTCCGCATCAACCGGAGGAGATATTACCGGGCTGCCCTTTACCAAAGAAGGATTGTGGCAATACGGGCAATCAAAGTTGCATCCAGAAAGGAAGAGCACGCTGCTTATTTTCCCCGGATAATCAATAAATGAATTCTTCTGCAATCCGCCCAAAACCATCATTTCGACCCCTATTTATCAGTCCTTATGCTACGCCACTTTAAATGTCTTTCTCAAACCAAACTCAGCCTGCTTGCCGCTATTCCACTGCTTTGTTGGTCTCAGGTAGCCAACAACCCTTGAATAAACTTCGGTTTCTTTGTCGCAAATAGGGCACTTTTGCTGTTCACCACTCAAATAACCGTGCGAAGGGCACACGCTGAAGGTTGGTGAAAGCGTCAAATAAGGAAGGCGAAAATTGGTCACTATTTTTTTGATTAGCCCTTTTACGGTACGTATGTCGGTTACTTCCTCTCCCAGATAAACGTGTAAGACTGTGCCGCCTGTGTATTTTGTCTGCAATTGATCCTGGAGCATGAGTGTCTCGAAAATATCATCTGTGAAATTTACAGGGAGTTGGGTGGAGTTCGTATAGAAGGGCTCGCCCCCATTTTGACATCCCTCCTCGTTGGCACAAAGGATCTGGGGAAACATCTTTTTGTCAATCATGGAAAGGCGATAAGATGTGCCTTCCGCCGGTGTTGCCTCCAGGTTAAAGATATCGCCTGTTTCTTTCTGTATTTCGGAAATTATTTCGCGCATAAAGTCAAGGACCTTAAGTGAGAACATTTGACCAGTCTCACTGCCTATATCGGTTCCCAGAAAATTTAGGCACGCCTCATTCATGCCGATGATTCCGATGGTTGAGAAATGGTTCTTCCAGTAAAGACCACTTCCCTGTTTTATTTCCCTCAGATAAAACTTAGAGTAAGGATAGAGATTCTTATCCGTGAATTTTTCGAGAACTTTTCGCTTTATGGACAGGCTCTCCTTTGCCAGAAGCATCATTTCTTTTAAGCGACCAAAAAAGTCATCCTCGTTTTCGGAAAGATACCCGATTCTCGGAAGGTTAATGGTGACGACTCCGATTGACCCGGTAAGGGGATTGGCCCCAAAAAGACCTCCTCCCCTCTTAAGCAGCTCTCTGTTATCGAGGCGCAGGCGGCAGCACATGGATCGGGCATCTTCTGGCGACATGTCGGAATTTACAAAATTTGAAAAGTAGGGTATCCCGTACTTGCCGGTCATCTTCCATATCATTTCAAGATTTGGATTATCCCAGTCAAAGTCAGCCGTGATATTATATGTTGGTATGGGAAATGTAAAAACCCTTCCTTTTACGTCTCCTTCAATCATGACCTCGGCAAATGCCCTGTTTATAACATCCATTTCCGGCTGAAATTCGGAATATGTCTCGTCACCTTCGTTACCACCTATGATCACTGGCTGGTCTTTAAGAATTGCAGGTACGTGAAGATCCATCGTAATATTAGTAAAGGGGGTCTGAAAGCCGACGCGCGTTGGGATATTTATATTGAAAACAAATTCCTGAAGGGCCTGTTTTACCCCTTTGTCAGACAGGTTGTCATACCGGACAAAGGGGGCTAGGAGGGTATCAAAATTTGAGATGGCCTGGGCCCCTGCTGCCTCACCCTGCAACGTATAGAAAAAATTGACGATCTGCCCCAAAGCCGATCTAAGGTGCCTTGGTGGAGCGCTTTCCACTTTTCCTTCTACTCCCTTGAAACCCTGCTTCAGAAGATCTTTCAAATCCCATCCAACACAGTAAACAGAAAGCAGGCTGAGATCGTGTATATGAAAATCCCCATTTTTGTGCGCACGCCTGATCTTGGGCGGATAGATACGATTAAGCCAGTATTCACAGGTTATATCCGATGAAATGTAGTTGTTAAGCCCTTGAAGAGAATACCGCATATTGCTGTTCTCGCTGATCTTCCAGTCCAACTTCCTGATGTAGTTTTCAACCAGGTCAACACTCGCCTTGGTTGCAATGGCCCGTATCTGGGCGTGCTGTTCCCGGTACAGGATATATGCCTTGGAAGATTTGTAGTATGGAGAGTCGAGCAATATCCTTTCAACGATGTCCTGAATTTCTTCCACCTCGGGAATCGGGCCAAGACGCAAATCGTGTGCCAGGGTCAGGACACGCAGTGTGAGTTTTTTCGCTTCCCTTTCTCCAAACTCGCCGGTGGCATTTCCTGCCTTTAGTATGGCCGATTTAATCTTTGACGAATCAAAACCCATAACCCTACCGTCACGTTTTTTGATATTCTCAAACATCCATGCGACCTCTAAATATTAAGTTTGAACCAAATATGAAAAATTTTTGATGAGTGGTTTTTTGAAGTTTTTGAGAAAGACACTTAAAACACACGCAATTAAATGTCGGACTCGGAAAGAGCCAATAGTGTCGATGACGAGAAGGTAACTTAGCACAATATATTGAGGTATGTCAATCCTCAAATTCAATATGTAGAGATTTTTTTAGTCATTTTGTAACACGCTAGCCCTGTGAAAAAATCAATCGTGGATTGTAGGGCCGACCCTGACTGCGTGCAATGCCGAACCGTTTGACTGGCATAGCCAACATACCCCCACCCTAAGAGACTGTGTCGTAATGTCATTGCGAGGAGCCCCAGGCGACAAAGCAATCTTGTAACACGTCGAAATTAAAGGGATTGCCGCGCTCCCTTTGGTCGCTCGCAATGACCGGGAGGAATTGTGACACAGTCTCTAAGGGTAGGGCTTTATTCCCCAGTAAAGAAATTTCCTCCGGGCTCAGTTCAGGATCAAGGTTGACACAATTTTCTTGATGTAGTTTCTTAAGGGTCATGAAATTCATCGCTGATCTCCATGTCCACTCCCATTTTTCCCGGGCTACGTCCAAGGCCCTCGATCCTGAACACCTCTGCCTTTGGGCACAGAAAAAAGGGATAGCGGTCATAGGCACGGGGGATTTTACTCATCCCGGTTGGATGTCGGAACTCCAGGAAAAATTGATCGAGGAAGAAGAAGGGCTGTACAGGCTGAGGCCTGATCTTCAGAAAATGGTGGACTCCCAGGTTCCCCATTCCTGCCCTGGACCAGCGCGTTTTCTGTTATCAGGTGAGATAAGCTGTATTTACAAGAAAAACGGCAAGACACGAAAGGTCCACAACCTTATTCTTATGCCGGACATGTCATCTGTTATAAAGCTGAATGAGCGATTGGATAGAATTGGGAATATTACCTCTGATGGCAGGCCGATCCTGGGTCTGGATTCCAGAGACTTGCTTGAAATTACGCTTGAGATAAGCGACAGGGCCTTTTTTATTCCGGCCCATGTATGGACTCCCTGGTTTTCCGTGTTTGGATCCAAGTCCGGCTTTGACACACTTGAAGAATGTTTTGAAGACCTTACAAAACACATACATGCGTTGGAAACAGGGCTCTCTTCCGATCCGGCCATGAACCGTCTCCTTTCGGCCATTGACGGTTATGTCCTGGTTTCAAATTCTGATGCACATTCCCCTGCTAAGCTCGGGCGTGAGGCCAATATCTTTGACACGGATATCGATTATGACGAAATGATCCGGGCTATGATTAATGGCGAGGGCTTTCTGGGAACCGTGGAATTTTACCCCGAAGAGGGGAAATACCACCTTGACGGTCATCGCAAATGCGATACCAGGCTTCGACCACAAGAAACCAGAAAGTATAAAGGGATTTGCCCTGTATGTGGAAAACCTTTGACTATAGGGGTTCTGCACCGGATACTCGAACTTGCTGACCGTGACACCCCCTTGCTCACAAAGGATTTTTTCAGCCTGATTCCGCTGCAAGAGGTCCTGTCCGAACTTTTAAGCAGCGGCCCGTTAACGAAAAAGGTCATGTCACATTACGAACACCTGCTTGTTGAGCTCGGGCCGGAGCTTCAGATTCTGATGGATATTGCAGCCGGCGATATTGAGCGGGCAGGAGGGCCTGTTCTTGCCGAGGCCATAGCAAGAATGCGCCGGAATCAAGTGATCCGGGAGGAAGGATATGACGGAGAGTACGGAACCATACGTTTGTTTGCTGAAGCTGAAACGCAGGCCATCGCCGGGCAAATGGCTCTTTTTGCCCCTTCCAGGGAAAAAAGCTCTGCCCGAAAAATATTGCCGTCCGTCAGAAAAAAGGCTGCGGTAAAACCGCAAACACCGATCGTTAAAAAGCCTGTTTTACAGATAGACCCGATCCTCGGCCACCTGAACCCGGAACAGGAAGAGGCCGTGCTACACGATGGCGGACATCTGCTGGTTGTTGCCGGACCCGGTACAGGCAAAACCATGACCCTGACCAATAAAATTGCATACCTGATACGCTCAGGCCTTTCAGAGCCGGAACAGATACTGGCACTCACGTTTACAAGAAAAGCTGCAAGGGAAATGGAGCGAAGGATTCTAACGTTGGTTGAAGAGTTGGGAACCAAGGAGGTTCAAGTCGCGACCTTTCACGGCTTTTGCCTGGACATCCTTAGAAACGAGAAAGACAAAACCGACCTTCCCATTGACTTTACACTTTGCTCGGAGGTGGATGCAGAAAATATTGCAAAAGAAATACTTGGGGGATCGAAGGGAGGTAAACACCTGGCCCGGAGGTTTCAGAAGGCCCTACCGGATATGAAAAAAGCGTCTTTAGTGGGACTTGATGGGAAGATTTTAGATCAAGATCTGCATCCTTTGTTTGAAAAATACCAGCGCAGGTTGAGAGATTTGGGCATGCTGGACCTTGACGATCTGGAAGTTGAAACCTTGAGGCTCTTCAGGAATTATCCGGAAATTGCCATGAAATATAGCAAGAGGTTTCCCCGGGTCTTTGTGGATGAGTACCAGGATACAAATCATGTTCAGGTAGAACTTCTGAAAACGCTTATTCAAGCTTATTCTGGAATAATATGCGCGATTGGAGACCCCGATCAGGCCATCTACGGGTTTCGCGGTGCTGACGTGAAAAATTTCCGCAGGTTTAAGGAGGATTTTTCCGGGGCAAGGGAAATAGTACTTTCGAGGAATTACCGCTCCAGCACGATTATACTTCAAGCGTCTGCCGCCATCATGGGAAAAGATAAACCTCTTCAATGCGAATACTCTGGAAAAGCGCCCGTATTGTTTGCGGACTGCCGGACAGAATCTGAAGAGGCAGAGATGATCGTCGAGCAGGTGGAAAGACTCATAGGGGGTACCACCTATTTTTCCCTTGATAGTGGTCGCGTGGAATCCCACGAGGGCGAGCTGTCCCTGGGATTCGGGGATATTGGGGTCCTTTTCCGTCTGAATGCACAGGGAGATGCCCTGGAAGAGGCCATGGAAAGGTCCGGGATCCCGTTTGTCAGATCCGGTCAAGCGCCTCTTATCAACCGGTATCCGGTAAATATTCTCTGGCGTTTTTTCCAGACCCTTCAATCCCCTGATAACCCATACTATGCAGAGAGCTATCAAGCAGTTTTAGCCGGTACCGGGTTAAGGAAAGACTCCGCCATTGAAGGGTTTCAGGCCAAGAATTTTCTGCCGGATATCGTTGATCAGGCCATAGCATTTCACGAACTGGATTGTTCGGCACGGGAAGCCGAGGAGGCAATTCTTCTGCTCAGGCGACTAGCAGCAAGTTTTGAAGACATGAAGACATTTCTGGATGCGCTCTCTTTGGAAAGGGGAATCGATCATGCGGTTCTCGCAGGTGATCGGGTGGCACTGATGTCTCTCCACGCGGCCAAGGGCCTTGAATGGCCGGTGGTCTTTATTACAGGCTGTGAGGATCGGCTGTTACCCTGTTCCCTATTCGGGACAAGAGAAGATGAAGAGGAAAGGCGGCTCTTTTATGTGGGAATGACAAGGGCCTGTTCGCGGCTTATCCTTTCCCATGTCGGCCGAAGAAAAATAAATGGGCGTGTTATTACAATGAAGCCGTCGCCATTCCTTGACGACATACCCGAAGACCTGTTAAGCCCTCTGGACCGTCGCAAGTGGAAACCCAAAGGCAAGGCGCACAAGCAACTGGATCTATTTAAATAGCCCATCGATTTCTGAAACCCTGAATTGCAGAAAACATTTTCTAACAGGGCGTCATACCGCTATTTCGGTGCCTTATATACCTTACACAGTACACCCCTCAGGTTGGATGCCCCTATCTCCCGATTGAAGGGAGGCTCATCGTCTGTTAGGATATTGATATTAGATTGTGCCCAGCCGTATAAATCAGCGGCATCACCTTCAGGAAACCACCAGGCATAATCGACGACTACCACCCTTGGGTCAATATCAGCCGACAAAACAGCCTTTTGTTTGATCTTACCTCTTCTAGTCTCAACATACACCCAGTCTCCGTCAGCTATCCCTAGCTGCTCCGCTGTCCGGGGATGAATACAGGTGGTTGGCTCGGGATGCGTCTCCCGTAGGCTGGCTATCTGTCTACCGCCTGAATGGCGGTAACAGGCGTCCTTCCTGCTTGTAAACACCAAGGGGTATTCATCAAGAAGATCCGGAGAACTCAGGGGCGTTTCCGGAGGCTCATAATAGGTGGGCAAAGGATCAAAACCCCACTTTTTGAGTTTACTGGAATATAACTCGACCTTGCCTGAGGGGGTTGGAAACCCATGGGACAGGTAGCTTCGGTATTGCTTGCAACCCAACAACGCGCCGATTTTTTTTAATTCTTCAAACGATATGCCGGCAGATTCCAGCATAAAGTCCAGACACTGCTCATCGGTATCCCAAAAGTATTCTCCCAGTCCCAATCTTCGAGCAAGATCACGAAATATCTCGTAGTCAGAACGGCACTCACCCACACGAGTTACTTTTTGCTGAACCTGTGCTACCGGGAAGGAATAATGCGGTACCACAACATCGTTAAATTCAAGATACGTAGCTACGGGCAGAACTATGTCAGCCAATGCCGCGGTCGGTGTCATGAACATATCAGCCACTGCCACGAAATCTAAGGAATGGAGTGCTTCGTAGACCTTTTGAGAATTGCTATAGGTCAACAGCGGATTGCAGCCGAGAATATACGCGGCTCTAATCTGGTATGGGTCCCCGTATAGTATAGCCTTGATCACATCCTGGGGCACGGCTTTAAAGAAATTAAAGAAAGCCGGGATCAAATTTCGTGCACTGCTGACCGAGCGCTGTCGAACTTCAGGCGGTAACTTTTCCGGAAGTGTATATGTTGGCGCAGCAGGGTTGATCGGGACCGGTGACCATCGTAAGTCTCCCCCCGGTGCTTCCAGATTGCCGGTGATCGCTCTCAGTATACAGAGGGCACGGGCGGTTTGAAAGTTGTTTATCCCATGGTCAATTGCATTACCCCAGTGGAGGCAAGCCGGTTTGTTTGTAGCATAAAATCTGGATGCCTGCTTAATTGTCTCGGCTGCCACCCACGTAATATCAGCAACCTTTTCAGGGGTATATTCTTGGACATGGGCCCTAAGCTCGTTGAAGCCCGATGTCCAATGCTTAACAAAGGTGCTGTCGTACAAACTTTCTTTAATTATCACGTTCATCATTCCCAGGGCAA
>Ga0307425_1002292_pt1 | contig 10872 bp, 8 predicted proteins | sample SalMarWE160330MG_FD_202152 | JGI IMG/M metagenome (GOLD analysis project Ga0307425, IMG submission 202152) | Salt marsh sediment microbial communities from the Plum Island Ecosystem LTER, Massachusetts, United States - WE1603-30 | ecosystem: Environmental > Aquatic > Marine > Intertidal zone >... | reverse complement strand
CATATACCCAAAGGTTGCCCCAGGTGTATGGATCAATGAGGTAAGTCTTGCCAATCTGTGCACTGTGCAGCCCGATGCGAGCGCCAGGTAGTTGGTCGATATGAAGCGCCGAAAGTGAATAAAAGGACTCTTCCACCAGGATGCGTTCCTTGCCGGGTAGTTCCACGCTGTATGTCAGGAATTCTCGTTCCTCAGTCTGGCCGCCCAGCTCGATGGTAAGAGGCTCGTCCGATTCGGACTTGAGCGCCAGAGGGCCCAGGGGGACCCAGTTGGCCGGTTTCGACCAGGCTCTTGGCAGTGGGTGCGTCAAGTAAACAGGCTGGTCCGCATCCAGGGCTTTGCGCAGATCCGACCGGGAGGCGGTGATCAAACCGAAGAGAAAGGCAAAAACGTACAGGTCATCCGGGCGGTGACTACCGCCGGTGTGCTGGTCCAGTGGAACCAGAGCCGGGGCTTTCAATAAAAGTTCCGGATTCGAGCGTAAGGCGGCGATCTGTGCCCGATTCGAGATCAGGAAAGATTTCAGGTCGCAGCGGTGACCGCCCAGGGCGACGTCGTAACGGTCTGGTTCGGTGAAAGGCGTGGCACCGTGGACATCGAAAGGAATGCCTTCCTGGCTGAGGTAGCGACGGAATGCCAACTCGGCTGCCACGCCAGCCACGATGCGCCGCAGGCGGTTGTATAGGGAACCACCCATGCGGTTGTATGTGTAAGGCAGTGAACGGATGGCGTAGGTGATTCCGCCTTCAGTGAGGTTGGGAGTGTAGGGTAGGCGCAGGAGATCAGATGCAGTGAGCATAAGACATCATTCTCCCGAGCAATAGAAGCTCACGGCAGGACAGCTTTTTTCTTTCCAGGAACTCTGGTGGGGTGCAACGCAAAGATCATCGACGAGCAAGATGGGAAGGCATTTCCAAAGAATAATCACGCTACAAGCCTGCGCCGGAGAGGCGCCGGTCTAGATCGTAAGCGGCGCTGATAAGTGCGAGGTGGGTGAAGGCCTGGGGAAAGTTTCCCAGGTGCTCGCCGCGGGGGCCGATCTCTTCGGCGTACAAGCCAAGATGGTTTGCGTAACCCAGCATTTTCTCGAAATACAGGCGCGCTTTCTGCAAATCCCCGGCTCGTGAGAGGCATTCCACGAACCAGAAACTACACATCGTGAAGGTGCCTTCGTTTCCTTTCAGGTTGTCAACCGGGGTGTCTTCAAGTTTATAACGGTAGACCAGGGTGTCGTAAGCCAGCTCCTGATCGATGGCGTCCAGGTGGGATAGCCAGCGTCGGTCGGTTGGACTGATGAAGCGCATCATCGGCATAAGTAGACTCGAGGCATCCAGGCTTTTCGAACCGCGGTACTGGACAAAGGCCCCCAGTTCCTCATCCCAGAATTTATCGAAAATATCGTTGTAAATGGTATCGCGGACGCCAAGCCATCGTGAGAATGGGGCCGGGAGTGAGCGCTTCCTGGCCAGACGCAACGCCCGGTCGAAGGCGACCCAGCTCATCAAGCGTGAGTAAAGGAATTCACGCTGCCCGCCGCGCGCCTCCCAGATGCCATTGTCAGGTAGCTGCCAGTTATTGCACAACCAGTTGAGAATTCGCACCAGGCTCTCCCACAAGTCATGCGAGACCGGCCGGACGTACTTATCATACAAGTAAACCGTATCGATCAACTCACCGTAGATATCGAGTTGGAGTTGGTCATACGCGGCGTTTCCAATTCGGACGGGTTTAGAGCCTTTGTATCCTTCCAGGTGCTCAAGCACAGTCTCGGTCAGCTCTCGGTGCCCATCCAGCCCATACATGATCTGCAAAGTGTCATCCGGAGCGAGGTTGGCGCAGCGTTCTTCGATCCATCCCATGAAACTGGTTGCCTCTTCGGTGAATCCGAGGCGGAGCAGGGCATAGATCGTGAAGGATGCGTCACGGATCCAGGTAAAACGGTAATCCCAGTTGCGTTCGCCTCCGATTTCCTCAGGTAGACCAAACGTTGGCGCAGCCAGGAGCGGCCCATGATGGGAATTCAACAGTTTGAGTATCAGCGCAGAACGGTTGACCATCTCTCGCCAGCGGCCCTGGTATTTTGATTCACCGACCCACTGGCGCCAAAAATTGACTGTGTCCTTGAAGGCCTCGGCTACGTAATTGGGGGCAGAGGAATCGGCGACTGTTTTCAGGGCGTTTTCGAGTACGAATGAGGCAGTTTCGCCGGTGTTGAGAGTGAATTCGCTGACCACAGCACCATCCTCCTCGCGCAGTGGCTGGCTGGAGCGCAGGCGCAGGACGGTCTTATCCTTGCCATTCGAAGAAAAGATAGCCTCATCATCATGGATGTCGATCTGGTGGGTTGCGCGGGCGTAGTCAAAGGCCGGTTTACAGATCATGCGGTATTTTATGTCACCGCGCACCGTCTTAGCCCGACGGACTAGGTTGTGCGCCTGTTCAGTGGCATCAATGGGCATGAAATCGGAAATCTCAGCTACACCCTGCTGAGAGAGGAAACGCGAGAGCAGCACATTGGTGTCCGGAATATACAGCTGTTTTTGATGAGCATCTTCTAGGACTGGAGCAAGGGAAAAATAGCCGCCCTTCTCATAATCTAGCAGCTTCAGGAAAATAGATGGAGAATCGAATTCCGGAAAGCACATATAATCCACCGATCCGTCCATTCCCACCAAGGCAATGGTATGCAGGTCGCCGATCACACCATAATTCTCAATAGGCTGGTAATTCATAATTTCATCGCTACTTTCTGGTCCATCAGACGCTCCAACGATTGGCTATTCATTCCTGAATTGCAGGCAATAATGATGGAAGGTGTTGCTGACCCAGGCATTGCCCAACCCGTATGGCGCCAGGCGCTGGTTGTCCTGGCACCAGATCTTTTCATCCTTGAGCATGTAGGTCTTTCCCAATTCCTGTCCGATATCCCAGGCCAGAGGGTAGATCTTTCCCCCTTTTTTAATGTTCTTGACAATGATCGTCAAATAGGCTTTATCGCGCAAGAGAGGCTGCAGGCCAGCGTATATACCGACCAGCCTTTCCAGAAAGGGCCCGTATTCGTGAATGTTACCCAGGTCATTAGGATCATCGGAGTAGAACACGTCCAATTTTTCGGTAGCACGACGTTTCTTCTGTGTTTCTGCGCCGTGCGCGTGTAGCATATCCCAGTAGGGTGGAGAAGTGAGTACATAGTCGATGGGAGGGAGTTTGTAGTTCGTAGCCTGGGTAGCATCGCCAAGGATGATCTCAGATTTCAGGGTATCGATTGATTTTCCCAAGACCTTACGTTCTTCGGTCAGGATCTCTTTGGCAATATCGGCGTATTTGGGGTTGAGTTCAATACCGTACGAGTTGCGTCCCGCGCGCAAAGCTGCCAGCAACGCCGACCCGGTACCGGCCATGGGGTCAAGGTTTCCGGGAATTTAGCCGGATGTACCAGCACACCTTTCTTACGCGGTGGCGGGTTATGGATGAACCAGGACTTTTGAAATTTCAACCAGGATTTAGGATCAAGATCATTCAGTTTGTTCGGACGCTTCATGTATGCATTATACATGCGACATGGGCTTCGCGGAGATCCATGCAAGGTCCCGCGAAGTACCTGTTTATTCAAGGACCGCAAAGGGCTCTAGGATGTGGGGAAAGCCTTCCCCTTGTGCGCCCTCATTAAGACTCGAACGTTCTGGAAAATGAGACTCACGGAGTCGGTGTTTCCACCGGCGGAGTGTACTCTACCGACTGTACGACCAGGTCGGAATAAGTTACCGTAACAGGTGTATCACCGGTGGCGTGGGCAAAGACGCCGAATGTGCCTGAGGACAGATTCAAATCGGTGATGCTGAATTGGAAACGACCGTTCAGGAACAGGCGCAATTCCGAACCGGCCGCCCAGACGCCGATACGCACTTCGCTTGGTGCACCGGGAGGCGCGTCGCCCGAAAGAACAGGCTCATGTAACACATGCCGCTCTTTGACGCTGATACGCTCGGCGTGGATCATGCCGTCGCAGGTCAGGGCAAAGCGGTAGTACGTGATGGGTTGGGCTCGCACAAGCAGCCCATATTCGTCGGCACCGCGACAAAGGCTGGGGCGGGCAGTGATTTCAGTGAAAAAATCTCCCACGAACAGATCACGATGAAGACTGAAAAGGTATATGCCCGGCTGGACAGAAAGAGTCAGGCGTTGACGGCTGATCGTGGCTGAACCCTGATCGGATTGGGCGGTATTCCAGAGGGTGGGATTGCTGAAATCATCCATGGTGATCACGCCGCCCAGGCCAATGAGAAGCTCAGGTGTGGCGGCTTGGGTGTGGACTGGCTGGGGGCTGGGCGTATTGGTAGCCGGGAACCAGATCGGCGTTGAGGTTTGCAGCGGAGTGGGGGTGGCAGGACGGGGGGTGGCGGTCATACTTTCCGCCCCGATGCTGGAACAGGCAGCCAGCCACATCAGCAGGGAGATCAGGAGAGGACGATGTAAAGTCATGTGTGTTTGGTGACAAAAATCTGGCAAGGGATGTTGTACAATAATGGCGCAATGCAGGAAACCAGCAAAACGGTAAAAATGGTCCGCAGTTTCTTCGGTGAAAGGTAGCGATAGACAGACTCTACAGTAACCGGATCCTGCGGATATTTTTGCGGTTCATTCTAGCACAAAGGAGAGTACTATGCGTGAAAAACTGGTCCTTGTGACGGGTGCTTGCGGAGAAATTGGACAGGCTCTGGTGCAAGGGTTGACCAAGCGTGGTGGTTACCGGATTATTACCGCGGATCTGATGCCGTTACCTGAGGCCCTCCTGGGCCTGCCTGCCGAACATGTGCGGGGGGATTTGGTCAATCAGGTCAAATATTTATACGACGTGGATTTTGATGTCATCTTTCACCTGGCTGCCTCACTCTCCTCGAAGGCGGAGATAGCGCCTGAAGAGGCGCACCGGATCAACGTCGAAGGGACCATGCAATTGTTGACGATGGCTGCCTACCGTTCGAGGAAATACGAAAAGGAGATCAAATTCCTGTTCCCAAGTTCGATCGCAGCTTATGGCTTTCGCGACCTGGAGGAAAAGCAAACAGCAGGTCGTGTTAAAGAAGATGAGTGGAATGCACCTCATACGATGTATGGCTGTAACAAACTTTACTGTGAGAAACTGGGATTGTATTACAGCCGGTTCTATGGTCAGCGGCATCTGGACGAATCGCCTCCCAGAATGTTGGATTTCCGTGCCATTCGTTTCCCCGGATTGATCAGCGCCTTCACGGTGCCAAGTGGGGGGACCAGCGATTACGGGCCAGAGATGCTGCACGCAGCGGCACAGGGCAAGGCCTATACCTGTTTTGTGCGCGCCGATACCAAAATCTCCTTCATGGCCATGCCGGACGCAATCAAATCCCTGTTGTGGTTGATGGATGCGCCCCGTAGAGGACTTACCTGCCCGGTGTACAACATTGCGGCCTTCAGCCTGACCGCCGGAGAATTCCGCGACTGGGCTGTCAAATCCTTTCCTGGCGCTGAAATTACCTTTGAACCGAACAACCGCCGCCAGGGGATCGTCGATTCGTGGCCGGAAGACCTGGATGATTCCAAAGCCCGCTCGGAATGGAATTGGCAACCGGATTACGATGAGGTCCGCTTTTTCACTGAATATTTCTTGCCTGAGATCAGGAAAAGATACCAGTTGGCAAGTCCGGAGGGCCCTGCGGTTGGATAGCCGCCAATTTGGAAAAGTTGAATCCTGATATAATCCGCCTACTTATGAATCCCAGGCGATTCCTGTTTGTTTTCCTTTCTGTTTCCCTGCTCGTTTTGTTCGGAATGAGGGCTCCGGCTCAGGCTTCTCCGGAACTCCAAGTCCAGTATGCTACCCCTACAGCTGGACCGGATGGACGCATCATTTATATTGTCCAACCGGGGGATAGCTGCATCAGGATCTCCCTCTTGAATGGCATCTCAGTGGACCAGTTATTGCAACTGAATCCGCAACTGGATGAGAATTGTCTGCTCCAGGTAGGGAGCGAATTGATGCTTGGCATTGGTGGGCCGGTAGCGGTTTCACCGTCCCCAGGCCCAGCTCCAACGTTAGAACCCCCCACCGTCACACCCACACCGCCGGCAGGCACCACTGAGATCTGTGTCTTGTTGTACGAGGACCTGAATGGTGATGCCCTGCGACAGGAGAGTGAACCCGGAATCGCAGGAGGCGCGGTCAGCGTCAGCAATACCGCTGGAACGTACTCGAATACGCAGACGACCGTTTCGGCCATCGACCCGGATACCGAGGAACCGCAGCAAACCTGCTTTGTGGATGTGCCGGAGGGGGAATACAATGTCAGCATTGCCGTGCCCGATAATTACAATCCAACCATGGAATTGACCAACACTTTCAGTATCAAAGCAGGTGACCGGGCGTTTGTGGATTTCGGGGCACAATCGCGAGACGAGACGAACCCACAGTCGGAGCCGGAGAATGGGGGTAACGGTGGGACTTCTCCCATTTTAGGGATCCTGGGAGGCGTGCTCTTATTGGGGGGATTAGCTTTGGCGTGGTTCGCTTTCCAGTCGCGTAACCCTACACGCCGGATGAGGAGCAACCGCTTCTTACGAAAATAGATAGGACTTAATCATCAAAGGACTTACGCTGCTTCTGGCGTAAGTCCTTGCTATTAATAATGGAAAGTGTTATTGGTTGGGGATGGGGCCATAGGTTGGAGCGCAGACGATATCGTAATATTCCAGTTCGATGGCTTTGTTCTGCTCCGCATATGCGCCAGCATCCTGGCCCATACGTCTCACCTCATCCAGGTGATTGCGGGCGTCAATATCCCAATAGCGGGGAAGAGTCATGAGCGGATCCCCCACCGGACCTTCCGGGATATAGTAAGGACGTTGTGGGTCAGCCTGGTCCCCAAGCGGAACCCAGTTGTACATGAGAGGTCCGCGTGGATTGACTGTGAACCCCAGCCGGTATCCATATTGGCGGGCGAATTGCACCGGGCGCACCCCAAAGCCTCCCCCAGGCCAGATAAGGGCAAAAGGGGTTTTATTGAAATATTTTTGAAAGTTGGTAATTGCGCCCATCAATTCACTGTTTAGATAATCGTCTGAAGAGGAATTGTCCATGGGAATGTTATGGATCACCCCATGGGCCTGGTAATCCACCCAACCTTCTGCAGAAAGGGCTGCGTTTTCGGCCCACAAATCTTGACGCTCGTCTTTTGCAATATAGCCGTTGACTACTGGCCACCCCCATTTTTCGTAGTATGGGCGAAAATGGGCATTGAAATACTCGGCAAAGTGCCGATCATCCACTACAAGCAGGACTGACCGATTAGGGATAAAGGCGTTGTGTTCCATGAAATCGACCATCTGCTGCATGGAAATCGCCTGAAATCCCTGGTCGTGCAGATCGTTCATCAAGCGAGCCTGGTCTGAGGCAGTGATTTGATTGGTTCCAGCAGTAGGATCTTTGGTGATGGAGTGGAACATGATCACCATGACTACAGTGCCCGGAGCGGCGTTAGCCGGATTCCATTTATCCTGCAAATACTGGCAGGTATCGGCGACGTAAGTATGCGGGGTATCCAGGGGATGAAGAATACTGCTAGTGAAGACAGGTGGCAGTGCAGGCGGCGTGCGCGGAGGCATGGTCGCCGTTGGAAGTGGGGTTTCACTGGGCAGTGGTGTCGGGGTGACGATGCCTGCAAAGGCTGTTTGCACGGCCTGGGTCATGATGCTGCCCATATCAGGTGTGGCAGCCGGACTCGGGTCAGGTCGGCAGGCAGTCAATAACACCACCAGAAGACTGATGGTCGAAAATAGACGAGATGGATTAACCATTAATAGTATTCTACCAATCTTGTTGTGAGAAACAGGCTCAGGTACCATCAAACCCAGCCGAGCTTAATCGTTGCTCTCCCCTTTGATAAAGGCTTCGGTCATCTCGCGGCAAATGTTATCCCGGAACTGTTTGGGCGGGGTTTTGAAGAAGTAAGAGGAGGGACCAATGATGGGACCACTGAGCTTGCGGTCCATGGCGATTTTGGCGCAGCGTACGGCATCGATCATCACTCCGGCCGAGTTGGGGCTGTCCCATACTTCCATTTTTGTCTCCACGTTGAGTGGTACGTCTCCGAAGGTAGTACCTTCCATACGGATATAACACCATTTGCGGTCGGTCAACCAGGGGACATGGTCAGAGGGTCCGACGTGGATGTTCTCAACTGGTAACTCATAAGGAATCATACTGGTCACAGCGCCTGTTTTCGAAATTTTCTTGCTTTCCAAACGCTCCCTTTCAAGCATGTTAAGGAAATCAGTATTTCCGCCGAAGTTTAGTTGGTAGGTGTGGTCAATACGCACCCCGCGGTCTACAAAGAGGCTGGTAATAGCGCGGTGTAGTATTGTGGCACCAACCTGACTTTTGATGTCATCTCCAAGAAGAGGCAATTGCGCGTCGCGAAAGCGCTTGGACCAGTATTCACTGGAGGCGATGAAGACTGGGATGCCATTCACAAAAGCACAACCCGCTTCGATCGTCTGTTCGACGTACCATTTGGTAGCCATTTCCGAGCCAACCGGCAAGAAATTCACAACCACATCCGTGTTTGTTTCCTTGAGTAGCCCCACGATGTCAGCGGTGGGTCCAGGAGCTTTTTCGATTACTTCCGACAGATATTTTCCCAATCCGTCATGAGTCATCCCTCGAACAACGGGTATGTCTAATTTTGGAACATCTGTGAATTTGTAGGTGTTATTCGGAAAAGCGAAGATCGCTTCAGATAAGTCTTTGCCGACTTTCTTTGCATTGACGTCAATGCCGAGTGTAAATTCAATGTCTCTAATATGATATCCACCAAGGTTGACATGCATCAAACCAGGCACAATGTCAGAGGCCTTGGTGTTGCGGTAGTAATGCACTCCTTGCACCAAAGACGATGCACAATTTCCTACACCAATGAGCGCCACTCGAACTTTCTTTGTTGCCATAGAATTGTTTGCTCCTGACCAAATAGATTACGTGGAATGGTTTGAGGGCACGCTTCCCTCATAAATGGTTGCCTGCATGAATGCGCCGTATTGTATAATGAGAAAAAGGTTTCCTCGAGTGTAAAGATGTCTTCACCGGACCAAAGGCAAATAATAAAAACCCTACATGCGATCAGTACGGGTCTAAGATCCGCTACCGAGTTAGACCAGATGCTTCAACGACTCACGGTGGCAGCAGCAAATCTTACCGATAGCGAAGCCGGTTCGATTCTGCGATTTGATCCTGTGTTGAATTGTCTGCGCTTCATTGCTGCTCCTTGGTTCCATCAACAACCGTTGAAACAGGTATCTATCCCTATCGACGATAGTATGGCCGGCTGGGCGTTCTCAAACAGAGAGACCCTTGTCGTTCAAAATGTTGAGACAGATCCGCGTCACTTCAAGGCTATTGATATGACGATGAGTTACAGGACCTCTTCGTTAGTGGCTGTTCCATTGGTCTTCCAAGGGAAAGCCGCTGGTGTACTTGAAGTGATCAATAAACTTGACAGTGCTTATTATACCGAGGATGACGTCACAATCCTAGAGCTTCTTGCCGGTTACGCCTCGGTCTTATTATATGACTCTGACCCAGAATTACCAGCAGAGGATACCTTGGCAGAATTGACAGAATTGAACCGGTTGAAAAAGAACTTCATTGCCATCACCTCGCACGAACTCCGCACACCCCTCGGGTTGATCCTGGGTCACGCCACCTTCTTGCGCGAAATCATTGATGAAGAGAACCGGGAGCCAATCGATGTCATCATCGGTAATGCAGTCCGTTTGAAGGAGATCGTAGAGGATTTGACGGATGTCAACAATTACGAAGGCGGGCTTTCGAGGTTGCGAGCACGCCCTATCTCGATCTCCAAAATAGTACAAAGTGTACGCTCCTCTTTTAAAGATATGGCTGAAAGCAAGAATATTACTTTGCTTACCGAAATCGATGAAGATATGATTCTGGATTTGGACGAAACCAAAATATTGGTGGTTTTCAGTAATTTGGTCGAGAATGCGCTCACATTTACAGACAGTGGTGGCAAGGTGTGCATTAAGATTGAAAAGGTTCCAGGATTTGCGCAGATCTCTGTAAATGATTCTGGTATTGGAATTCCAGCAAAAGATTTAAAAAATGTATTTGAGCGCTTTTTCCAGATCGAGTCGCATCTGACCCGGCGTCACGGCGGTATGGGTTTGGGACTATCGGTTGCAAAGTCCATGATCGAAATGCATGGGGGCCGAATTTGGGTGGAAAGCCTGGAGGAGCAGGGCAGTACCTTTTTCGTACACCTCCCCTTGCCGAATGAAGTCAAGACCAACGAGGATAAGGCGGCTGCTTCCTGAAAAAGATGGGTCCCCGTTATGTGTTCGCTGGCCAATTGCGACGCGAATTTATCCTGCCCCCATTTCACCGCCCCGTCATTGATGCTCCAGGCGGCAATATGCTTTATGCGGCTTCTGGAGCCAGGGTGTGGGAAACGGATATCGGCCTCTTAAGTCGAACAGGCGAAGATTATCCGCATACCTGGATCAAGGATTTCCAGAAACGCGGTTTCGATACGAGTGGGATCCGTGTCCTCCCAGGCAGTATGGATTTGCGCTCATTCAAGGCGTATTCAACCACATTTGAGTTGAGTCAAACCGCACCAGTTGCGCATTTTGCGCGCCACAAGATTGATTTTCCGAAAGCTTTATTAGGGTACAAGCCAACAGAAGAGATCAAGAAAGACCCAAAGCGATCTTCAGTGAACGCACCTGTGGTAGGTGATATCCCGGAGGAATTTCTTGAAGCCGGAGCGGTTCATTTGTGCCCAATGGATTTTTTCAGCCAAGAACAATTGTTGACCGCTT
>Ga0307425_1002290_pt1 | contig 10873 bp, 10 predicted proteins | sample SalMarWE160330MG_FD_202152 | JGI IMG/M metagenome (GOLD analysis project Ga0307425, IMG submission 202152) | Salt marsh sediment microbial communities from the Plum Island Ecosystem LTER, Massachusetts, United States - WE1603-30 | ecosystem: Environmental > Aquatic > Marine > Intertidal zone >... | reverse complement strand
TCACGGACAGTCCGCTCTACATCCACGCGGACGGGGAGATCTACTCTGGCTTTGGCACTACATTGAGCAAGGTGGATTTTAAGATCCTGCCAAAAGCGCTGCAGGTCGTTCGCGGGTAAAATGGTAGGGGACCTGCGAGTCTCCTCTGCCATGCCTGACCTATTCCAATCCCTTCAAAAATTCGACGCAGGACACCTGCAAATCATCGCTGAAATGTGGGGGCTTGATCTATCGACCCGGGAGACCGATGCAGCCACCAAAGAACTATGCGGCTTTCTCCTGGCGCCTGACCTGTTGGCGGAGATCATCGACTCTCTGAGCCCCCCGGCCAAAAAAGCTTTGCAAGACTTGCAATCCAAGTCCGGTCGCATGCCTTGGGCCGAATTCACTCGCCGGTTCGGTAAAATCCGAGAGATGGGTCCCGGCAAGCGCGACCGCGAACGCCCCCACAAGACACCCGCTTCTCCGGCTGAGGCATTGTTCTACCGCGCCCTGCTGGCCCGGGCTTTTTTCAATACCCCTGAAGGAGCGCTGGAGTACGCCTACATCCCTGACGACCTGTACGCTTTGCTCGAGGCCGGTATGCTGCCTGAAAGGGATACCGTCCTTGCCGCAGAACCCCTTGGCCGTCCAGCATCGCTTGCTGAAAAGGCCGTTATGATCCCAAGCGATGATAGTCTCCTTGACCAGGCCACTACTTTGCTGGCTGCCTTACGGCTGAACCTCATCCCACCTGAAACGCACCCCCCGACTTCGACTCTGCAGGCCTTCCTGGATGCAGCCGGGCTGCTCAAACATTCACGCCCCCAACCGGAGCCCATCAGGGAATTCCTGGAAGCGCCTCGCCAGGCAGCCTTGGGCACCCTGACAGCAGCCTGGTCTGCAAGTGGAACCTTCAACGAGTTGCGCCAAGTACCCGGCCTGATCCTGGAAGGAGAATGGCAGAACCGGCCGCGGTTGGCGCGCGCCTTCCTGCTTGAACAGGTACGCCTCCTCCCGCCAGAGACTTGGTGGAGCCTGCCGGCTTTCATCCACGACCTCAAAGCCAGACACCCGGATTTTCAACGCCCGGCCGGCGAATACGATTCGTGGTTCATCAAACGCGCCGTAGACGGGGAGTTTCTACGCGGGTTCGAGCACTGGGACGAAGTGGATGGTGCTCTGGTACGCTACATCCTTACCGGCCCACTTCACTGGCTGGGGTTGGTCGACCTGGCCACGCCGCAGCAAGGCAGCGACCCTACCGCTTTCCTGGTCAGGCTCGCTCTCCCACTATCCGGGCCGGAGACCGCCCTCTGGCATGTCTCCTCCCAAGGTAAAATCACAGTCCCCAATCTGGTCCCCAGAGCCGCACGATACCAGCTATCGCGGTTTTGCGAATGGCAGTCCCCTGGAAACGACGAATGGCTCTATCTGATCACACCGGCCTCCCTGGCCAGAGCCAGAGACCAGGGTCTCAATCTCGAACACCTGCTACCCCTGCTGGCCAGATATTCCCATAGCGGCGTTCCTCCTGCTTTGGTCAAGGCGCTAAAACGCTGGCTTGCTAACGGCACCGAAGCCCGGGTGCAGAGCCAGATCATCTTGAAGGTCAGCAAGCCGGAACTGCTGATTGAGTTGCGCAAGTCCAAAGCTGCGCGCTTTTTGGGTGAGGTACTGGGTCCCACTGCGGTGATCGTCAAAGACGGAGCGCAATCCAAAGTGCTGGCTCTGTTGGCCGAGTTGGGACTATTAGCGGAAGACGAACCACCCGCCCGAGCTGAGCGCCACAAAGATGGAACACCGGCACGGCATGCGGCGCAAAATAGCTCACACCATCTAAAAAAATAGGGTGACTGTCATTCCAAATTGGTGACAGCCGCCTTTTTGTCGGAATCGGAAAATTGCTATAATAATGATGTCACTTTGTTTGTTCAGGAGATAAAGATGTCCAAAATTGACTGGCTACAGAAAGAGATCGATGGCCTGAAAGAGGCCGGACTGTACAACACCATCCGCACGCTATCCTCGCCGCAGGGCGCCTGGCTGGTGGTGGACGGCAAAAAGGTGCTCAATTTCTGCTCGAATAACTACCTGGGGTTGGCCAATCATCCAAGGATCGTGGATGCAGCACGCAAGGCCATTGAAAGGTATGGCGTCGGGCCGGGGGCGGTGCGCTCGATCGCCGGCACGATGGACCTGCATATCGAATTGGAGAAACGTCTGGCTGCCTTCAAGAGGGTGGAAGCCGCCATCACCTTCCAGAGTGGTTTCAATGCCAACCTGGCGACCATCCCGGCCCTGGTAGGCAAGGAGGATGTGATCTTCTCGGACCGCTTGAATCATGCCTCGATCATCGACGGTTGCCGCCTGTCGGGCGCCAAGATTATCGCTTACGAACACAACAACGCGCAGGCGCTTGATGCAGTGATCAAGGAAAACCTGTCGCAATATCGCCGCGCCCTTGTCGTGACAGATGGCGTCTTCAGCATGGACGGGGACATCGCGCCTCTCCCCGCCCTTTACGAGGTGACCAAGAAGTACGACCTGCTGCTGATGGTAGACGATGCCCACGGCGAAGGTGTGCTCGGAAAAGGCGGGCGCGGCATTGTAGACCACTTCGACCTGCACGGCAAGGTGGACATTGAGGTCGGCACCATGTCGAAGGCCTTTGGCGTGATGGGCGGGTTAGTGGCCGGGAACAAGGTCATCGTCGAGTGGCTGCGCCAGCGTGGACGCCCGTTCCTGTTCTCCTCAGCCATGACCGTACCAGATACGGCTGCCTGCCTGGCGGCGGTCGATCTGTTAGAAGCATCCACAGATCTCGTCGACAGACTGTGGGACAACGGCAAGTATTTCAAGACAGAGATGAACAAGCTCGGATTCGATACCGGCCAGAGCGAGACCCCGATCACTCCCGTCATGCTGGGTGAAGCGCCGCTGGCCCAGCAGTTCAGCCGCGAATTGTACGAAGCCGGCGTGTTCGGCACGGCAATCGGCTACCCGACAGTACCTCAGGGCAAAGCGCGCATACGGGTGATGATCTCGGCCGCACACGATCGCGATGACCTGGGCAAAGGCCTGGAGGCTTTTGCGAAGGTCGGGAAGAAACTGGGAGTGATTTAGCATACTTGAAAGGGGCAGGCTTGTTTCCTTAGTGGAGGCTTTTCGAGTTTCTGCCCCTTCTTGATTGAACCTGTGACTTTCTTCCCTTCTCAAAGTATGCAAATACCAGTATCATTGAATCCATAACAACTGGCGCCAGGTTATTCTCAAAGTCGTAAGCTCGACAGTTCCCCCGAACTATTCAACTAAATCCTACGACAGGCGGCCTCATTCCAAGAAAGTGAGGACACCATGAGTCATACCTCTGCACAAAAAGAAAAGAATCGGGCTGCTGGAACTTCAGTACTGGCGGCTGTTGGGCTAACAACGATCAAGCTCGTTGTTGGCATTGCCACAAACTCGTTAGGTATCCTGGCAGAGGCGGCACATTCTGCGCTCGACCTGGCTGCCGCTTTGATGACATGGTTTGCCGTTCGTTTATCGGGCCAACCCGCAGATAGGGAACACCACTTCGGTCACGGCAAGATCGAGAACCTGTCTGCGCTATTCGAGACCTTACTCCTGCTGCTCACATCAGCATGGATCATCTACGAAGCCGTCCAACGGTTATTTTTCAAGACAGAAGAAGTCGATGTCTCCGCCTGGTCGTTCATCGTCATGGCCATATCGATTGTGGTGGATGTCAACCGCTCACGTATGTTGTACAGGGTTGCGCGCAAGCACAATTCGCAGGCTTTGGAAGCGGATGCACTTCATTTTTCGACCGATGTCTGGTCTTCGTCAGTCGTCATCCTTGGCCTCATCGGAGTGACGATTGCCCGCTTTGTACCGAGTCTTGGCTCAATGGTCCAGGCGGATGCGGTTGCTGCCATGGTTGTGGCAGTGATCGTTATCTATGTCAGTGCAGAATTAGGTTGGCGAACCATCCAGGCCCTGCTGGACACCGCCCCATCAGGCAAAAGTGACCAGATCATCAAAATAGTGGAAGCGCTGGAAAATGTGGAAAATTGTCATGCTGTACGCATTCGCCCATCAGGGGCAAGCTGGTTTGTAGATTTGCACATCACGATGGATGGGGATTGCACTCTGAATGAAGCCCACGCAGTAACCGAGACCATTGAAAAAGAAATCCAAAGCATCCTGCCAGGTTCCGATGCGACGGTGCATGTGGAACCGCTGGACATGGCGGATACGTAGACAGAAAAAACCGTACCCTCACGGGCACGGTTTTTTCTGGCGGGGAGGGCGGGATTCGAACCCGCGGTCGAGTTAACCCCGACACTCACTTAGCAGGCGAGCCCAATCAGCCTCTCTGGCACCTCCCCTTTTCAAATTCCTTGCCCGGAACGGGTGGCGGAGGGAGTGGGATTCGAACCCACGTGGGCTTGCACCCAACCTGTTTTCAAGACAGGCACCTTCGGCCGCTCGGTCATCCCTCCGGGCGGGAAGATTTTACCATATCTTGGGCAGGCTGCGCCCCGGCCCGGATTCGCCTCTGGGTGCGCATGAATGAGGACAAACTTGGTATAATTCGCGGGCTGCGCAGTCCCGCGTTGCGTATCAACAATCCCAATATTTGTAAGGAGCGGGATGAAAGACAAGAAATATCATGTTTGGACCGAAGGCTGCCAGATGAACGTGGCCGACTCACAGCGCGTCGGTTCATCTCTGGAGCATCTGGGATATACCTTTACCGATAACGCTGAAGAAGCCGATGTAATCGTGCTCAACACCTGCGTCGTGCGCCAGTCTGCCGAGGATAAAGCGCTTGGGCGCTTAAGCTCGCTCAAACCGCTCAAGGAAAAGAATCCCAACCTGGTCATCAACCTGATGGGCTGCCTGGTGGGCGTGCGCGGCACGGAGGTGCTGCGCCGTAACCTCCCCATGGTGGACGTCTTCTCCCCGCCCTCCGACCCCGGCCCGCTCATCGCGCACCTCACCCAGGGTGAGATCCGCACCCTTGAAACCGATGAGACCACTCGCCGCTTCGAAGTCATGGACGGCGACCTGCTGCTGCCCGTCCACGAGCGCGGACAGCTCGTCTCAGCACATGTTCCCGTCGTATACGGCTGCTCGCACGCCTGCACTTTCTGCATCATTCCTTTCCGCCGCGGTGTCGAGCGCAGCCGTCCGGTCGGCGACATTATCGCTGAGATCCGCTCGCTAGCGGCACAGGGCGTCAGGGAAATCACCCTGCTCGGCCAGATCGTCGACCGCTACGGGACAGACGTTCTGGATGGCCCCAACCTGGCTGGATTGCTTCGCCTGGTCCACGAGGTGGAAGGTATCCAGCGTATCCGCTTCCTGACCTCGCACCCCAGCTACTTCAGCGAAGAACTGATGGACACCGTGGCCGCCCTGCCCAAAGTCATGCCGCACATCGAAGTGCCCATCCAGGCCGCTGACGACCAGGTGCTCGAAAACATGAAGCGCGGATACACCCAGGGTGACTACCGCGACCTGGTCGCCAGGATCCGGGCGCATATCCCGGACTGCTCCATAGCCACCGATATCATCGTTGGCTTTCCCGGCGAGACCAAGGCACAGTTCATGCAGACCTACCAGGTCCTGGCAGACCTCAAGCTGGATGTTGCACATCTCGCGCGCTACTCCTCCCGGGAGGGCACCGTCGCCACCCGCCGCATGGATGACGATGTCTCTGCCAAAGAGAAAATGCGCCGCTTCCGCCTGCTGGAAGAGCTGCAGGAGGGCATCGTAGGCGAGATCAATGCCAGATACCTGGGCGAGACCGTGGAAGTGTTGTTCGAGGATAAGGTCAAGGGCCGCTGGAAGGGCCGCACCCCTACCAATAAGCTTGTTTTCGTGGAATCGGAGCAGGAATTGCGCGGTCGAATCCTGCCGGTCAGGGTCACCTGGACGGGACCCTGGTCAATGCAAGCCAGCTTGGCACAACAACCCGCAGCGATTTCACAATAACTTAGTAACGAACCCGGACGGGGCCAGGCGGCGCAAGCGATACTCGCTCTCGCGCGCCAGGGATTTGATCCCTTCCATTAGGTTTTGAGAGTACGAATACACGTGCTCAGCATTCTCTGCGTTCCCTTGCAGGGTAACGGGTGTTCCGACCGTGATGCCGTAAGGCCCGCGCAAGTACCAGTACCCCACGGTAGGCCTGCCACACTGGCGTGAGTCAATACGCTGAATGCCTTCGCGGGGCAGGTAGATGCCAACCGGGATAACAGGCACTCCGGTACGCAGCGCCAGCCGCGCCGCACCGCCGCGAGGTCTCCGAAATCCGCCGGCCTGCGGGCTGAAGTTCCCTTCTGGAAAGATACCCACACTGTATCCGCTTTTCAGGTAGCGCTCGGCTTGCTCGAGCGCCTGCTCTCCTTGTCCTGGAATGACCTGGATCTGACCAGAGCGACGGATGTATTCGCCAAAAAGCGGAAATGCAAAGGCGGTCGAGACGATCAACACGCTCATCGGCTCGCGAGACAGCAAATGCAGCACGAAAGGATCGGTTGCGCTGGGGTGGTTGGCAATGAAGATCTTGGGGCCCGCAGGCAGGTGGTCGTGCCAGTGCACGTCCATGTTGAGCATCAACCTGCTGTACAGGCGCACAAACATCCGGGCGGAATTGTAGAATAGGTTCATGAGTCACTTCATTAAAATAGGCACAGTCAACGGGGATGCTTATGATAACACCTGTTAGCATCGATGGTTCTCTTCGTGAAATAATGGATTAATCACAAACCTTCTGTAACCGTCCTGATAATCCTCCCTGTGTGGTCGGGTCCATTCTATACCTGCTCTCAAGTGTCAACAGTCGAATGCGTTCCATCACCTTCGCCGCGATAGCTCTGACCAGCGTCCAGTCATGTACATCCCCTTGAAAATACAGGGGCCCGCCGACAGTGATCGTATATGGACCGCGCAGGTACCAGGTGATCACTTCCGGCTTGCCTTCCAACGTGGTAGGCACGCGCATGCAATTCTCTACCACCAATGAGATGCCGACCGGTACCACTGGAACGCCACTGCGCAATGCCAGGCGCGCCACGCCTGTGCGAATGGGAGCGAACCCATTCCAAGGGCTGATGGCCCCCTCCGGGAAGATTGTGACCGAGCGGCCAGCCCCCAGCTTCGCCTGCGCCTGGGTGAGCACGCGCTCACCCTGCCCGTCCAGCACCTCGATCTGGTCCATTCTACGCATATAGGCGCCCAGAACCGGGATGGAGAACACACTTTGCGCGATCATCACGCTCATCGGGCGCTGTGTGATGAGATGGATGAAGATCGGGTCGGTCGTGCTGGGATGGTTGGCAGCAAACAGGACCGGTTCGCCCGGCAGGTTCGCGTGCCAGTGCACGTCTAAGGCGAGCAACTGGCGCGCATAGGCGGTGATCAGGGTACGGCCGGCTTTGTAAAGCAATTCAGAGAGCATGATTTGGCGCCTCGCTTGAATGGAATGGTTTACAAACGAGATGTTAACCAGATACGCTCTTTTCTTCCTATCCGCAGGCTAACCCAGGGCTATTGATCATTAACCAGTTTTCCCAAAAACAAAAGAGACCGGCGTTTGAACTGCACCCCCAAAGTTGGACACAACCAACGAAGGAGGTGCAGTTTTTATGACCAAGTTTACACGCTTGGAGAAACTGGCAGCGGCCCTGGCTGTGGAGGCAGGGGACAGCACGGCCAGTGTAGTCAGGCAATTTGGAATGTCGGAGAAAGTCGTGGCAAGGAGTGTGCAACTGTATCGGAAGCAGGGGGAAGCGGGCTTCCAGCCCAAAAAGAAGGCTAGCTATACAGCCGCACAAAAGCTGATGGTATTGGAGACCATGCACTCCCAGGGTATGTCGTGTGAGGGAGCGGCGGTAAAATTCGGGATACCCGGATCCGCGACGATCTGGGAATGGGAGCGCAAATACTTGGAAAACGGGATGGATGGTCTCAAGCCGAAGAAAAAGGCAGACGGCCGAGAGTGCCAAAGCCGAAAGCAGCGCTGACGCCGTATGAGCAACTGCTGGCCAAGAATGAATATCTAATAAAACTGAACGCCTTAGTGGCAGAGCGGGAAGCTCGGGAAAAGCAAGACGAAACGACCGAGTAGCGATCATCTCTGAACTGAGGCGTACCTATCCATTGGCTACGCTGCTTCGCATCGCCCAGCTTCCCAGGAGCAGCTATTATTACCATGCCGCACGGCTCCCCCGGCCCCAAAAATACGCTGCGGAGAGGCAGGCGATCCGCAATATCTGCGCAGGGCATAAGGGGCGCTACACCTGCACTTGCAGTGCGGTGCAAGTGTGGGTATAGGCGGGTCACATTGACGCTGCATCAACAGGGGTATCGGGCCAACCACAAACTGGTGATGAAACTGATGCGGGAAGAGCACCTCAGTTGTGTGCTGCGGCCGAAAAAGTATCGTTCCTACCGGGGCGAGGTCGGGAAAGTGGCCCCCAACCGTTTGAAACGCCGTTTCAAGGCAGTCCAGCCGAACTCGAAATGGACCACGGACATCACCGAATTCAAGGTGAATGGCCAGAAGCTCTATTTGTCCCCCATCCTGGATTTGTTCAACGGCGAGATCGTGAGCTATTCCCTATCACAGACCCCCAACTTCCGCCTGGTGATGGACATGCTGCGACAGGCTTTCCAAAAGATCCCCGACCATGGTCCCCTGATGCTCCATTCGGACCAGGGCCGGCACTACCGGATGAAACCCTATCAACCCGTGCTCAAGGAAAATGGCATCACCCAGAGCATGTCCAGGAAGGGTAATTGTTATGATAACAGTGTGATCGAGAGCTTCTTCGGTCTGCTCAAGACCGAGTTCTTTCGCAACCAATCTTTCCACTCGGTTGAGAGCTTCCAAAGAGAACTGGATCAATATATCGATTACTACAACAATCGCCGAATTAAGCTTAAACTAAAAGGGCTGAGCCCTGTTCAGTTCAGAACTCAGTCCTTTGTCTCTACTTAATTTATGCCCAACAATTGGGGTGCACTACACGTTGGGCCGGTCTCTTCCAATGGATGCCATCTTAGAAGGTAAAGTACCTCGCCATGGCCATGAACGCCATAGCAATGATCATCGTGACGATATGGATTGGAGACACCACGCGGATGCGTCGCTGAAGCGCCTGGAGGCTGGCGGCCTGCTCACCGGTTGGCCTGTCTGCTACCTGCGCACCGATCTGTCCAAGTTGCGCATTGCTTTGCCCAAAGATCGCCCCAAACACGAAGGCGATCAAACCGAAACCGGCGCCGATACCGAAACCTATGCCGGAACTGGACAGCATCCAGGCCGATGAAAACCCATCCGAGTCGCGCCAGTACAGCAGGACACCTGCCAGTACGGTCGAGATCGCCGCAGCCATCATGAAGAGATGGATGCGAACCGTGTTGGTCAGGTGCTGTGCAAATTTTTGTCCTGCCTCACTTGTGGCAGCGATACTGCGACTGATGAAGAACTCCATCAATAAGGCTCCCCCTCCCCAGGCGATTGCAGCTGTGATGTGAACGAACCGTAAACCAAGCATAACGATATTCATTTATTCTCCTTTGGCAAAGTGCTAAACCTGTAAATGATTATATTCAATATTGTAATACTATATTGAATATATATATGATATAATCAATTATCGAAAGAGTCAAGAGGCAATGCCAAGGAAAACTCCCCTAAAACGCAAATATGATTCTTCCCGCCGCAAGGAGCAGGCCCGTCAAACGCGCCTGCAGATCACCGAGGCCGCCCACAGGCTCTTCGTTGAGCGCGGATACGTCGGCGCAACCATCGATGCCATTGCTCAGGAGGCAGGCGTAGCGCAGGAAACAGTCTACGCCGTTTTTGGCAACAAGCGCAAGATCCTTGCTTTCCTCCTGGACATTTCCCTCGGAGGTGATGACCAACCGGTTCGACTCCTGGATAGGCCCAAACCACAGTCCGTGCTGCATGGTGCGGACCAGGGACGGCAGCTGGAGGTGTTCTCGCAAGACATCACCGAGATCATGTCACGCGCTGCGCCGATATTCCAGATCATGCGCAGCGCAGCCAAGACCGAAACAGAAATTGCTGATCTGGTTCAGAACCTGCTCAAGGAACGTTTGCAAAACATGACCCGCTTTGTTCGCAGCATCGCCGCGAATGGGCCTTTGCGCGAGGGACTGAATGAGGAAGAGGCAAGCGAAATTGTGTGGGCCTTGACCAGCCCTGAGCTGTTCCAATTAATGACCGTGGATCGAGGCTGGAGCAGAGGCAAATATGCAGGCTGGCTGGCTGACACGCTCACTCGCCTGCTCTTGCCGTAAATCTTCAGCCCCCATCGGTTTAAAAACCAAATCCCCCAAATCCCAAGAGAATTTGAGGGAGGCTGGGAGGTAGCCAGGTCACTTCACCATCTTCCGCAACACAGTGTGCAGGATACCGCCGTTGCGGTAATACTCGAGCTCCACCTCGGTATTGAGCATTGCCTCGACTTCGAACAGGTCCACACGCCCGTTCGGCCGGTGCACGCGCACGTTGACGCGCCCGCGCGGGGGCATATCGTCCCGCAGGCATTCGATGTCGTAGACTTCCTCACCGGTCAGGCCGAGCGACTCGACATTCTGACCATCGACGAACTGCAAGGGCAGGATACCCATGCCCAGCAAGTTGGAGCGGTGGATGCGCTCGAACGACTCGGCGATGACGACCTTGACACCCTGCAACAGGGGACCTTTGGCGCCCCAATCCCGGCTGGACCCGGTGCCGTATTCCTTGCCCGCCAGCACGATGACAGGCACGCCATCTTCCTTGTACTGCATGGCCGCATCATAGAAAGGCATGACCTTCCCGGAGGGCATATGTTTTGTCCAGTTGCCC
>Ga0307425_1002285_pt1 | contig 10886 bp, 6 predicted proteins | sample SalMarWE160330MG_FD_202152 | JGI IMG/M metagenome (GOLD analysis project Ga0307425, IMG submission 202152) | Salt marsh sediment microbial communities from the Plum Island Ecosystem LTER, Massachusetts, United States - WE1603-30 | ecosystem: Environmental > Aquatic > Marine > Intertidal zone >... | reverse complement strand
CGGGTTCGTTCGTCTTCTTGAAGCTCAGACCTGATATCTCGCCCCCTCTCCTCACACAGGCACGTTTAGCTTTCGACCAACTCGTTCTCCATGTCCGAACTTATGTCTGAATATCAGTTTTGTCAGTTGCCTTTTGCCAAAAAACACGGTAAGATAAGAAAGCAATGCTACAGAGATTGATCTGGTTCCTTAGCGGCATTATGCTTGCCAAGGCGGCCTAACCAGCCTGACGGGTGACCTATACCTGCCAGGTTTTTTTATCTCTGTTTGTAACCATTGCCAAATTTCACACAAGGAGAAAGAATGCAGACACCCTGGGAATATCGTTACGCCCACCGTACGTCTCGCATGGGCAGTTCCGTCATCCGCGAATTGCTCAAACTTACCGAACAGCCCGACATCATTTCCTTTGGCGGAGGGCTGCCCGCGCCGGAGGTCTTTCCGGTGGAGAAAATCAAAGAAGCCTGTAATACCGTCCTTGAACAGCAGGGCGCACTGGCATTACAGTACAGCACCACCGAGGGCTATCTACCATTGAGGGAGATGATCGCCCGTCATAATGCCCGCTTTTCAGTAGAGATCGCTCCCGAAAACATCCTGATCACCTCCGGCTCGCAACAGGCGCTGGACTTCATCGGCCGGCTTTTCATTAACCGCGGCGATCACGTCGTGGTCGAATCCCCCACCTACCTGGGCGCCCTCCAGGCCTGGAACGCCTACGGCGCCGAGTACGTTTCGGTCCCCTGCGATGAACACGGCATGATCGTGAACAAGCTGGAAGAAGCGCTGCGCGTCGGGCCCAAGTTCATCTACATCCTGCCGAACTTCCAGAATCCCTCCGGAGCGACGCTTTCCCTGGAGCGACGCAAGAAACTGGTGGAACTGGCCGATAAGTACGGCGTACCCATCGTGGAAGACGACCCATACGGGCAACTGCGCTACGAAGGCGAGCACATCCCCTCCGTGGTGCAGCTCGACAGCCGCTTCCGCGGGCCGAACGGCGGAACGTATAGCGGCAATGTCATTTACTTGAGCACCTTTTCGAAACTGCTGGCTCCCGGCATCCGGCTTGCCTGGGTGGTCGCGCCGCAGCAGGTGATCCGCAAGCTGGTCATGGCCAAGCAGGCCGCCGACCTGCACACCGCCACATTCAACCAGATCGTGGCGTACGAGGTCGCCAAAGGCGGATTTCTGGACGAGCACGTCAAGGTCATCCGCGCCACGTATAAAGAGCGGCGGGATGTAATGCTGGAAACCATGGCGGAGGTATTCCCAAGCGAGGCGCGCTGGACCCACCCGAAAGGGGGCATGTTCCTATGGGGTATTCTCCCTGTGGGCATGGACGCCGCCGAGGTGCTCAAGGTGGCCATCGAGAAGAAAGTGGCCTTTGTACCGGGCTTCGCCTTTCACGCCAATGGCGGCGGCGAGAATACCATGCGCCTCAACTTTTCTTATGCGCGTCCCGAAGTCATCCAGGAGGGGGTTACCCGCCTCGGGCTGACCCTGAAGGAGATGCTGAGCAAGAACGGGAAGTAACCGCCATTCATATTCCCGGTTCGCATACCGAGGTGAGTGCCACGCACTTTGAACGTGCGTGGCACTTTTAATGCAAGTCCGGCTGGTTGAGCAGGCGGCGTGCCGCTAAACGCCGCTTCGCAGTACTCGACCAAAGCCGATGTACCAAAACTGGGGAAGCAGCAACCCCAGTAATCCAAGTGCTCTTACTATGTAGGAGATTGCCGTGTCGGCCTGCCCTCTTCGCACCCTTCCCCTACGCTCTGCTCCGGGGACGCTTCGCAGTCGGCGGGTACGATGTCGCGAGGGATCCGCGGTGGCTTCTTTGCAAAGATATGAAAAAAGGAGCGGGCTTTCGCCCGCTCCTTGCGTTCGATACTAAAAATCAGTACCGAGCCCGCCGTCGTCCTCCCCGCCCAGGTCCGGCAACGCGGCCTCGATGTCTTCCGGAGACTGGCCCTTCTCCAGGCGGTCGACGACCTCGTCGAATTCAGGAGGCAACTCTTCGCCCATTTCCTTGCCCATCTTGCGCATTACGCGTCCCAACTCCTGAGGGTTGTCCTCGAGTCCTGCCAGTGCCGAAGGGTCGGCGAAATCTTCCAGACCCTCCAGGCGGCTTTCCTCCGATTTGGCAATGCGCACTCGGTTCATGCGCCGGCGCACATTCTGGCTCCCGCAATGAGAGCAGGCTACCGGCTTTGTGCCGTAGTCATCGTAGGAAAGGAACACATCAAAACGTTGTCGGCAATCTACACAGACATACCCATACATTGGCATACCCCTATTTTAGCAAAAAACTCGCCAGACCTCCAAAGCTTTCGAACCCTTTCGGTTACAATACGGGCATGTTCTCAACCCCAGAATTCAGCCTGCTGGCGCCGGAGCCATTGCTGATCGTGCTCTCCGGCCCCTCCGGAGTCGGCAAAGACACCGTGATGCAATGCATGCAGGAACGCGGGATGCCCTTTCATTTCGTGGTGACGGCGACCACCCGCCCCAAACGGGAGAATGAAATTCACGGGGTGGATTACTTTTTCGTCAGCAAAGAGGCATTTGCCCGTATGATCGAACAGAATGAGCTGATCGAATACGCCATCGTCTACAAAGGCATCCCCAAGCAGCAAGTGCGCGAGGCTCTATCCAGTGGCCAGGATGTGGTCATGCGCCTGGACGTGCAGGGCGCGGAGACCGTGCGCAAATTGGCGCCGGAAGCCCTGCTGATTTTCCTCACTACCCGCAATGAGGAAGAGCTTGTCGAACGCCTGAAAGCACGCCAGACCGAAACCAACGAGGAACTGGCCTTGCGAATCGCCACGGCCAGAAAAGAACTCAAGCGCGTGGAGGCCTTCGACTACGTCATCCTGAACCAGGATTACAAGCTGGAAGAGACCGTCGATACCATTCGCGCGATCATCGAAGCGGAACACCACCGCGTGCAGCACCGAAAGGTCAATCTATGAATTCCACTCCTGCGGGCCCTTCCGCCGAATCGCCCCCCAGCCAGCCAAAGTCGGTCCCAATTACCATTCCGGCCATATCCCCACGGGTAACCTATGGCATCCTGGGGCTGACCGTTTTCGTCTATCTGTTGCAGGTCGTAAGCCAGGCTGTTTTCGGCTACGATCTGCCGGTTGCACTTGGCGCCAAGGCCAACGAGTATATTCGTGCGGGGGAGTTCTGGCGCTTCTTTACCCCCATGTTGCTGCACGGCTCGATCTTGCACATCGGTTTCAATATGTACGCGCTGTATATCTTCGGCATCGGACTGGAACGCCGCTACGGGCACAGCCGCTTTCTGGTGCTCTACCTGTTAAGCGGTTTTGCTGGGAGCGTGATTTCATTCCTGTTTTCCAATGCATACTCGATAGGCGCTTCAGGCGCGATCTTCGGGTTGATCGGTGCGGAAGGCATCTTCCTATACCATAATCGCGAGCTGTTTGGGAACCAGTTCAAGCAGGCCATCGGCAACATCGTCTTTGTGGTCGCCATCAACCTTTTCCTGGGACTACAACCCGGCATCGACAACTGGGGGCACATTGGAGGCTTGTTGGGAGGCTTAATGTTCGCCTGGTTTGCCGGGCCGCACTGGGTTCTGGAAGGGATCTACCCCAGCCTCCGGCTGGTAGACCGGAGGGAAGGGCGTGAGGTGGTGTTAGGTAGCGCCATCGTATTGATCGTCTTCAGCGCGCTGGCCATCCTCGGTATCCTTTTTCCCTTCGTTTAGTGAACTGCAAAGGAGGAGTACGATGTCGCTCTTGAATGCACTGGTCGGTGCTGCGTTGTTGCTTTTTGGGCGCAAAGTCTTCTGGCTGTTCGTGGCCGGAGCCGGCTTTGTGGCCGGCATGTCGTTGACCTCCCGTGTGATACAGGGGCCTGAGTGGGTCGCCGTCTTGGTCGGTCTGGGGATCGGGTTCCTGGCCGCATTGCTGGCCCTGGTCTTGAAACGCTTTGCCATTGGTCTGGCGGGGTTTCTGGTGGGCGGCTATCTGGCCTTGCAGTTCCTGACACCGCTCTTTAGCCTGGACCAGAATTGGTGGCCCTGGCTGGCCTTTGTCATCGGCGGGATCCTTGGCGCGATCCTGGTCAACGCTGTTCTGGATTGGGCGTTGATAGGATTGTCTTCCCTGGCAGGCGCCTCCTTAATCACCGAGGCGTTCGGTGCGCGTCACGTGGCAGGGTTGCTGGTGTTCATACTGTTGCTTGTCATCGGTGTAGCTTTCCAGGCAAGAGAGTTAAGAAAAGAACAACGTAAACTTTAGCAGTAGATCATTTCTACGTAGCAGGGAGGCTTCCATGAACCTGTGGTCCAAGGTCCAGATCGGGCTGGCGGCAGTGGCCTTCCTGTTTGCTTTTGTGGGGGACAGGCTTTCCATCCCAGCCCTGCTCTATTTCGGGATATCCCTGTTTGGCTGCGCTGCCATCGCAATAGGCCTGGAAGCCATGTTTACGAACAGCATCGTTTTATACCGGCAACGTAATTACAGCGAAACCTACCAGGAAATCGCCGCGTACGCGCAGGGCGTACAATTTTGCCTGATTGGAGTCTTTTTCATTAGTACCGCACTGGCAGCCTATCTTAACGACGGGCGCGAGATATTCCTGTACCTGGTCAGGAGGCCCTGGCCGGTGCTAATGGTCTTCGGCGTATACTGCCTGATGCAGGCCATCATCGTCCTGGGGGAGTCGGTGGAGCAAAAGCAGAGCACACGCTGGGTTGTGATCGTTAAGTTCATCATTGGCGGATTGCTGCCCGGGGGGATACTGGTCGTGATCGGACTGGGCGCATTGGGGTTAGGCTTGTTCGAATTCTTCGCGCCTGCCCAATTCGATGCGCTTGGTGGTGGCTTCCTGGAAGTTCTTTTCGGCGCATAATTTCGAATTTGTGCCCGGTTTTTTTTACAGAACACGTAAAAAGGAGACCGGCGCTCGTAAAGCGCCGGTCATCTGTGTTCACCTGGAAGATAGTCTGCTGAGTGATCCTCTCAGGGTTTGATCTCAAAAACTGTCCCCGCGCTCGTGCCCTGCACGTCCGGGAAGAAGGCCAGCCAGGCATGCGCCGGTAGCACGTGGAATTCGCCGGCAGAGGTCGGGAGCAGCGTATAGGTCAGTTCGTACGTCCCGGCCGGCAGGTAATCCGCCATCCAGCTGATGCGGTCGTCATGGAGCTGCGGCTGGTTGAAATACCACCAGCCCCAACCCTGTGAGTAAGGGTGTTCATCATCCACCACCACCTGAGCCTCTGTCGTGTTTTCCCCTTGCTGGCTGGTCTTTAAGGTCCGGTTGAGCAGTTCCATCCCGGCCGGGATGAAGTCGTCGAGCACAACATAATAGGAATCGTTTTGTAATGTGAAGGTCAGCCGCGCAGTGAGGCGTGAACCAGGAGTTGTCCCAAATGTGGTGAGCGGCGCACAATCTTGCTGGCAGTTCCCGTCGAAATAAGCGCGGCTGACCTGGATGCCACGGCTGAGGGGTTGCGCGGAAGCAACCGGCTGGTCAAGCAAGAGCGCAGCGCGATAGTACAGCCGCCCCAAACCTTCGTCGTGCTCGAAAGTGAGCGCATTAGGTGAGTCCGCCGAGAGGTATTCAAGCGGAACGCTTGCCTGAATGGGATTGAGGATCTGCGTGCCGCGGGCTTCGCCGCTGGCGAGTGGTGCGCCGTTCACTTCAGCCGAAAAGCTGAAATCCGCCTGCAACTCGCCAAACCCCTGCATGGCCTGCGTCAACGCCAGGATGACCCAGGCGCTTTCGTAAGTGGACCCCCATAGACTATTTGCACCACGGTTCGCGACCAGGTAACGCACCGCTTCGATCAGGATCGGAGCCGCAGGATCGCGCTGCGCCAGAGCGTAGACTACCACTGCCGTGGTATAGAGCGGCGTTCCAGGGTTGCGCCAGGAACCCGTTCCGCTCTCCCAGTTGGCGCTGCTGGCCGTGCGTACGGCACTCGCCTCAAGGTTGGAAATCAAGTCTCTTGCGCGCGCGTCGCCCGTGGAGGCATCCTCGAGCACAAGCGCCAGCAGCGCCTGCGCCCAGGGGCTGAGCACATCCCGGCGATCATACAGGTCATCCAGCACAGACCCATCCTCCCTGGTCAACCCCCCACTTTGCTGCAATGCAAAAACGGTGAACACCAACCGGTCAAGTTGCCATGGTTGCAGCGCCTTGATCGAGACACCTGCCAGTTCATTCTCGCGAATGTACTCATGAGCTCGTTCAAAGATCCGATCTGGGATACTGCTGCCTGCCTGCCGGGCCTGGGACAATCCGAACAACACATAGGCGCTGAGGTATCCATCAGAACGTCCGCCATGGATCCATCCCCATCCGCCATCCACGTTCTGATTGCCGATCAGGGCAGTGAGGCTGTCCTTCACGTTGGCGTCCAGGCGTTCTTGGAGTTCCGGGATATGCAAGCCAGAGGCCTGCAACGCCTGGTAGGTTTCCAGGTTTGGCAGCAGGTAAGAGAGCACTGCCTCGTTGTTACAAAAACACGACGGTACCGGCAAGGCCTTCAGACTCTCAAGCAACGTTCCAGCCAGCGAGCCGGTCATCTCGACCTCCAAACCACCGCCGAGTGGTGCGAAAGAGTGCGGCAGGCTGATCACCTCCAGCCGCGAGCCGGCCTCGGCAAGCATCCCGGAGGTCACAAAGGTGTGCGGTGCTGAGTACGTAAGGATCGGTATCGGGCCCAGTGCCGGTTTTGCAGCATCCTGCAACGCTGCGCCCGCGCTGCGGCCGTTGGCTGAAAATGTCAGATCCGCTTCAACCCCCTCCTCAGCTGTCCCCCACCAGGTCACTCGCAAGCGATCGTTTGCAGGAACGGTCACGGTCCGGGTTGCTTCGTCCGGTTGGTCCAGGGTGAAACCTTCAGCCTTCAAACCCACCGTGACCTGGACATCCGCCGCGGTATTGTTATGGACGATGGCGGCCATTTCAACGTGGTCTCCCAAAACCATGAAACGCGGCGTGACCGGCCGCACCAGCAAGGGTTTGGTAGTGACCACTTCGCTTTCCGCCTGCCCGACGCGCGTGTCCTGTGTCAGGCCGCGAGTTTCGATCAGCCAGGTCGTCAGGTTGTCAGGCAGCGAGATCATTACCCGCGCCTGGCCCTGTGCATCGGTGGTGAAGGTTGGATTCCAGTAGGCGGTGTCGGGAAACTGCTCGCGGACAAAGGGGATCTCTTCGCCACCACCGCCACCCATCCCGCCTGGTGGCTGGCTCAGATAGCGCCCGCTGTAGGCTGCCAGTGAAAGGCTGGTATCGACTCCTAGGGGCTGTCGCCCGTAAAAAGCGGACATGATATCGGCCGAGTTAGGATCGGCCAGAGCCAGCACCGCCTTGTCCACTATGGAAAGCGAGAACTCGCCTTCAACGGGGTTACCCTGGTCGTCGCTGACCTGCAAACTCAGGGTGATCTCGCCTCGCGGTTGGCTGATCTCGGGCTCAGCGGTCACCTCAACCTGCAATTCCTGCGCAGCAGGGTCGACCTCGATATCCAAATAGCCCTGACGGAATTGGTTCTCCGGACCTAATAACGTGGCAGAGATGAACACGTTAGGCGCATCTTCGGTCCCCAGCGCCAAGGAATAACTCGTCCCCGCGGCATCCAGTGTGAGCACTTCCGCCTGCATGACTTTGCCCCGCTCGACCGTCAACAACGCCCGAATGGGTTCACCAAACGGGTTAGGGATGAAGATCGTCGCATCCTGCCCCGGCTGGTAACTCTTCTGGTCGGCCGTCAACCGGAGGCGGTCATTGAGCAAACGCGGCCAGGTAGCCGTCCCTTGACCGCCCACCCAGAGCAAGATCTGAGTCCTGGCCCCTTGACCGGATACGTCAAGGATATAGGTTCCGGGGTCTTTGGGCGTGAAAGACAGGCGCGCTTTGCCGTCCGGACCGGTCGACAGGTCGCTGCTGGTCACCTGCGAATAGACGGGCTCGTAGGTAGGACTTTCAAACAACCAGCCTGAAGGAGCATCGACGCGCTCCCAATGCACTTGCTTGAACTCGGCCCGCAGGTCGCGCGAGGGGCTGGCTTCCCGGTCCCAATCAGCCGTGAACACTTCAAAGCCGATGGCTTTACCGCTCTGGCCGATCCACTGGTCCGGCCGCACTCCAATATAAAAGTCGGCCGGATGAATGACTGCTTCCGCCTGGGCGCTCACCGGAAAGCCGCTCTCATCCTGGGCGGTAAGTTCCAGAGTCAAACGTTGTGGCGATTCAGACTCCGGCAGCTCGGGGAAATCCAACTCCAGGGAGCCGTCCTTTCCCGTACGCGCTATCCCGTTGTCCAGCGTGCGGCCAAACGGATACCCCCTTCTCCAGTACGGTTGTAACCAGCTGTCATCGAAAACGCCGGTCTGGTAGCCCGGAAGAGAGAAAAAGCTGGAAAAGTCGTATAAGACCCAGTGGACATCCAGGCCCGAAGCAGGAGAACCGAAATAATAATTCGCCTGCGCCTGGGCATGTAACTGCCCATCCAACGACAACCGGGACTCGTCAAGAGATAGCTGCAATTCGAACTCTGGCTTGCGGTATTCCGCCACTTCGAAGTAAATGCTGGCTTCCAAATCATTGTTGAACAGGCGGTAGACGCCTGGCGGCGCTTCGGCGGATAGCTCGTACTCCCCGTGAACGGTCCCATATGGAGAAATCGGCAGATCAAACGTCTGCAAAGTCAGGCCGGCTTGATCCCGCAATTCCAGGGCGAGCGAGGGGAATGGCGGTAATTCATAGCGCCCATTGAAGGCCTGCCGCACCACGCCCCGAAAGTAAACGGTCTGCCCCGGACGGTAGATCGGCCGATCTGTATACAGATAGGTTTCCGTGTGAGGTGGTTGTTTGGAATACGATAGCCCGAACTCCCAGGGAGAAACGCCGGTGTTCCAGGATGAGAACGCCAGCCCAAATGTCTCCTGCCCCGGCTCGCTCAGGATGGCAAGCATCGCTCCATAGGCATTTTCGGGTGGCTCGAACTCCCCCTGCCATATTCCCTGGTCATCCGTCGTTCCGCTAGCCAGCAGCACACCTTCCGTATCATAGACAGCCACTGGCGCATCGGCCACCGGTGAATTCGTGCGCAAGTCGATAGCCCAGATCAAGGCATCGGTGCTTCCCGCCTTGAACGTCAGATTGATATAACTGGACACGACAAGGCTGTACGCGACCTGACCGCCTCCTGGCTGGTGCCCGATGCCATAATCTAACGCGCCCTGCGCATCACCGACTCCTTCCAGCAATTGGGGAGAAGTCGCCCTGACGTAATACAAGCCCGGAGCGAGTTGCTGCCCTGGGGCGGCCAGCGGGAGCGTAATGGTCTCGTTTCGGCTGGGCGGCAGGCGATAGGTCTGGGAGAACGAGCTGGGATTCTGAAGCACGAAGGTGCGTCGGGCATCATGGCCTCCCGGTCCTACCAGTGTTTGGAATTCACCAAGGGTCAGTGAGGCGATTGACACGTCCACGCGCGTGACATTGACGGCACTGGCGTAAAGCAGTGATTCTTCCGGGCGGACGAAAAGCGCAACCCCGTTGTAGGGCATGCTCAGATTGGGAGCCACGGGGGGCGTACGGAAGTTGAGACGATAGGTTGCATTAAGAGGCTGGCCCCAGCGATCCAGCAGGGTAGGCGAAATGATCACACTGTACGTTGTCTCAGGATCGTAGAACCCATGAAGATTTACGGCTGTACCATTCAGGGAGACCTGCAAACCGGGGACTTCCGGTGTGACGCTGATCGCCTCTTCCAGGTCCTGGTCCCCCGCTACTGGCGAGCTGAAGAAAATGCGCACACTGGCATTCTCCTTTTTGACCGTACCTTCCTGCGGTACACTGCCACTCACTTTGAAATCGCCATAGGTGAAGAACTGGACCTGTTGTTCGATTGCAAGAGGCGTGCCGCTCACCGCCCTGGCCTGATTGCTTAGCGTCAATGTATACTCGGTGCCTCTCTCTAACCGCTCGTCAGGCAGGAATGTTACGGTCGCATGGTCTTCCGTCCATTCAAAGGTCCCTGGCAGCGTACGGTCGCCCCGCCGAAGCGAAAAGCCGGTTTCCACACCACCGGTATCCATGGCCTGGTTGAAGGTCAGAGTGAATTCAGGCTCGAGGCCCAAAGGAGTCTCACTCGACGGCTCGAGGGACACCAAACGAGGCAAAGCAGTTTCAAAAGACCATTCCAGCGAGTCCCCCGCCTTTCCAAGTGAAGCTCCTGAAGTGGATACCAGTTCTGGATTGAGCAGGGCTCTATAGGTAACGCCCCCCGCCAGGGCAGGTTCAGGATAGAAGATATAGGTACTGGTCGACAACCATTCCCCGCGCCCCTCGACGGTTGGATCCAGGACGAAGGCGTCAGGGAGATTTTCCAGCTGACCTAAAGGCACCACGGGTTGGTTGAAGGTCACGGCGACAGCCGCATTGGGATCGATATCCTGGCTGTTCGGTTCAGGCAAGAAACTGAGCCCCTTCAGTGGTGCGGAAGTTGTGAACGTCAGCGTGACGGGCTCGGCAAGACTTAAGCCGTTAGCGGCCTGGGCGGAAGACAGGATGGCCACTGTGAGTTCGGCGCCCGCCTCATAGGACGGATCCGGGGTAAATACCAGGGTGGCATCGTCTTCCCAACTCAGGGAGCCGGACGGGAGGCCGAATAAAGCCGACTCGACTGAACTCCGCTCCATGGGTTGGCCGAAATAGAACGTGATCGACTGGTTCAACCCGATCTGGCTGCCGTCCGGTGGGGAGACTTCCGCCAGGACGGGCGGCAGAGGTTCCTGGTATGTGGTCGGTGTAGGTTGGGGGCCAGGCGTGGATACACCCGGCAGTACACATGAAAATGTCAGCACAGCCACCATAATGAAGATGCTGGCTATCTGGAG
>Ga0307425_1002284_pt1 | contig 10888 bp, 6 predicted proteins | sample SalMarWE160330MG_FD_202152 | JGI IMG/M metagenome (GOLD analysis project Ga0307425, IMG submission 202152) | Salt marsh sediment microbial communities from the Plum Island Ecosystem LTER, Massachusetts, United States - WE1603-30 | ecosystem: Environmental > Aquatic > Marine > Intertidal zone >... | reverse complement strand
CACCTTGATATTGACGCTGGCATCATATAGATAACACCCCAGGCCCTCTTCCTCGCACCTGTCATACACCACCCAGAGCCTGGTTACCTTGGTGTCCTGGTCGGTTGTGAGTTTTACCACCCTTACAACGCCGCTATCACTCAGGTCTCGCCTGTATATCTCATTCACGCCATCGTCAATCGTAAATGCTATGCTTTGGGTATCCGTAATGTCTATGCCGTCAGGGTCTTCAATACGAACACTAAATGACGTATCATTTGGTACCCGGGTGTCATCACTGATGCCCGCTCCTGCGTGAGGGATGACCTCTTTCATCTCAGATGGTGGAGAGGCCGGATAGGAGCCTTCATCCGCGGGATTCAAACCGCCCAGATATTCTTCGTAATTGGTCCATCCATCACCGTCAAAATCGCCATACTTCCCGTTAGAACCAGTGGCATCCAGGGGATCGAGCCCGTAATTGACCTCCCATGCGTCAGGAAGACCGTCATTATCCGTGTCCGGATTATTAGGATCTGTGCTAAGGGTGCCGCCCCCATTGAATTCTTCCAGATTGGTCAGACCATCATTGTCAGGATCATCATTGGGATCTTGCACACAAACATCACTTTCCCAGTCATCAGCCATATCATCGCCGTCATTGTCGTTGATCCTGACCACAGACGGCGTCACAGGGTTACCCGCCGCGTCGGTAATATTGGTTACTGTCAATGTAAAAATAGTATGATCGGGAATCGACACCATTGCCAGTCGAAATATGTTTCCGCTTGGATTGGTAATCTGATCTCCGGTGACGGCGAAGTTCAATGATGGGCTGAATTTATAATTGCTCCCCTCCATTGCACCCTGGATGCCTCCTTCGCTATAGGTAACCTCTATTGTGTTATCAGCGTAATTGATCGTTGGAAATCCCTCGATAAATGGTGGGGTATTATCTGTTTCTGGAAGATTCGCACTTATATCGATCATGGTGTTGGAACCGCTGTTGCCTACTGAAAATTCCCCATCAGAGGGTGAGACAATTGAGAGTTCTGTATTATCTTTATACACATGTATTACCGCCTTATCCCCTGGTATCAACCCATCTGGTTGATTATCCGGGTCATAAATCGGCATATCTATTACATACGAATCGTACGCATTTAGCCCGTCCGTATCCTCTGCCCGTGGCAAAGTGGCGGTGCCATCCGGTTTGGTTACAACAAAGGTATAACCTTCAGATGCCTTCTGGTTTAACTGGGAGCCACCCACTGTCAACGTGCCGCCGATCCTTGAGGGCATAATTGGAGGAGCAGCCTCAACCTCAACTGCTAAAGATAATACGAGTGTGATCGCGATCGCCCAAAATGACTTCTTAAAATTCATGCCACAGCCCCCTTGTTTGCCAAAAACATTTTCACGCAACAGATGCGTCCGATTCAGTTTAATGCCCCGGTAAAGTCCACGTACAGTCTTCCGATACATTAATCCAGTATCCATATCCAGGTTCCATTGTGCTCAAATCGCTGATGCCCGGCCTTGAGGGGTCATAGACCTTCCATTGACCGTCCTTAAATGCGTATATGGACACAAGTTTACCCTCAATTGAACTGACGGCTTCAGCAATGCCCTTCGAATCTGAGGAATTGTAGCCCACCAAATTCCAACCACTTACTAGGTTAACTGAATCATAAGTCGCCCACCCCGAGACGACCAATTTTGCCGATTCCTTCATATCAATCCAATATCCGATACCGGATTCCATGGTATTTAGTTCGCTGAATCCAGGGTTGGCGGGATCATAGACCTTCCAACTATTATCGATAAATGCCCACACGCTATTGTATTTCCCTTCAATCATACCCAAAACTGATGTGATGCTAGTATCGACGGGTTGCTCATCCAAAGACATCAGATTCCAGCCTTCATGCAGAATTGGTCTCACAGTAATCGTAACCGATGCAGTTACACTCCCTGCAATGTTTGTCGCCGTGAGCGTATAGGTGGTCGTGCTGCCGGGAGATACAACTCGAGTCCCGCTGACGGCATCTATCCCGCCTATTCCATTATCTATGCTCGCTGAATCCGCTCCGCTGATATCCCACGATAGCGTCGTGGATTCGCCTTCATTTATGGTTGAAGATGTCGATGTAAAGCTGTTGATAACAGGTTTTGGTTTCACAGTAATCGTAACCGTTGCAGTTACACTTCCTGCAATGTTTGTCGCCGTAAGCGTATAGGTGGTCGTGCTGCCGGGAGATACAACTCGAGTCCCGCTGACGGCATCTATCCCGCCTATTCCATTATCTATGCTCGCTGAATCCGCTCCGCTGATATCCCACGATAGCGTCGTGGATTCGCCTTCATTTATGGTTGAAGATGTCGATGTAAAGCTGTTGATAACAGGTGGTGTGACTATAATCAGATCTATACGTGTGTTGGAACCACTTTCTCCAACAACAAAGCCCCCATCTACCGGAGATGTAATTACCAATTCTATTCCGTCTTTGTACGCATGTACCCTTGCAGACTCACCTGGATTTACTCCACCTGGCTGGCTGGCCTCATCATAGATTGGTACATACATGCTATAACCTACAGAATGGTTGAGGCCACTTGTCAGTTCTGCGGGAGGGACATAAGCCTGCCCATTTTGCTTGAGCACCTCGAATGTGTAACCGGTATCGCTAGTTTGGTCCAACAATATTCCATTCACAGTGACTGAGCCAAATATTCTTGCAGGCTGCGGTATTACCGCCTCGGCCGTGCTTGCACAAAAACAAACAAAGACAGTAATAAAATACCAAAAAGCTTTTTCAAAAATATTCATTAGTGCCTCCCATTATGCTATTCAATTCCACTGAAAGTGAGGCTGTCCTCTAAGATACATGCCAAACACAGATACCTGTGATTTAATTCATGTTATGGTATTGTCCAGGTGCAACCTTTCGAGGTTTTTATCCAGTATGCGTGACCAGAGGACATCTCTGTGAGTTCACTAAAATTCGGGTTATTCGGGTCATAGACCGTCCAACTGCCATCTATGAATGCCCATACGGATTCATAATTACCGTCTATTGAAGCCAGGGCATTGCCAATTGCCTTGGTAACACTTGAATTATATCCGACCAAATTTGATCCGATTAAGAGGTCGATTTGATTCGAGGGCATGGAATTACTAACACATAATATTGCTGCCTCTTTCATGTCTATCCAGTATCCCTTACCTGCCTCCATGGTACTCAAATCGCTCGATCCAGGATCTGCTGGATCATAGACCTTCCAGGTATCGTCTATAAAGGCCCAGACACTGGAATACTTGCCTTCAATGGAAATCAATACCGAACTGATTGCCGTATCGTCCGGTTGTCTACATAGCGAAACAAGGTTTGAGCCCTGAAGGAGCCCTATTGTGATCACGTTTACCTCATTGGAAAAGCCGCTTTCTAGCCCTTCGGTATCATAGGCCGTTACAACAACAAAATAGGCCTTGTTCGATTCTAAACCGCTAAGTATATATTGAGGGTTATTGGGATCACTCAGGTCTTCAACAGGAACTGCTATAGGAGATGTGCCTTGCTCGACGCCTGTCCCGTTATAAGGTTCTCCGGAAGAGCTAGTCTTATAATATATTTTATACCCGGCAAGATCCGACTCTGTATTATGATCCCACTCGAGTGTCACGCTAACAGCAAAGACATGAGAGCACAGGCATAACATTATTAAAACGGGAAGGGATACATATTTTAAGATGTAGTTGAATAAATAGTACTTCAGCCCTTTAAAGACATCAGGACCTTTCACGATTAGGCATTTCATTGATGGCGTCCCCCGAAGATAAGCAAGTTTTGTGGAAAAATGGCCTGCGTTATCTCCCTATTCATAAGACATGCCAGGGGAAGCCTTCTGGAATATGGCCCCTACTTTGTTCTTTAATTACAGGAATTTAGTGATGGCAGGAGGTGAAAGGGAAAGGTTGTTTGCTCAAAAAGGAATAGTGTGTCGCGTCATTATGACACCAGGCCAACGTGGAGACATTGATTATTAATAAGATATTCCGCTAGGTTAATCTGTATCCGTCAGCCTGACATGTAGCATGCTATTCTGGCATAGCCAAAGGCGATCTAGGTCCCTATTGAAGATAAAATAATTCTTTTGGTCCTCTCTATTATTTTCTCATAAGATGTAGTATTTCTCTGAACATAAAAACTGCTTTCCATGTTCCCATTAGCCTTGTAGCAACCTATTAAGAACTCTTTAAAATCATCATATTCATTGAATGCTCTGGAAAAAATCTCTCCCCAGCAATTTGAATAGACTGTAACAAAAGCCATATTGTCCTTGTACCAAGGAGATCTTTCAAAGTCCAAAACAACAAGTAATTTAGTGATATGCTCTTTTCTCAAATAAGCAGAAAGTTCCATATCGAGGCTGTCATACGTACCGAAGAAATCTTTCATTCTTGTGCCGAGATTGATAACCTCCTGTAATGTAATACTTGAAGAATTGGGCCTCATATGAATCATATTCGGCACAAAAAGATTGTTCCATACTAGAAAGGCAATATCGTAAATAACATTCTTGTTTGATACTACAGGAAAGGTCATATCATTGTCTGCAAAAACCTGCCACAATTCATCATTTAGCCATAAGCCTAGCTTAGATATGTTTAATAAGCCTATCGGTTTCTGAAGAATTGGGATCTTGTATCGCTTTTTCATATAAAAGGCTGATATCTTTCTCCCCAGAATAGTTAGATCTCGTTTATCACTCTCGCTGACGACCCCGATATGGTCAGCAGCAATCTCCCTGTACGTCTGGAGCAAAAGCCTAAAAAGTCTGTTCCCGAGTTCTATCTGGGCACCAAAATTCCAGGAATTATACTTCTGCAACCAGACCTGTCTCTCTCTATCGATTGAATACTTCTTTAAAAAGGCCCTTATGAATCTATTCTTGAGCTCTTGCTTTTTGTCATAAGGCCTGACTTCACATCTCATATAAAAACAGTCAATCAAAAAATTAAATAAGTCCTTTCTGGATTCCCAACAGTTGTTAAGGATAGAAGTGACCGTAAACACGCTGTGATCTGGGAATAACATGTCCTTTCTGGTCGTCAAAACCTCTTCCCGAAGCTGGTGGCATAAGAGCCTGTCATGACGTGCGTTCAAAAGCATCTGCAAGAGAGCTATCTTGATAATAGATTTCAATGGGTGAGAAAGTGATTTGTGAAACTGCCAAAGCGCTGCACCAAAATACTCCTCCTTCTCTATCTTTTCTATATCACCGAAGTCGATAAGGTCATATTCCCAAAAATCTTCATCATCTGTAACTGAGAGCGCATCAGCATAATCAATCCCTATATTTTTGTCATAACAGAGCCACCATAGCGGGAGCTTGCCACAGATTACCATGCATGTCCTATAAAATTCCTCCTTCAGCACGTTCTTTTGAGTGCTTCCGGAACTTTCAGAATCAAGATTACCAAAACGGCATTCCCTTATGGCAGCCACATCAGAAACAAAAAAATAGACGGGCATTTTAAGGCTCTCGTCCATCCAATCTTTAATCAAGTTAATCTTTTGATTAATTTGAACCCAGGCCAGTTCGTCAAATTCGTCTTTCTCAATGCAGACCCATATATCACAATCCGAGATTGATGTCTGACTCACACTTCCAACGCTACCAATTGTATACAACCCCTGTATCAAATAGTATTCTGAATCAAGCCTCAAAAGCGTCCCGTTTCTTTGAACGCCAAACATGCCTTTGAAGTCCTTTTCCAGTTTCCTTATCTCTTTATTACTATCAATATTATATACCCTGAATGGCCGCTTGATATCCGGAATATATCCAGGGCATTCGGGCTGATTAATACTCAAAAGCCAAGGTAGAAGGTACAAAATAGTCTCACTTTCTTCGGGTGCAAGTTCAGAGAACATTTTTTTCCTGAACTCGTTGTACTCAATGTAGACTTTCCTATTACGTGAAAGGACTTTTTTTAACATATGTATAGATTTCTATATTGGGAAACGAGTGATAGGGTTTTTCAAAAACTGGAACCCTTGTCCACATCCTCCACCCTGCATGCTACATACCTGTGCAGTGGCGTTGCCGCAAGCCTGTCCCGATAAGTGTTTTTGGTAAGACGATTGACATTGGCGCCGTAAACCTTTCCGTTGTATTCCATACCGAATCCATGGGGGATAATCACCTGACCTGGCCGGGTCTCTTCGCTTACTTCAAGTTCAATTTCCACTGCCCCGGCTTCACTGACTACCCTGACCCTTTGGCCGTCAATAAGCCCTGCCTGTCTTGCATCTTCAGGATTAATTGCGACGGTACATGCTCGCCGGCCTTTGTTCCATGCGGGATCTCGCATGAGGGTGTTTGCATTCATATCCATATGCCGACCCGCTATGAGCAAAAGTGGGAATCGCTTGTCTTTTTCCAAGGATCGGGCCTCGGATTCGGCATCAATACCCTGGATCCAATCGGCCATCTCAGGTATGAATATGCTAATTCGGCCGTCTTCTGTCTGTACCATCGACAGATTGTCATGCGGGTCGCAACGCCCTACCCATATGCCCTCTGGGTGATCGAGGATCTTCTGAAATATCTCATCTCCCATGGTCAACCCCGGATTGAAGCCAGCTCGCTCGGCGCTTTCCTGGAAGCTCTTTGGGACCGTCTGTAGAAGCCCCCATAGTGCCGCCAGGTTGGCGGAGCCGAGTTGTCTGCCCAACGTCTTTGCCAGGACAAAGGGGATGACATCCATGGTCTCAGGATTGGCCTGGATATAGTTCATTAGCTCCATGGCATATGACATACGATCCCCCTTGGCAGCCTCATAAAGGGATTCGGGTATCTCCGGGACGATGCCCAGCCGCTCTGAAAGACGCAAAATAATATCCCCGGCCTCAAGCGGCTCTCCCTCAGGCTCAATAATTGGCCTTCGCATCTGAAAGAAGATTTCTGGAAATGTCCAGGCAAAAAATGTCCCGTCCCATGATTCGTAACCCGACCGGGCGGGCAAGACATAATGAGAAAGCACGGCCGTCTCAGTCATCGCCAGCTCCGCAGTGACCACCAAATCCAGTTCCTTAAAGGCCTTTTCGTATGCGGTTGTATCCGCATACGAGCGCAACGGGTTTGCGCCACACACGAAGACCGCCCGTAATCTCTGCTCATGATCATTTAGGATCTCTTCCGGCATGACATTCGGTGGAAACAAACCCAGAATCGCGGGAAAATCCGTGGCCGTAGTACGCCATGTGTCCGGATCACGCTCATCGCTATGGGACCCCATCGGCACAATGTGACCGGGGATGACATTGCCGCCCGGCACACCGATCCTGCCGCATATCGCCAGCAGTATGATCTCCAGATAAGAGGTGGCCGTGCTGTGTCGATTCATAAGTATTCCCAGGTCGGGATGAATTGAGGATTTTTTGGTGGCAAACAATCTGCACACCTCTCGGACCTGCTCATAATCCAGCTCGCATACCTCAACGGCCTTTTGTGCATCAAAGTCCACAAACCATGGCAAGACCTGATCGAACCCGCTGACGTGCGTGGAAAGGTACTCCTTATTATGCCAACCCTCACGGATGATTATGGATATCATAGCGCGTGTCAAAAGCGCGTCCGTACCTGGTCGAACGGGCAGATGGATATCCGCACGTCTGGCGGTCTCCGAACGCCTGGGATCAATGACCACCAAAAGCCTATCAGGGTCCTTTGATAAACGGTTCAAAACCCGTCTCGCCTGGGGCACCATGTGGCTCATCCACCCGTTCCACCCAATTGCAATCAGCATCTCCGTCCTGTCATGATCCGGAATGGTAAACAGATACTGCCGACCCATTGCCCTGCCCTGCGCCCAAAAGGCCCCTGTCAGCTCTTGAGCCAAAGCGTTATAGTGGTAGCGAGACCCCAGAGCATGAAGCATTGGAACGCCGAACCCGGCCTCCATGTGACAGCCCTGCCCGCCACCTCCCATATAGGCAAAAGAACGAGGACCGTACTTGTCGATAATCGAACGCAATTTCTCCGCAATCTCGTCCGTGGCCTGATCCCAGGAGATCTTTTCAAAACCATCGACCGTTCTTTTAAGCGGGTGTGTCAAACGCTGTGCATGGTGTTCATGAAAGGCCACGTTGAGACCTTTGCGACATGAATAACCCTGACTTCGCGGATTATCTTTATCAGGCCTCACCTTGGTTATTCTATTGTCCTCCACCAATACTTCCAGTCCGCAGTTTTGACCGCACAGTACACACCCAGTCTTATGCCATGTTCCCATGTCTCACCTCCTCAAATACTTTACAGTAGCGCCCCACGGGTAGGCCCACCACACCTTCTGGGGGGCAAGCCCGTGGGTATCTACTTAGTCGAGACACAATAGACTTATCCCATTCCCTTTTCAAATAAATTTATGATTTTTTCATTTTTTGCTTGACTTTTATGCGATTGTTTGCTATAAAACGTTCGCATGCAAATATCTTACCCAGAACCGAAATATTTTATCCTGACACAGATCAACCAGGCGGCAAGGAAGATGATGGCCTATTATAACCGGGAACTTGCCCCTTACGGCATCACCGCACAACAACTGCTGGCCTTGGGAATATTGTGGCGTGAGGGGAGCGTCAGCCTCGGGGTATTTGCAAAAAAGGCAGGGGTAGGCAAGGCCGCTGCGGTATCTATGATCAAACGTTTAGAAGACATGGACCTTGTCGTTCGAAAGCCTCACCCCCATGATGGGCGACTTAACGTGATCAAGCTTACTGATGAGGCAATCGAATTGGCCCCCGAAGCACTTAAGAGGGTCAGGAAATTAGAGAAAACAGTTGAATCAGCCATCGGTGTATCGGACCTACAAACGCTCATACAGGTGCTCTCTGTAATCCGGGATCTTGAATTGTGACGTAGATTTGTATACACCGTCAGTCAACAGCCACCCCTTTATGGGGTGGCTTGACTCAGAGACACAAAGGCCTGGTCAAGGGAGATATAGAGACTTTCTTATTTTCATGGCAAGAGCTGAGAAAGGGACCATCATCAAGTCTTTCTTGATCAGGCCACGGTCTCCGAAAAACTATTAAAGCCATCGGCATTCTCCCTCGCCAAAAAGGCCCACGGGAAATTAAATTTGTCGTAACAGTTTAGCCCTTTAAAACAGACATATTCTTAAGGTGGGGTGAGGCACGTTTTTGGCGTTGAGAAAGATGTCCCTCACCCCGGCTTTTTTCAGATATGCAAACTATTGCAAAGTGTTATTAAACCGGGAGAACCACAAAACTGTATGACCACCAAAGATCTGATATAGTCGGCCCTGGAGAGATGACATAATCGCACTTATCGAATTGGAAAGGGCCTGACATGCCGAATTCAATAGAAGAAAGCCCACTCTATCTCATCGCAAATCCTAGAAGCATTGCCTTTTTTGGCGCCTCAAATAATTTCTCCTCCATGGGAACCAATCTCCTTATGTCTTTACAGGCCATGGGCTTTGGGGGAGTGATCTATCCCGTCCATCCCAAAGAAAAACAAGTAAAGGGCCTCAAGGCCTTCCTAAGTGTCACGGATCTACCGGAGGCACCGGACCTCGCGGTGATAGTACTGCCCACCCGGATAGTGAACAAGACGCTGGAAGAATGTGGTAGGAAGGGTATCAAACGGGCCATTGTTGTCTCGGGTGGATTCAGGGAGATCGGCGGGAAGGGCGTGGACCTGGAAAAAGACCTGGTAGATATTGCGAACAGGTATGATATTCATCTTCTAGGCCCAAATTGTCTCGGTGTTGCTAACCCTCATCATAAGGTTAATACTACCTTTATACCCAGTGAGGGCCCACCGGGCTTTATTGGCCTTGCATCCCAGAGCGGAAGTTTTATTACCCAGATATTCGAGTACCTCTCACGATTTGATCTGGGCTTTAGTACGGCATTTAGCGTGGGGAATGAGGCGGATCTAGATATTGTCGACTGTATGGAATACCTTGGGGCATGCCCCTACACAAAGGTCATAGCCCTGTATATAGAAGGCATCAAGAGGGGGAGAGAGTTCGTAGAAGTAGCCAAATTAATTGCCCCGAGAAAGCCCATTGTAGCATATTATATTGGTGGTTCTGAGACAGGCAGGCGGGCTGGATTTTCTCACACCGGCGCCCTGGCCGGGCCAGATCAACTATATGACAGCATGTTTCGTCAAAGCGGGATTATCCGGGCACAATCTGTCTCAGAATTATTTGCATTTTGCTGGGCCTTGGGCTCTCTGCCCAAGCCGGAAGGGTCCAGGGTGATAATTCAGACCCATTCAGGTGGGCCCGGGGCTGCCGCAGCAGATTCCTGCGGACGGGCAGGCCTTGATTTGCCGCCACTCTCAAAGGAAACAATCGATAAATTGACGCCCTTCGTGCCTCCCACAGGTAGTATTAACAACCCGGTAGACATTACCTTTTCAAAGAACCCCATGGACTATTTCTTTGACATTCCAAGGGCACTCCTTGAGGAAAAAAATGCCGATATGCTCATGATCTACTTTCTTATGCCCTCACAGACAATTAAGCGTGCCTTGGTGGACATGGGATTATCCGAGGACCAGATAATAGAACAGCGCACAAGGCTAATCGAGGGCCAGTGTAAATCCATGGCGCGATTGCTCAGGTCCTATAATAAGCCCGTTGTGGGGTACACCTTCCACAGCCCGGAAAATCCTTTTATACAAGGACTCATGAAACAAGGAATACCTGTATTCGAGGGTCCTGAGCGAGCCGCTCGCGTCCTGGAGGCATTAGTGTATTATACCAACCTAAACAACACAATAGTGAGCAGTTCCAAAAAATCAGCTACTCCAGCTCAAAACGGATAGGGACACGCACCCACATCTCAACCTTCTCGCCTCCCCT
>Ga0307425_1002281_pt1 | contig 10899 bp, 7 predicted proteins | sample SalMarWE160330MG_FD_202152 | JGI IMG/M metagenome (GOLD analysis project Ga0307425, IMG submission 202152) | Salt marsh sediment microbial communities from the Plum Island Ecosystem LTER, Massachusetts, United States - WE1603-30 | ecosystem: Environmental > Aquatic > Marine > Intertidal zone >... | reverse complement strand
TAAATTTATGCCATAGGTATCGTAAATCATTACAGGGTCCAACCCTCGCGATATTCACTCCGGATATATTTGTTTGCCTCAGGCAAATTTGTAACCTTCATATTGGGGCCGTCGTAATATAATTTCAGACCCTTCTCATATAACTGCTGTCCCATACGCAAGGCAACGTTGCCCAACAGGACCACCTCGGTCAGCGGCCCGGCGACGTTGAAATTGGAGCCGGCCGGCTCGCCGCCCTTGCAGGCGTTAATCCACTCCTTGTGGTGCCCGGGCGAACGGGGCAGGACCCTCGGCGGCTTGCCGTACTCCTTGCTCCTCGATTCCGGCAGCAGTCTGTGTCCTAATATCTTGCCCTTCTCACCGATATACAGGTTGTCATCGGGTTCGCCGAAGCGAAGGCCTTCTTCAAGCTCGTCCGGCCGGGCCGGCATCAATCCGCCGTCATACCAGGTCAGCTTGACAGGCGGCATACCTTGCCGGGCAGGAAAATCATAACGAATAATCGATGCTAAAGGCGCCGTTTCGGAATTTACGCCGCTGGAGCAAGCTTCGACGCTCGTTGGATATCCGAGCTTCAAGGCCCGGAAAATCGACACGAACTGATGACAGCCGATATCACCCAGCACACCCGAACCGAAATCCCACCAGCCGCGCCACGTGAACGGCAAATAACACGGATTATAAGGCCGGTAAGGAGCCGGGCCGAGCCACAAGTCCCAATTCAGCGTCTCCGGTACGGGCGGCGTCTCTTTCGGCCGCTCGATTCCGCGAGGCGAAATCGGCCTATTGCACCAGGAATGGACCTCTCGAACCGGGCCTATCGCTCCGTCCCAGATAAATTCGCATACTAAGCGTGTATCTTCGGACGCCTGGCCCTGATTACCCAACTGGGTTGCAACACCGGCCTCTCGCGCTGCTTCTGTGACCTTGCGAACCTCGTAAATCGAATGAGCCAGCGGTTTTTCGCAATAGACGTGCTTGCCCATTTTGATGGCCGTCATAGTAACAACGGCATGTGCATGGTCCGGCGTAGCGATAACCACCGCGTCGATGCCCTTCTCTTTATCTAACATCTTGCGGAAGTCATGATATTTTTTAGCATTGGGATACTTTTTGAACACCTTGGCCGCATATCTGTCGTCCACATCGCAGAGCGCAACGATGTTCTCGCTGCCGACCTCGTCGAGGTCGCCTTCGCCCCGACCGCCGATTCCCACTCCGGCGATATTTAGCTTTTCGCTCGGCGGGACATGACGGGCGCCGCCTAAAACGTGCCGTGGAACAATCGTAAACACTGCGGCGGTCGCCGCCGCGTCCATAAAGTCACGGCGAGACATTCTCGGTTTACGTTGTCTGTTCGTCTCTTTCTGATTTTCCATAGCGACATCCCTCACTGATTTAAAAAACCAAAGAAAGTAGGGTGGGTAAATTTTTGCCCACGAGAAACGTATACGTATGCAGCCGTGCTGCGCAATTTTATTGTTGATTCTTGCATTTTACATTTCGAGCGACCAGCCTTCACGATATTTCGGCCGGACGTAGCTGTTGGCGGTTTCGTCATTGGTCATACGCATGTTCTCACCGTCCCATTCCAGTACCTTGTCGGGATTCAGGACGGCCAGGTTGCCCATCACAACCGTCTCGGTGAACGGGCCGGAATAGTCGAAATTAGAGCTGGCGGCCGGTCCGCCTTTGCACGCGCTGATCCAGTCCTTCTCGTGGCCGCCGGGACCGCCCTCGACGCGACGCAGCTTCTTGGGCGGCCTTTTATAGGCTTGCATTTTGCTCTCGGGGAAGATGCGGGGGTTCTCACTGTACGTTCCGCACATGAGCTTACCTTTGTCGCCGACGAAGATCGTGCCACTTTCGGGAATCTTGCGGCCCGGCTCAAGGTCGTCAGGCCGCTCGGGCAGAATACCACCATCGTACCAGTGCAGCTTCACCGGCGGCATTCCCTCGCGGGCCGGGAAGTGATAGTGCACAACCTCTGACCTTGGGTATGTTTCCTTGTTATTGACGCGCGTCCACATTTTCTGCACATCGTAGGAGTGGCAGGCCTGGACGCTCACGGGATACTTGAGCTTCAGCGACCAAAACGCCGCATCCATCACGTGACATCCCATGTCGCCCAGCGCGCCGGCACCAAAGTCAATCCACGCGCGCCAGTTGAACGGCAGATACGCAGGATTGTACGGCCTCATCGGCGACGGACCGATCCAGAGATCCCAGTCCAGCGTGTCCGGTACCGACGGCGTGTCCGTGGGCCGGTCGATACCCTGGGGCCATACCGGTCGGTTCGTCCAGCAATGCACCTCGCGCACGTCGCCGATCGCCCCGTCCTGAATCCATTCGCAGATCAGCCTGACTTCTTCGCTGGAATGGCCCTGGTTGCCCATCTGCGTCTTGACCTTGTACTTTCTCGCAGCCTCGGTCAGCATGCGGGCCTCCCACACAGTACGGGTTAGTGGTTTTTGCACGTACACGTGCTTGCCGCGTCGCATCGCTGTCATCGCGACCACGGTGTGCAAGTGGTCCGGCGTGGCGACGACAACCGCATCGATTTCTTTTTGCTCGTCAAACATCTTGCGGAAGTCCGTCCACTTGCGGGCTTTGGGATATCTTTTGAACACGGGAGCAGCGTACTTTTGATCGACGTCGCACAGTGCCACAATATTCTCGCTCTCACACGCCCGTATGTTGTTCTGACCCATGCCACCAATACCCACACCGGCTATGTTCAGCTTTTCGCTCGGAGGCTGTGCCAGCACGTGGCTCGGCACTATCGTAAAGGCCATCACCGCCGCAGCCCCGCCCATGAACTGGCGCCGGGAGATGTCCTTGTTCTTTTTTTCAGTCATTTTCTTACCTTTCATAATCGTTATACTTATAATAGCCAATCACTAATTCTTTTTTTCGCCTCCACTTTGAGTTGAATCACCCCCTTCAATCTTATCAATCAACTCCTGTGCCTGCTGAGACAGCGATTCATTTTTCGTGGTAGTAATAATCCGATTCAACATATTCTTTGTCTGTTCGGGGTAATCGGCATAAATGCCGCCGGCAATATTAACAACAGCGGCTCCGGCCTCGACGGATAAAGCTTTATCATCGAGATAACCGGCAGCCATCTGCAGAGCCGCGAGAGATTTTGTGCTCGCCAGTCCCGACAGCACCTTCTTCTTCTCGCCCGCATCTGGCGCCAGGCTCATGGCCTTCTTGTACATCTCAATCGTCTCACCTTCCGGCCGGTTGCTTGCAAGTCCAAGCAGGTGTACAAATCCTCTCAGAGCCAAAATTCGATGCACTTTATTGTCGGAATTCTCCGCTACTTTCAGCATCTCTTCTACCGGCTCCGGCGACGGCCAGTCCGCCAGCGCGCGAATCGCAGCGGTCTGAATATCGACGTTCTCATTCTTAATCGCGGCAGTCAGCACCGGCAGAGCGCTGTTATCGCCTATTCTGCCAAGCACATTCAGCAAAGAGCATCGAGCCACGGTTTCTTTCACCGACGGCATCGCAGTTAAAACGCTTGCAGCCTGTCGGTTCTTGTCCTCGATTCTGTGAGCGACGGCGGCGATTGTTTTCTGGGCCTCGATGCGGTCGGATGAGCTTTTGGCTTTTATCAAAAGCTCGACCAACGCCGGCAGATGCTCAGGCCCGGCGACAACCTTCAAAACTCTAAGTGATTCGATTCTCACTTTGCGGTCCGAATCCTTCGCCGTTTCCAACAAAGTGGCAACTCCTGCTGTGATATTGCGCTGGCCGACGCTGCTTATCAACTCGACTTTCGTTTTGTCATTGGCTGTAGGAATTGACGTAAGAATGATTTTATCGACGTTCGGTCCGCGCAGGCGATACAAGCTGTCGCGAGCGGTTTTTTGCTCGGCGCCGGTAGCGCCGGCCGCCGTCTGCGCCAATAACTCAACGCTCGAATCGTCGCCCAACTGTCCTAATGCTCTTAAAGCAGCGATCCGAACGGACTGGTCTTCGGACTTAACAGCCGCAACAACCGCTGGTCGGGCGGCAGCATCGCCACGGTCGCCAAAAGCGGACAAAAGCTGCACCTGACTTTTCGCCGAAAGGTTCGGCAACTCTTTGGCCAGGGCTTTCGTAACCTCCGTACCCGGCATCTCCTTAACCATCGCTATGGCAGCGGCCTGCATATCCTGGTCATCGCTGCGAAGGATACCCAGAACGATATTTACGGCTTCGTCCTGTGACTGGCCCGAAGCACCCAAACAAACAGCATAAGAGCACAAAAGCAAAAAAGCTAATGAACTGCAAATCACGCAATCAGTTTTCATGTCTTACTTACTTTTTCGTCGCGTTAATCATACCCGTCAGCGCGGCAGTACGAATCGGCTTGGGCATGCCTTCTTTCTGAAGCTCTTTATAAATGGCCATAGCGCCAACTTTATTGCCGTCAGCGACAAGCTGATCGGCACACTTTAAATAGGCATCCAAAACCACCGACAGCAACTTACCTTCGGCCTTATTCTTCGCCTCGACCAGCGCTTCGGCAGCCTGCGAGTCGGCAATCTGCCCAAGAGCCGCGGCGGCGGCTGCCGCTGCTTCCTGATTAGGTCTTCCTAAAATTCTGCTCAAATTGCGAACGGCACCCTTGTCACGACGCTGACCCAGAGAATTGATGATACCAATTCTTGCGTTGCCTCTTGCTCCTCTCAAGGATCTTCGCAAGGCTTCATCAACCGCCGAACCGGGAATGCGTTCCAGCGCATATCTTGCCATATCGGAAGTCTCCTCACCGGTGAGCATTTTTGCAAGAGTCGGCACGGATTGCTCGGTACCAATAATGCTCAATTGCCTGCAGACAAACTGTTTGCCGGCACGAGTCGCATCCGAATCGAGCACGCCCAGCAGGGCCTTCTCAATTTCCGCCAGCTCGGCCTTGTTGCCGTACGCCTTCTTGATAATATCAGTTACATCGGTCAATGCCAAACGGCTCTGGCCCCAGTCATACGTTTTTACTTTACCAAGTAATTCCTGTAATTCTGCCATTTCTGATCCCTTTCCTGAACTAACGTTAGGCTTTGGCGTTGTATCAACTTTATAGTCACCTAATGCAAACTGAATTCCGTCGAGATAATGCTGCAAGATCGCCTGGTTCCAGAAAATATGATTATTGTGTCCCAGCGAGCAGTAGAATACGCGGCCTTTCCCCCAGGTCTTGACCCAGGCGATTCCGGTATCGACGTCCGTCGGTATGAAACCATTGACGTTCCGTGTGGTCGGGTCACTCATATCAAGACTCATCAAAACAAGCTGCTTGGCTCGCGAATAAAGCGGCGGTTCAGTTCGATAAATCTCATCGTTGATTTTGAAACCTTTTCCCTTAAACACGGCCGTCAGCGGATGGTCCGGCTCATCGATTTTGACCGCCCAGGTTCCGCCACCGCCCCAGGGATGGCCGCTGAACCTGCCGCCCATCATCTCCATCCCCTCGGGCCATGCATGGATATTCTTATCAGGCCACTCGTAGAAATTATCCGTGGCCGCGTGGACACCGATGATGCCCTTTCCGCCCTTAACAAAATCCATCAACGCCTTGCAGCGATCCGGTGTTTCCTGGAGATCGAATTTCAAGTGGGTCGTGTTGTTCAAACACACGGCATCGAACTGCGCGAGCTTTTCCGGCGTGAATATCGAGTAATCATCCGTGCAAACCGTCACTTCATACGCACCGGTTTTTCGGCCCATTATCTTCAGCGCCTCGTTAACGACCGGAATACTCGTATGAAAGTAACCTTCGCAACGCCAGAAGACCAGTATCTTTCTCGGCTTGGCCGGCTGGACAGTCGGTTTTCCCGGCACGGCATTTTCTATTTTTTGAACCTCTTCCGCTGTCAGGTCGCGGAGCCTCGCTGGCGATTGGGCCTGTGCAGTAATCGTCAACAGCGACAAACACCAGAGACCCAGCAACACAGCGCCGATTAATTTTGTCCTCTTACTCATTTTTTACTCCTTAATAATCAATATCATATGTGCCATGGACTGCGCATGGGTCGTGAAAGTAAACGGTTCGCTTCGGCGTCCGCGACAAATACTTCACGTTCCGGGTCCCACCTAAGCGGCCGGCCGAGCTTATAGGCGATATTACCCAAATGGCAAACCGTGACCGAGCGGCAGCCGGTCTCGATATCGCAAATCGGCTTGCTGCGTTTTCGTATGGCATCCAGCCAGTCGACGTAATGGTTTTTGCTTTCGTACAGGTGAATTTCATTTGGGCCAATCTGCTGATTCTTAAGGTTATCAGGCTTCGTTTGCAGAAATCCCCTGTCGGTAATAACCTCACCTTTGGTGCCGGTAAACAACACGCCCCTCGCACGTCCGCTGCGCGTCACCGTCACGCCGCTGGCGTATTTGTAGGTGAGCACCTTGTAATCTTTGCCGTCGGGCGGGATGATTTCAACCGGGCCGCTCTCGTCCATACCCATACCCCACTGGGCGATGTCGAAGTGGTGCGCGCCCCAGTCGGTCATGCCCCCGCCACCGAATTTGCTATGATTGCGCCAAAGAGGGAAGCCGTCAAAGCTAATATTCGGAGACAGCTCGTCATTGTAGGGCCTCCACAATGCCGGGCCTAACCACATATCCCAGTCGAGATAATCCGGCACAGGTTGCGCGGGCAGCGGTCGGTCTTCTGGCGGACCACCTACGTTGACATTGACCTCTTTTAGCTCGCCGATATAGCCGTTAAGAACAAGCTCACAGCCCAGGCGGAAATGCCAGTCCGAGCGCTGCATGCTGCCGGTTTGGAAGACCCGCCCGTAGCGTCTGACAGTATTAACCATGGTCCTGGCCTGTTCAATCGTTTGCGAGAGGGGCTTTTCACAATAGATGTCCTTGCCGGCCTTGGCTGACTCGATAACTATAATTGCATGCCAGTGGTCCGGTGTGGCAATAACGACTGCATCAATGTCGTCCCTGGCTAACAAATCACGAAAATAGCCGTATGTGTCGCAACCCTTGTATGAGCCGCCGTTTTTGCCCGCGTAGAAATCTTCGACAATTTTCTTGCCGCGTGTAAGCTTTAGTTTGTCAACGTCGCAAGCAGCGAGAACCTGCGTGCCCGGCGAATTTAGAAAAGACCTCATCAAATGCTGGCTCTGCTTGCCCGTGCCGATAAAGCCTAACGTAATTCGCTCGCTCGGCGCAGCATTGCCGGCCTGGCCCAGAGCAGATGCAGGAACAATGTACGGAAAAGCTATCGCCGCCCCGGCAGTACCGACGGTCCTTTCGAGGAATTGCCGACGGCTCATTTTTTTTATCTTTATCATAAAAACGCCCCTATTCTTAAATCGTAAATCATAAATGTCACAGGTACCACGGGCTTCGCATGGCTGTGCCGAGCAGGCTCGCGGCGGTCGGGTCGTCGAGAATCTCCTCGGTGTCCGGATTAAAGCGTATTTTACGTCCCAGCAGCATAGCAATCTGGCCGAGGTGGCCCGGCGTCGCCGAACGGTGCGCAACTTCACACGGTGCAATCGTTATCTTTCGACTTTTGACGCAGTCGAGGAAGTTCCGCCAATGACCGGGCGAGTCATATAAGTGGATCTCATCGGGTCCGATCTTCTCATCGAGGATTTTCTTCGGCTCGGCTTCCAGATGGTTGTTTCGGTTGACCCAGACCCAGCCTTCCGTGCCGATCCATTTTGTGCCACCCCGGATATCATTGTATCCGCCGGCGATAACCATCGTAATATCTTTTGGATACTTCGCCGTCAGGCGATACCTGGTCGGGCTGTCCCACAAGCCGTCTCTGGGGTATTCACCGGTCCCTTCGATTTCATGCGGGCCAGTATAATCGAAACCCAGACCCCAGTGCGCGATGTCAACGTGGTGGCCGACCCAGTCCATCAACTGGCCGCCGCCATGATCGAGAACCCAACGCCAGTTTTTGTGAATGCGCGCCGGGCAATATGGCCCATACAAGGCCGGGCCGAGCCAAAAGTTATAGTCCAGCTCAGCCGGTGGAGGACCAATACCCTCCTGGCCTTTAGTCCCGCCGAAATCAGTATGTCCCGAAGGAAGGCCGACCTCGACTCTTGTCACTTTGCCTATCCGCCCGTTTATCACCAGCTCGCAGGCCCGGCGAAAGTGTGCCTGCGAGCGCTGCCAACTGCCCGTCTGCCAAATCCTGCCGTAACGCTTGACCGCGTTGCACATCGCCCTGCCCTGCTTTAAGTCGTGCGACAGAGGCTTTTCCCCATAGATATCTTTGTTGGATGCTGCCGCCGCGATGGCCGGGATTGCGTGCCAGTGGTCCGGCAGACCGAGCGATACCGTATCAATATCGTCCCTGGCGAGCAGCTCGTGGAAGTCGCCGTAGGTGGCACAGTCCTTATTTCTATACCGCCGGTTCACGTTATTGGCTGCTTCCTGCAGGTGGTTCTTATCGACGTCACAAACGGCAATAACCTGGCAGTCTCTCTCTCGCAGAAAGGACCCAAGATTGCTGCCCCCCTGCCAACCGACGCCGATGCAGCCCATAGTGATTCGATTACTCGGTGGAACGCCGCCGGCCTGCCCAAGAACTGATGATGGAACGATGTACGGGAAACTTATTGCCCCCAAAGCTGTGCCGGCCGTTCCAACGATGAACTGGCGCCGGCTGATACGACTACTTCTGGCCATGGTTGGCTCTCCTTTACTGGATACTCGATGTGGCGAGGGCATCTTGCCCTTGTTCCTTTCCACCGGCAGGATGCCGGCGGGACGCAAGGCCGGGACGGCCTCGCCACCATCGAGCATCGAATCTATCTCGATTATCTGTCAAACTGCGCATCGAAAGCGATCTGCGAGGGTTTGAAGTCCGCCCGTTTCATAAACTGGCAGGCTTCTTCGGCGCCGTGCTCGCGGTCCATTCGGCTGTCTTCCCACTCGATGGAAAGCGGGCCGTTATATCCGACGTCGTTCAAGGCGACAATGATCTCTTCGAAATTTATATCACCGTGGCCGATTGAGCGGAAATCCCAGTAGCGGCGCGGATCGGCAAACTCAGTATGCCCGCCGAAGACACCAACCGTGCCGTCTCCGTGACCCCACCAGACGTCCTTCATGTGGGCATGGAAAATCCGGCTGCCGAACGTGCGGATGAACTTGACGTAGTCCACACCCTGGTAGCCGAGATGGCTGGGATCATAATTGAAACCGAAGGATTTATGCCCCTTTACGGCATCGATCGCCCGCTGAGCTGATGCGATGTCAAATGCAATCTCTGTCGGGTGCACTTCCAGGGCGAACTTGACCCCCTCGGCCTTAAAAGCATCTAAAATAGGAATGAAGCGCTTGGCAAAGTCCGCGTAGCCGGCTTCGATCATTGCCGGTGAAGCCGGTGGGAATGAGTACAGCAGATGCCAGATCGAGCTGCCGGTAAAACCGTTGACGATCTTGACGCCAAGTTTCTTGGCCGCCTTAGCCGCCTTGATGAGGCCCTTGGCTGCCCGTTTACGAACGCCCTCGGGGTCACCGTCGCCCCAAACGTCTTCGGGCAGAATGGCTTTATGGCGCTCGTCGATGTTATCACAGACTGCCTGGCCCACAAGATGTGTCGAGATTGCGAAAACCTTCAGACCGTGATCCTTAAGAAGCTCACGCTTGGCCTTGCAATAACCATCATCCTTAAGAGCTTTGTCAACTTCGAAGTGGTCGCCCCAGCAGGCTAATTCCACACCGTCATAGCCCCAGCTTGCCGCTTTCTTTGCTAATTCTTCCAGTGGTAAATCCGCCCACTGGCCGGTAAAAAGTGTTACAGGTCTTGCCATTTTTCATTCTCCTTATTCATTGCTATAACCGCTTATCGTAAAAATACTTACACCTAAGAACTAACCGAATATGTCCTTCTGAGGAACTCCGAAAATAACCCATGTATTATAACCCGGCCCGGCTCAAAAGCAATTGATTTCCAACGAAAAAATCGCCGCTCCTGAAATGCCTTTGGAAATTTAAATCCTGTTTTTCACATGCCCAACCTTTCCTACAGAGGTTCAATCCAGATATTTCGGAACCAAACCTCATTGCCATGTTCCTGCAGCAGTATCGGTCCCGGCTCTGGTCCTTCCTGCTGACCGGCGCCGGTTTTGTCCTGCAACTCAGCATCATTATGAATCAAAACACCATTTTGCCATACGCTAATGTGGGCATTTTTAACTTTCCTGCCGACGTCAAACTTCGCAGCGTGGAAAATAATATCGTAGCTTTGCCATCTGCCCGGCATGTCGCAGACGTTTTTATCCGGGGCCTTGAACCTGTACAGAGACCCGCATTCATTGTCCTTCGGCTCCAAGCCGAAGGAATCCAGTATCTGGACCTCGTAGCGACGCTGAATATAAATTCCGCTGTTACCGCGGCCCTGCCCCCGAACATCGGACGGCAACTGCGGCGTTTTGAACTCGGCGTGCATCTTGAAATCAGTAAAGTCCTGCTTAGTCATAATACTGCCGCTGCCCGGCACGATTTTCATGGCATCGCCAACAAGCTCCCATCCGATTTTCCTGTCACTGCCGGTTGTCCAATGCGAAAAATCGTTGCCGCCGAACAGCATAATTGCATCGTCAGACGGTGTCCTCTCAATTTCAATCTTGGGCGGATGGGCAATGTCGTTCCAGAGCTGCTCGGTCCTGTCGATATCAATCTTGCCTTCGTGTACATATTGGCGATACCGGAATACATGGTCTACGCCGGGCCTCATCTCGAAGTCACCCGCTTGCACCGGCGCCCAGTTAAAGAACACCTCGTTCTCGAATTCCGGCCAAATCCGCATAGGCTCGGGATGGCGGAAATTCTGCGGATTGCTGAAAAACGTTATGCCTTTCCAATTGCCGTCGGAGACTCCCGCCGTATCGCACCATCGCGCCCGAGTTGCATGGCCGTCCTTGC
>Ga0307425_1002280_pt1 | contig 10900 bp, 7 predicted proteins | sample SalMarWE160330MG_FD_202152 | JGI IMG/M metagenome (GOLD analysis project Ga0307425, IMG submission 202152) | Salt marsh sediment microbial communities from the Plum Island Ecosystem LTER, Massachusetts, United States - WE1603-30 | ecosystem: Environmental > Aquatic > Marine > Intertidal zone >... | reverse complement strand
AAATTGAGCATCCAGATAATCAACCAGAGAGCCGGGGATGAAGGGGGCATTGGCCCATGGGGCCCGTTTAACTCCGGTTGCGCCGACTTCCGTTGCTGTCGCTGCGGATACGATGCAGGCGCCGATGGCAACCCCGTGATCCGAATTTTTCGCCACCCAGACAGGAGGCATGGTATCACTATCTCGACCGCTGTAGGTAACCACTCTTGTTTCAACACCGTTTGGGTCCTCGGACATTTCTGAATAATTTGCCAGAGCGGAAGAGGTCAATGTGCATCTTGAGTTGGGGTGTGACATCGGTATTTCTTTTTCATTTTTGTCGGTCATCCCTTTTTCCCAGTGGCCTTGAAAATTCTTCCCTCTAAGTGGAGGATCTTCACCGTTTCCGGTCCATTGGGGAACACCGTTTTCATCAATAAGAACATTGGACCATATCACTTCCGTACCCGGTTCTCTGAGAAGTTTCATAAGAAAAGGGTCACCTTCCCAGTTAACATCTTCGACAATACCGAAAATGCCGCATTCGGGGTTTATCGAACGGATGCTGCCGTTTTCGTCGATCCACATTTGCGCAAGGTCGTCTCCGACGAAATGGTTGCCTGCCATGGCGGTTGTGGTTTTGCCGCAACCGCTGGGTGCGGCGCCGGTACACCAGGTGATACGACCTCCGGTACCGTTTATTCCGGTAATGAACATATGTTCCGACAATTCATTGCCCCTGTTTTCATAGACGGCTTTATCTACGGAAAATCGATGATTTCCTTTTTTCAAAAGCAACGTATTCCCCGCATAAGTACAATTAAAGGCGTATGTGGTTTGAAAACTTCGATCCATATATACGCGCGCATTGGGCAGATCTTCAGGTCTGTTTCGTCCTTCGCTGTGGATGTTGGTGTAAAAGTGACCCAACCGATCTACCTCATTATCGAAATCAGAGAATGCATTTCTATAAAGAATTTCGGCACTATGTGATACATATGCCGAACTTGTAATCTCAAGAGCCGGGTTTGATGCCGGTGAACCCACAGGACCCCGGGAATAGAATCCCACAATCATGGTTTTGCCCTGCATAATACCTGTCATTTTGTCCTTGATATCAATCAGCGCTTTTGGCCGATCCATTTTATTGGCAAGAGAACTGATATGTTCTCCTTCATTTGCGATATAAAACGTACGATCGATAATCCGTCCCTGTTCGTCTTTGAGATCAAAATGGATGGTATGATTTTCCATTGGAAGTTCGGATTCTTCTCCATTGCGTAATGCCAATTCCCTGATATGGTTTTTATCCGCCTCGGATCCGGTATTAATAAAAACTGAATCGGGATTACACATGGCAATTGAATTTGCGATTTTAATGACCACTTCCGGGTGGGTAATTTTTTGTATCCTCAATAGATTTGTTTCATCTAATTTGGTTTCAAAAAGTTGCGTTGCATCTTTAAGAGTTGTAGTGCCTCCAATTTCAACAATAATATCTATTCCCTTCTTTTTTTGGAACATTCGCATTCTCCTTAATTTGATCTATTTTTTGATAGTCTTTCAGAATAATTTAGTCTCTTAATTGCAAATTTTGTGTTTTTTGTAGTAAAACTTTTTTCTTCTCGCCACAAAGGCACCAATACACTAAGAACGAATAACAAAATAAAATCCTTCGTGCCTGCCCGCCATCGGCTTCGCCTTAGGCGAGACGGGCGGGTCTTTGTGTCTTAGTGGCAAATATTTTCGGTTCCCGGATAAATTGGGATTTTTGCTTCGCTACAACCGGCTTGTCCGGGTTAGGTTAGAAGCTATCTCAAAATAATCTTTTGGCCCAACCTTGGCGTTGGAGCCTCGTTTTAAGTCCTCGACATACTTGAGTATGCCTGCGGGTTAAAACTCGGCTTCGCCTTGATCTTGAACCAAAATCTTTATTTTGAGATGGCTTCTAGTATGAATCAATAATTATATCCTTTAACGTTCTCTTGGGTACATGGTGGACACCTTCGCTGTCCCGCCAGTACCGAATATTATCATAACCGCCCACGGTTTCAATCACAACTTTCTCTCTGGGTTTTCCGAGCGCGATGACAAGTAGTATTTTAAACCGAACGTCAATATTGAGTAATTCTCGAAGCTGCTGACGCTTTATGGATGCAATCATGCATCCGGCAAGTCCTTTTTCCCTTGCGCCCAAAAGAATACTCTGACTGGCAATACCACAGTCGTATCCGACATAATCATTGGCTTTTTCGGAATCACTGAGAATGATAATATATCCCGAAGGTCTTTCCCCCTGCTTCGGGCCTTTCCAGTCCTTAAGATATCCGGCCCAGCCCAGACATGAAAAAATTTGAGAATTTTTTTGGGAATCAACGGAAAGGATGTATCTTAACGGCTGTAGATTTGCCGCCGAAGCTGACAATCTGGCAAGATCGACCAGACCTGTTAGGGTTTCCAGGTCTAAGACGTGATCCTGATAAAATCTTCGAAAACTTCTATTTATTTTAATCAAGTCTGCGATCATAAAACGTTTCTCCCTTAGTGTTTTTCTTAAACAGGCATATGTTGACGGAACCAGATCAAGACTTTATCAAACTCCGATTTGAGTTCGGCAAGTGCTTTTCCTCTGTGGCTGATACGGTTTTTTTCTTCTCTGGTTATTTGTGCAAAGGTTTTATTTAATGGTGTATAAAAGAAAACCGGATCGTAACCGAATCCATTTGAGCCGGCAGGTTCTGTGGTGATGAGGCCTTCGCAGCGGGCTTCGTAAGTCAGGGCAGGGCCTGTTGGAACAGCGACGGATATGACACATTCAAAAGCTGCCTTTCGATTTGATTTTCCCTCCATATCTTCGAGCAGCTTTAAATATCTTTGTTCATCCGTTGCATTTTCTCCGGCATACCGTGCGGAATGGATTCCAGGTGCACCGTCCAGAGCTTCCACGATCAACCCTGAATCATCAGCCAGTGCCGGAAGCCCCAGGACCCTGGCCGCAAAACTTGCTTTTTTGTATGCATTTTCATCAAAGGTGTCCCCATCCTCTTCCAAATGGGGAATTGGACCAAAATCATCAAGGTTTTTAATGTCAACAGGAAAATCTTTTAATAACTCCCTGATCTCTTGTGTTTTTCCTTTATTACGAGTTGCAATAACCAGAATTTTCGGGTGTTCCATTCAGACCTCACATTCATGTGAACAAAATTTAACCTAAGCCGAACGTTTCAACTTTTAAAAGGGGATAAAATATTTTTTATTTAAAAATTTGAAACCCTTTGGGCTTCGCTTTCAGCTTCCGACTTCGCTCATCGAGCTACGACGGGACAAGTCGACCCAACAAGTCGGGATTGCCGATCTTTATCCGCCTCAGGAGGATTACCGCATCTACTGCGTCAAATGACGTCCCGCAGTGTTGACTATAGCGGGACGTCATTTTCCCCCGCATGGCGGGATTTCGCTACGCTCAAGACTTGTCGTAACGAAGCGGAGATCCCGCTACGCGGGGCTTATCTGCGGCAACCTTGGCAATCGCTCAACTTGGTTAATAAATATGACACTATAAATCATGGCTGGATATTTGTAAAGTTTTTTCAATTGTTTGTCGGCTTACAGAAAATTCTTTACACAACTGGCGATGCTGGTGTATTAGCTTGATTTTGCATGCCAAATATAAAAAGTGGCTATTATGGTTAGAAACTGTTTTAAAACCGGTCATTAACGAATATTCAGAGGCCAAGGAAAAGACTATGCATAAACTGCTCACCAGACAACCCGGATTAAAGATGCTGCTTTTAGGAAACGAAGCCATCGCTCGCGGCGGCCTTGAGGCTGGAGTGGCGGTGGCCACCACGTATCCCGGGACCCCGTCTTCGGAAATTTCTTTAAACTTTTTCCAAATATCTCAAAAAAGCGAGCTTTACTTTGAATACAGTACCAATGAAAAAGTCGCCCTTGAAGTGGCTGCCGCTGCTGCGAATTCCGGTGTTCGAAGCATGTGCGTGATGAAGCATGTCGGTATGAACGTTGCCGCAGATGCCCTGTTGACGCTGGCATACGTCGGGGTTAAGGGTGGCCTGGTGATCGTTACTGCCGACGACCCGTTTATGTTTTCCAGCCAGAACGAACAGGATAACCGTTATTATAGCAAACTGTCCGGTCTCCCCATGCTGGAGCCGTCTTCGGCCCAGGAAGCAAAAGATATGATTGTCGATGCGTTCAACCTTTCCGAACAGCTACAATTACCTGTTATTTTTAGAACGACCACGCGGATCAACCATTCCACCGAAATCGTATCCTTGGGGAATCTGCAGGAACCGAAAACAAAAGGCAATTTTAAAAAAGATCCGTTCAACTATGTTACCGTACCTGCGGTTTCAAGAAACTTACACGCCAAACTTCTTGAAAAGCTCGATAAAGCCGAAGAATTATCTGAGAACTCAGCGTACAATACAATATACGGTGAGGGTGACTGGGGAATTATATGCAATGGTGTGAGCTACAACTATGTTTTTGATGCTGTAAAGGATCTGGATATCGAAAAAAGCGTTAGAATATTGCGCATCGGATTTTCACACCCATTGCCTCGGGTTTTGATCCAGGACTTTTTAAAAGCATGTCAAAAGGTGCTGATTGTCGAAGAGGGCGAACCCTTTATGGAAGAAACGGTCAAGGCATTTGCCCAGGAAGAAGGACTGACGATTTCCATCAAGGGAAAGGATGAACATCTTTTTTCGCGCCTTTATGAATACAATCCCGCACTTGTCAGAAAATGTCTCGCCACATATTTCGGAGTCGATTATACACCTGGGAGCGGTGTCGATCTTTCTGATATTCCCGAAATACCGCAGCGCCCCCCCAGCTTGTGTGCAGGATGTTCCCACAGAGCCACGTTTTATGCGGTTCAAAAAGCAGCAAAAGGTATGGAAACGATTTGTCCCACAGACATCGGCTGCTACACGTTGGGGTTTATGCCGCCGCTCTCCTCAGGAGATTTTTTGATATGTATGGGATCTTCCGTAGGCACATCATGTGGGTTTTCAAAGGCAACAGACAAAAAAGTCATCTCTTTTATCGGGGATTCCACCTTCTTTCATACCGGAATTCCCGGTTTGATCAACGCGGTCTTTAACAATCACAATTTTACACTGGTTGTTCTTGACAACGGCATCACGGCCATGACCGGCCATCAACCCAATCCTGGGGTTGATATGAAAGCGCTGAACTTTGAAGGATATGCCAGGGTGTCCATCGAAGACATTGTGAAGGCTGTCGGTGTAAAACATGTTTCTGTCATCCGGCCGTATCGGGTGAAAAAAAGCATCGAAACCATCAAAGAAGCCCTGATGTATAAAGGGGTTTCGGTAATTATTTCCCAGGAACCATGCACATTGTTTACCAAAGCCCTGAAAAAACCCAGAGGAAAACCTTTTTTTGTCAGTGAAAAATGTAAAGGACACAGAGATTGCATCAACGATCTGGCATGCCCTGCCTTTTTTATCAAGAAGAACAGGGTTAATATCGATCCGGTCCTGTGTTCGGGATGTAGTGTCTGTGCCCAGGTTTGCCCGGAACATGCGATATTGCCTCTAAAGAACTAAAAACAGACGGGAAATACAATGAAACCAACAAGACTGATTATTGTGGCTGTAGGAGGGCAGGGGAATCTTTTGTCTTCAAAAGTTATCGGAGAATCAGCACTCATTGCGAACGTTCCGGTTCGTATGAGCGAAATACACGGCATGGCCCAAAGAGGGGGTGTCGTTGAATCCAGTATTGTTTTCGGAGATGCTAAAAGTACCATCATTTCAGATGGAGAAGCCGATGTGCTGGTTGGATTTGAGCCTTCGGAAACGCTTCGGGCACTGAACAAGTGTAATCCCAGTACAGTGGTCATTTCCAATTTGGCACCTATGTCGCCGTTTACGGTTACTGTTGGAAGTGGGGTTTATCCAAATCTGAACAAACTACAGTCATTGATCAGGGCTAAAACGGCGAACCTAATCGCCTTTAATGCAGAACTTCTGGCACGGGAAGCCGGGAATGTTCTGTCCGTTAATATGGTACTATTGGGTGCTCTGATTCAGACTGGAAAAATTCCCTTGACCAAAGAAACAGTCCAAGAAGCCATCAAGACAAAAACAAAAACAGCTTTTGTGGAATCTAACTTAAAGGCTTTCGAACTCGGTTTCTCCAAAGCAAACTCGTTGGCATAAAAAAACACTACTCGAGTTTGGCGCCTATTATCTATTTTAGGAATTTCATTCACCGGCTCTATATGAGAATTGCTGCGCAAAATACAGGTTCTATATGTTGCGAATGAGTAGAATACCGCAAACGAAATAAAAATTTTACTAAGTTCACCTTCAAAAGCGAAATCTAATCAATGGTAACGCGTTTAGGATTACCGAAATGGAACAACTTAAGCTTGTAATTATTGAAGATGAAGATGCACACTTTCAGCTCATGAAACGGGCTATTCTAGTGGCATACCCGGACGTTTCGATTCATTATTTTCAGGACGCCGCCGGTTGTCTCGAAAGGATCGATGAGATTAATCCAGACCTTATTATTGCTGATTACCTCCTGCCCGGCATGAATGGTATTGAATTTTTAGAATCTTTAAATCGAGAAAAAAGGGACATTCCGGTCATTATTATTACTGGTCAAGGAGATGAGAATATCGCAATCCGGGCTATGAAATTGGGAGCATGGGATTATTTGGTAAAGTCCGGAGATTTCTTTACCCTCATACCGAGCGTAATCGGCAAGGTGATTCGCGAATGGAAACTTAGAGAGACGCTGCAAGGCTCTCAGAGAAGATTCAGAGAGATTTTTTCACAATCTCCCATCGGCATTTCAGTTTACGATCAAAATGGCTTGTTGATTGAGGCCAATAAATCATGCATGGATATATTTGGTGTGTCCGACCTTGTTCATATGAATGCTTTCAAACTAATTGATGCGCCAAATGCGCCTCCTGAATTGAAGAAAAGACTCCTTAAGGGAGAAACGGTGAGATATGAAACTCCCTTTGACTTTGATAGAATCAATGGACTTGATTTGTTTGAAAGAAACAGATCAGGGGTGGCTTATCTTGAGATCGTCATCACTCCGATGAAAGATGAGACAGATCGCTATGTAAGCAGTTATCTGGTTCAAATTCAAGACATCACTCGACGCAAGTTGGCGGAAGAAGAGAAAAAGGAACTTCAAGTCCAAAGAATGGAAAGCATTTTTACGTTGGCCGGCGGGATTGCACATGATTTCAACAACACATTATCAGGTATAACCGGAAATATAGAACTTCTTAAGATGGACCTGCCCAACATTGATAGTATAGATCGGTATGTTGAAGCCATGAACAACGCCGCCCAACGCATGGTCCACCTGACAGATCAATTGTTGGCATATGCACGCGGGGGTAAGTACTGGCCGAAAACTATATCTTTAACTAAATTCGTGGAAGAGACATTACCCATGATTCAGAACAAAATTTCTCCCGCTATTTGTGTTAGGACAAATCTTGCCAGAGATATTTCAAACGTAGAGGCGGACATGACCCAGATGCATATGGTGCTTTCGGCTGTGGTGATAAATGCGGCAGAGGCTATAGAAGGTCAAGGTCAGATCATCATAAGGACCAGCAATAAAGAAATCGATGAGGGAGTTGCAAAATATAATCCTGGTCTTAAGCCGGGACGCTACAGCTGCCTCACGGTTCAGGATGATGGAAAAGGGATGGACGCAGAGACAAAACGCAAGATATTCGAGCCCTTTTTCACCAGAAAATTTCAAGGGCGTGGGCTTGGTATGGCTGCTGCTTATGGTATTGTTAAAAACCATGGAGGCTGGATTTCGGTTGACTCTCAATTGGGCAAGGGGACCGTGGTCCGCATTTATTTGCCTGTTGTTGAAGACAAGCCAAAAGAAATAAAAAAGCCAAAAACCGAACTTGCCAGAGGAACAGGTACTATTTTAATTATCGAGGATGAAGAGCAGATTCTAAATGTAACCCGAACGATACTGAAAAGGCTCGGTTATCACGTTCTAACAGCCAAGACGGGGATGGAAGGCGTCGATATTGGCAGGTCTTATGATGGAGATATCGACCTCGCCATCATTGATATTTATTTGTCGGATATGCGTGGCGACGTGATTTATAAACTTCTCATGAAAGCCCGTAGGAATCTCAAGGTGATCATCTTGAGCGGCTATACCTTTGACGGTCCTGCTCAAGAAATTTTAAACGCGGGCGCTCAGGCTTTTATGCAAAAACCATTTAAACTTGCGGCGTTGTCAGAGAAGGTAAAGAACGTTTTGGAGGCTGAATAAGTAGAACCTATCTCAAAAACAATCTAATTGCCCATGGCAGTGTTGCGAAAAGGTTCAAAATGCTCACATACTACGTGTATGCTCTGCTTTTTCACCGTTTCGCGCCCCCGATTCTCGGGATTTCGCAAAACTCAACTTGCTTTTGGTTAAACCCTAATCTTATTTTTGAGATAGGTTCTATATAAATTTTTATTAGAAGCTTGGTAAACATGGAAAAAGTGGAAATGCGACCCTGCTTTCCAACTAAAATGGCAGGTGCGGTGGCATCGAATACCTCATCAAAATTACGAATCAGAGCATCGGTCAGATATATCTTGTCGGGTCTGTTACACCTGCTTCTTTAAAACCTTTCCTTCTTAAAAAACAGCTGTCACATTTGCCGCATGCCAGTCCTTGGGGCGAAGGGTCATAGCAACTGTGGGTTAATGCATAGTCAACCCCCAATTCAATCCCCTTTTGAATAATCTGTGCTTTAGTCGATCGGATAAGGGGCGTTCTTATCCTGATTTTTATGTCGCCTTCAACACCCCCTTTCGTCGCAAGGTTGGCCATGCGTTCAAATGCGTCGATATACTCGGGTCTGCAATCCGGATATCCGCTGTAGTCTATGGCGTTTACACCGATAAAAATGTCGGACGATTTGAGAACCTCGGCCCATGCCAGGGCATAGGAAAGAAAAATGGTATTTCTTGCCGGAACATACGTAACAGGTATTTCCCGGGTCATTTCCTGTTCATCCCTGTCTTTTGGCACATCAATATCATCGGTTAGGGACGACCCTCCTATTTTTTTTAAATCGATGTTGATGACAAGGTGTTTGGTGACACCAATGGCCTCCGCCACCTTTTGGGCGGCCTCAAGTTCAAAGGCGTGACGCTGTCCATAGAAAAAACTCAGACTGTATATTTTATAGCCTTCGTGTTTGGCAATGGCCATGGCAGTGGTGGAATCAACTCCTCCGCTGGACAGGACAACGGCTTTCTTGATGGACTTCATAACCGAATTATACTCCTCTGTTTTTGTCGGGCCATATCATTTTATGCAATTGAACATGGAGCCTGACGTTCAGGTGGTCTTCAAGTATCCAGCCCGCAAGATCGGCGGATGACATTATTTTGAATGCCGGAGAAAAGAGAATATGATCCGGTATAAAATCCGGGCAATGGGATGAAATGATGTCTTTGGCATATATGTAGTCTTCACGATTTCCAATTACAAATTTAATCTGATCTTTTGAATGGAGCCTTTTTAAGTTTTCCAGATTATTTTTTTCGGATTCATTGCTTGATGGGCATTTTATGTCCACAATTTTTATACATCTCTCGTCAACCCGGCTGATGTCGAGGCTTCCATTGGTTTCCATCATAACCATATATCCGTTTTCAAGCAGCTTTGAGATCAGCAAAGGGGTTTTGTCTTGAAGCAAGGGCTCGCCGCCGGTAATCTCAACCAGCGGGCATTTGTAAGCGGCGACCCGGGGGATGATTTGAGCAATTTCCATCCTTATCCCTTCTTCATAAGCATATTGAGTGTCGCAGTATGAGCATCTTAAATTGCATCCTGTGAGTCTGATGAATGTGCAGGGACGGCCGATGTAGGTGGATTCACCTTGTATGCTGTGAAATATTTCGTTGACTATAAGGGACACTTAACTCCTCACCCTTGAATGGCATTAACTATTATCAATTATTATATAAACACTTGATATCATCCAAAGACAGAGAAGTAAACTTAAACATTTCGTTTGTAGAAAGATTTAAAATTTGTTTAAGTAGGAATAAATGTTATTTTTAAAAATATTGTAACACTTTAGCCTTTTGAAGACATTGCCGCTTCAGGTATAATTAAATTTTTGCCGAAAGAACTCGTGAATAAGGGCTCGTAATGAAAGAACCCGTCCGGGCTATTAATAACGGTTTCTGCTTTGATAGGGGGGTTTCATCCATAACATTAAATTGCCTATGGTTCTTTCAAAACGATCCCTAATTCACTCAGACAGCTTCCAGCTAAAATTTAATCATACCTGAAGCTCTTTTCTGGTTGGGCTTAGCTGAAAGCAAAGACCAATGAAATCGATTTGTTTCATATAATCTAAACTATTTACAAAATATTAAAAATTGATTTAAATTGATAACCGAGGTGAAGCATGACTGGAATATGCCTACTTAAAAACACCATCCAGGAATATGCATGGGGATCGTTCACCGCCATTCCGGAACTTTTGGGAAATGATTTCCCGGCCAACACCCCCCAGGCGGAACTTTGGATGGGCGCCCACCCCAAGGCACCTTCTAAGGTTAAATGCAACGGGAGGTGGTTATCCCTGTTGGAATTGATTGGTAAAAATTCCAAGGACATTCTTGGGGAAAAAGTGGCTCAGAAGTTTAAAAACAGGCTACCCTATCTATTTAAGGTGCTTGCTGCCGGAAAACCGCTGTCCATTCAGGCCCATCCCAGTCTGGATCAGGCCAAAGAAGGTTTTGAAAGGGAAAACAGGCTCAAAATTCCTTTGGATGCTCCCGATAGAAATTATAAGGATGACAACCACAAACCCGAATGTATCTGCGCATTGACCTCTTTCTGGGCGCTA
>Ga0307425_1002278_pt1 | contig 10909 bp, 12 predicted proteins | sample SalMarWE160330MG_FD_202152 | JGI IMG/M metagenome (GOLD analysis project Ga0307425, IMG submission 202152) | Salt marsh sediment microbial communities from the Plum Island Ecosystem LTER, Massachusetts, United States - WE1603-30 | ecosystem: Environmental > Aquatic > Marine > Intertidal zone >... | reverse complement strand
GTTGTCGACGAAGGGATTGAAGCGCAGGACCAGACCGCACTGGAACTTCACCCCGGTTTTTACGATCACCTCCCTGACCCGGGCGATCTCCTGCCAGTTCATCCCGATCGGCTTTTCTACGACCATGTGCTTTCCCCGCTCGGCTGCTTCGATTATTTGTTGGAAATGCAAATAGTGCGGGGTGGTGATCACCACGAAGTGGATGTCGTCACGGGCGATCATGTCCGAAAATTCCTTGAAGATGCGTATCATATCGCTATGGCCGTTGTGAATGATCTGGATATTGTCCTGAGCTGGAATTTCCGCCACATTGTCCGTAGAAAGACGAAGGATATCGTGAACATGGTGAACACGATGCAGAACCAAAGACATATCGAGATCACCACACCGGGCGAGCTGCTATAAGGAGCTGCAGAAGATCATGGGAAAGACCACGGAAAAGATCGATGAGAAGATCATCAAGGAGGTCGAGCGGGAGTTTCCCGGCGATCCCGCTCTCCAGCAAATCCATATCGCCAGGAAGCTGATTTCTCAGAAAGCCAAGAAACTGGGTGTAAGCCTTCACGAGTACATCACAAGACATTCGGCGAGGCAGTAAGGGCGTCCCTGTAAAATGTGGCTTTCGAGGGTTAATCGTCAAGTCTTCTCGTACCGCCTGAGGCACTTGTCGCCGTCTCTTTTTCCGCGATAGAGATCCCCGGCGAATTTTCCCCTCGCCCACCACCCATTGGGGGACATCCCTACATTTCGTGCTTACCATCTGGGGCGGTCTGTCTGAGCCTGACAGATGATGAGAGATTATCGCAAGAAGAAAAAGGAGCGAGAAATACTGCGAATCGAAGAAAAGAATACAGATCCATCCGGTGCGTGAGAAGAGCGGCAGCAGTAATGGTAATGGTGTAATATTCTCTCTTAATGGTGTGCCATTTTCCTGGTTGATTTTCTTATCTGATCTCCCCCCAAAGAACCACCAGCCCCCAGGACCCGTCCGGTGAAACAGAGACGGGCAACTCCGGGGAGCGACTATCTAGAGTCGCTCCGTATGCCTGAAAAACCCTGGGCGTATGTGGGCAGAGCCCCCAACATCATTCGCTTATTTCAAGAGCGGAAAATTCCATTTCACGCTGAACCAAGACAACGACTTTTCTCCCCTCTCGTACCGGTTGCATCAATCTGCCGTAGGAAGGACGGATGTATCTTCGAAACAGCTCGGGCGAAAGCATCGGACCGTTTTGGGCACCCAGATCCTCCGGGAAGGCCACCAGGGATACGTCCAGCTCCAGATAGCGGCGGACGAAGTAGGCGTTGAAAGCTTCGACCATAGCGATTAGGCGGTGCAGCTCCTCCCTCTGGTCATGCATGTCGTAGACGAGGTTCTCATAGCCCCTCAGATATTCGAGGGTGAGGAAGAAGAATCCGTGCCGCAGCTCGCCTATCGAAAAACCGATCGTCCCCTCGTCTTTCCGGACACGTAGCTGCACCGCTTCCCAGTCGATCTGCGTCCAGCCGTCGTGCTCCTCCGGATCGGGAGGGCGAAAGCTCCTCAGAGCCGCCCAATCAGCCAGAGGAAATCGGATCACGGTGCCAGTGATGCCGTTCGTCGTCGTTCTCCAGGTCGAACCCCAGGAGTCCTCGTATTCGCTTCCCGCCGTCTGCCAGGGGGCGGGTTGGCGCTGCCGCGGATCAAGGAAGCTTCTTTCGTGGTCCTTGAACAGAAGCGAGTGCCTCGATACGAGCTTCCGCAGCTCTTTGAGGTCGTAGGCTTCAAGACAGGCGTAGTTGACCTCAAAACGGATCGGTATGCGCGTCGGTTGGGTAAAGGTATACGCTCTAAGAAAATCCGGATCCCGCATATGAGTCAACAATCGCAGCACCGTACCCATCTCCGCCGATTTCTTGATTACTTTCGGAGAAAACCATACAATCTCGATACCGTGAGCTGTCAAGCGAGCCGGCGGGACGACTTCTTTCGGTCCATACTCCTGAAACGACCGGCCAAAACGCCTTTCTACTTTACCCTCTGCGATTCGTTGATCGAAGAGTTCGAGAGGCGCAACGGGAAACAGAGCTACTTCGACTTTTTCGATATGCCCTTTCGCGCCGTTTCACTGGAACCAACCCGGAATCCCCCCGACTATTCGCGGTACTTCGAGGATCTGCAACCGGTGGATGAGATCAACGAGTGGGGAGTGGGCTACATCCGAGGCAGCCAGTATCATTTTCGTCGCATGGTTCCCCCGATGAAGGCGTTCGATGATCCGGGGCAGGTATGGAGCTTCCCCCTACCGGATATCCTGGACGAATACAGATGGGAGGGCTTTGCAGAACGGATCGCGGATCTCAAGAGCAGAGACTACGTGACCATGAACGCCCCGCCGTTCATCGATATCTTCGAGCCTTCCTGGTACCTCAGAGGATTTGAGCAGCTGCTGATGGATCTTCACCTCAACCCGCCCATGGCCGAGACCTGCCTGGAGCGCATGACGGAAATCAAATGCCGGCTCGCCCGCCGCTACGCCGAATCCGGGGTCGATGTCCTGATCTTCGGTGATGATATCGGGGAGGAACGAAACATGATCCTCAGCCCCGAGATCTGGCGCAAGTGGCTGAAGCCCCGACTGGGCCGGACGATCGAGGCAGCCAAGCAGATCAATCCCGAGGTGATCTGCTACTATCACTCGGACGGAAATATCGAGCCGGTGATCCCCGACCTGATCGAAGCGGGTGTAGAAATCCTCAATCCCATTCAGCCCGAGTGCATGGATCCACTCACGATCAAGCAACGGTACGGGAAAGCACTGACGCTGTGGGGCACCATCGGGACGCAGCGGCTCATGCCCTTTGCCACACCTCGGGAGGTTTCCAATACCGTAAAGACCATGATCCGGGAGCTCGGATACAACGGTGGATTGGTGATCGCTCCCACCCATCTCCTGGAGCCGGAGGTTCCCTGGGAGAATATCCTGGCCCTGGTCGAAGCGGTCGAGGAAGAAGCTCTCTAAAGATGTAGATCAGACCGCGTCGCAGCAACGAGCACGGAGGAATCATAATGGCTAAATACGGAGCAGGAGTTATCGGCCTGGGCAACGTGGCCACCGAGTACGTACGGGCTGTCAACAACAACCCCCTTGCGGAAGCGGTAGCCGTAGTCGGCCGGGACAGAGAAAAGACCAAGACCCGCGTACAATCGCTTGGGCTTTCCTGTGAGGTGATGAAGGAATTTTCGGACATGGTCGCCCGTGACGACATCCACTTCGTGGTGATCACCACCCCGCACTATTTGCATTTCCAACAAATAATCGAAGCAGCCGAGCGGGGAAAACACGTGGTCGTAGAAAAGCCGATCGGGATGAACTGGCAGGAGATCGCCCGGGTCAGGGAGGTGATCGTAAAAACCGGGGTGAAGTTCCAGTGCGGTCTGGTCCTGCGCTTCAATCCCTTCGTCGACAACCTCCGCCGCCTGATCGAAACGGACGCATTAGGGGAGATCTTCCACCTGGAGGTGGATTACTTCCATTCTCTTCGTCCGGCCTGGGGAGGCTTTCAATGGGGAGTGCACAAGCGAAGCGGCGGTCCGTCGGCCTCGCTGGTGGCGGGGATCCACGCCGTGGACCTGCTGCGCTATCTGTGCGGGGAGGTCAGCGAGCTTACGGCCTATTCGACCACGGCAAGCCGCAGGGAATTCGAGTACGCTCCCAGCTACCTGGCCGCACTTCGCTTTCAGAGTGGCGCTATCGGCAAGAGCAGCTGCAGCTTCGAGACCCGCTGCCCCTACCTATTGAACCTGCTGCTGCACGGTACCAAGGGTTCGGTGTTCAATGAGAAGTTTTTCCTAAAAGATCTGTTCCCCGGACAGAACGCCTGGCAGGGCTTCGAGACCGTGATGCCCGACAGTCCCGCGGTCTCCCACCACCCCTTTCAGCAGCTGATCGATGACTTCATCGAGGCGGTGGATACGGATCGGCAGACCCGCAACAACATCGAGGAGATGTACCGCACCCACGAGCTCTGTTTGGCCATCGACCGCTCGATGGAGAGCGGTGAGCGGGTGAAGCTCCCCCTGAGCCGACGTATCCCCTGAGGGAGAGTCGGCCGGGCGATCCCCTGCTCACCCAGGTCAGTGGAAGATCAACCGGGGTAGGAAGACAGGGAGGAGGCGGCCATCGTCAACGTTTCCTCCGGACTGGCTTTCGTCCCCCTGGCGATCGTCCCGATCTACTGCGCCACCAAGGCGGCCCTGCACTCCTTCTCCCTTTCCCTGCGCCGCCAGCTGGCCGACACGGCGGTAGACGTCGTGGAGATCATCCCCCCTACCGCAGATACGGATCTCGATCGCGGCGCGCGGGGCACCCGCGGCCAGACAGACCGCGAAGTTCAGCCCGCTGAGGTCGCCAAGGCGGCCGTAGAGGGGATCGAGCAGGACCTGTGCGAGATTGCCGTCGGGGCCGCGCAGGGGCTGGTAGCCGCCTCGCGCGCTTCCTTTGAGCAGGTCTTCGCGCGGATGAACGGCGGCGTCTACTAGCTCACCGTCTCCTGCTGCAGCTTGTCAATCGGAATGCGCGACAGAACGGACGCCTTGCTCAAGCTGATTGCACCTTCCGCGAGAGCTCGATATATCAGCTTCATGAATCGAGTGGATTTCTCCTCGATGGGATACTCCCCCGGTTCTTGCTCCTTCAATTTCTTCACGTTGACGAGGATGTCGAACCGACGGCGAGCGGAGTGACTGACCACCCCAAGAGAATGGATCCTGGCCATCGCCGCTTGAATAGAGATCCCGTAATGCTCTTTCAAATGCACCAATTCCGGCAAGGAGATCCTGGAGCGGGTGTTACCGCCAAGCTCCTTGTTCAAGGCTCTTGCAGGCAACAACATCGCGCCGGCAAATGCGCGGCAATACTTCTCGATGTCTTTCCGTTCGAGGTTCGATCCGAACTCAAGGAGAAGATGCCCCAGCTCGTCCAGGACAGTGAAACGCTTGCGGTCTCCCGGAACGTTCTTCTTCAACAGCACGACGGGTACACCTTGGACCAGCCCGGATAGCCCGTCCAGACTTCCGGTGACATCCAGCTCGAGTATCCTTACCCCGTTCGCCTCGAGCAAGTCAAAGACCCTGGTAATGGGGCTCATCACGCCTATTCCCCAGTCTCGCCGCAACTTCTCCGCCGCAGCTTCAACATCCTCCAGCGAAGCGATCCGTCGGCCTCGTAGTGGGTTCACGAACCGAAAGTCGATGCCGAGGAGAGCCTCGAGCTCGAAACGGCGCTCCAACTGGTCCCTTGTCTGCTCGATCATCGACGCAACCTCCTTGGACCCAAGGCCGGCCTTGATGAGGAAATCCACGCCCTCCAGGGAAAGGGTTGAGTCGCGCAGGAAGTAATCAACGGGGACGTTGAGGGCTTTGGACAAGCGAACCAGCAAAGCGCCGTCCAGAGGCTTCATGAGGCCGCGCTCGTACTTGCTGATCGACTGCTTGGAGACGGCCCCACCAAGCCTCTCAACAAGTTGGTCCATGGACAGCCTGGCCATGACACGGGCCGAATGCAGCCGTTCTCCGAAATTCTCCATCGCTTTCCTTGTTTACAAATTTAACTGATTTTTGTTGACTTGTAAACCTAAATTATGCATATTAGTGTAAGAATCGAGATTTTACGGAGGAGTCACATGGCTACAAACAGACCAGCAGACGACAACGCCAGGATCGGGGCAGTGCGCAAACGTTCCCAGGTCTACAACGCGAAAACCAATCGATGGGTCAAACGGGATTCAGACTCAGGACGTTTCATGGATCAAAAGGCGAATCCAGAGCCTTTCAAAGGGGTCCGCAAGGAGCCTTAGCAGGAAGGGGCCTGACGTTTTCGGGCACAATCGGTTCACGGGCAGGCAAATCCGAACGAGCGAGAAGGGATGGTTCACCCGACTGGCCGCGGCGTACAAGGCCCGGGAGTCCGTCGTCCTGGTAGACGACGCCAAGGTGGGTGTTGACCCGAGCAGCCAGAGCCTGGTCACCATGGGCGTGCGGGCGGGACTGTCCCCTGCGGATTGGACCGCCGTAGGTGTGTCCGTGGGGCTGAGCGCCACGGGGGTACTCATGGTCGTGCTTGCCTTCCTGGACCCCCCTCCGACGAGCAAGCTCGGCTTGCTCATCGGAGGGGGCGCAGTGTGCGCATTCACCGGGGGCCTGACGGCAGTCGGTATCCTTATCCGTCGGCGGCCCCCGAACATCGAGGTGAGCGACAAGGGCTTCGTGATACGCTGGGACTGATCAACCAAGGCAGGAGTGAACACAGCCCGCGGTTTCCGTCCACCAAACTACATGTTCTCGTGTCCTTCTCATGTGACAAAGAGTACATTCTAGTTACGAGCGAGTTACGAGCCACCGAATTGGGCGAGAGAGCCACTGGCCCTATGGTAGTGGCGAGCACGATGCAACCGGGCGCCGGCCACTGCTCGACCACGAGAATGCAGTCGACACGAAAGCGGAAGCAGTGTTGGCGGGAGACTCGCGACGCACGAGCTCGTAGGAGGATGGTGAGCGAGTTCCTCGTTTCATTTAGCGTCGGGGAGTTCGCCCGCCTCGGGTGCCCCACCGGGCGAGCCATCGCCTGACCCCGCCAGAGCGATCCAACAGCCGGCCGGCCTCCCTGCGGCCTTTCCCCCAAACGAAAAAGTTCGCTACGATACGGTGCAACGGCGCACGCGCCACCGTCGACGGGGCTCTTGCGCGTGCCGTTTCAGGAGGGTTCCGTATGAAACACGGGTTGCTGGTTGCGGCTGTGATCGTCGTCGTGGGCCTAGTGGCCACCTCCCCGGCCGTGAACGCCCAGGCCGACTCCATCGGCCTCGGAATCGCCGCGGGGGTGGCCTTCCCGGCGGGAAGCACCCCGGACATCTCCAGCACGGACTGGCGGGGGAGCTTCAACTGGGGGTTATGCGTCAACATTCCGCTGATTTACACCTTCTACCTGACCCCGACGGCGGAGCTGTACAAGTTCGGCGATCAGAACGCCACCGACATGGCGATCGCCTTCAAGTACATCGTGCCGCTGTCCCGGTTCGACCTCTATGCCAGAGTCGTGCCCGGGCTGACCGCGGTGGGCGACGTGGCCGCCGCCCACGTGGGGCTGCGGCCGGCACCTCGTTTCAGCTGGTGAGCAATCGGGGCGTGTTCGTCCGGGGCAAATACAAGTGGCTCTTCCAAGGGCAGGAGAACCTCCGGGTCTTCCATCTCAATGCCGGGATCCTCTTCAATTTATAGCACGTGAGCTCGTTCATCCGCCGGCTGACCACGTTCGCCTGCCGCCACTCCACTGTGGTCTTCGTGGCTATCGCCGCGGTTTCCGTCTTCCTCGGCTACTACGCAACGCGTCTGAGGCTGGACCCGAACGTGGAGAGCTTGTTTCCAGAGAGCGCGAAAATGCGCCGGCTCGCGGACCGGAACCGGGAGCAGGGGGTGTCGGGGGATTACCTGGTGGTGGCCGTACAGAGCGAGGATCCCTTTCGGATCGACAAGCTCCAGGAACTGGGCCGGGTGCTTGGGGAGCTGGAGGAGTTGTCGGAGATACAGCCCGGCATCACGCCGTTCAACTTCCTCACCTTCTAACGGCAGGGCAGCCGGCGGGCCCTGGTGCCGATGGCCGACGGCCGGCGGGCCCCCGAGTCGGAAGAAGAGCGGGCCCGCTTCGCCGCCCTCATGGCGGAGATCCGCGGTATCGTCTCCACCCTGGACGGGGCGTACCGGTACTACATAAGCGGCTCGATCCCGTTCGCGGAGAGGACCGGAGTGTATCTGTCCCGGGACCGTCCCGGCACCTCGGGCGGATGTTTGGCTTGACTGCCCTGATCATCCTGGGGTTCTACTTTCTCAGCTTCCGCTCGGTGCGGGGCGTGGTATTGCCTTTCCTCGTGGTCGTGCTCGGGACCGTGTGGAGCATGGGGTTCATGGCCCTGTTGGGGTATTCCCTGACCATCGTGAACATCATCATCCCACCGCTGGTGCTCACCCTGGGCAGCTCATACAGCATCCATCTGCTCAACCAGTACTACCGAGGCGCCCGAGGAACGGCGGACAACGGGCTTTGGTTGGTCGGGGTCGTGGAGCATGTCAGCAGGACGATCATGTTCGCCGCGGCGACCACGATCGTCGGCTTTCTGAGTCTCCTGGTCACCGACATACGGCAGACCAGGGAGTTTGCCCTCGCCGCCGGCTTCGGGATCACGGCCAGCGCGCTGCTCTCGCTGATCTTCCTGCCGGCGCTGCTATCGAGGCTGTCTCCTCCCCCGGAAGAACAGGCCCACCGGGTCCGCTCCGGCGCCGTCTCCCGCTCCATGGTCGGTCTATCCCGGTTCGATCGGGTGCTGAGCGAGGAAGGCCGTGATGGCGGCCCGGAGGTCAACCTGGCGAACGACGATTTCTCCCAGCTCAGGCTCTCGTTCAGGATCTACAACGCCCGCACGAAGAAGTTCATCGACGAGCAGAGCCTCCGCGCCGGCCTCTCTGCTCGTACAGTTCATAGGCACGCTTGGTGATCTGCGGCGTGAGATCGGCGGGTTTCTTGGCCAACAGGGGCGCGGCGGTTGGATCGAACACCCGATAGGCGAGCAGTTTCACCCGGTCATTCACGAGAAACCACACCAACGCATAGCCCCAGACCAACAGCGCCCAACCCCAGCCGAGGGGAGTCATAAACACCCCGTAAACCGCGATCAGGGTTGCCACGACCTGGGTGCCGAGCACCGCCAGCAGCAGGACTCGCGCCGGGCGCGTGGACCACAACGGACCGCGCGTACGGGTGAGAAAGATCGTCAGATGTCCCGCCACGGAAAGCTTCAGATACATCAGGGTCTGGATGTGCGCACGGTCGAGATGGAAGACGCGCTCGCCCAGGTAGAACAAGCCGAAGGCGGAGATGACCCCCATGACCCCCAGCACCGTGGAGACCCCCAGTACCATGCGCATGTTCCAGGCTTCGGGCTTGTCCTTGTAGTGAACGTTGTCATACGCAATCGACAGGATCGCCCCGTCGTTGAGCAACGCCAACATCACGATCATCACCGCCGTCACTGGATAGAAGTTGAAGATCAGGATCGCGAGCGTCATGAACAAGAGCACGCGCAGCGTCTCGGCGATGCGGTAGATCGCGTAGCTGTTCATGCGCTGGAAGATCTTCCGGCTCTCCTTGATCGCGTCTATGATTACCGAAAGGCCAAGCGTCATCAGCACGATGGACGCGGCTGCGCGCGCCGCGTCCATCGCGCCCGAAACGGCGATGCCGCAGTCGGCCTTCTTCAGTGCGGGGGCGTCGTTCACCCCGTCGCCGGTCATGCCGACAATGTGGCCGCTCTTTTGCAGGACATCCACAATGTGAAACTTGTGTTCGGGGAACACCTGGGCGAAGCCGTCCGCTGTCTCGATGGACTCCGCCAACCGCGCGGTCTCGTGATGCTTGGTGTCGCCGAAGCCACTGGCATCGAGGATGTTTGTGCCCAGCCCCAGTTTTCCGGCGGTTTCCCGGGCGATCGCCACTTGATCTCCCGTAACCATCTTGACATGTACTCCCATCTGCCGGGCTGTCGCGATGGTTGCCTTGGCTTCTTCCCGGGGCGGGTCGAACAGGGGCAACACGCCTATAAACTGCCATGGGCCCTGCTCGTCCGCCCGGGCCACGCCCAACGAGCGGAAACCGCGCGCTGCGAATTCGTTGACCGCCTTCTCGACGCCCGGCTTGACCTGTTCGGCGTCGGCCGACAATTCCATGATCACCTGCGGCGCGCCCTTGGTCACCTTGAACGTACTTCCGTCCGCGGCTTTGACGGTGGCCTCGGTGCGCTTGTGCACCGGGTCGAACGGCTGGAAATGGAGCACCTGATAACCCTGCAAAGCCTGATCATTTTTCAGACCGCCCAGAACGGCCAGATCAATGGTGTCGTTGTTCTCCGCGCGGGAGGCAAGCGCGGCGTGGAGAATGACTTGTTCGGCCGGGACATCGTTCACGCTGAATGGATCACCCAGGGTCAGCTTGTTCTGGGTCAGGGTGCCGGTCTTGTCCGCACACAGCACGTCCACGCCCGCCAATTCCTCGATGGCCGCCAAGCGGGTCACAATCGCCTCTTTCTTGGCCAGAAGGCGTGCGCCGACCGCCATGGTCACGGACAGCACCGTGGGCATGGCCACAGGAATCGCGGCCACGGTCAGCACCAGTGCGAACTGAAGCGTGGTGAGGATCGGATCGCCGCGGAACAGCGCGACGGCAATAATCACCACCACCAGAGCCACCGCGAGGATGATCAGGTAATTGCCGATCTTCAACACCGCGCGTTGGAAATGGCTGACGGTGTGCGCCTCCTGCACCAGCTGCGCAGTCTTGCCGAAGTAGGTGTTCGCACCTGTGGCATAGACCAGCGCGTCGATTTCGCCCTGGCGGACAATCGACCCCGAATACACCGCCTCGCCGGACTTGCGCGTGGCCGGCAACGACTCTCCGGTCAGCGCGGACTGATCCACTTCTAGCGGGTCACCCTCCAGCAAGCGCGCGTCCGCCGGCACGATGTCGCCCAGGCGCACGCGGATGACGTCGCCCGGCACAAGCTCACGGGCCTGCGGGGTGACCCACTTCCCATCACGCTTCACCCGGGCCTTGACCGCCAGCTTGGCCTTCAGCGCGGCGACGGCGTTGCCCGCCTGGTGTTCTTCCCAGAATCCCACCACGGCGTTGGCCACGAGCAAGAGGAGGATGATGCCGAAGTCCGGCCAGTGCCCGGCGACGGCCGAAAGGATCACGGCCGCTTCGATCATCCACGGGATGGGACCCCAAAAATAGGTGAGGAATTTCAGGAACGGATTGGTTTTCTTTTCTTCAATCTCGTTGGGGCCGTATTGGTTCAGCCGTTTCTGTGCCTCGGCTTGACT
>Ga0307425_1002277_pt1 | contig 10912 bp, 9 predicted proteins | sample SalMarWE160330MG_FD_202152 | JGI IMG/M metagenome (GOLD analysis project Ga0307425, IMG submission 202152) | Salt marsh sediment microbial communities from the Plum Island Ecosystem LTER, Massachusetts, United States - WE1603-30 | ecosystem: Environmental > Aquatic > Marine > Intertidal zone >... | reverse complement strand
GCGCTTGTCGCGCAGGATGGCTTCGCGCGCTTCGTGCAGGCCGAAGAGCACGTTTCGTTTGTTAAAGAGCGCTGTCTCGGGCGTATTCAGGTACTTGGGCTCGGAATTGTCGAGCACCCGGCCGCTGAAGCCGACCACGTTGCCGCGCACGTCGCGGATCGGCAGGACCACGCGCGCGCGGAGCATGTCGAAGTAGTTGCCCGTCTTCTCGCTGCGAGCCAGCAGCCCCGCGGCGACGAGCACCTGGTCGCTGAAGCGTTTCTCGCGGCCCTCGTTCAGGACGCTGTCCCAGGCGTCGGGCGCCCAGCCGATGCCGAATCGCTCGACCGTCGCCTTCGATATGCCGCGGCCGGCGAGGTACTTCATCGCTCCCTTGCCGCCCCGAAGCCCGTCGACGAGGCAGCGGTGATAGAAGCTCGCCGCCATGGCAACCGCCTGGCTCAGCGCCTCCTTCTTGAGGCCGGGCCCGCGCCGGTCGTCGCGCGTTTCGGGGACCGGGATGCCGTAGCGCTCAGCGAGCGACCTGACCGCTTCGGGGAAGGTCAGGTGCTCGCGCTCCATGACGAAGTGGATCACGTTGCCGCCCTTGCCGCACCCGAAGCACTTGTAGATCTGCTTCTCGGGATGCACCATGAACGACGGCGTCTTCTCTTCGTGGAACGGGCAGAGCGCCTTGAAGTTCCGGCCCGACCGCTTCAGCGGCATGTACGAGCCGATCACCTCGACGATGTCGGCTTGCCCGAGTATCCTGTCAATGATCTCGTTCGGGATCAGCCCGCCCATAGCGGCTTCCCTATGTATGTTGTCGCGTGGCCCACGGGCCGTTCCTTGCGCAACGGCTTAGGCGACGCGCGGGCGTCGCACCGAGACGTGCGGGTTGCCCGCGATGTAGAACCGCGCGAGCTTGTCCTGCGCTTCGCGGATGCCGATCCGCCCGCTTCGGCCGACCCGGAACCGCGCAGCGTTTCCGCTCCCGTTCCGGGCGGCGATCATGACCGGCGAATCGGTCAAGTCCGCGCCGTTCAGCTCGCCTGTAATGGCGAGCGCCTGCGTCAATCTGCCGGGCCCGCTCGTCAGTTCGAGGTCACGTCTGCCTGGGCGGTTGGCCCGCATCAGGTCCAGCTCATCGAGCGGCTCGAGCGCCCGTATCAGCACCGCCGCCGGCCGGCCTTTGGGTCCGGTGACGGCGTTGAGCAAGTAGTGGTTGCCGTACGTAAAGTATACGTACGCGACGCCGCCTTGTTCAAACATCACTCGGTTGCGCTCGGTCATGCCCCGGTGCGCGTGGCACGCGGGGTCGTTCGTCGAGAAATACGCCTCGGTCTCGACGATGCGGCCGGCGACGATCCGGTCGCCGAGCACGCGCACGAGCACGCAACCGAGAAGCCGCCTCGCGATGCGATCGGCCCGACCGAGGTAGAACTCCGGGCTGAACACCTCGTAGCCTCGGCGACTTGCAGCCCGCCTCCACCTGGTCATCGTCGTTCGTTTCGCTCTAGGCGACGTTTCTGCCCACAGCTCGAGGTCGTGTGGTGTTCCACGCTCCGGTTCGACCGCCTTGCGTTCGCGGCCGCGTCGCCTGTCTCCAGGCGGCCGGGGCGTGGGTGGCGTGGCCTGCCGCGTCGCCGCGGCAGGACGGAAAAGCATTGAACAATGAGGACGACTTCCCTGCGGTCCCCGAGTCGCGTGCGATGAGTTGCTCAGCGATACCCCTGTGACCGCGCGTCGCGCGGCCAGAACTCTGCCGGCTAGCGACAGGGTGACCGTCTACAGCCTTGTGCACGCGAACGGATTAGGGAAACAGCGCAGGAAACTGCCAACCGCCCTACTCCACGCAACCTCAGCGGGTTATATACCCCGGGCCTGCGGCGTGGTCAAGGCCCTTTTTCACAGGTTTTCGCCTCTGAGGCCTTCGCACGCGCGGCAAGCGCGACCGTGTGGCTGGGTTGCGCGTCGTTCACGGCCCCGGCTTCCGTTTCTCAGGCGTTGCGGCACGGTGTTCTTGCCGAGACGGTGCGGTTGCGGTAGGCTGGACCGTCAGCGCGACGGGCCGGGCGGCCGGCAACACGACACCGCGCCAAGCAGCTTCAGGAGGGAAGCGATGGCCCCCGATAGCGAGCATCCTGATCAGCCGATTCTTCGCGACCGGCTTGCCCTGGACAGGACGAGGCTGGCCAACGAGCGAACGCTGCTGGCCTATCTGCGCACGACGATCGTGCTGGTGCTCGCCGGCGCAACGGCGCTCAAGCTGTTCCCGAAGGAGCTCGCGATAGTTGTTATTTCGGGCGTCCTGCTCGTCGTGGGGTTCACCACGGGCGCCATCGGCGCGCTGCATTTCCTGAAGACCTACCGGCGCATGAATCGCTGGAGCCGCCGCTTGGACATCACCCCCCGGTCCGGCTCCTCCCCTGACGATCACCCCTGAGGAAAGCCCCGAGACCGGCTCGGGCTGAGGCAGGAACGGTGTATGGCGGAGAGGGGGGGATTCGAACCCCCGGTGCCCTTTCGGGCACAGACGATTTCCAATCGTCTTCCTTCGGCCTCTCGGACACCTCTCCGCGCGTGCGGTTACCGGCTCGGCTCGTCCTCGGACGAGCTGTCGGGGCCGGATGATTCGATGTCGGCGATGATGTGCTTGGCGCGCTCGAGGTCGCGGGCGAAGACCTGGATCTCGCCCCATCCGGCATGGGCCGGATCCTGGCTGATGCCGTCGAGCATGCTGTCGTGGTACGAGAGGACGTTACACTCGATACCTTCGCTCTCGAGGAATGACGTGAGGCGGATGGCCTCGGTCTCCTCGAGGACGACTTTGGCGGCGACGAGGTCTGTTGGCTCGGTCACAGGAGGTCCTCCTTGGGGGTCGAGGGCAGTCTAGCGGCGCCGCAGGGGCGGTTCAAGCGGGAAGCCCGGGGGCACGCGGTTCGTGGTGTGGCGTAGGGCTTGCGTGCCGAGAGGTGTGGGCGGTATGGTCGGGCACGGTTGTTGAGGCGGAATGCGAAGGAGGCGAGAGACGATGGAGCAGGTGAGGCTGTTCTTGGGTGCGTTGCTGGTGGCGGCGCTGGTGATCGGCGCGGGTGTGGCCGTGCGGGCCGACGTGACGATCACGATGGAGCAGGAGGTCAAGAGCGCCGCCGGGACGCAGACGGCGACGGTAAAGCAGTACTACACGCCGACGAAGATGCGGAACGAGTTCGGCGAGGCCAGCGTCTCGATCGTCGATCTCGACGCGGGCCGGATCATCACGCTGATGCCGGCGCTCAAGACCTACATTGCGCGGACGCTGGCCGAGCTCAAGGAGCAGGCGGCGGCGTTCAAGATGGCCCAGCCGAAGGTCAGCGTCGAGAAGACGGATGAGACCGAGGAGATCAACGGGTACAACTGCCAGAAGTTCGTCGTGCGTGTCGAGGTGCTCGGCAACGTGACGGTGACCGAGCAGTGGATGACGACGGAAGCCGAGGGGATCGAGGCCGTCCACCAGTTCCAGGAGAAGATGGGCGAGGTGTTCAAGGAGCTGCCGCAGTATACGGCCGACCTCGGTGTGAAGAGGAAGTTCGCTGAGGAGGGTCTCTTCCCGATCAAGACGGTGGTTCACATGCAGGGGCCGGGCGGCGAGGTGACCACGACGATGACGGTAACGAAGATCGAAGAAGGCGACCTCGACGACGAGGTGTTTGAGATCCCCGAGGGGTACACCGAGCAGACGTTCTGATCGCCCGGCGGCGCGCTCGAAATCGCGTTGAGCCAACTGGGCTATGTAAGCCCTTCGGGCTACGAGGTGATTTTCTTGCCCTTTCCTGACCCAGGGCGTTGCCCTGGGCTGCCCTATGAAGCCCCTTCGGGGCGAGGAGACGGCGCGGAGGATGCGCTGGCGTCAGGCGAGGTGCTCGCGGCGTTTTCTTCTGAGGAAGGCGGGCTCTTCGAGATCTTCGCCTCGGTAGATGGCCTTCTCGGCCTTGGGGCGCGCGGCGGGCTTCGGTGCGGCCTCCTCGGCGTCCTGGAACAGATCGGGGGCTTCTTTCTCGCTCTTCTTCTTTGCGCGCTCGCGCGCCCGGGCGGCCTGGCTTTCGGCTTTGTCGTCGAGGCCGGTGGCGATGAGGGTGATGGCGACGTTGTCCTCGGCGCCTTCCTCGACGTTGTAGCCGAAGATGATGTTGGCGTCGGGCGCGGCGATCTCGCGGATGATCTGGGTGGCTTCGTTCAGCTCGTGCAGCTTGAGGTCGGCGGTGCATGTAAGGCTGATGAGCACGCCTTTGGCACCGGTGATCTCGGTCTGCTCCATCATGGGGCTGCTGATCGCTTCGCGCATCGCCTGGGTGGCTTTGTCGGGGCCGTGTCCTTCGCCGAAGCCGAGCGCGGCGGCGCCTTTGATCGACATGACGGTGCGCAGGTGGGCGAAGTCGAGGTTCATCATGCCGGGCTTGAGGATGAGCGACGAGATGGCGCTCACGCTGCGGCACAGGACCTGGTCGGTGATGCGGAACGCCTCGACGACGGTGAGGTTGGTGCCCGCGATCTCGAACAGGCGCTGGTTGGGGATGGTCATGACGGTCTCGATCGTCGAGCGGAGCTCGCGGAGTCCGTCCTCGGCGTTGCGCTGCTTGATGCTGCCCTCGAACAGGAACGGCTTGGTGACGATGGCGATGGTCAGGATGCCGCGGTCGCGCGCGATGCGGGCGATCACGGGCGTGGCGCCGGTGCCCGTGCCGCCGCCGAGGCCGGCGGTGAGGAAGATGATCTCGGCGTCCTCGAGGATCTCGGTGATGGCGTCCTCGTCTTCTTCGGCGGCCTTGCGGCCGATCTCGGGGTCGCCGCCGGCGCCGAGGCCGAAGGTGACGTTGCGGCCGATCTGGATGCGCTCGCGCGCCATGCACGTCGAGAGGGCCTGCATGTCGGTGTTCACGGCGATGTAGTCGACGCCCTCGATGTCGGAGGCGATCATCTTGTTGAGGGCGTTGCCGCCGGCGCCGCCGATGCCGATGACCTTGATGCGCGCGCCCTTGTCTTGCGTGTCGACGAATTCGAGTGCCATTGGAGTTGTCTCCCTTTAGAGCCCAGCGATCTTGAGTCGCTGTTTGACCGAGGTCCACATGCGCTTGGCGAAGCCTTGCACGACGCGCAGGGCGTTGCCGGCGTGGCCGATGAGCTCGTTCGATTCGCGGAACTCGAGCCCGTACTCGGCCAGCCCAACGGCGGTGGCGTACATCGGGCTGTCGATCTGCTCGGCGTGGCCCGCGATCTCCAGCGGCCGGCCCACGCGCGTGCTCATGTTGTTGAAGACGCTGCGCGCGAGGTCGCGGCTGCCTTTGAGCATGCACATGCCGCCGGTGAGCACGATGCCCGAGCCGACGAGGTGGCCGCAGTCGCTCCGCTCGATGGCCTCCTTGGCGATCTGGAGGATCTCGCGGTAGCGCGCCTCGACGATGTCGGCGAGCAGCCGGGCCGACTCGTCGCGCGGTTTCGTGTCGAGCGTGCCGGGCAGTGTGAAGATCTCGTCGTCCTTGACGTGGCTCGGCATGGCGTGGCCGTACTTGATCTTGATCTCCTCGGCTTTCGACGGCGGGATGCGCAGGATGCGCGAGATGTCGCGGCTGATGTCGTCGCCGCCGAGGCCGAGCACGCCGCTGAACTGGAGCGCGCCGTCGCTGTAGAGGGCGAAGTCGCTCGTGCCGCCGCCGATGTCGATCAGGATGACGCCGACCTCCTTGTCGGTGTTTGTGAGTGCCGCTTGGCTTGCCGCGATCGGTTGGAAGACGATGTCCTCGACCTCGAAGCCCGCCTTGTTGATGCACTTGACGAGGTTCTGGGCCGAGAGCAGCGCGCCGGTCACAAGGTGGACGAGGACCTCGATCCGGCGGCCGCACAGGCCGCGCGGGTCGCGGATGTCGTTCACGCCGTCGACGATGTAGCCGGCCGGGACGGCGTGCAGGATCTCGCGGTCGATCGAGCGGGCCAAGGCCTGCGCCGACTCGATCGCGCGGTCGATGTCGGCCTGCGTAATCTCGTTCGAGTCGCTTTCGATCGGCGCGACGCCGCGGGCGTTCCGCGTCTGGATATGGTCGCCGGTGATGCCGGCGAAGACCGAGTGGATCTCGGTGTCGGAGACGCGTTCGGCCTCCTCGACCGCGTCGACGATCGAGGCGACGGTCTCCTCGACGTCGACGATCTCGCCTCGGCGCAAGCCTCGCGAGGGCGCGGTGCCGACGCCCAGGACGCGGACGCGCCCTTCCTCAGAGGGTTCGCCGACGACGGCGCACGTCTTGGTGGTGCCAACATCGAGGCCGACGACGATGTTTCGACGCCATCGCATTGTGCCAACTCCCTTTGACTCCGCCAGCTCGATACTCCTTTCGCCAGACCCTGCTTCGCGAGCCCTCGCCTTGCGAGGCCTCGTCGTGTGTTGTGACTGGTTCGTCGCTTACAGCGCGACGCGCTGCACACGGAGGTCTACCTTTCGCTTGTCGATCGGTTCGGCCAGTCGCTGCAATGCCTTTTCGAGCCGGGCGAGGCGCTGGCCGAACTCGCTTTCGCCGAGCATGAACACGGTGCCGTTCGGGGTGTTCGGGCTCACCTTGGCGCGCAGTTGGACGTTGCGCAGGTTGTGCACGTCGACGAGCTCGATCGGCATGAGGGACGGGATCGACGACGCCTGACACAGGCGCAGCACTTGAAGCCCCGCGCTCAGCTTCTCGTCGTCGATCTGCATACCCGGCTTCGGATCTTTGAGTTTGAGATAGACCCCCTCTATGAGCGGGAGAATCTCCGCTGCCTGAGCTTCTGTCAAGAGAAAGCCGTCGCGGCTGACGAGGAACTCGGTGCGCCCGATGCGCAGCCGCGCGATGGGTACGCGCTCGACGACGCGCACGACGATCGTGTTCGGCAGCACGCGCGTGACGGTCGCGTCGCGGATCATCGGGCTGTCGGTCAGCGCTCGCCGCGCGTTGTTGATACGGTACTCGAGGATGGGCCGTCCGGGATCGAGCCCCGCGATGCGGCGGATCGCGTCGGGTGTGAGCAGCGAGGCGCCGTCGACGCGGATGTGCTTGACGATGTACTCGGGTGCCTGGTGCAGCCGGACGATGAGCCAGAACGCACCGGCGCCGAGCAGCAGCAGGACGAGCACGGCGATGAGCCCGTGCACGAGCCCACGGCTGACACGGCGCGGCGGACGGCTCGAGCGCTTGTGCTTGGTCTTGGCGGGGCGGGCGCGCATCGTGGTCAGGTGCGGTCGAGCAGCGTATCGTGGCCTGTGCTGCCTGCGGCGCATTATCGTTCCTCCACGAGGTGGGCGCTCGGGCTCGCCGACGCCTGGCGGTGGTGCTCGAAGCCGAGCTCGATGAGCCGGTCGAGAAGGGCGGGGTAGGGCAGGCCGCTCGCTTCCCACAGTTTCGGGTACATGCTGATCGTCGTGAAGCCCGGAATGCTGTTCAGCTCGTTGAGGTAGATGCGGCCGTTGTCGCGGCCGAGCAAGAAGTCGGCACGCGCCATGCCGCAGCAGTCGAGGATGCGGAACGCCACGACGGCGATGCGCTGGATTTCGGTCTGCTGCTGCGGTTCGAGCGGAGCCGGAATAAGCAGCTCGGACCCATCGTCGATGTACTTCGCCTCGTAGTCGTACCACTCGTTGCAGGGGATGATCTCGCCGCAGACGCTCGTCTCGGGCTCGTCGTTGCCGAGCACGCTGCACTCGATCTCGCGCGCGTCGACGCCGACCTCGACGAGGATGGTGCGGTCGTACTCGGCGGCCGTGGCGATGCCCTCGCGCAGCTCGGCCGCATCGTGCGCCTTGGTGATGCCGACGCTCGAGCCGAGGTTGGCCGGCTTGACGAAGCATGGCAGGCCGATCTCGTCGAGCAGTTCGCCGGCGACGGCGTCGGGCTCGGCCAGCCAGCGGGCGCGGCGCACCTGGACGAACGGCACGATGGGCAGGCCGTGATGGGCGAAGAGCTGTTTGGCGACGGCTTTGTTCATCGCCAGGGCCGAGCCGAGGACGCCGGCGCCGACGTACGGCACGTCGAGCATCTCGAGCAGCCCTTGGATCGTGCCATCCTCGCCGTAGGGCCCGTGGAGCACGGGGAAGACGATGTCGTAGCGGCGCACCAGGGCGAGCGCGGTGGCCGTGTTGGTGCCCGAGGCGTTCCCGTCGAACTCGAGCGGCGCGACGTCCGGCACCCACTCGCCGTGCTTGGTGATGCCGATGGTGCCGACGTCGTACTTGGTGCGGTCGAGGGCGCTGCTCACGGAGATGGCCGAGCGGATCGACACCTCGTGCTCGCCGGAACGGCCGCCGAAGACGATGCAGACGCGCCGCTTGCCGTTCTGTGCGTGCTCAGTGGACATGGGTCTGCTTCTCACGGAGCGTGGTGACGAGCTGCGTCGCCACGGTGTGGATATCGCCGGCGCCCATCGTCACGACGAGGTCGCCGGGCCGCACCGCGGCGGCAAGCTCGTCGGCGAGGGCCTCCATTGTCTCGAAGTAGCGGGCCGGCGGGCGGCCGTGCTTCTTGACCGCCTCGAAGATCATGGTGCCGTCGACGCCGGCGAGCGGTTCCTCGAAGGCGCTGTAGATATCGGTCAGGAGCAGCTCGTCGCAGTCCTCGAACGCGTCGGAGAAGTGCTCGTGCAAGTGCAGCGTGCGGCTGTAGCGGTGCGGCTGGAACACGCCGAGGATGCGGCGTGACGGATCGATCGAGCGCGCGGACGCGAGGGTGGCGCGGATCTCGCTGGGATGGTGCGCGTAATCGTCGATCACGAGCACGTCGTCGACGTGGCCGACCACCTCGAAGCGGCGTCGGACGCCGTGGAACTGCTTCAGCGCGTGACGGGCCTTCTCGAGCGGGACGCCGCACTCGAGCCCAAGGGCGATCGGCGCGAGCGAGTTGAGCACGTTGTGCCGGCCGGGCACCTTGAGGTGGATTGTGCCGAGGTTGTGTCCTTCGACGATGAGCTCGTATGACGAGCCGAATCCCTCACTGCGCATATCGCGAGCGGCGACTTCGGCGTCGTCGCTGAAGCCGTAGCCGACCGTGCGGCACGGCGCGGACTGGGCGACGCTGCGAAGCGCCTCGTCCTCGAGGCAGTAATAGAGGATCCCGTCGGGCGGGAGCGAGCGCGCGAAGGTCCGGAACAGCTCGACGATCTGGTCGAGGTCCTGGAAGTAGCCGAGATGGTCTTCCTCGATGTTGGTGAGGATCGCGTACCGGGCCGGGAGCTGCACGAGGGAGCCGTCGCTCTCATCGCCCTCGGCGATGAAGTGGCTGCCGCCGCCGCAGCGCACGTTGCCGTCGAGTCCGTCGACCTCGCCGCCGACGACGGCGGTGGGGTCGAGGCCGGCTTCGGCGAAGATGAGGGCCGTCATGGCCGTCGTGGTGGTCTTGCCGTGCGTGCCGGAGATGACGATGGCGGTGCTGTCGTCCATGGCGCGGGCGAGCATCTCGGCGCGATGGATCTGCGTGAGGCCTCGCTTCCGGGCGGCCAGTCGCTCGGGGTTGTCGTAGCTCACGGCCGAGCTGTAGACGACGATTGGCTGCCCGACGAGGTGCCTCGCGTGGTGACCGATGGCGATTTCGGCGCCTGCGTGCCCGAGCTTCTCGAGCATGGCGCTCTCGCGCGCGTCGGTGCCGGAGACTCGCCAGCCCCGGCGCAACAGGATCTGCGCGATGGCGCTCATGCCGATGCCGCCGATACCGACGAAGTGCGCGTGGGGTCGGGTGTGGTGCGTCATACGAGGCGTCAATCCCCCTTGGTTGCTCGTGTTGTCGTTAGGCGCAGTATGGCACGACAGGCCGCCAGACGCACGAACGGTCTTTCACTGCCCGCGTACGTCGCCGCCGTCTTCGCGGCGGGCGCGCCGGCGCATGCGCCGAGCGCATCGAGCAGCGCGGCCCACACCTCGGGCAGGTCGAGCGCGTGGCTCTTCGAGTACGGCCGCTCGCGCAGCAGCTCTTCGAGCAGAAGGCCGCCCGCGGCGCTGCCGGTCAGCTCGAGCGCGCGGAGCTCGTCGAGCACCTGCGTGGTCGGTGCGCCCGGATCGGGATGGCGGATCGACTGGATCAGGACGCGTTCAAGCGCCTCACCGTCGACGAAAGCGACTACTTCAGGCGGCGCGTCGATCCGTTTGCGCTCGCCGAGCTGGAGCAGGCACAGCGGTACGGCGCTGTCGGGATCGCCGAGTTCGGCCAGCGCGATGGCGCACGCGTTGCGGGCGGGCCGGCTGCGGGCATCGGCGCCGCGCCGTCCGAGCCGCTCGGCAAGCATTCTGAGCGCCGGCAGTGCACTCTGGGTGCCGACGCGCGCGAGTGCCGTGGCCGCGGCGGCCTGCACGTCCAAGGACGGGTCCTGCACGAGCGAGATGAGCGTCTCGGCGTGCTCGCGCGCGTTGAGCCGCCCGAGGAGGATGGCCGCGTTCGCGCGTAGGTGCGGGCTCTCGTCGGTGCACGCGGCGACGAGAGCCGGCACAACGTCATCGGCCTTGCACGCGGCCAGGAGCGCCGCAATGTCGTCGACGTCTTGTTCGGTTGCCGGCTGCCTGAGGGAGTCGAGCAACGCGGCGAGGTGCTGCGCCGGATCGACGCGTGCGAGCAGGCGCAGGGCGAGCGCCTCGTCGGTCTCGGAGTCCTTCAGACGCGTAACGAGCTCGGCACCGGCCGCGTCGCCGAGACGGGCGAGCGACTTGGCCGCCTCGATACGAACGTCCGCCTCGGGATCGTCGAGGAGCTTCTTCAGCGTCGGAACGGCCGTTTCGTCGCCGAGTGCGCCGAGGATCGAGGCCGTGGCGAGGCGCACCCATCGGTCCTTGTCGCTGGCGAAGCGCGTGAACGCGTCGGCGGCAGCGAAGTCGCTTGATCTGGCCATGGCCTGGATGGCGCGGCGGCGGATTTGCGCGTCTGATCCGCTCGATGCGTCGAGGACGACG
>Ga0307425_1002276_pt1 | contig 10912 bp, 10 predicted proteins | sample SalMarWE160330MG_FD_202152 | JGI IMG/M metagenome (GOLD analysis project Ga0307425, IMG submission 202152) | Salt marsh sediment microbial communities from the Plum Island Ecosystem LTER, Massachusetts, United States - WE1603-30 | ecosystem: Environmental > Aquatic > Marine > Intertidal zone >... | reverse complement strand
ATGATTATAATATTTTTTATGCCCGCTATTTCTAGAGCAGCCAAATGTTCTCGAGTTTGAGGTTGAGGACACTCTTCATCAGCAGCGATTAATAGACAAGCACCATTCATTAATGAAGCACCACTCAACATTGTTGCCATTAATATTTCATGCCCAGGAGCATCAACAAAAGAAATATTTCTTTTAAATTCTAAAATACCTCCACATTTTGCGCAATGAAATTTCGGGTCTCCCTTATCTCTTGCCAATTCAGCCATATGATAGGTTAGATATTGATCACAAGTTGGACAATAAAGAATTGTAGCATTTGAATATCCTAACTTTATTGAGATACCCCTTTCTTGTTCTTCTGAATGTCTATCTGTCCAATCACCGGTAAGTGCTTTTACTAAGGTAGTTTTTCCATGATCTACATGTCCTACTAAACCAATATTACACTCTACTTGCTTTTTGATTAGGTTCTTAAGTTCAGAAATCTTTGCTGTATCGTGCTTTATCTCTGGCTTTTCTTTTTTAGGTAAGGCAGTTTTTTGTTTTGGTATACTTGATTTATCGGGTATATTCTCATTTAATATAGTTTTGGCGCTATTTACATATTTCAATGCTGTGGAATCCCCAATTCCTTTAATTCTAAGCTCAATTAAATCATCTACCTTAAAAGTAGCCAATCTTTCAATTGTTTCGATCCCAGCAGCTCTTAATCTATCCGCAGTTGCCTTTCCTATTCCCGGCACATCTTCTAATTCCCTTGCCATTATTTACCATGAAAATTTAAGTTTTTATGAATTTGAATAAAGTACGATCTTTATAAATTCTCTACGTAATGTAAAGAATCCTTTTTTTAATAAATTAATTGTCAAATATAAGATTTTATCTTATCCAGTGGTCTCTATGGTTTTTATTCCCCCCGGTTTCTTTTCAAGTTCTTTATAAGAAACCCTCAGAAGGCTGTCAACAAAAAAAGTAGATAATTTACCACAAGATTCATCTTTATGAATTATGTAGACTGGTGCGGGATATTGGGAAGGATCAATATCTTCCATTTCTAGCTTAAATACAATTCTTTGTTCGCAATGAGGGCAAGTATTGAATCGGAGTGGCATAATTAACAAGAATTTTACTTTAATTTAATTTTTTATTAAATTAGAACTTATTTTTAATTAGTTATAATATTTAAAAATATATTTTATTCTCTACCAATTAATTTATATCAAGATATTTTATATTGAATTAGATGAAAAATGGATAAATTTCAAATTAATCGCATAATTCAAGTTTTCTTTCTCATATTTATTTTCTCACCATTTATCATCACAATCAATTTTAAGACCGATATACCGACTTCATCGAGTAAAATAGAAATGAATGATGATTCACCTAGTATTGATATTTCGTCCATACCATCTCCGAATTTTGAAGAGCTTTATAATAAATGGTACAACTCTAATATAGAAATGATAATTGTTGCTCCTAATGATACTAATTTTATCAAAGAGTTAATGCCATTAATGGAATGGAAAAATCAGAAGGGTGTTAAGACTATCATATTGAGTAACTTCTCTGAATATACAGGATCTGATAATGCAGAAAAGATCAGAAACATGATTAAAGATTATCACGAGAAGGAAAATATCCAATGGGTCCTACTTGCAGGTGACGCACAAGAAGATTTAATTCCAATCAGATATACTTATAATCCCGATACTGTAAAATTTAACAGCTCGGAATATTCAACTTGGAATGAATATTACAAACCAACCGATTTTTATTACAGCGCACTCAGTGGTACGTGGGATGATGATGGTGATGGGAAGTGGGGAGAAAACCCTGAAAACAATGGGAATGGCATTGATGAAATTATTTGGAGTCCTGACGTTTATGTTGGAAGACTTCCCGCTAGTAACGCTAATGAACTTCAAATAATGGTAAATAAAACTTTAAAATACGAGAGTGATCCTCAAATAGGGTCATGGATGAACCAGATGCTATTAGCAGGAGGTGTTTCTTCTTATGAACCCTATCCAGATCCAGATGAAGATGAAGCACGCTTGACAGAGTACATTTGGCAAAATTTTGTCCTTAGTTATATGAATTTTACTCATCTTGTCAGGACTAATACAGATTTTTCAGCCTCCATCCCACCAGAGCCCAACATTTTAGATATATTAAATGACACTTCCTTTATTAATGGTGTAAATAAAGGATATTCAACGATAATAATAGCGGGTCATGGTAATCCTATTGAAATCAACGACGCAAGTCAGATTGCTCCGTTGATTTACTCTAATATTGATGCGCTCTCAAGCTCTAATTATAACATGCCTTCATTAATATATGCTGATGCGTGCACTACTTCTTCTTATGATCAAGGAGATTCTAGCATTGGAGAAAGATTGATAAAACGATTAGACGCGGGTGCAATAGGTTATATTGGGGGACTTCGAGTTACATGGTATTTACCAGGAGATACTTATTTAGAAAAATTAAATCGAGGCAATGCAAAGTTATTTTGGAAACAATTTTTTGAGGAAATGGATTTTCAACAAGGAAAAGCATTATATGACTCCAAAGTCGCTTATTTAAATAGCGATTACTTTCAAAGGGGAGAGACATCCATTAGTTTTGAATACCAAAGAAAAAACATCTTGACTTATAATTTATTGGGTGATCCTGAATTAGATATATATACAGATATTCCAGTTTCTGTACCGAATTTCTTTATCTCCCCCATCTATGAAGGACAACTTGTTTCCTTCTCAGTTATCGATAATAGGGGCCAAAATGTACCAAATGCTAGAGTTCACCTCACATCCTTGGATGGTAAATATTTTACAGCTTATGCAAATAAAGATGGAATAGTAAAATTCCGTCTACCAGCTCAATCCAACGAAAAATACAACGTGACAATTACAGGTCATAATTTAATTCCGTCATATTTCAATTTCACCACAATTGAAGATTCCTATTTTCCTGAATTGAGAAATATTGAATGTATACCTAATACTCCAACAATTAACGATCATATCCAATTTAATTTTGAAGGATATGATAATCAATCGGGAGTGGAAAGCATTACTGTTCTTCTTTCTCAAAACAATTTTAATAGTTTTGAATCCTATCAAGTTTCAAATGGAATTCTGGATAATGCTCAAAACTTTACTCTTACCTTGAATAAATTGGACCCAGGAGAATATGATTACGCCGTTCTTATTAGAGATTTTAGCAATAAAACGCGATTATATTACGATAATGCCTTTAATTTTAGTATAGCTACATCTCTGTCTAATTATGTTTTAATAATTACTTTAATTATGTTGATTGGTCTTGCGGGACTCTTATCGCTATCGTGTGTCATTAGTTTAAAGAAAAAGCGTGTTTTTGAATGAAATTGATACACGGAGAACCTATTTAGTGCGTGGTTTATTATTCCTTTTAAATTTAACCTTTCATGATGGTAAACTTTAATTACTAGCTCTTATTATTTCTACCTACTCATAACCAAATAAGTAAAGCATTTAATCATAAAATAGCCGAGCTTAGTAAGTGGTTAGAGGTGGTAATTTTAACCACAAAATTTCCACGCGCTTCGCATAGCGCCGGAACCATCCGAACCCGGAAGTTAAACTTGTTGGCGTTGAAAATAGTACTTCAATTTCAATTTGTGGGAACTTTCAAGCTGTAAGTTCGCTTACGGTCATGGTCTCCAAGGAAAATACCCGGTCTCGCTACGATCTGGAAGTTTTTGTGGTTAAAGTGCTAATATTATTCTATTATTGAACTTCCAATTTTAAGTAATAATTTTTTTAAGGTAGCAATAATAATCATTCATCATACAGAAACATTCTTTATTTTACCGGATGAATCATGCTAGAAAAGTTTAAAATAATCCTATTATCTTTAAGAAAATATTGGATATTAATCGTAGCTTTCATAATTTTCATTATATCATTTTATAGCCTGATAACTGCTATATGGATAACAGTAATAGTAATTATTATATATTTAATCACTGATGTGCCTTCTTTAATTTTTTCAATAAAGTTTAAGAGATTTATTAAAGAGTATAAATCAGTAGATGATAAAACCCTATCTAAACTTTTAAAGAAGCCTCTTAAAAAAATTCAAGAACAAATGTTTTTAATGAGCATAAAACAAAAAAAGAACAAATGGTTAATAATTTTTCTTAATAAACAATACATTTTTTTCAATGAAAAGACCATTGAAGCATTTACAAAATTATATAAAGTAGGTTTAGGAGAAAAAGAAATTTTAGAAAAGTTAACAAATTTTAAAGTAAATACAAGGGCTCAAGTGAAAGCAATCGAAGAAACACTAATTAAAAACAATAGATTAAGCCAAAGAGAGATTTCAGTAAAAGAGTACAGAGAAAAACAAAGATTTAATTCATAATAAACTCAATTTTCAATTTTTATAGCAGTGCCTTCGATTTCTTTTGGATTGCCATCTTTATCTCTAATTAAATGAGCGTTTAATTGTATACGAATTTTTTCACCTGAAGGTATGAGAATCTCTGCAATAAAATTATGAATGCTTCCATTGGTCAGTAATTCTTTATAATATTCATCACGATTATTTGGATCCGAAAAAAATTGAATTGTTGAAGTACCTATTAAAGATTTTGTAGGCTCAATACCTAAGATTTTATTAAACGTTTGGTTATGCATGAGCAATTTTCCCTTGAATTCTCCCTTATAAAATGCAACATCTAAATCATTTACCATTTTTTTATATTTTTCTTCTGATAATTTTAATTCCCTCGTTCTTTCCTCTACTTCTTGAAGGAGGTGATCATTGAGAGATTTTAATTTTTTTTGAGATGCTTCAAGATTAAGTTCTATTTCTTTTCTTTTAGTGACATCTCTAACAATTAATATGACCATTTCTGGCCTACCATCCAAATCTAAAGCAGCGGAATTCGATGTAGACCACCAATACTGTTTAGAGTTATCAATATTAATTACATAAGATTCATTTTCATGTATTAAGCCATCCAAAAAAGTTTTTTGACCAATACAATTTTCACAAGGGATGTTTTGATTTAAAAAAACCTCATAACATTTTTTCCCAGCTAAATCTTTACCCAGAATATTTTTTGCGGCATTATTTACCCAAATAATATTCAAATCTCTATCAATCAAGCATATCATTTCTGTGAGTGAAGATATAATACCACCTAAAAGTTGATGACTTCCTTTTAATGTTTCCTTAGACCATTTTCGATCCAGAGCATTTGTGATTATTTCTGCACAAGTTTGTAACGAACTTGAATTATCGGGATCCCATTTTAAATTCTCTTTAATGTTATCAAATACAATAAAACCAATATTTTCATTTTTTATATTTAAAGGATAGGCTAAAAGAGATTTAATTTTTAGGATTTCTAGTTGACCTTTGGTTTGATCAGCAATTTTGGGGAGGTTTTTTATGTTTTCTATAAAAATATATCCTAATTCTTCAAACTGTTTTCTAATCCATGGATATTTTGAAGGATCTATGTTTTCTAAATCAATTTTCGGGATTTTTTCTGAGTTATCACATTGAACTTGAGCAAAGAAATCCAAACTTGACACATCATTATAAATAAGAATGCAAGCTCGAGTAGCATTATATAATGATCCCATATCTTTTAGAGAAGAAAAGATTGCTGAATCTATTTCGGAATCACTTACAAATCGAGAGGAGATGGTTGAAATTGTTTTTTCTACTCTAAATTTTTCTCTCAACAAGGTTTCAATTTTTTTTCGGTCTGAGATATCTAATATTATTACTTGATATATAGAAGAATCAGCAGTTTTGATTAGAGATATGAAAGCCATGACCGAAGCAACACTTCGATCCTTTTTATAAATCTGAAATTCTTCTAGTTTTAAAGGAAATCCATCTCCTGCATTTTTTAATCTCTCCTTTAAGACAGGGAAAATTTTTAAGGGATTGACTGAAATTTTTAGGAAAGATGTTCCTATCAGTTCTTCTTTAGCATATCCATATACTTTTTCTGTTGCAGGATTAACTTCAATGATATTACCGTTTAGATCCAATAAAATAATAGAAAGCGTAGCTTTCTCAAATAATTCATTGAATTCTATATGATAATTATTCATAAAAAACACAATTTTATCTTAAGCATAAATACTTTTGATCTCTTCATATATATATATGAAGTTTTGATCATTACAAAAAAAAAAGAATATTGTCAATTATATATCCAAATCGCCAAAATTATAATACTTCCTTATTGGCTTCTTGACATTCCAGACACATTTTAATCCTTTTGGGAACTGAACGAGATCTCCTTTTTTAAACTCTAATTTTTCTCCTGTTTCTGAATCAGTTACTTCAACTTCACCGTCTAGAATAAAACAAGTCTCAGTTTCATTATAAGACCAATCGAATATACTTTTTTCCTTTTCCCATATCCCCCAAGATTTTACTTCTAGATCTTCTAATTCTCCTTCAGAGGGTATTTTTTTTTTCATTAATATCACTTATTTTAACTCTAATTCTCATTGTTTAATTAAATTATAAGAATTCTCATAATATATACTTGATAATTATATAAATTTAGCATTAAATAGGATTCTAATTTAAATTTTATCAAATGTAAAGAGTAAATAATATAGAGTTTTATCGTAAATGCATGATGATTTAATTTTCAATAGTTAAATCATATTAAACAATGAAAATATCTGAAAAATACAATAAAATATAAAGATCAAATGCTATTAGAAATTTAATTTATTGATAACTCATATAACACTTCTATATTATCTTTGAATCTAATGATAAATTAGTTTCGCAAATTATAATTCCCAAAAAAATAATTGATATGAACAAAATGCTTATAACAGGGTGAACAACGATTCCTAAAAAGTTTATATTGAAAATTCTGACAGCTGGTGAAGGAGGTGTTGGAAAAACGACCTTGCTTCACCGTCTTGTTGAAGGAAAGTTCTCAGCTTCAACTAAAATGACTATTGGTGTAGAATTTTATTTAAAAGAAACAGTTGTAGATGAGCAACAATGCACTCTTCAATTATGGGATTTTGGGGGTCAGCAACGATTTAGATTTCTATTAGAAAGCTATGTATTGGGAGCAAAGGGAGCGCTTTTAATGTTTGACTTGACACGCCCGATGACCTTGGATAATTTGGAACAATGGATAAATCTTGTTCGCAAGAGTGATCCAAACTTACCAGTGATTTTTCTGGGTACAAAAAATGATTTAGCCGAAGAAATTATGATTGATGATGAATATGCTGAAAAATTTAAGAATCATTTTAATTTATTTGAATATTTGCGGATTTCAAGTAAAACTGGTGAGAATGTTCAGAATGCTTTTGAATTACTAACAAGAAAGATTTTGGAACGACAAAATTATTAATTCTTAAATTTTGTTAAGAAAATAAGAATGAATTTGACTACATTTTTAGAAATTATTTGGTTTGACTACTTTTTCAGCAATTAGTCTAAATGCTTTATCAACATTTCTTCCACTTTTGCTTGATATTTTTATGAAATCAAATAAACCATACTTATGCTGCATATTTCGAATATACTCCTCGTCTAAAAAAGTTGACACTTCTAAATCTGCTTTCGAGCCAACCAGTAAAACAGGGATGGTGGGATCTTCCGATCTACAAATATCAATCCACTCATCAATACTTTCTATTGAAAGAGGTCTAGTCAGATCAAATAAAAAGAGAGCCCCTTTCGTTCCTTTTGCATAACTTTTTAATAGAAAACGGAATCGCTCTTGCCCGCCAAAATCCCAAATCTGCAATAAAATTTTTGAATCATCAACATCCAATTCTTTTATAAAAAACTCAACTCCTATCGTCATGTACGTGTTTACCAGGAAGTGCCCTTCTATATATCGATGAAGCAAGGTGGTTTTTCCAACACCTCCATTTCCTGTGATAATAATTTTTATTATTTTCGACATTTTTTGTCAAACAATGATTTATCTTTTTCGAATTAGAGTTTATTACTCTCGGAGTTCTTCTAAAATTCAGAAGATTATAGTTATATTGTAATAATTCTATTAAAAAAAGCCTTTGTTTTGATATTAACAAATTATTAGATATTTTTTTTGTCGTAAGCAAATATTCCTAATATTTGCTTTAGTTGCTTCCTTACGTAATTGCGAATCATTCGTTGCTAAATATATGTTATGATGGATTTTTTTCAATCGCAAGCATTCATTAAGTAAAAATTGATCTGTTGTTTCAGATCTTTCTTTAATTTTGTTAATATATATGAGATTGTAATTATTTTTATTAGATTCAAGATACACCGATATAAAATTAAATTGTCTTCCAAATTTTGAGATTTCATGTAATTTTTTTTTCTTTGACTCTAACTCATCGAAAATTTGCTTGTAAATGAGGAAGTAGTTCTTTCCCACTAGCTTAAAGTTTATTTCACTAAGAAAATCAATCTTAAATTGAATTGGAAGAAAAAGAAAATTGGCATCAATAACTATTATATTACAGCGCATTTTAAATAAATAATTCTTGATTATTTTTAATTATATACGATTTTCTAAAATTTCTATCATATCTTTTTTATCAAGCTTCACGGGATTATTCTTTAATTCTGCTTTTTCAACGATCTTGTTGATGTCATTATAAGAAATCCCGTATTTACTTAATCTCTCTAAATGTAAAATGTAAGTCCAATTTTCAAGAGTTTTAATGAGAGTTGAGAGATTTTCAGAAAGATTTGTTTTTGTGTTCAATGGCTCATCGGAAAGTAGAGCTCCAATATCAGCGTATTTTTTCAAGCTAATCTTGCCTTCTGATCCCATTTTTTGTAGCATCTTTATATTCATTTTAGTAGCCTCAGCAAGCATCGTTCCACACACGACACCATGGGGAATGATAAAATTAGCTCCAATTGGTGATGCTAATCCGTGTATAATTCCTAGACCGGCATTTGCGAGAGTCATCCCTGAAATGAGGGATCCATAAGCCATAGAACTTCTAATATTGATGTTTGAAGATTGATTGGAGCAGGCAGGTATTAATGCATCTTTTATGAATGTCATACCACTGTATGCTAAAGCATCTGTTATTGGATTTGCTTTAGAAGACACATAAGATTCAAGTAATTGAGTGAATGCATCCATCCCACATGCAGCACTAACAGATGGTGGGCATGATAACATTAGTTCCGGATCTATAATAGCTACATCGGGAATTAAATTGTCGTGTCGAAGAGATTTTTTAAAACCTGTTAGTCCAATTTCGCTTATCACGGCGTTTTTTGTTGCCTCACTTCCAGTACCTGATGTTGTTGGAATGGCAATATATGGTATTTTCTGTCCATCATGGATCTTTGTCCCAACACCCTCAAGGTAATTTTTAATTGAGTCCCCCTTAGGGATCATTGCTGAAATCGCTTTACCAGCATCAGTGACACTTCCTCCACCAATTCCTATTACTAAATCTATACTTTTATTACGATACTTTTGAGAAGCCTCATCCACCATGCTTGGTGATGGTTCCCCATTTACATCTATTATTTGAAATTTAATCATCATATCTCTGAGAGTTATCTGAATTTCATCCAACTTTCCAGATTTTTTGAGAGAGCTTGCACCTACAACAATGAGAACAAATTTCCCATATTGTGAGATAAGAGAATAAAGATTTGATAATTTACCAGGTCCAAAAATAATTTTGGGTATTCGGGCAAAATTGAAAGATGGTATCATGTTTACGATCACTTTTATTATATGGCTCTATATATGATCTAAACATTTGTTACCTATTATAACCTTTATTATGAGGTCAAAAAAGTACGAATTATAATTATAATAACATTTAAAATAGAAAATTGATAATTTCATTATTATAATGCATTTTGAGATGGTGGTCAGAAATTAAGCAAATAAATGAAAACGATTTAGAGTACAGGAAGGGAGATTCAGGAGTTAAATATCTAATGCGAGGTCCTAGTATCGATTGGGGTATTATTCTATTAAAACCCGGTGAAGCAATGGCAGATGTGGAACATGGTCATCATGAAGTTGATGAAACTTTTTATTTTATTGAAGGTAGTGGTTTAATGATAGTAAATGGAAAAAAACATGACGCTCCTCAAGGGAGTATCTTTTTAATAGAACCAAATGAAATACACAATATTAAAAATAATACAGAGGATCGATTAAAAGTTATATTTATCAAAGGAGAGTATAAACCCGAAGATAAATATGAATGTTAATAAGTTTGAAACTTCAGTTAACTAAAAAGATGATATTACCAAAACTACTTGCTTATTTAATACAATCAAGATTGTATATAAAAGCAAAATTTTATAATTTAGAAAAGACTAAGAAACTTAAGCTTTTTTTCTAATAAATTAAATCAACAATTTTAAAAAATTGTAAATTCATATAAGAAAAGTGAGGAAGAATGGTAAAGCAAGAAGATGAAGTTAATGATGATTATTTACAACCAATTGAAATAGATGAAAAGGAAGAGTTAACGACATTGTTCGCTGTCAGGACGACAATCAACCAGGAGAGCAACATTCTAAAACAGATTTTTTACAGATTCAAAATTTTAGATGTAATTCCAGATATTCGAGCAATATTAGTAAGCCCATTATTACCCGGTTACATCTTTTTTGAAGCACCACAAAAACGCGATGTGCAAATTGGCGTACAAGGAATTCCTCACATTAAAGGCAGAATTGTTCAAAACATAAATTTGATAGAATTAAAACATGTACTTCTTCCAAGAAGTGTCACTGAATATTTAGAGGAAGGAGATACCGTAGAAATAATCAGTGGTGTTTTTGAAGGATCGAGGGCTTTAGTAATGAGAATGCCTCATGATACTTCCAGTAGCGAGGAAGTGGTGGTAAGGTTGTTACAAGAAGAAACTCC
>Ga0307425_1002275_pt1 | contig 10914 bp, 9 predicted proteins | sample SalMarWE160330MG_FD_202152 | JGI IMG/M metagenome (GOLD analysis project Ga0307425, IMG submission 202152) | Salt marsh sediment microbial communities from the Plum Island Ecosystem LTER, Massachusetts, United States - WE1603-30 | ecosystem: Environmental > Aquatic > Marine > Intertidal zone >... | reverse complement strand
ATTCGCCGCAGAGCAGCCGTTCACCGTCCAGGGCAAGGACGAGGGGCGTGCGATCCTCGTAGTCCAACAGCAGGCTCTCCAGGATGTGGTATTGTTCTGAGTTAGGTGGGGCAATTTCGCAGATTTTATGGATTGTCTCACACGAGTTTCTTATCGAGGCCAAACGCACAAGAAAGCTGATAATAATCGGCTCATTCCGCAGCGAATCGGCGAATCTTAACTGGGTCTGAACAAGGTTCCATGCGGTATCGGGCCGTCCAGCCTCAGCTTCGAGGCATGACTTGGCTCCGAGAATGCGTATGATGTTCCTAAAGCCTCCCAGATGGGGCAGGAGCATATTAAAGCCGGCATTATAATCGTGTTCGAATCGGCACGAACTCCGCCGAGTTCCATCCTCAACAACCGAAAGGGCTTGTGTTACGACATCCTGCTCGATCAGTTGCTTCAATTCGGCGAGCTTGTCCGGTTCGATGGATTCCTTTAGGAACTTATCGGATAGCCCTCCCAAATACTCCAGCAAATTTCTGTTTTGTGACGGCTGGGCTTTAAGCAGCAGTATAGCGCTCTCGTAGAGCAACGCGGCGTTCTCAGCATCAGGTACATCCGGCGGTATGACATCTGCCGGTTCCATAGGCCGGCCTGCTTTTTCCAGAGTTGCGTAGGCTTTCCGGAGCTTCGCTGATGAAACACCGACGGCAACAGCATAGATCAGGCTTAGCACAACCAGTACGATGGCGAGGATTTTCAGGATTTTCACGGTTCTTTTTCGCATTTGAATTATCCTTTCACTTCTCTGTGTCTTAAGAATACGAAATGACGCTCGGCGGATTTGAAATCAGATGGCTTCTACTGCCTGGCAGTTCCGATGGCTTGGTAATATTACTCTGCTGCGTTTCGTCAAGGATGTGGCGGAGTACCTCTATGTGGTCGTTCAGCGCTGAAGCATCAATCATAGAAGGCTGGCGATTAACCGTAGCCAATTGCCTTACAAACGGGCCATAAGGTATTTCCGGTAGTGATTCGAGACCGGGGAACTGCTCACTTGTGGATGGAACCTTTTCGGATTGCCATTGGGCCAGCGCACGCTCACTGGAGTAATTGGCCAGCCAGATAATGAGTATTGCCGCCGCCGCTGAGGCCGCCAGACGCCTGAAGGGAACCAGCCACGATAGCTCCGGTAAGGTTTGATTCCACGCCCTTTTTGCCTCAGCGGTAATTCGCTCTTTGAGCTCGGGCGAAGGCTCGGGCAGGCGTGCTTTTCTCAAGATACTTTCGAGCTGTTCATTCTGCGTATCTTTGTTCTTCATAATATGAGATTCTCCAATAAAGTTCGCAGCTTTTCCATGCCGTAGCGGTATCTGCTCGCCACGGTGTTCGCAGATAGTCCTAAAAGCCTGGAGATATCCGAAAACGTTTTTTGCTTGTATACTTTCATAACAATCACCTCGCGCTGCGGCTGTGGCAAACGGGCTAAGGCGGCCTGTAATTCCTCTGCCAGTTCATTCGGCCCCGGCTTCTCTTCCGTCACAGTCAGCCATATTTCATTTACAGCCTCAACCTTTCGCTTTCTTTTACGGCGGCCGATCAGCCTGAAAGCTTCATTTCGTGCGATACTATACACGTAAGCGTCCAGGTGTCGTGCTTTAGCCAGTTTGTGACGCTTTTGAACAATCCTGACAAAGACCGTCTGGAGCACATCTTCGGCATCGTGTCTCGAACAAAGGACAGCCTGGAGATACGCCAGCAAATCGCCTGCGTAACGATCCCACATCAATTCCACAGCGGCGGGGTCGTTCCGTGCCAGAGCCGCTCGCAGCATATTATCAGGCAGGTTCTTGTCCAAAATGTTGTCCCAGCGTCGGTTCGTTAGTAAAGACAGCTTGAAGTCGTCGTTTTGTCTACTAATTATAATTTTTTTGTAAATAGTCTTATTACCTTACTAAAAACGTCCGGAATACGAAACTGTCATTTAAAACACATGATTTAGGGTACTCGTTTTTTCTCTTGCAACCTTTTGTTTTAACGCGTAAACTCATCTTTTCTGGTTTCATAACAGACAACTAAAACCACTACATAGGAGAAAAATTATGAAGACCAAAACAATTCAACGACGCGATTTCCTCAAATCCACCATTGCTACGGGAGCCGGACTAATCATCTTACCCAGCGGTGTACTCTCCGGTGCCAACGCACCCAGCAACAAGCTCAATGTCGCCATGATCGGTACATGGGGCAGGGCCGACGCCCATTTCGATTCGATTTCAAGCGAGAACATTGTGGCCCTGTGCGACGTGAATGAGGATCATATAGCACATGCAGCTAAAAGGTTTCCAAAGGCTAAGCATTACGTCGATTGGCGCAAATGCCTCGAACAAAAGGACATCGATGCTGTGATATGCTGCACGACGGATCACACGCACGGCCTGATCGCCAACTGGACGCTCAATCGCGACCTGCACTGCTATATGGAAAAGCCGCTGGCCCATACGGTCGAGGAAACTCGCATCGTCCGGGAGAAATTCGTTGCGAAAAAGCACAAACTCGCCACACAGGTGGGCACTCAGCGCCACGCAAAGCCGAACTTCGAGCGAGTGCGAGAGTTAGTCAAAGACGGCGCGATCGGCAAGCTGACTGATGTCTATGCATGGGCTAATCGCCGGATTTACAGAAAAGGGTATCCACCGGCCCAGGGCACGCCGCCCAAGACGCTCCATTATGATCTGTGGATTGGGGAGGCGCCCTACCACCCGTATAATCCGGAGTACTTCAAAGGTGGTCCCGGCATGAACTGTTTGTCCTGGAACATGTACTGGGACTACGGAACAGGCCAGGTCGGCGATATGGGAAGTCACACGATCGATCTCCTATGGAATGCGATTGACGCCGAGTTACCGACGACGGCTGAAGGCGAAGGAGAGAAATATAATCCTGAAGTTGCGCCGGTTGAATTGCACACCTCTTTCGACTTTCCGGCCAATGACTGGCGAGGGCCGATTCGCTTACACTGGTACCAGGGCGTACCCTGGGGGGGGAAACCGGAGAATATGAAGCCGAGATCGCCGAGAGGCTACGTCGATCTGACAAAGATCGGACACGGCGCGATGTTCAAAGGGACCAAAGGTTTTGTGATATGCGATTTCGATACACGGATCGTGATACCGTTCGGCGATGACGCGGACATGACGTATTACAACAAACGGTCGAAAGACAAGATTATTCCACCACTTGGCCACTTCCAGAGAGAATGGGTCGATGCCTGCAAAGGCGATCTCAAGACATCTTGCGATTTCGTATACAGCGGTAACGCAATCGAGACGATGCATCTGGGCCTGGTTGCCTACCGTGTCGGCGAGAAACTCGAATACGACGGCGCCAAAGGCCGCGTTACCAACAATGACAAGGCCAATGCTCTGCTGAGCCGTGAATACCGTCCCGGCTGGGTGTTTAACGGTTAAGATCAAGACTCGCAATAACAACTGTATTTGAATTGATTCGGGACCTATACTGATTAGCTCCGTATAGGTCCCAATTATTTTAAGGAACTTGGGCAATAAGTAGAGATTACGAGAATGAATTTCTCTTGTATTTATCGATTGATTTTATGATAATCAGATAGATAAAAGTTACAAGAACAGGCAAGGAGAACGCAGGTGGCTAAAGGTCATAATCCAAAGTTTGTGATTACTATTTTGGCTGTGTTGTTCGCTTTTCTGCCGGTTTTAAAAGGGCAGGATGCGATCGATTTCAGGGCGGCTGTTGAGGCGGATTGGGATGCGCAGGAAAAACGACTCGGCCGGGATGTTTCATCGCCTAAGGCGATTGGAGCGATACTGTTCGCTGCCGAACGGTTACTTGCCGACCTTTCACGAAGACCCGATGCCCCGGAGCTTGACGCCGAGAGGGCGGCACTGGCTGGATTGAAGTCACGCTCGGCTGATGTTGATGTGCTGACTGATACCGAACGTGCCAAACTATATCATGACATCCGCTGGGTGGCGCGAAGTATTGCCCTGAAGAATCCCCTGATTGCGGGAAAACGCATTATCTTTATGAAGCGAAGGCGTTTTATCTGCCAGATGCTGCATGAATATCTTGGCTACTATTATGACTACGAGGACATTGCCGGCGGAGGAATTTATCTACTTGGGCGGCCCGGCTATTCGTTCGAGTCACAACATCTTACAAAAGATATAACCGCTAAGGGCAACTATACCACATTAGCTCTTTCTTATGAAGCCGAGACGATATATTTCGCCTTTGCCGAGCGGGCTGAGCAGAAACCGGATTATTATTCCGACCAGCGTAAATGTTTTCACCTTTATGCCATGGACGCCGACGGCGGCAATATCAGGCAGATCACTCACGGCCCTGACGATGACTTCGATCCGTGTCCCCTGCCGGACGGCGGCCTTGCATTCATGTCGTCGGATCGCGGCGGCTTTACGCGTTGCAATAATCCGTGGGAGCCGCTGCCGGCCCATACCCTGCACCGGCTTGATCCGACCCTGCAGCATCGGCGCATCCTGTCCTTCCATGAGACAAGCGAGTGGCATCCATCGGTTCTGCATGACGGGCGCATTGTATATATCCGCTGGGATTATGTGGACCGCTCGGCGGCGAATTTTCACGGGCTATGGATCACCAATCCGGACGGTACTGCTTCAATGTCGCTGTTCGGCAATTACACTATGCGCATTAATGCCTGTTACCAGCCCAAGGCGATTCCGAATTCGCACAAGCTCGTTTTTCTCGCCGGGGCGCACCATGCCGATGTGGGCGGCTCGCTGGTGGTTCTCGATCCGTATCGTATCTCGCTGGATCCGAAAACTGGTCAGGATTCTTTCGATTCGATTGAGGTGCTGACTCCGGAAGTGTGTTTTCCCGAGGCTTCAGGCTGGCCCGGCAGCTATTTCCACAGTCCGTGGCCTTTGTCGGAGAATTACTTCCTTGTTTCGTTCAGCTTCGATCCTCTGCCGGGCATGGGGCCTAATGTCAAGCGTGACACCGAGACGGGGCTTTATTATTTCGACCGGTTCGGGAATATGGAATTGTTGTACCGGGAAAAGGGCATTTCGTCGATGTATCCAATCCCGCTCGAATCGCGTCCGATGCCGCCGGCTGTACACGGCACACTGGACGAAGATCTGGGTGACGAGGGCGAGTTTATGCTAACCGATGTGCGTAAGAGCCATTTTCCCATGCCTGAAAATCGCCGTATAGTTGAGCTGCGTGTTTTTCAGGTTTTGCCCAAAAGCCGTACGCATGTCGCCAATAAACCGCGTATCGGCTTTGCCAACGCCGAGAGTGCAAGAATGCTTCTTGGCACGATTCCGGTCGAGTCGGACGGCTCTGCCTATTTCCGCGTCCCGGCGAGAAAGCCTTTATATTTTCAGGCCGTGGATGAAAACGGAAGGGCGGTCCAGTCCATGCGTTCGGTCACGTATTTGCAGCCGGGAGAACGGCAGGGGTGTGTTGGTTGTCACCAGCCCCGTAATCAGGCCGTGACGACTCAGAAAAGTCGTCCCCTGGCCATGCGGCGTGAGCCTTCCAGATTAAAAACCGGGCCGGAGGGGACACAGCCTTTCAGTTTTCCGCTTCTGGTTCAGCCGATTCTGGATAAGAACTGTATTAGTTGTCACGACGGCAAGCCCGGCTCGGACAAGAGTAAGTTGGTATTGACGAGCGAGCCGGCAGGAGAATTTACCAGATCGTATGAGAGCCTGAAACCTTATGTTAAATGGTATGAGTGGGGCGGTGCCAGCATCGAGCCGATTATAACCCGTCCCGGCAAGATAGGTGCCGACGTAAGTCCGTTAACTGGGATTTTATCCGATGCCGTTCACCACCAGAGCGTGAAACTTAAAGATAGCGAGCTCCGGCGGCTGTATATCTGGCTGGATGGCAATGTGCCGTTTTATGGCACCTATGAATCCGAAACGCGATTAGCACAGAAAAACGGTCTGTCTGTCCCGCCGCCGTCACTTCAATAGCCAGTGATCTATAATTTCCTCAGCGGCTCCCGGCAGGATACCCAGAATCCAGGCCAAATCGATAATCGTCGGCCTTTTGCGGATTTCGTGCATGTGCAGGGCAGCAGCCAGCAGTCGCTCGCGGGAGCATCCGATGTCGTCCAGAGTATGGGCGGCGCCGGCGGTTTTAAGGCAGTTCTTAATTTGTGCCGGAGAGCGAACCTGTCGCTTGGCGGCGGCAAGAAACTCGCACCAGGTTTTATTGTCTGCCAACTTTTGACGAATTTTTTGGAGCATGGGTATTTTCTGCTGGTATTCCTGGCGGACATTCCCGGCCAGCGGGCCCCAGAATGTGCTGTCGATATCGACGGGATATGGATGGCAGACGGGCTTATCGATTTTGAAGATACGTTCATAGATGGCCGAGGCGAATATCGTGCCGAGACCGACCTGCCTGCCGTGAAGGTCGTGCTTAGCGCCGTCGATGCTTGACATCATGTCCAGCGTGTGACTGAGCAGATGCTCACCGCCGGAAGCCGGCGCCGATGTCCCTATAATGGTCATGGCGATGCCGGAATACAGCAGAGCGTTGAACAAAGCCTCGATAGCAGAGGGCTTTCGGTCGCTGATGTCTTCAGGCTTATCGAGATAGTATGGCTCCATTGAATTTATGATTTCGCTGCAATAGCGGCAGAAGGATTCGCCGCAGAACAGACTGTTGAATATCCAGTCGGCGGTGCTGACAGGCTTGGCGATGGTGTCGCCCAGGCCGGCGGCAGTCAGCTCGAAAGGGGCATCGATGATGATAGACGGAATGGCAAAAACCGCCAGAGGAGCCTTGGCACGTATAAGAGTTTTGACGCCATCGATTGTCGGAGCGACATTGGCGGCAGTATAGCCATTCATCGTAGTAGCGGTTGCGAAGACGACATAGGGCATGTCCTTATCGAAGGCCGACCACTTGGTCAAATCATTGACGACACCGGAACCGACCGCAAGGGCAATATCGGCTTGGGGCATCCGGTCATTGTGCCAGGCATGAGTCGCTTCGTCGCAAACAGGGTCGCCTTTGGCGGTATCAGGGACAATAATATCGCGAACGGACCAGCCTTTTTTTCCGAGAGCTTCTTTGACATGCTTGCCGGCAATGACCCATGTCCGCTTATCAGCAACAAGAACAATGCTACGACCACTAACCAGAGAGCCTAACACTTCGGGCAGGCGCTCCAGGGCGTCTTCGGCATAAATTATGCTCCTGATGGGGACCTTGTGGTTTCGCCCACATTCGCAATCGAAAGTAGTATCGAGCAGTTTTTCAGGATTCATTGCTTTGCCTTACATTATCTTTTCCACTATCACTTGCTGTCCATCAGTAAAGTGTGCAGTATCGGCGTCTTCCAGACTGATTCGCAGCAGTTCTGCGTCTTCGGATTCGATAGGTGTGCCCGCCTTGACATGAACGGAGCGAAGTCCTCCATACCACCAGCGGGTATGGCTGACGTAAAGCAGGTCGCCAGGCTCAGCGGCCATTTTATCGAGGGCCGATTGAGAAACGATAACAATGTTCTGTCCGGCAAGCTCTGGATCGAATTTGGTTACCAGCCGGACTTTTTCGCCGGGGCGGCGGTTTGGCTCGGCTCCTTTGAATCGTCGTAAAGCATCCAGTTGAGTCCCGGCGACAAGCCCTTTTATTTTTTCAGCGGAGCACGGTTTGGTAAACAATGTTACGGACACACCCAGCGCCCCGGCAGCCAGCAGGCCGAACAAGGCCCGCATAAACTTGTAGCTGTCCGATCCCATTCCGAAATCGAAAGGTCCAACCAGCGCATTCGGCCAGATAAAAGACAATCCTATCAAAATTGCTCCGCCGACGATTGTCACGAAAGCAGCGGCGGGTGTATAGCGTTTCCAGGTGATACCCAGCAAAATCGCCACCACGACCGGCGGCGTCACAGCGGCGGTAAACATGCTGTGCGCACCGTAAATGGTATCTTTCATAAATATGGGAACCAGGGCCAATCCCATACCGGCAGCCCCCAGGCTGGTTATTCGCGCCACGAGGAGATAATGCTTATCGTCTCTGTTCGGTTTGATGTAAGGTCTCCAGATGTCATTGACGAAAATCGCACTGACGGCGTTGATAAGCGAATCGGCGGTGCTCATCAGCGCGGCGGTCAAGGCGGCCAGCACGAAACCGAATATGCCCGGAGCACACAGAAAATTGGCCGCCTTGACGAAAGAATCGCCCGGTTCGGTGACCAGCTCGCCGTTGTTGACCAGTGCCTTGGCAATCCATCCGCCGCAACTGGTGGCGATTGCCGCTAAGGGTGCCAGCACGAGAATCCAGCAAATCACCATCCGGCGTGAATCTTTGACGCTTCTTAGTGAGAGAAATCTCATGATAAAACCCTGATGCATCAGCATGAGCGCTCCGGTATTGGCAAGGCCGTCCTGGACGTATATGCCGATGAAGCTGAACTCGGGCGGAGAGTTGAAATCCGAAAATGCAAATTTATGCGAGCGCGGCAGCAACGCCCAGAAGTCGCCGAATCCGCCGAAATGATAGATGGCTGCCGCGAATAGTCCCAGCCCCGCGACGAGCAGGATGATTCCCTGGACAAGGTCGGTCATAATCACCGACGTTTGGCCGCCGATGTAAACATATATCGCCACGGCGGCAGCGGTTATGATGGCCCCGGTCATTACCCGCCAGCCCAACAGCGTGTGCAGCGTCCGGCCGAGGGTGATAAGATTGATGCCGATGTAGCCGATAATGTAGAAAAGAATGATTATCGTCGCTGCTACACGTGTCTTTTTATCGAAGCGGTATTCCATATATTCGGGAACGGATGTAATTTTGTTGTAATATATAATGGGCAGCCAAACCAGCACCAGTATGGGCATCCAGAACCAGTCGTTGAGGTAAGACTGGGTGCTGGATATGCCGTACCTGAATCCGGCGGCGCTGTACTTGATGAAACTGTAGCTTCCGACGACCGTGGCGACACACGAAAAAGCGATGAGCCACCATGAAAACCTCTGTCCGCCGAAGAAGAAATCTTTTGTAGTTTTCGTGTACCGGCCGAAATACAGCCCGAATCCCAGCACGGCGACAAAATAGCCTAACATCACCGCGTAGTCGAGATTTCCGCCGATAGCCTGAGCAATCATTGTGGGCCTCCGTTCGCCCAGTTCGGAGACAGGAACGTAAAGATGCACATAATGCCCAGCAGGAAAAAGTAACCGCCGACGAGTATCAATAAAAGCCGGCGGTCTTCGGCGTTTTTAAGATTAAGATAACCGCCGCGTAATCCGCACCAGATCCCAACGAGGCACAATATTGCGCCGATACCGAACTCGCAGACAATCGGCCAAACCCGCAGCATATCCATTCGACGCTTCTCCTGTCCTTAAAATTCCAATACTTATTTTCCGGCGACAATCCCTTGGGCAGGGATATAGTCTTTCAACTGCTCCCGAAGCCAGCCCGGACGATTGGTGGTGATTCCATCGACTCCGAGCTTAGCCAGCCGGATTGCTTCTTTCGGGTCGTCCACCGTCCAGACATAAAGCTTCAGGCCAGCAGCTTTGACGGCATCGGTAAACTCTTTTGTGACGCCTGCATAATGGACGTCAAGTCCGTCAAGACCTTTATCCTTTGCCGTTTGAACAAGCTGCGGATCGTGGGGAATCCACTGCTCCGTATCTTTGGTCTTTTCGGTCCCTCTTAGCCAGTATGTGGGAACGTCTATCATTTTTTTTGACATTGCTACCGTCTCCAGGTCGAATCCGATGATGACTATCCGGGACATTTTGCCGCTCCGGGCCAGGATCTCCCGGAGGTACGGCAGAATCTCTAGTCCGCATTTGATTTCGACAAATAGTTTTCGCCCGGATGGGATTGTTTTGACAACGTCGGCAAGAAAAGGGATTTTCTCACCGGCGTACTGGTCGGATTTAAAACTTCCCACGTCGAGCCTGCGAAGCTCGCCGGAGGTCGATTCGGCAACCTTCAAATCAGTCCCGGCCGTTCGCTTTGTGGTGTCGTCATGGATGACAACAATGCGATTGTCCTTTGTAAGATAGACGTCCAATTCCACATCGGCTCCTTTTTTCCAGCCGAGCTTAAACGACGACATGGTGTTCTCCGGGGCTATATAAGAAGCGCCGCGGTGTCCGATGATTTCGACAGACTTCGTGCAACCTGACATGTCGACAATGAGTAAACAAAATAATCCGGTGATGAGCAAATATTTCATTGCATGCCTCTGATTTAACAAATAATTTTATACATGAGATATGTTCGAATCATCACAATCCGTCATACCCAACATCAGCCATGCAGGTATCATACATAATTTTGTCCCCGTATGAAGAGAAAAAGTGTATATAAATGCCCTCAGTTTCTTTTGCACAGGTAATGTTATTTTGTCTCATAAATCTTCCATGCAAGGCGCACCTTCGATAAACTCTGCCTTGATGCCGGGTCCGGCAAAATATTTCACTATGGCTATGCAGGCATACTTTTCGGTTGAATAGTGCGTTGCTCCCACAAGATTAATGCCGGCCTGCTCAGCTATTTTGTGAAACTCCATATTCGGCTCGAAGGAAGGTATCGGCCTTGTGCATCCGGTCAGGAATGTGTTTATCTCTAATTCGGCAAGTTCTTCCGCTACAAAGTCAATGCACCCACCACCGGCGGCAACGGCAACTATTTTTCCTTCAACAATCTCATTACCGTATCGTCTTACTTTGATTTCATGTCCCATTACGTTCTCAACGTGTGATGCTAAGTCTTCGAGCTTCGTAAAACCGGTTTCGCAGATTACTCCGACTTTGCAACCGAGATACTCACAAAATTCGCTTGTTATATCCAATTGCAATGCTTGAGCCAGGCTCACGGAAGTAGAGTAAGTCCCGTTCTTATCGAGCGGAAGATGCATTA
>Ga0307425_1002274_pt1 | contig 10914 bp, 10 predicted proteins | sample SalMarWE160330MG_FD_202152 | JGI IMG/M metagenome (GOLD analysis project Ga0307425, IMG submission 202152) | Salt marsh sediment microbial communities from the Plum Island Ecosystem LTER, Massachusetts, United States - WE1603-30 | ecosystem: Environmental > Aquatic > Marine > Intertidal zone >... | reverse complement strand
CTTTTGAAAAAGTCAAAGAAGCACATCTCGTTGAAGAATCAGTCTAACTATTAAATTATAAACACTTCAAATTAAGGGGAGTGCTACTCCCCTTTTTTTATTTCCCTTATTTCTTCGGCATAGTTTCTGTTCATTCACAATAGATAATTACGAGGCTTTAGCTATGAAAACTCTTCTTACAATCTTTACAATCATATTCCTATTTAACATTAATACATTCGCACAAAGAGATAAAAAGACCGGAGGAATAGGACAAGAATCTGGTAGAATAGAAAGAATTGAAAGAAACCAGAATAATAATACATTACTGAGCAAACATCCGGGAACCATTGAACGCCCACCGAATAAAACACTAGAAAGTTCTCCGAAGAGACCACCAAGAAGAGAACCGGGTATCGCAATTGAAGGTGATTATCAATATTGCTGTCCAGAAATGACTCCAACGTTAACCATTTTTATAGACGATGTTTACCAATTGTCACCTGCGGAACTCGCGAATCAATTTTTTGAATCTGGGGAATTTGGTAAAGCACTTCTGTACCTTAATCAAGCAATAGAATACGAACCCTTCAATGCTGAACTTTACTTTTTGAGAGGTAAAGTCTATTTCGAACTTAATGATTACATACAGGCAAAAAGAGATTTCTCAACTGTAAATTCATTGGAACCTTCATACGCCGAAGCATATTACTATCGAGGGATGACCAATCTTTACCTCGGTGATAAAAGGTTAGCCATTGAAGATTTTCGATTAGCAGCCTCGCTTGGAGACACTTTAGCTCAAAGATTTATAAATCAATACGTTAACTAAAAACTATTTCTACTTCAATCACCGAGCTTTTTCCACTACTCACCGATTTCTTCTTTTTTTAGAAAGACATTTTGCATAGGTTTTGGTTGAGATTTAATTAAAGGAGCCAAAAATGCCAGAAAATAATAAAACTGATAAAAGAGTAGTATTAGGTGGAATACTGATTTTCCTTGGTGGAATATTCTTACTTAATACCATGGATATACTTCATTTCCGTTTTGCACACGTCGTATTCTCATGGCCCTTTATTATGCTGGTGATTGGTCTAATTGTTCTTATAAATACTGAAAAGAAATTCCTTGGGGGAATTCTAAGCGGAATTGGTGCGTTGTTTTTAATCCCCAGAATATTTCCTGATGTAGATTATAATGCTGGTATAATATTCCCGATTATTCTTATAGTGCTTGGAGCTTATATCATTCTTAAAAGAAGAAATATAGAGACACATACAGATACATTTTCTGGTACGTCAAAAATAAACAAAGATATGATCGATGACGTTTCCATTTTCGGTGGTGGAACAAAAATAATTTCATCAAGCAACTTCCAGGGTGGCAATGTAACTGCAATATTTGGGGGATCTGAGATCAACCTGATGAATTGTCAACTTGCTGATGGTGATAATGTTCTGGATGTACTATGTGTTTTTGGTGGAACAACTATCATTGTTCCAAAGGAATGGAATGTTGTGATAAATGTAACTTCTATCCTTGGCGGGTTTTCAAACAAAGCTATCAGAAACCCCAGCGTCGTGATTGATCAATCAAAAACTTTGCATATAAAAGGATTGGCTATGTTTGGCGGCGGTGAAGTAAAAACTTATTTGTAAGAGTTCAGATCGATGCAAGATAATCCTATATTAAAGAATTTCAGAAATCTTTCTGTACTACTTTTATACTCTTTTTCTTACGCTGCTTCCAGTTTCCTTATTTTATATTTTGGATTGAAGCTGGGTCTTAATGCCTCAGTTATCGAAAGCATTGTCTCTGCATTGGTTTTGTGTGGTCTCACAATAATCTGGCATTACCCTGCAAAATACATTTCCATAGAGCAGAATTCTCTGCTGAAAGTACTGAGCAGCCATATAATAACCGCTATAGTTTCGTCGGGATTATGGATTTTGCTGATTTACATTTTTATGGTGCCCATACTTGGATTTGAGGAAAGGTACCAAAACTTCTTTTATGGCACTCTTCTCTGGCGCTTTTTGGTTGGGTTGATGCTGTATGCAGTAGTAGTTTCGTTTTATTATTTAGTTTCATATTATTCTGAGTCACAGGAAAGAGCAGTCAAAGAATCAGAACTAAAAAATCTAATAACGCAAGCAGAGTTGAAGTCACTTAAATTTCAGATAAATCCTCATTTTATTTTTAACAGCCTTAACTCAATGAGCGCTTTGACAGAAATAGATCCCAAAAAAGCGAAAGAGATGATAATTAAGCTGGCAGATTTTCTGCGTTATATTTTGGCAACAAACGAAAGAGAAAAAAATAAGCTTAGCGAAGAGCTAAAAAACATCCGTCTTTACCTTGATATTGAAAAAATACGATTCGAGGATAAGTTCGACTATTCAGAAGAAATTGATGAAGACTGTAATAAAGCCGAAATCCCAAATATGATTTTACAGCCTCTGTTCGAAAACGTAATTAAGCACGCTGTTTATGAAACTTTGGACAAAGTTAATTTGACCCTTAAATGCAAGCTGGATAAGGATTATTTAAGAATTCATCTTCAGAATAATTTTGACGAATCTTCAAAATCACGAAAAGGTGCTGGAGTCGGACTTAAGAACATTTACGACAGGCTTAATTTAATTTATCACAGGGATGATCTTATGGAAGTGAAAAAAGAAAAAGGTATTTTTAGTGTAACTTTGTTTATACCTTGTGAAGAGCAATTAGAAAACAAACTTTTAAATGCCAATGAAAAGAAGTAAAATAACAACGATAATAATAGATGACGAAAAGTTAGCAAGAGAGATAACAAAGGGTTATCTCAAAAACCATCCTGAAGTGGAAATTGCCGCTGAGTGTTCGAATGGTTTTGACGCTATCAAAAAAATAAACGAGCTGAAACCGGACATAATTTTTCTTGACATCCAGATGCCGAAGATTAGTGGCTTTGAAATGCTGGAGCTGCTTGAAGAACCGCCGGTAATAATCTTCACAACTGCATTTGACCATTATGCAATAAAAGCATTTGAAGTAAATGCCGCAGACTATTTATTGAAACCATTTTCAGAAGAACGATTCAACGATGCACTAAAAAAATCTTTTAATTTTTTACAAGATAAATTTGAACACGATGCAGTTATAAAAAACATCATCGATTATAAAGATGAAAAGATTGAATACCTTGAGAGAGTTGTAATTAAAGAAGGCTCAAAAATTTCTATTATCCCTGTTGAAACTATTAAATGGCTTGAAGCACAGGATGATTACGTTATGATTAATTGTGATCAGGGAAGATTCCTCAAACAGAAAACAATGAAATATTTTGAAAACCACTTAAACGAAAATAATTTTATCAGGATACATCGTTCCTACATTATAAATGTCGATTTCATTCAGCATCTCGAGCAAACAGGGAAAGAATCTTATCAAATTATATTAAAAAACAGCAAGCAATTGCCTGTCAGCAAAACCGGGTTAGCCAAACTGAGAAATACTCTATAGCTCTGCTGAATTCCTTTCCTCTAAATTGAACTTCTCTGAAAGGTTGAATATATTTGTCCCGACCATCCAGGAGTATTAAATGATTTTAGATAAAGATCTTCTCTCAGTTCAGGAAGCTCGCAATTTAGCCGCAAAAGCTAAGGCAGCTCAACTGGAATTTCAGCACTTCAACCAACAGCAGGTTGATAAAATTATCAAAGCTATGGCAGAAGCTGGTTTTCAGGCTTCAGAGAAACTTGCAAAAATGGCTTGCGAAGAAAGCAGCTTTGGCATTTATGAAGATAAGATTATTAAAAATCAGTTCAGCACAAGGAATGTTTACGAATCAATTAAGGATTTAAAAACCGTCGGTATAATTTCAGAAGAAGCAAACGGAAAGGTTTTGAAGATCGCAGCTCCAATGGGAGTCGTTTGTGCATTAATTCCATCTACCAATCCAACCTCAACAGCAATGTTTAAAGCATTGATATCATTAAAGAGCAGAAACGCAATCGTGGCAAGTCCTCATCCTAAAACTTCAAAGTGTACTTCAGAAGCTTTAAAGATTTTAGCTGAAGCTGCTGAAAGTGCAGGAGCACCAAAGGGATTAATTCAGTGTATGAATGAACCAACCATTGAAGGAACGGATGCTTTAATGCACGATAAAAATATTGCAATAATTCTTGCAACTGGAAGCACGCCTATGGTGAAAGCTGCATACAGTTCCGGCAAACCAGCTTATGGAGTTGGACCAGGAAACGTTCCTGCATTTATTGAAAGAACTGCAAACTACCAGAAAGCAGTTGCGGATATTATTTATGGTACTACATTTGATAACGGGACAATTTGCTCTTCAGAACAATCGATGATTGTAGATCTTCCCTTAAAAGAAAAAGTTATTGAGGAAGCCACGATTCAAGGCTGCTATTTTGTTAATGCTGAAGAAAAAGAAAAACTTAGTCGAGCAATACAAACAAATCTCAAAATAAATCCTGAGATTGTTGGAAAGTCGGCGACATTTATAGCTAATTTTGCTGGGTTTGAAGTTCCCGAAAACACAAAAGTATTAATTGCAGAATGTAACGAAGTGGGAAAGAATGAACCGCTTTCAATTGAAAAACTTTCTCCTGCACTTTCGTTATATATCGTGGATGGCTGGCTGGAAGGTTGTCATCGCTGCATTGATCTCCTGCAGTTCGGAGGAATGGGACATACAATGGCAATTCACTCAAACGATGAACCGATAATTATGAAATTCGCATTGGAAAAGCCTGCATTCAGAATCCTTGTTAATACTCCCGCATCTGTTGGAGCGGTTGGTTACACAACTGCACTTGATCCTTCAATGACTTTAGGACCTGGAACGTGGGGCGGTTCAATTGTATCAGATAACGTGACTGCAAAACATCTTTTGAACATAAAAAGTCTTGCTTTCGAAACTAACCCGGTCAATAAAGGTAAAAGTATTGATAAATTCGAAACGCAAAAATATAAGGGTGGAAAAGACTGGTTTTTAAAAGAGATCGAAGAAAGATTACGTGAACGTGCAGGCAATCTTCCTTTAAAGGATGAATATACTTATTCCAAAAAAGAAACAAAGACAGAAGAAAAAACTGAACCTGTAAAACCAATTTCCTACGGCAGCGGAATAACAGAAGAAGAAATAAAAAAAATAGTTAAGGAATTTTCTTCAAAGGAATTCTAAAACTCTAATGGGCAAATTGAGGAAACAAGTGTGAAAATTTCAGCACTACGGCTTCCGCAATCAAATATGCTGCACCTTTATGAGTCAGCAGATCGGTATTCACAACCATATGGTAGAGTAAAGGGTCATCCGCATCGACATCAAAGTACGACTTGAGATATTTTTTCCGGTTCTCATCTTCTTTCTTTATATAATTTAATGCTTCCTTCTCAGTGAACTTCATCAGACTCTGCATATACTCGATTCTTTTTTTCATCGATGCAACCAACCTTACATGGAAAGCATTATTCAATCTAGAAGTAATAATATTCGCACCTCTTCCTACTATGACTACACTTCCCATCCTCGCTAGCTGAAGAATCGTATCCGTGGTCTTATGAATGATTGTCCACTCAGCAGGTTTTAATCCAAGCAATTCGTTAACAACAGAACTAAGATGTTTATACTTTTCTTCCTCCATAAACTCAGAAATCTGTTTAGGCAGATTATGATCTTCAAGAACTTTTTCAATAAGGTTGCGGTCAAAGTAAGCCCACTTAACACCTTCTGGTTCAGAGTATTCATCCATGATATTAACAAGTTTCTCACAGACAGGCTTAGCCCCTGAGCCTGCCTGCCGTGAAATTGTTATACACGGATATATTTCTCTTTTGAAAAAATTCTTATCAGTTTTTTGAGTGTGCGAGTCGATGTACCGCTTGCACTTTTCATAAGCACCGATTGCCATGATGTATATTCTCCTTCCTTTTAGGGTTAACTTATTTTAAGGCAAGATGCTGTTATAATTATTCGCTGTTGTATTTTAAAATAGTAAAAGTCTGTCCAAGTAAATAATACTTTCAACCAATAATATAATTTTAAATTGATGAAATTCAACTGTGCGTGGGAAAATGAATTAGTCTATTTCAATAGATTCTTTTTGTGAAAGATCGAACCAATCCTTTACTCTTTCTCTTTCTTTACCGTCTGCTGAAATGTGGAAAAATTCATTTTTATGAATGTCATAAGTGTAATCTGTTTGCCAGGCACCAATATTTTCAACAATTTCTTTAATTGAATTTATTACCAGATAAAGCTCTTTGTTTGTCATAGTTGGATGGATTGACATCCGCACCCATCCCGGCTTATCTGAAAAATCTCCCTGATCAATTTTATCTGTTATTCTTTTTGAACGCTGCGGATCAACATGAAGAAGGTAATGCCCGTAAGTTCCGGCACACGAACAACCACCTCTTGTCTGTACACCATACCGATCGTTTAGCAGTTTTACAATAAGATTGTAATGAATGTCATCTACATAGAAAGAAATTGCACCAAGACGATGTTTAATGTGATGGGCAAGAATATGCAAACCCGGAATTTTGCCCAACTCTTTAAATGCCATGTTAACTAACTCTGTTTCCCTTTCACGCATTTTTTCAACAGTCATTTCTTCTTTTAACTTGATGCAAAGAGCGGCTTTAATCGCCTGAAGGAAAGCAGGGGTACCTCCATCTTCGCGGGCTTCTATACTTGAAACAAATTTATGCTGCCCCCATGGATTAGTCCAGTCTACAGTTCCGCCGCCGGGCTGATCAGGCACTTTATTTTTATAAAGCTGTGAATCGAAAATCAAAACTCCTGATGAACCGGGTCCACCAAGAAATTTATGTGGCGAAAAGTAAATTGCATCAAGTTTTTCCAGAGGATTGGAAGGATGCATATCTATTTTTACATAAGGTGCTGAGCAAGCAAAATCAACAAAACAATATCCACCGTGTTTGTGAACAATTTTAGCTAATTTATGATAATCTGATTCTATTCCTGTAACATTTGAGCACGCTGAAAATGCGCCAATTTTTAATTCTCTGTTTTTATACCTCTCCAGCTTTTCTTCAAGATCGTTAACATCAACCAATCCTTCATCCGTAGGTACAATAACAATAACATCGGCTATTGTTTCCAGCCAGGTTGTGTGGTTCGAGTGATGTTCCATATGTGTAACAAATACAACGGGCCGCAATTCTTCAGGAAGCTGCAAATAATCTTTTAATTGTTCCGGAATTTTTAATCCAAGCAATCTCTGAAACTTGCAAACTAGTCCCGTCATTCCTGAACCGGCAGTAATTATCACATCATCTTTTCCAGCATTGCAATGTTTCTTAATTACTTCGTGAGCCTCGTGGTATGCGTGAGTCATCGAAGTACCGGTTTCACTTGCTTCTGAATGAGTATTGCCGACAAGCGGTCCGAATACGTCTCTAATTTTATCTTCGATAGGTCTGTACAAACGTCCACTGGCAATCCAGTCGGCATAAACAATTCTCTGTTTACCATAAGGGGAGTCAAAAAATTTATGATAACCAACTATGTTCTCCCTGAAAGGACCGAAATACTCTTCTAAGTTTTTCATTGCTCAAAAATTAAATAAAATAATCATTGCAGACAGGAATATAATAAAATGAAAAAGGTAAAACATTAGAATTTATTCTGTGTTATGTTATAAAAAGAGTGTAAATTTTTCGTAGAAAGTGTTTTTAGGTATTTTCGCATATAAATCAATTAAATTTTAAGATGAAATACCTAATCGGCATAGATGGCGGCGGAACAAAAACGGATTGCGCAATCGCAGACCTGTCAGGTAAAATTATTCATCAGTCAGCAGGTAGGCCTTCCAACTTTTTAATAATTGGCGTTGAAGAAGCTATCGAGAATGTTTTTGCGCTGATTGAAGAAAATCTTTTTGCACTTGAAGGAGATTTTGCCGATGTAAAGCAGATTGTGATTGGTGTAGCAGGTGCAGGTCGTGAAGAAGATGCAATTCTTTTGGAAGAAGGTTTTAAAGATTATGCAGAACTGGAAGGAATCCACTTTAAAGGCGTAAAAGTTTTAAGTGATGCACACATTGCTCTTGAAGGTGCTTTTCCGGATTCAACAGGATGTATTTTAATTGCGGGCACTGGCTCAATCCTCTTTGGTAAGGGTGAAAAAGGTGCTATTCATCGTGTCGGCGGTTTCGGAAGACTTATTGGTGACGAAGGAAGCGGTTACTCAATCGGAAGGAAAGCGTTGAATGCGGTTTCAAAAGCATCAGACGGAAGAGGAGAAGAAACTCTAATTTCGGAATTACTGAATGCCAAAATGAGTCCTGGTTCAGCAAATGGTATCATCAATAAAGTTTATAAAGAAAAGCTCGATGTCGCTTCAGTCGCTAAAATTGTGATTCAAGCTGCAGAAGAAGGCGATCCTATCGCAGAAGATATCCTCGATGAAGAAGCTGATGAATTAGTTCTTCACATAAAATCTCTCCTAAATAAAATACAGACTAATAAACTTAACGTTTCTTTTTCCGGCAGCCTGATTGACAATAAAAATTTCTATTCAGATTTGCTCAAGCGAAAAATTAAATCTTCTTTACCACACGTAACAGTTGTTAAACCTTTCTCCTCGCCTGTAACTGGTGCAATTCTTTTAGCAAAAAGAATAGCGGATGAAAAATAACTCCGCAGAGAATAGAAATCCGTGGCTGTGGGTTCCCTCTCTATATATTGCTGAAGGACTTCCTTATGTGTTGGTTATGTTTGTTTCTACTGTTATGTACCAAAATCTTGGTGTTTCCAATGCTAAAATTGCTTTTTACACAAGTTTACTTTATTTGCCCTGGGTTATAAAACCTTTCTGGAGCCCGCTTGTTGATAACTTAAAAACAAAAAGGTTCTGGGTACTGTGTATGCAATTTTTAATAGCAGTTGGTTTAGCGGGGGTTGCTGTATTCGTACAAACTTCATCATTTTTTTTATTTACTCTTATCTTTTTTTATATCATTGCATTCTCCTCAGCCACACATGATATTGCTGCCGATGGTTTTTATATGCTTGCACTTAGTCAGCATGATCAATCATTATTTGTTGGGATAAGAAGTACGTTTTACAGACTTGCATGGATTTTGGGACAAGGTGGAATTGTTATTCTTGCCGGCTCCCTTCAAAAGTCTTTTGCTAATACTTCGTCAGCATGGATGGTATCAATTGTGCCGGTAGCAGCTTTATTTTTCATTTTTACATTTTATCATAAAAACATACTCCCCTTTCCATTAACCGATGAAAACCGAATCAAACGAAATTTTTCAGAAGTAACAAAAAGTTTTGCTGACACTTTTATTTCTTTCTTTAAGAAAAAACAGATAATCCTAATCATATTTTTTATATTGCTTTACAGACTTGGAGAAGGTCAACTTGCTAAGATGACATCTTTATTTTTACTCGATTCAAAATCTGCCGGAGGATTGAATCTTGATACACAAAGTGTTGGGGTTATCTATGGAACTGTTGGCATTATTGCATTAATGCTGGGTGGAATTCTTGGCGGATTTGTTTGCGCTAAAAAAGGATTGAAATTTTGGATTTGGTGGATGCTAATTGCAATCAACCTGCCCGATTTAGTTTATGTTTACCTTGCGGCAACGCAAACATCTAATTTTATTCTGATAAACACCTGCGTTGCTGTGGAGCAGTTTGGTTATGGTTTTGGTTTTACCGCCTTTATGCTTTACCTTATTTATATTTCCGAAGGAGAATTTAAAACAGCACATTATGCAATAGGTACGGGTTTTATGGCTTTGGGAATGATGCTTCCGGGAATGATTAGCGGATGGATACAGGAACAGGTGGGTTATCTTAATTTTTTCATCTGGGTTTGTATTTCAACATTACCTGTGTTTTTAATTACAAAATTTGTTAAAATCGATCCATTATTCGGAAAGAGAAATCAAGTCCCGGTATAAAAAGTTTTTATTTAAAAATATGACAAATAGAAACAGACATTCAGAAATTTATTTCAAAGAGGAACAAAAATTCCGTCAGCGCTGGTTGATAATTGTTGTAATTCTCGTAAGTATTCTTCCATGGATAGGACTATTTCAACAGATAATTCTTGGACATAAATTTGGAAACCATCCTGCACCAAACTGGATGATACATTTAATTTGGCTGTTGTTCGGGATTGGTTTTCCGATTTTCTTTTATTCACTAAAACTAATTACTGAAGTTCGTAACGATGGGATTTATCTTAGATTTTTCCCTCTTCATCGAAAATTTAAAATCTATCCATACACTGAGATAGAAAAATATGAAGTGAGAACTTACAGACCAATTTACGAATACGGTGGCTGGGGAATTCGTTATGGTTTAAGAGGAAGGGCTTATAATGTTTCGGGGAATAAAGGAATTCAATTAATATTCAAAAACAAAAAGAAATTGTTAATTGGTTCGCAGAAGGCGGAAGAGTTTTACAGAACAATTCAGAAAGCAGTTAACCGGAACAAATAAAAATCAATAGCTCATTTCATCAAGCTTGACCTTACCCCTGAATATCCAGTAAATGCTGATTGTGTATGCAAATACAAAAGGAATTCCTATTAAAGCTATTATTATCATGATTGTTAAAGTTTTATCTGAACTCGCACCATTATAAATATTTAGGCTGTTTTCGGGAATTGGACTTGAATAAACTATATTCGGAAAAATTCCTATCGCAAAAAGCAATAATAATGCTGCAATAGAAGCTGCCGAAGAAATAAAAGCACGGAATTCTCTCCCTTTGGAAATTTCTCTGGGAATATTTGCTATTGCAAGCATGTTCAATAAGGCAACTATAAAAAGCACTGGTACTGTTCTGAAGTTTTCAACCATATGCGGGAAGTATATCAAGGTAGACATAGTAACAGTTGCATAACAAATAACGAAAAATATTATTGTATTGTTAAC
>Ga0307425_1002271_pt1 | contig 10920 bp, 17 predicted proteins | sample SalMarWE160330MG_FD_202152 | JGI IMG/M metagenome (GOLD analysis project Ga0307425, IMG submission 202152) | Salt marsh sediment microbial communities from the Plum Island Ecosystem LTER, Massachusetts, United States - WE1603-30 | ecosystem: Environmental > Aquatic > Marine > Intertidal zone >... | reverse complement strand
GGCTGGGCACTACCACGGGAAGTCTTGTGCGCATTGCCTGAGAAGCCAAATCATCCCCAGTGGGACCTCACACACCGTGATCCCGCGTCCCCACGGACAGACGACCTCAATCTGAAGAACGGCATGTACGGCCTCCCACTTGCTGTCCGTCAGCACGTCAAAGCGATAGAACCCGCCACCCAAGTTCTCGAAATCTCCCACTTCGGAGTGTGCTTCCATTTGGTGAGGGGCATAGAACTGATAGGAATCGAAAGGGTCACCATACTCTGGGCCAGGGTACGGGGAGTAGTATGCGTCGTAGATCCGGACATTCCCTGTACGAAGCTGGTCTACGCCACCTCGCGATGGACTCGTTACCGCAAGGAAAATTTGGATACGCTTCCGGGCACTGCCCTCCCACTCGTGCCCCCCACTGTCAAAAGCCAGGAAGGGGCTTAGACGCACAGCAGCCTCGATGCTCAGTACTTCATCCCCCGTATTTGCGGCCCCCAGCAAGAAGAACGCCACTCCCATCACAGAAGCTGCCACTGCTGCGAGAGCGACCCATCCGATGATCCTCCGACGTGACCTCAACATCTGTTCCTCCTTCACGGTTCCACGACCGACCCCTATGGGTCCGTCCGCTGCTGGCGCCAGCGTAGGGGATTACTTCCTGCTAGGCGAATTCCGGAACTGGCTTCCACCTCTGAAACCGGTCTTGAAGCAGCGCTAGGATCTGGATCAATGGAGGCGGGCGGATGTAATACACGTCACGCGACCCTGGGGGACTCGAACTCAGTAACGCAGACGCTATCTACAGACACGCGAATCGACGGTTTGACTGCTGAATCCACAAAGAGCGGGACAAGCTGATACCATCAACGATTGCTGAGATTCTCTGGAGCCTGGGGGACTGAATGTAGAACGCGCTCGTTAGCTGTCTCGTCGTGATCGGTGTTCGTATTCCGCGAATTCGAGTACTCAAACACCGATTAGAATAACGTTCCCGCGGCTATCGGGTTCGCCGGCATGTCATCAGCCGCCTCCCGCTGCCGTCCTTCTCTAGTTAATCGGAGTGCTCAACAGTTATGACGACGTTTCCCTTCTTGTGCCTCGCCTCGACATACCTGTGGGCGGCAGCGATTTCCGCTAGCGGGTAGCGTCTGTCGATGACGGGTTTCAGCTCCCCTGCTTCGATGAGGTCTTTGAGCGCGAGTAGGTCTTCGGGGCGATCCTTTCGCTGCATATGCACACTCACGTACTCCCCGTCCGGACTGAGCGCCTTCTCGAATGTCGATTTCGAGAGTCCCGTGTACATCTTCCCGACTGCGTCGAAGATCAGATCGTAGCGTTCCGGTCGCTTGGTGAAGTCCTCCTTGGCATAGTCGATTACCCTGTTGGCTCCGAGTGACCGTGCTAGTCCGAAATTTCCGGAACTGCATACAGCGGTAACTTCCGCTCCGTAGTACTTCGCGAGCTGCACTGCATAGACGCCCGAACTCCCCGACGCACCGTAGATCATGACTTGCCTTCTGTTCTCGATGTCACCCTTCCTCAGGATATTCAGTGCCGCAAGCCCCCCAAAGGGTATGGCCGCAGCCTCTTCGTACGATAGGTTGGTCGGTTTGAGAGCGACGACGCCTCCCTTCGGTGCCGCCCCTTCTTCGGGTAGGCACTTGTACTCAGCGTAGCCGCCGAAACCAAAACCACAATGCGCATAGACTTGGTCCCCTTGCTTAAATGTGGTTACTCCTCCCCCCGTGGCCTCGACTTCCCCGGCCAGCTCGAACCCGAGTATCGTTACCTTCTTCGGTCGCAGGAGTCCATTCATGAATCTCGCTGCGAAAGGGTCGGGCTTCCGAAGGCGCCAGTCCCCCGCAGACACAGTTGTCGCAAAGACCTTCACCAAGATCTCGTTGTCCTTTGGGATGGGTTTGGGCACATCCTTGAGCTGAAGAACTTCCGGCGGCCCGTATCTTGTGTACACGATGGCTTTCACATGAACCTCCCGGTGCTGCTGCAACCCTACAGGAAACTGTCGCAGCAGCCAAGGCTCTCACCGGAGATGAGGTTCGAGAACCGAGCTGGATCCGGCAGTCGCTGTCGAGTGGCTACTCAGTGCGAAAGAGCTCTCGCTGGAAGGTTGGAATGTCTTCATCGAAGCGCTGAACTTGGCCTAATCGGCCGCATGTCCAATTAGGCGTGGTGGAGCCATAGTAATGTAGGAAGAACTTTCGTTCTGTCTACGGTTTGGTAGTCTGGACCCTGGGGAACTGAATGTAGAACTCAAGTACTGGCTGCTGCTTACGTAGATCTCGTTGAGCGAAGACCGCAAGCACGTATTCGAAAGTTCTTCCCTTTGGACCGCGGTGGTCTATTCTTGGCTTCAGAGGTGTCCGCAGACGATGATATGTTGATACACATATCAAGGAACGTGCTTGAAATGCTGATGAGCAGGACAAGTAGCTTGGCTGCAGGGGCGGTATAAACCAGCTCTACGAGCAGACAGGCCATGAGGAAACGGCCTGGTCAAATACATCCCGCTTTGAAACGCTACAGTTTGCGCGTCGTGTTGAGCGGCGTTTCCCCCCGACACACCCAAGCTATGAAACTTCCATTCGAGCTTCCGATAGCGCACTTCAGCGTACCCCATAAGACAGTATCAGAAGTATTGGTTCCGACATTGTGCTTGGATCGGATTCAAGGGTGAAGGCTACGCGTCAGATTGCCGAGCTTGTTCGGCGAACGCTCGCCGCTCTGGCCTCACTTGCTCTCTTCGTCGCCGAAGTGCCCGCGTAGGTTCAACAGGGTGTTGATTACAAACAGCACCAGGAAGACCACCCAGACTGCTCGCATCACATTCCAGAGCGGCCACCACATGAACATCTGGGCAAAGAAGTAGAGCGCGAAGTAGGGTCCGGCCACTCTCCATGCAATGGGCCAGCGCCACTGGCTCGGTTTCTAAAGATCCACAATGGCGCCGAACACCGCCCACACTGCCATCAGCAGCGGACCGGTGTAGAACCTCCAGGACGTGCCGTCAAGAAGCAGCCACACCCCGAGCAACAGGCCGAGTCCGGCGAAGGCATACGCGAGAGCCGTCCAAAGCGGTCCGCAAGCCTCCGGGCCCAGCGCCGCGCGGAGAAGAAGCACACGAGCACTACCTGGGACGCGATTCCAAACGCGGCAAACGCAACTTCACTTCCTGCCATGTGTCACACCTCCACTGTCATCCAGATGTGCGCGCGAAACATGATATCTCTGCAAGACATGTCTAACCGAACCATGATTAGCGTGCGAAGATGAACCATACCATCAGCGGACACCCGCGCTTCACCTCGGGCTTCATCATCACGGCAAAGACAGCATATTGATGTTGGCATACGGGATACAAATCAACAGAACCATCGCAACATCAGCCGCTCCCGTGGGGTGCGTCCTGTCGAGTGGTGTAGCGTCATCGCGTGATCCTCACGCTAATCATACAACAAGCTGCTCGGCCAGTACTGGCTCCTCTCTCCTTCGATCCAGCGGTAGTCATGTCGCCGCTAGCTGTCGCTTGACCTTTCTCGAGTGACCGGCTGACATTCTCCCCTGAGATCAGACCGCGAACAAGATGGAAACCCTCCGTGCTTCCTGCCTGCGGTGAGAAGGCAAGACCGAGGCTCTGATATCCAGAGTGAAAGGGTAGTCTGGCGCCTGGGGACTGAATGCAGAACGCGTTCGTACACCGCATCTTGGTGATGGATGTTCACGATAGCTACCGCGCGTCAGGAGAACGCACTGTTTCTGTTGTTGATTCCTCCGCTCTGCGCTTGTCCGTTTCTACACTCCAGAAACAGCGCTTCTGACATGACGTTTGGCCCAGAGTTCGGGGCGAAGGTCAGGGCCTCCTTCTCGAATCCGTCGTCTGTTCGGCAATGACACCTCATCCAGCACACCCATTCCGCCGAGTACTCGCCAGACTCACGCTATTCTGCATTCTTGCGGTACAATAACCCCATACTAGAACTCGGCCGGGACCCCCCCGCGGGATCCTAGTGAGTAGGCTGAGGAAAGGGAGTGATGCAATGGAGACGAACCGGGCGACGGAGCACATGGCGAATGGCCTGGTCTGTGCGGAATCGGTGCTGCTGGCAACGTGTGAAGAGTTCGGAGTGGACATCGACAAGAACGTCATCCCCAAGATCGCCTACGCGTTCGCCGGTGGGATCGGAAACACTGGTGCCGTCTGCGGCGCAGTAGCCGGTGCCGTGATGGCGATCGGGCTGATCAAGGACCGCGGCGAAACGATGGAGGAGATGATGAACGTCATCGGCACAGCGGCAGAGTTCCGTCGCCGGTTCGAGAGTGAAATGGGCACGATTAACTGCCGCGAACTGACAGGGCTCGATCTCTCGCAGGCCGAGGACATCAAGCAGCTCATGAACTCTGACGTACCTCAGACGGTCTGCTTCCCAGCCGTGGCCGCCGCGCACCGCCTCGTCGTTGATCTATTGAGGGAAACCGCCTAGTCCGCCTCCAAATGGCAACCGCAGCGGTCTAACTCGTATTAGGAACGGTGAGCTGTCCTTCACCAAGAATCCAGTGCGAGTGCAATGTAGGAACCGACTGGGCCGACACTCGTGGAGATGGCACCGATGCGCACGACAAGATCCTACCAGACCGGGATGGCACTGCGTTTTGGAGCCTGGGGGACTGAATGCAGAACGCGTTCGTTGGCTGTTTCATGGTGACGTTTTCCTCCACCCCGCGGAACGAGATGAGCGAAACGCCCGTTGAGGGCGCTGCGTACGTTCCTCACGGACGTGCACGACACGGTCAGCGCTTCCGATGCAAAGAGCCGATCCCAACCTCTGCCGTGCATGTGGCGTACGGCAGCCTACTACTTGCGCTTCCAAGCGGGCATCGCGTGCCCACGCTCGAACCATTAACGACGCCAGCCACACATCTGCCTCATCGATTCCTCAGGAATGCGAAGTAGATAGCTGCGAACACCGCGACGATGCCGATGTTCACGATCAATCGTGGCACGAAGTGATTCCTGAGGAATGTGACGTCCGCGCCGATGATACAGGCGATCATAAGCACAAAGAAGATTACCATGCGGACGTGTCCCGTCATCTCAACCTCTCCTCCTTAGGAAAAGACAGCATACCCTGAGCGCGCAGTACTAGTGAAACAACGAGCATGGAAAGTTGGACGGGGAGAACAGCTTGGAGCCTGTACGACTGCAGGAAGAGCTTTCGTTCTGTCTACATTCTGGTAGTATAGAGCCTCGCTGAGTGAATCTAGGACGCGTCCGTTAGCTGTTTCGTGCTGACGGGTGTAGCGTCATCGGCACTGCCGGATCATCCGGCGACTTCATACGCAGTTAAATCGGCGTCATTCTCCTTCGGCCACGCGATGGGGAGAGCGAATCGAGCAAGCGCTGTGAGCGGCAGCTTCTGGGCTTCCTCTCTGGTCAACCAAGCGCAGTGATCTGTGGTTCCGGCGATCTCTGGTTGTAGTACCCCCTCAGGTTCTCGGACTCGATAGAGGAGGCCCACGTGGTGAATCGGATCGCCTCGTCTCTCCTTGGTCTTGAGATACACCTCCGAGAAGACACGTCGGACGAGTTCCATTCTGGATGCCTTCAGGCCTGTCTCCTCCCGGAGCTCCCGAACAACAGCATCTTCCGGTGGTTCGCCCCAATGGACTCCTCCGCCAGGTAGCGTCCAGTAGCCTGCTTCGATGCATCCCTCGCCCAGACGGCATAGAAGGAGACGATTGAGGGTGTCAAGAGTGAGCGCGTACGCGCCAAGGTATGGGTGCTGCTTGCCTCTGCATAGGTCGTGCTGCACTAGATCTCCCTCCCTACTGGCTTTTGACAGCTCGACTAGCCCGCTGCGTCGGGGCATTCGGCCATTGCTTCCAAGGAAAGAGTAGCAGGTGAGCGCAGAAAGTACGAGGCCGACAGTGCGCGTGAACGATGACTGCATTTTCGCCTTGACATCGATTCGATCGGCACGCGAGGTTCTCGCAAATGGCGTCGTCCGGATGCGGGTGCTTGCGTTTCAGGAATCTCAGCAGTAGGGGCGTTCTGGAGCCTTGGAGACTGAATGTAGAACGCGTTTGTGCTTTGCCCTATGGTGAACTATGTTGCTTTCATCTCTTAACGCATCAGGCGCTCTCCTATCAACATGGACGCAAAACGCCAGGGCAACTTCCCGGATTCGTCAGGATGAGACGGCAGGTGAGATACTACTCCTCGGGAGTGGCCGCGCTTGTTCTGATGAATGTTACCCAAGCCTTCATCGGACTACCGGTGAGAATCCCGATGCCAGGATGGTTCTCAGTCCTACTAGCAGCTTACCTCGGAGGCGAGAGCTTCATTTTGGGCGGTTGGGCAATCCGGTACATCAATGTGTTCTCGATGTTCAAGATCTAGAGGTACAACGCGATCACAGCTTGCCGAAGCTCTAAGACACCTTTGGATCGGATTTCAGGCAAAGGCCAATGCAGCGAAGAGGGGTCCCCGTCCCGGGTAAAATCCAATGGAGGCCCCATACCTCTCTCACCGCCTGTCTTTCCTTCATCGTTAGCCCCATCGGCGTCTCCTCACTCAACTCTTGAGCGAGCGAATAGACTCCTCCGCTTCACGTCCCATTTCGAGTACTCTCCTTAGCTGAGGCAAAGATCCCGTTTCGAGTACTTTTTTGGTGAGGCAATGCGGAGGCTTGACATAGGCCTCAGTGGTACTTACAATGTGCTTACAATCTGGAGGTCGAATCATGAAGACGAAGATCGTTAGAATCGGTAATTCAAAGGGGATCCGTCTTCCCAAGCCGTTGCTCGAGCAGGTAGGACTGGTGGACGAAGTGGATCTAGAAGTCCGAGATGGCGAGTTGATTGTCTCACCTTCAGATTCAGTCCGTGCTGGATGGTCAAAGGCAGCCATCTCCCTTGCGAAGCGGAAGGAGGACGAGCTTCTCGATACCCCCACACTGACACGTTTCGACGTTGAGGAGTGGGAATGGTAGCGATCCGAAGCGTGCAGCGGGGGCACGTTTACTTGGTGTCATTGGATCCAACTGAGGGGAGCGAGATACGGAAGACGCGGCCTTGCGTCGTCGTATCCCCGGATGAACTTAACGAACACATGCGCACCTGTATCGTGGCCCCGATGACTACAGCAAGCCACAGCTACCCGTTTCGAGTCCAGTGTCAGTTTCAGGGGAAGAACGGACACGTCGTCCTGGATCAGATCCGGACTGTGGATCGGTACCGTCTCGTGCGCGAGCTGGGCACGCTTTCAGCTCAGGCGCTAAAGCGATCGTTACGTGTGCTCGCGGAGATGTTCGCTCCATAGACGGGAGGCCTCCTGCCTATCTCACATGCGGTCCGGAGAGGACCTGTTCGACCGAATCCCGGCGAGCTGGTGGGAGGTTGCGCGCGTCGTGCGTGGCGAACAGAACACGGCAAGGCAGTGCAGGCAGAGCCTTAATCACTGCGACTTCCGGTGAGTGACCGACAAGAAGAAAGACACGTGTTGTCGACACGGGAACGGAGGAGAAAATCCGATCGGGAGGCCAGCCTGACGCGCTGCAACGCCGCAGATGTCAAGGGCTACGCTGTCGGCAGAACCGAGGCGACTCCATCCGTGATGGTCCCGTAGCGCGATGCGATCGAAGAGGCGGAGGAGACACAGACGGCCGATGAAGCTCACTGAGACGTTGCTTCGCGAGAAGACGGACGAGGCGACCTGGCAGCGTGGCGTCGCCTACTACAAGGACGGCCAGGTCCAGAACGTTGTGGAAGATGGCGACACCCTCATCGCCACGGTCGAGGGACGAGATGTATATCGCGTACGTTTCACCCTGCTTGACGATCACCTGCTTGCGAGCTGTACGTGCCCGATCGGTAGGCGAGGCGTGTTCTGTAAGCACTGTGTGGCCGTCGGTTTGGCGCGAATCGCGGAGGATCCGGGTGGCAGTTCGACGAAAGCGGATGACGCATTGGCGGGCCTGGACCAGTTCTCTCGCGACATCGATCGGATCCGGCAACACCTGACTGGTATGGATCGATCGGCGTTAGTCAAGCAGATCGTGGAGCAGGCCATGGAAGACGATCAATTGCTGGAGCGACTGAAGATCGAGGTTCTGACCGGCGCTGCGCAAGTCGACCGCAAGGCTTTGCGCTTGGCGATCACAGCTGCGACTCGAGTACGCGGATTCGTCCACTACCGCGAGGCCAGGCGCTTCGCACAGGGCATCGTGCAGGTGGTCCACGGGCTGGCCGGGTTGCTCGAACGCGGCTTCGCGGAGGATGTCATCCCGCTGGCCGAGTACGCGCTGCACCGCGTCGAACGGGCGATCGGGCACATGGACGATTCCGACGGCCACATGCGCCCGATCCTCAACGACCTTCAGACCCTGCACCACGCCGCCTGTGTCACGGCGAAGCCGAATCCGGTCAAACTGGCGCGGCGGATCTTCGAGTGGGAAACGACCGGCGAGTGGGAGGTGTTCCTCGGTGCCGCGAAGACCTATGCAGATGTCTTCGGCAACGCTGGGTTGGGCGAGTACCGACGTCTGGCCGAGGCGGCGTGGGCGGAGATCCCGTACCTCGGCCCGGGAGACGACCGCCGCTCGTACGAGTCGAATCGCTTCCGGATCACCCACACCATGGAAGCACTTGCCGTCCAGTCCGGGGATCTCGACGCATTGATCGAGGTCAAGCGTCACGACCTCTCCAGCGCCTACAGATTCCTAGAGATCGCCACGATCTGCCAGCAGGCGGGCAGGGTCGAACAGGCACTCGACTGGGCGGAGCAAGGGCTCGCTGCGTTCCCGGACCGGACCGATCCGCGATTGTTTCGGTTTCTCGCCGACGCCTATCGCCGGAACGGCCGCGAGGACGACGCGCTTCGCATCGTCTGGCGGAACTTCGTCGACCGCCCTGAGGACCTGGAGAGCTACCAACGTCTGAAGACGCAGGCTGAGCGGATGGGCGTCTGGCCGACGTGGCGGGAGCGCGCGCTGAACCAACTGTGCGCTGGACGCCGGGGCGGCAAAGACCCGCGACACTGCGGCGAGTGGACGGCGGGGGCCGTGAGTTGGAGATCCAGTCTCGTCGCGGTCTTCCTGTGGGAGAACGACCCTGATGCCGCCTGGCAGGAAGCTTGCTCGGCCGGCTGTTCGATCACGCAGTGGCGCGCACTCGCTCGCTGCCGCGAAGCGGACCACCCGGACGACGCAGTCCGCATCTATCAAGACTACGTGGCATATTTAGTGAACCAGACGAACAACGCTGCATGCGCCGAGGCCGCCGAGATCGTAGCCACCGTTCGCAATCTGCTGCGGACCGCCGCGGATGAGGGGAGATTCTCCGACTACCTCGCGGAGCTTCGTCAGCGGTTCAGTGCAAAGCGCAACTTCATGAGACTCCTCGAAGGGTTGTGATCCACGGCCGCGTCCTAGCGGATACGAAAGCGCGCGTTGCGTGATGGCTTGGTGATGCGCAATGCCGCCCAAGACCAAGAGCGTACTCGCAAGGCAGCAAGCGGAAAGCCAGCCGAGAGCACGTGCTGCGTGACCCCTCCTCGGGATGAAGAGGATTGCAGAAGCAAGTCGAGCTAGTGAAGGGCGGTGATTCGAGGTGCCCCAACTGAAAAGCGATTTGGAGCCTGGGGGACTGAATGTAGAACTCGAGTGCTCGCCGTGGCCTGGCAGGCAACGTGACATCTTACACAACGCCCCATCAAATCGCGACTTCGCCGTACTATCTTCGGTGGTTGATGGATCTCGGAAAATATGATAGGATGATCAATCTATCAATCAGGCGCTTATCATGCTTATGACTCGTGCTAGTCGATTGGCCATCGAGGTGCTCATTGAACTCGCAGACTTCGGCCCTCAGAAGTGGGCTACTGCCAAGGTGTTGAGTCAGAGAACGACCAGGGATCTCCCGTTCCTTCAGCAGGTTCTGAACCGTCTTGTCAGAGGAGGCGTCTTATGCTCGAAGCTAGGAAGAGGGGGAGGATACCAGCTTTCGCGGAGTCCGAAGACTCTTACGCTGAAGGCGGTCATTGACAGCTTCGAAGGGCGGGGTGTGGTGCGATGCATGCTTGACTCGACTCTGTGCGACTGCAGAAGGCTCTGTCGACTCGAGCCAACGTGGCATCCGATACGCGACCAGCTTCTGTCCTTTCTTGAATCGGAGACTATTCAGAGCATCGCGGAACAAAGCCGTGGAGCGGTGGACAGGTTCGATCTATCCGAACTGGACGGCCAGAGATACGCCTGTCGAGTCATTGCTCGTCTGAGCTGAAGACTATCTGCACCTCAGTCCAGAACTCTCATTCCGGCATTCGGCTTGGCGGGAGTTGGCCGATTAGAGTAGCTCTAGAGGTAGACAAGCCATGGGGCTGGGCATGCGCTTTGAAACACCTTTGCGGCGCAACGGTTGCAGCCTAGGGAAGAAGCAGAAGACGAACGGAGAACGAAAATACGCCAAGCTACCGCTGGAGCTGATTCGGATTCCGATCCATAACCTGGGAGAGGAGGACCGGATCGCTCAATTCCCTGTTGACCCAAGTCACATCGCTGCCGAATGACCTTCGGAAGCTAGGCCTTCGGCTTCAGCCCTCCACCGCAGCACTCAAGATCAGAGCATGAGCAGATCTCTCCCTCGCAATCGCACTCCTTGACGACCTTCAGTTCGAGGCCACAGTTCCCACAAATGTAGATCTGACCAAGCTTCATCCCGCTACAGTTCATTCCGGTTCCACCTCCGTGACGCTTGCAGCCGATCCGGGACGCTCGGGCGACGGAACAGCGTACTAATGCTGGAGATCAAGCTTGCCGATGTCGCCGACTACCCCTGCGATAAGAGAGCGCAGGACTCGGTAGGAGGACACCATGAAGTGGGGTCTCGGATGAGTTGCCGTGATCTTGCTTG
>Ga0307425_1002270_pt1 | contig 10921 bp, 6 predicted proteins | sample SalMarWE160330MG_FD_202152 | JGI IMG/M metagenome (GOLD analysis project Ga0307425, IMG submission 202152) | Salt marsh sediment microbial communities from the Plum Island Ecosystem LTER, Massachusetts, United States - WE1603-30 | ecosystem: Environmental > Aquatic > Marine > Intertidal zone >... | reverse complement strand
GCCCGATGTCTTCGGCAATAGTGATCGCCTGCCCGTCGCACTGAAAAAGTGCGGCGGCGTGCGTGCCGCCCACTTGGCGGTGGGTCGTCTGCCCCTCGTGCATGGTGCGACCGAGGTCCAGCAGGATAGAGGGCTGGACGGTCGGCCCCGCGCCGATCACGGGCAGCGTATCAGAGAGGGCCGCAACCTCCGCTGCGCCGCAGCCCGAGCGGATCAGGCGGACCACCTCGTCGCCACGAGGCCGTAGCATGCTTTCCGAAGCGACGCGGATCGTCACGCGATTCCGCGAGTCGAACGACGTATCCTCCTCCACCTCCGGGGCCGGGTGCCCGCGCCCACAGTGATGGATCAGCAGGATATCACGCGCATCGCGCACATACCCCTCGCTCACGCAAAAGCCGGCTGCAAGCTCTTTTTCCTGGCCGGGCATGCGCATCAACACGGCGATCGGCTGCCCGTTCAGTACCAGCTCCAGCGGCTCCTCGAGGATCACGAGGTCGTCCACCGTGGCGCGCTCTCCATCTTGCACTTGCACGATGCGCCACGACATGGCTGGGCCCTCGAATGCGTGCTCGGGTCCCACGGTTCCTTTGCCTCGCATCTGGATCTCTGCTATACTGGCCTCCTAGCCTGCAGGCGATTGGGCTGTCCCCAGCGCTGCAGGCGACTGGTTTACTGCTGCACGTGCGCGGTGTCTTTCGCGATCTGCGAAAAGCCATCGCTTTGCCCTGGCACGGAGCCTGATTTTGACATCGAGCGAACCACCCGCCGTCAGCGGCGTCATCCTGGCGGGCGGAAGCAGCGTGCGCCTGGGTCAGGCCAAGGCACTCATCGACGCCGGCGGAGAGACGTTGATCGAGCGCGTCGTACGCCACCTGGCCCTGGTCGTCGAGCAAATCGTGTTGGTCACCAACGATCCAGAGCGCTATGCGTTTCTGGGTCTGCCCATGGTGGGCGACGTCTATCCTGACGTTGGCACCCTCGGCGGCTTGCACGCCGGCCTGGCTGCGATCGAGACGGCCTACGGGCTAGTCATCGGCTGTGATATGCCTTTCCTCAATCCGGCGCTACTTCACCACATGATCTCGCTGCGCACAGGCTGCGATGTCGTCATGCCGCGCGTCGGCCGCTACCGTGAACCGCTACACGCCATCTATGCGCGCGCGCTGGCGGTCCAGCTTGCGCGCGCGATCGAGGCGGGCCAACGACGGATCATGCATGCTCTCGGGGATACGCAGGTCTGTTACGTCGAACGCCAGGAGATCGTGCGCTACGACCCCGACTTGCTCTCGTTCTTTAACGTCAACGAGCCACGCGACGTCGAGCGCATGCGTACCTTGCTGGATCGAGAGAACCTGGCCTGATCTGCACCGCTTCGATGCGGTCGCACTCTCCCTACCCAACCGCCGCTGGGAACGATTATATCATCATCCGCTGTCTCCACACAAGTGATCCCTCTCTGGCCTTCACTGGACCAAATCGGCGAGACATTGTAGAATGAAATTATGACAACATCGTCTCGCTCGATCCTCGGGACATCTCGTGGCCCGGGGCATCGATCCTGTCTCGCTGGAGTAGGGAACGATGGCCAATCTGGCTGATGCGCGCAACAGAGCGTTCGCTGTACTGATCGGACCGTATCCTGAGGTCACCGATTCACCGAAGCGGAAGGCAGCGCGCTCCTTGGCCGGGCTGTCTCTGGCGCTCCTGGTGCTGAACACGATCGCGATAGTCTTTTTCGCCGTCATCACCCGCTCTATCATCCTCGCGGGGATCGTCAGCGAGGGCGCTTATATCGTCGCCTACTTGCTCGGCCGTGCCGCAAAGCCCCGCCTGAGCTTTGCGATGCTGATCATATCCGCTTCGGGAGTCGTATTTGCCGCCTTGCTCAGCGGATCGGATCTTGTACCGGCGTTGGGCTGGCTCGTGTTTCCCATTCTGTTGGGCGCGATCTTGCTCGATGGGTGGACGTCTGGCATGTTCAGCGTCCTGAACCTGGCTGCTGCCCTTGCGTTCGTTCTGCTATCGGAGCGTGTACGACTATCGGAAGTCATACTCCCTCTCTTGCTCTCTACTTTCGTGAGCTTGCTCGCCTTGGGGGTCAGGACCGTGCGCGACAGGAACGTGAGGAGGCTGGAGCAGCAGGCGCGCGATCTCGCCACCAGCCGCCAGCGCTACCGCGACCTGTTCGCCGATATCCCGATTGGTCTCTTTGAGATGACGCCAGACGGCCACTTCCTCGACGTGAACCCGACGTGTGTACAGTTGCTCGGCTATGCCAGCCGCAAAGACTTGATGGCCACCGATCCCGCCGACCTGTGGGTAGAGGTCGACCGCCGCAGCGAGTGGCACAAACAGCTCGCGCAGACTAGCCGCGAGCGCCACTTTGAGGCACGCTGCCAGCGCCCCGACGGCAGCGTAATCTGGACGCGCGAGACCGCGCGCGCAGTCTACGACGAGCAGGACCAGATCGTGGCCTACCGGGGCAGTATCGAGGACATCACTGCAGTGAAACAGGCGCAGCAAGAGCTAGACGTCCTCGCTTCCGTGATCGAGCAGTCGACCGAGGCTGTGGTGCTCACCGATCTGGATGGTCGCATCACCTACGCTAACCCTGCCTTCGAGCGCACCTCTGGCTACAGTGTGGCAGAAGTGCGTGGAGCGAAACCCAGCATCCTGCAAAGCGGTCGCCACGGGGAGGCATTCTACAAGTACATGTGGCATACCATCACCTCGGGACGGGCGTGGAGCGGTCTGCTGGTCAACAGGCGGCAGGACGGCAGTCTGTACCAGGAGGAAGCGACGATCTTCCCGATCAAGGACGAACGGGGAAACACCCTTCACTATGCCGCTGTGAAGCGAGATGTAACCGAGCGCATGCACACGCTCGAGCGGCTCGAACAGCGCACGCTCGAGCTGGCCACGCTCAACGCGCTTGCCGAGGCACTTTCCAGTTCGCTCCAGGTCGAAGACATGCTGGACGAGGCGCTCTCTCGCATCGTCTTTGCCCTTGGCTTTGATGGCGGGTTGATTGCCTTCGCCGGCGACCTCACGGGCGAACTCCAGGTCAAGAGCTACGTGGGTCTTCCCCTCTCGCTCGTCAAAGACCTACAGGAGCACGGCATGCAAGGCATGCCGTGCGATTTCGTCTACCGTGAGCAGCGCCCGCTCCGCGTACAGGACCTTTCTTCTGGCGCGCCCATACCGATGCCAGGGATGGAGGCCCTGGGCCTGAGGGCCTATGCCGGCACGCCGATCCTCCATCAGGGCCGCTGTCTGGGCACGTTGTCTCTCTTTGACCGAGAGCCACATGCTGTCTCTGAAACGGAGGATCGCTTGTTGGTCGCCGTCGGACAGCAGATCGGTGTGGCAGTCGAGCACGCGCGCCTCTTTGAGAGCACGCAGCAGCGCTTGAAGGAGCTCTCCCTGCTTCACGAGGTCGCGCTGGCTGCCGTGTCTGAGGTGAACGTGCACGAAACTCTGCAGCGTGCTGCAGAGGCGTTGGGCACAGCCATGGGAGGCGCGTTCGTGGCACTCGCACTGCTCGACCAATCGACCCAGGAGCTCCATATCCGGGCCAACGGTGGCCGCACGATGGACCATGCGGAGCATCTGGTGCTCCGCGTGGGCGAGGGTATCACCGGCTGGGTGGCGCAGCACGGTGAGCCGCTGCTGGTACCCGACGTGCGTGCTGACCCTCGCTATGTGGCGGGATGGTCAGACACCCTTTCAGAGCTGTGTGTCCCCTTGGCTGCCGAGGGCCGGACCATTGGCGTGCTGAACGTCGAGAGCCCGCGCGCAAACGCCTTCACGCTGGACGACCAGCGCTTGCTGAGCATCCTTGCCAGCAACCTCGTATCGCTGATCGAGCGGGCGCGCCTCTTCGAAGAGGTCAGTGCAGCGAGGGGTGAGCTGGAGGCGCGGGCGCAGGAGCTGTCAGAAGCGAACCGCCGGCTCCAGGAGCTTGACCGCGTCAAGAGCGAGTTCCTGGCGAACATGAGCCACGAACTGCGTACGCCGCTAAACGCCATTCTCGGCTTTGCCCAACTGCTGGAGCGCAGCCCTACCTTTCCCGCAGCACACCGGCAGAGCCTGCACGTGATCAGCGACAGCGGCGAGCATCTGCTCTCCATGATCAACGACATCCTGGACATGTCCAAGATCGAGGCGGGCCGGGTCGTCGTCTCGGAGGACGACTTCGACCTGCATCATATGCTCGACGGCGTCGAGGCTATGATACGTGTGCGGGCCGAGGCCAAAGGTCTGCAGCTCAGGTTCGTGCGGGGAAGCGATGTGCCTCGCTACGTGCGGTCGGATGAACGCAAGCTGCGCCAGGTCCTGATCAACCTGCTCAGCAACGCGGTCAAGTTCACGGAAGAGGGAGAAATCGCAGTGCGTGTGGCGAACGCCAGCACAGAGGACGATAATGCGGGCGAGGCGTACACGGTACACTTTGAAGTAGCGGACACCGGGGTGGGCATCGCGCCGGAGGAGATCGATGCCCTGTTTGAACCATTCACCCAGACCAAGAGTGGGCAGCAGGCGCAGCAGGGCACAGGGCTGGGACTGCCGATCAGCCGCAAGTTCGTGCAGATGCTGGGCGGGGATCTGGCCGTCCGCACCCAGGTCGGTCAGGGCTCCACCTTCTTGTTCGACATCCGAGCCGAGCCGGCGGATCAGGCTGCGGTTGCGACTGAACAGCCTGAGCGCCAGGTCGTTGGCCTGGCACCGGGCCAGCCGCGATACCGCGTGCTGGTCGTCGACGATCGAGCAGAGAACCGCTTGCTGGTTCGACAACTGCTGGACAGTGCTGGGTTCGACGTATGTGAGGCCGCGAATGGGCAGCAAGCGGTCGAGCGGCACCAGGACTGGCAGCCGCACCTGATCTTCATGGACTTGAGGATGCCGGTCATGGATGGCTATGAAGCGACGAAGCGGATCAGGAGCACAGCTCAGGGGCAGGCGACGGCGATCGTGGCCCTCACCGCGAGCGCGTTCGAAGAGGACCGGGCGCTCACGCTCTCCGCCGGCTGCGATGACTATGTGCGAAAGCCGTTCTGCGCGGAAGAGCTCTTTGCGGCCTTGGCCAGGCATCTGGGCGCCGAGTATGTCTATGAGGATGAGCATTCGGACCTGGGGCAAGAGGACGGTGATGCGGCGGGAGACGGTGGGCTATCCCAGGCAGCGGCCTCGGTGCCCGCGGGGTGGAGGGCGGATCTGCGCGATGCTGCCCGCAGGGCTCGTGGGGACCTGATCCTCGATCTGGCCTCACAGGTCAGGGAGGAGCACCCGGCGCTCGCCCAGGCCCTGGCACGCATGGTGAATGCATTTCAGTTCGACAGCATCCTTGCCGTCGTCGCAGGCGAGAAGGAGAGCATATATGGCGTGGGGTGAAGGTGGCCCATATCTGGGAAACATAGTGATCGTGGACGACACGCTGGCGAACCTGAGCTTGCTGTCTGATATGCTCACCGAGCGCGGCTACCTGGTGCGCTGTGTCCCCAACGGCAAGATGGCGTTGACCGCCATCTCGTCCGAGCTGCCCGACCTCATTCTGCTCGACATCATGATGCCGGGCATGGATGGCTACGAGCTGTGCCGGAAGCTCAAGGCGGATGAACGCACGCGCGATGTGCCGGTCATCTTTATGAGTGCCCTGAGTGAAGTGGCGGACAAGGTCAGGGCCTTCTCAACCGGCGCCGTGGACTATGTCACCAAGCCCTTTCAGGTCGAGGAGGTCCTGGCGCGCGTGGACGCGCACGTCACCCTCAACCTGCTCAAGGAGCGGCTCGAGCAGCAGGTCATCGTGATGGGCAAGGTCAACCGCGCGCTCCAGGAAACAAACAGTGAGCTCGATGCGTTCGCCCACACCGTCGCGCACGACCTCAAGAACCCGCTGGCGAATCTGTTGATGGCCGTCGAGATCCTGCGGCGCTCAGCCGGCACGAATGAGTCGAAGGCATGTCCGAGCGAGGTCCTGACTACGCTCGATACCAGTGCTCGTAAGGCGGTCAACATCGTCGACGAACTGCTGCTTTTGGCCAGCGTCCGGCGAGAGCAGGTGCAGCGCGGGCCGTTGGACATGGGCGAGATCGTCGCTCAGGCGCAGCAGCGGCTGGGGTGGATGATCGATGACTATGAGGGCGAGATCAGCGTGCCGGATGCCTGGCCAACGGCGCTCGGCCACGCGTCCTGGGTCGAGGAGATGTGGGTGAACTATTTGAGCAACGGTCTCAAGTACGGGGGGCGCCCGCCGAGGCTGGTCCTGGGTGCTGCAGCGCAGGAGAACGGCATGATCCGGTTCTGGGTGCGCGACAATGGGCCGGGGATCTCTTCAGAGATGCAAAAGACCCTCTTTGCCGAGTTTACGCGGATCGAGCGCACGCGAGCGCAGGGGCACGGCCTCGGATTGTCCATCGTAAAGCGCATTGCGGACAAGCTCGGGGGGGAGGTGGGAGTAGAGAGCACAGAGGGCGAGGGCAGCCTCTTTTACTTTGCTCTGCCGGGCGCCAACGGCCGGGCATAGCCGCCCGGCGGCTGACGGCCGCACGCATGAACAGGGCCGCCCGGCGAGGACGGCCCCGTTGATCTCGTCTACCTGGAAACGGATCGCTGTTCGATAGCTACCCGCCCCACGGCATGCCGGCGTATTCCTCGAACGCCTTGTCGTGCATCTGCTCGAAAAGACGTTCGTGCCCGCGCTCCCACTCGGCAAGCATCTGTAGTGCCTGCTTGGCCGTCTTGTCCTCGACCTGTCTTGCTGCGCTCTCGTAGAACTCGGCGAAATCGCGCTCGATCAGGAACGCTGTGCGCAGCACCGACAGGTCCGGTACCATCGATTCGATGATCGTCTGGTCGAGCAGCGCGTCTGCTGCGCGCGCTGAGAAAAACCCTTCTCCCTGCAGCGCCTGTCCCGTCTCTAGCCCGCTCTGATCCGCCTCGTCCAGCCCCTCTAGCAAGCTCTGGATGAAGCAGATGTGCTGCTCCTCCTCGCTTGCCAGGCGCTGAAAGGCCTCCACCACGGCGGCGTGGCTGAACCGCTCTGCGTTGTGCTCGTAAAAGCGCTTGCCCTCACGCTCGCGCTGCAGGGCATACTCGTAGACCTTACGCACATCCATGGTTCGCGCCTCCTATCTGCTTGTGCAGGGACGAACGCGTCCCCGCACGTCATTCCTCAGTCTGCGGCGTCTACCCGCACCGCACAGACCTTGAGCTCGGGGATCTGGGCTATCGGATCCAGGGCCGGGTTGGTCAGCACGTTGCCCAGCGCCTCGACAAAGTGGAAAGTGAGAAAGACCACGCCCGGCTGCACTTGCTTCGTCAGCTCGACTCGTACCCGCACCTCGCCACGCCGCGACGAAACCAGCGACCAGTCGCCATCCTCCAGGCCAATCTGCGCTGCATCGGAGGGATGGATCCGCAGCCGCTCCTCCGGCTCCAACTGCTCCAGGCCCGCCACGCGGCGCGTCATCGTTCCGGTGTGAAAGTGCTGCAGCACGCGCCCGGTGGTCAGGACCAGCGGGTAGGTCTCGTCGGGTTCCTCGGCCGGTGGCTGCCACTCGACCCCGCTAAAGTGACCGACGCCGCGCGAGAACTGCCCGGCGTGCAGGACCTTTGTCCCGGGGTGGTCTGCCGTCGGGCAGGGCCACTGCAGGCCGCCATCCTCTAGACGGTCGTAGGTGATCCCGCCATAGCTCGGCGTCAAGACGGCGATCTCGTCCGCGATCTGTGACGGATGCGCATAGTCCCACCCGCCGAAACGTGCGCAGGCGGCAGGCGCGTGCCCGCGGGCCTGCATGCGCTGCGCCAGATCGCACAGGATCTCCCAGTCGGGCCGGCTGTTCCCAAGCGGTGCGATTGCCGCGCGCACCCGCTGTACGCGGCGCTCGGTGTTGGTAAAGGTGCCGTCCTTCTCGGCAAAGGTCGTCGCCGGCAGGACGACGTCGGCCAGTTCGGCCGTCTCGGTCATAAAGATATCCTGCACGACGAGGAAATCGACGCTCTCCAGGCAGTGACGCACGTGTCCCACGTCCGGATCGCTCATCATGGGGTTCTCGCCCATGATATAGAGCGCCTTGATCTCGCCCCTCTCGGCCTTGCTCAGCATGTGGACCACGGTGGTGCCGATCTCGCCCGAGAGCGGCACGCCCCATGCATCCTCGAACTTGGTCTGGGCGCCCTGCACGGTCACCGCCTGGTAGCCAGGATAGACGTTGGGCAGGCCGCCCATGTCGCATGCGCCCTGCACGTTGTTTTGCCCGCGCAGCGGGTTGACGCCGCCGCCGGGGATGCCCATGTTGCCGAGCAGCATCTGCAGGTTGGCGCACGAGAGCACGTTCTGGTGCCCGGTCACGTGCTGCGTGATCCCCATGGCATAGAGCAGTGCGGTTGGCTTGTGCGCTGCCAGCAGGCGTGCTGCGCGGTGGATGTCGTCGGCGGGCACGCCCGTGATCCGCTCCGCGTACTCGGGCGTGTACTTGCTTACGACCGCCCTGAGCTCGTCGATGTTCTCTGTCCGCTGCTCGACAAACGCTCGATCCCACAGGTCCTCTTCCAGGATCACGTTCATCAACCCGTTGAGCAGAGCGATGTCGGTGCCCGGTCGCTGCCGCAGGTGGATCGTCGCCAGGTCGGCGATGTCGATGCGGCGTGGATCGGCCAGCACCAACTTGGCGCCGCGTTTTTCCACAGCCTGCCGGATCTGGATCCCGATCACCGGGTGCTGCTCTGTTGTGTTGGAGCCGATGATAAAATAGGCCTCAGCCTGTTCTGCGATGTCGTCGATCGAGTTGGTCATTGCGCCCGAGCCGAATGCTGTGACCAGACCGGTCACGGTGGGAGAGTGTCAAAGCCGGGCACAGTGATCGACGCTGTTCGTCCCCAGCACCGCGCGGGCGAACTTTTGCGCGAGATAGTTCTCCTCGTTCGTGCACTTGGCCGAGGTAAAGACGCCAAAGGCATCTCCTCCGTGGGCCTCCCGGATCTCGTGAAAGCGGTCCGCTACCAGGTCGAGCGCTTCCTCCCAACTGCTTTCCACCAGCTCGCCATCCTTGCGGATCAGCGGCTGCGTCAGGCGGTCCGGATGGTTGACGAAATCGTAGCCGAAATGGCCCTTGACGCACGTCCGGCCCTGGTTCGCCGCGCCCTCGGGGTCGCCGCGCGCGCCGATGATCTGCCCGGCCCGCGTCTCCAGGATCAGGCTGCAGCCAACGCCGCAGTAGGGACAGATGGTGCGTGTCTCGGCTGCCGGCAGACCATACTCCATGTGCGCCTTGGGATAAAGCGCCCCGGTCGGGCACTTGTCCACACACTGCCCGCACGACTCGCAGTTGGATTGGCCGACCGGCAGGTCCAACACTGCCGCGATCTTGGTCCCCAGGCCGCGGTAGGCAAAGTAGATCGAGTGCCGCCCCTGGATCTCGTCACAGACCCGTACGCACTTGCCACACAGGATGCAGCGCTCCAGGTCGCGCGCGTAAAAGGGGTTCGAGTCATCGATCGCATAGTCGCGGCGCTCTCCCTCGAAGCGCATCTGCCGCACGCCGAGGTAGGCGGCGATCGTCTGGAGCTCACAGCGGTTGTTCTGCTGGCAGGTCAGGCAGTCTGAAGGGTGATCGGAGAGCAGCAACTCGACGATGTTGCGCCGTACCTTGTCGAGGCGCGGGCTCGTCGTCCGCACCACCATGCCGTCGCCTGCGGGAAACGTGCACGCCGTCGGCAGCCCGCGCACGCGCTCGATCTCGACGACGCACAACCGGCAGGCCCCATAGGGCTCGAGGCTGTCGTCAGCGCACAGCGTCGGGATATAGACGCCGGCCTGCTTGGCAGCCTCGAGGACGGTGGAACCTCCGGGAACTGCCACGCGCCGCCCATCTATTGTCAGTGTGATCATCTCACTCATCTGCATAGGCTCCTTTTCACTCTGCCACGACGGCGTCGAACCTGCACACCTGCCGGCACGTATCGCAGCGCGTACACAGCTCGGGGTCGATCACGTGGACCTCCCTCCGCTTGCCCGTGATCGCGTCGGCGGGACAGTTGCGTGCGCAGAGCGTGCAGCCGGTGCACTTGTCCGCCAGGATGCGGTACGTGATCATCGCCTTGCATACGCCGGCCGGGCAGCGGCCTTCGCGGATGTGCGCGTCGTACTCGTCGCGGAAGTAGCGGATCGTGGTCAGAACCGGGTTAGGCGAGGTCTGTCCCAGGCCGCACATCGATGCGCCCTGCACCGTATCGGCCAACTCGAGCAACAGCTCGACGTCGCCCTCACGGCCTCGGCCCTGGGTGATGCGTTCGAGCGTCTCGAGCATGCGCTTGGTGCCCAGGCGGCAGGGGACGCACTTGCCGCACGATTCGCTCTGCGTGAACTCGAGGAAAAAGCGTGCGATATCGACCATGCACGTCTCCTCGTTCACCACGACCATGCCACCCGAACCGACGATCGAGCCTGCCTGGGCCAGCGTCTCATAGTCGACCGGCAGGTCGAGCTGGCTGGCGGGCAGGCAGCCGCCCGAAGGGCCGCCCGTCTGTGCTGCTTTGAACGCCTTTCCGTCCTTGATTCCACCGCCGATGCCAAAGATGATCTCGCGCAGGAGTGTGCCGAACGGCACCTCGACCAGGCCGCTGTGGGCCACCTGGCCGACCAGTGAAAAGACCTTGGTCCCCTTGCTCTTTTCCGTGCCGATCTGGGCGAACCATGCCGCGCCGTTCTCGATAATGTTGGCAATGTTGAACATCGTGCCCACGTTGTTCAGCAGCGTCGGCTTGCCCCACAGCCCGGATTGCGCAGGAAAAGGCGGACGCGGGCGCGGCATGCCGCGACGTCCTTCGATCGACCGCATGAGCGCGGTCTCTTCCCCGCACACAAAGGCGCCTGCCCCTTCCTTGAGCACGATCTCGAAGGAAAATCCAGAGCGCAGGA
>Ga0307425_1002266_pt1 | contig 10940 bp, 8 predicted proteins | sample SalMarWE160330MG_FD_202152 | JGI IMG/M metagenome (GOLD analysis project Ga0307425, IMG submission 202152) | Salt marsh sediment microbial communities from the Plum Island Ecosystem LTER, Massachusetts, United States - WE1603-30 | ecosystem: Environmental > Aquatic > Marine > Intertidal zone >... | reverse complement strand
GTGGGCGGGGATTTTGTTGTTGCGCAGAGATATGCCGGACACAAAACGCCTGGCCTTGTTCTGGGCTGGTACGGCTTTGCTGATCACCCTGGTGGTAGAGTTGGTTACAGTGCGAGGCGATATCGGCCGCATGAATACTATTTTCAAGTTTTACCTGCAGGCCTGGGCATTACTATCCGTCTGTGCCGCGGCGGCTTTCGCCTGGGTCCTGAAGGATGTGGTCGCCTGGCTACCGCGTTGGCGCAACCTGTGGCAGGGAGGCGTGGTAGTACTTGCATCTTGCGCTCTTCTGTACACAGTGACAGCCACAGTAGACAAAGTGAGTGACCGGATCAATACCGAGGCTCCGCACTCGCTGGATGCGATGGAGTACATGGCGCATGCGGAGTACTGGGATGCCCAGACGATGGACCTGAGCCAGGACTACCACGCCATCCGTTGGATGCAGGACAATGTCCAGGGGTCTCCGGTCATTGTCGAGACCAATTGCCCTGAATACCGTTGGTGCTCGCGCTTTACGATTTACACTGGACTTCCTGGTGTGGTCGGCTGGAACTGGCACCAGAGACAGCAACGCGCCCTGCTGCCACCCAACGTGGTGACCGACCGTGTGGATGCGATTGGGAACTTCTATTCCACTACGGATGTCGAAACTGCCCGCGCCTTCCTGGCTAAATATGAAGTGCATTACATCGTTCTGGGTCAACTAGAGCGGATTTATTATCCCGTAGAAGGGTTACAAAAATTCGAAGAATACGAAGGCATACTGTGGAAAGAGGTCTACCACGAGACGCAAACCACAATCTACGAAGTGCTCCCATGACAGATCAGATCCTCCATATCACGACCACGGCGGCCTGGCAAGATGCGCAGGAAACAGGTCGCTACGAGCCTGAAACCCTTTCTACTGAAGGATTTATTCATTGTTCAGCTGCCTCCCAAATTCTTGGGGTGGCGAATACCTTTTATCGCAACCAGCGCGGACTGATCTTGCTGGTGATCGATCCTGCTCGTTTAACTTGCAAAATGGAATGGGAACCGCCGGCTGAACCTCACCCGGCTGGTGTCTCTCCTGAGGAGCGGTTCCCACATCTTTACGGCCCCTTGAACCTGGCGGCGGTGGTACGTACGGTAGGAATCGAACCGGATGCGGATGGAGAGTTTCGCAAGGTACCTGACGTATGAACGAGCCAGCTTCTCTGACGATCCGGCCGGCTCACGCGGTAGATGCGGAACTTGCAGCCCGTTTGATATACTTATCCATGGGCGAGCTCGCCGACTATCTCTTTGGCGGGGTGCAAATACCTGTGCAAGAGATCCTGGCGGGCCTGTTTTTACGCGAAGACGACCGCTTCAGTTGGAGTCGAACAGAGATTGCGGAGTGGCAGGGTGTATCGGCTGGATTGCTGGTCAGTTTTGTCGGAAAGGAATTCCTCCGTCGTGAAATGACAATAGGACTAGGATTGCTGCAACTGTGCGGTTTGTGGGACGTGATGCGCTTATCACTTCGCGCGTTGTCTATCGCAAATGGAATCGAAACTCGCATGGACGAATATTACCTCGCTAACATGGGAGTTCTCCCTGAGTACCAGAATCTTGGGATAGGTTCCGGATTGTTAGAGCAAGCGGAGCAAAAGGCCAGATTAGCGGGACTGGGCAAGTGTTCTTTGATTGTGGATCTCGAAAACCCAGCAGCGCAACGCCTTTATGAGCGCGCAGGATATCGCGTTGTGTACTCCAAGACCTATCCTGGCCCTGCGGAGCAGGCCCATGCCGGATACCACCGTATGGTGAAAGCATTGAACTGACTTATGATCTGGTTCATTTCTTGGTATCTGATCGTTACCGCGTTGGGGTGGTTGACATTTCCCCTGGTCTTCCGTCTCTTTCCAGCATTAACGGAACGCGGTTACGCGTTTTCGCGCACTGTTGGGTTGTTGTTGTGGGGCTATATCTTCTGGTTGTCCGCTTCTCTGGGAATGGCACAAAACGATCTGGGTGGCTTGATGTTTGGGATCGTCCTTCTAACCGGGATCAGCGTTTGGGCATTTGCGACTCAAAGAACTGAGATATGGAACTGGATCAAATCCAATGTGCGTTTGATCTGGCGTGTAGAACTCCTATTCTTCCTTGCCTTTGCGTTCCTGTCCTTCGTGCGCGCCAGCAACCCTGAATTAACCAGTGCCGAAAAGCCGATGGAGTTGATGTTCATCAATGCCATCCTGCGCTCGCCGACTTTTCCCCCCCGCGACGCCTGGCTTTCGGGCTATGCTATCTCCTACTACTATTTTGGGTACGTGATGGCTGCCATGCTGGCCAAACTGAGTGGCGTGCCAGGTTCCGCCGCGCACAATTTAATGACTGCCCTGGTGTTCTCCCTGGCAGCCCTTGGCGCATATGGAATCCTCTACAACCTGGTATCCGCCCGCCAAAAAGCGAGCAGCACTTCTACTACGCCTAACCTGGCTGTGTCTTTGCTTGGCCCGCTATTCTTGTTGCTGGTCAGCAACCTGGAAGGCTTTCTCGAGGTCTTGCACCGCCGTGGGTTTCTCTGGAGCGTTGCGCCGGACGGCGGGTTGACATCCTCTTTCTGGACCTGGCTGGATATCAAAGACTTAAACCTGTCACCTGCGCAACCTCTGAGCTGGGTTCCAGACCGCTACCTGTGGTGGTGGCGCGCCTCGCGCGTGATCCAGGATTACGATCTACCTGGTACCTTCCGTGAGATCATCGATGAGTTTCCCTTTTTCTCCTTCCTGCACGCGGATCTGCACCCACATGTATTGGCCATCCCATTTGGGTTGTTGGCAATCGGGATCGCCCTGCACATCTACCTGGGAGGCTGGCGCGAGCAAACGGACCTGTTCGGGTTTTCCATGTACGTCAGTAAGGCTGGTTTTTTGTTCACAGCCTTGACGCTTGGCGGCCTGGCGTTCCTGAATACCTGGGATATCCTGATTGCCGGAGTATTGATTGTTGGAGCGTATGTGCTCGTCAGAGTAGATTCAGCCGGTTGGGGTTGGCAGAGGCTCGAAGGCGCGCTGGTTTTTGGTATGCCATTGGCAATTACCTCCTTCTTGCTTTACTTGCCGTTCTACCTGGGTTTTTCCTCACAACTGGGGGGGATCTTGCCTAACCTGGTCTACCCTACGCGCGGGGCGCACTTGTGGGTCATGTTCGCCACCCTGTGGTTACCGTTGATCGCATACCTGTTTTACCTGTGTCGTTCCGAAAAGATACGAGGCAGCTGGGGGGTGGCGTTGGGCTTTTCCGCAGGTCTGGTGTTCTTGTTGTGGGGTTTATCCTGGTCTCTGGGTTGGTTTATTTCATGGACAAAGCCCGAAGAGGCGCTTCTTTTTCTGAACTCGCAGGGTGTGCCTGGCTTGGTGTCTTTGTTCGGGGAAGCCGGCCAGAAACGCCTGGCTTCGATTGGCGGATTGCTGACTTTATTGGCATTGCTGGTACCTGCTCTAGCTTTCCTTGTGAGTGGAACCTGGGAGAGGGCCCAGGGAAAGAAAACGAAAATGGAGATCGGCCCACATCGTTTCGTTCTGTTGCTCATCAGCCTCGCCACGCTGCTTGTGATAGGGCCGGAATTCTTGTACCTGCGCGACCAGTTCGGCACGCGCATCAACACCATCTTCAAGTTCTATTACCAGGCCTGGATGTTATGGAGCCTGGCGGCGGCTTTTGGCGTGGCGCTCTTGTTGCAAATCTTGCGTCGCTTTTGGCATGGTATTCTCAATGCCGGTTTGGTGCTCCTGATGCTGGTGGGATTGACTTATCCGGTCTTGGGGCTTCTTAGCCGTACGGACGACTTCCACCTGGGCCGCGCCTGGACCTTGTTGAACAATCTGCGGGTTAGCCAGGATATCCAGGAGAAGGCTTTCATACGCCAGGAGTTGGGCTCCCTGTGGACGCTGGATTATTTCGATCTGGTCCAGCGGCAGACACCGGATGAAGCGGCAGCTTTACGTTGGCTTCAGTCAGCGCCGGACGGTATTGTGGCGGAAGCCATCGGCGGCAGCTACACCGGTTACGCCAGGGTTTCCACATACTCCGGATTGCCGGCTGTGCTTGGTTGGCCCGGACACGAATCTCAATGGCGCGGTGGCTATGAGGAGCAAGGCTCGCGTCAGGCGGATATCCAGGTTCTCTTCGCGGCAGCCGATTGGGATGCTGCAAAGGAGATCATCGATCGGTATGGGATCCGCTATGTGTACGTGGGTCCATTGGAAAGGATGGAACCCTTGCAGGAAGCCAAGTTCAGCCAGTACCTGCACATTGCCTTCCAACAAGGCGACGTGACGATTTACGAAGTACCGTAATCGTATTTGAGGATTGAAAAAAATGACCCTGACTCGCCCAAAGTACGAAACCTTACTTTTTTCTTTGGCCTTCTTCCTGGCATTGTTCATGCGTTTCTTCCAGCTCGGTGTGCTGCCTTTGGGAGATAACGAAGCGGAGTGGGCGCTGCAAGCCTTGGGATTGGCTCAGGGAATGCGACCTTTGCTGGGGCCACAACCTGCCTATGTCTCTCTGACCGCATTGCTGTTTTTCTTATTCGAACCGGCAAATCTTCTGGCGCGTTTGCTGCCTGCCCTGACCGGCAGCCTGCTTGTTCTGGTTGCGTATCTCAATCGTGAACGCCTGCAGCCGCTCCCAGGTTTGTTTCTGGCTTTCTTCCTCGCCCTTGATCCGGGTCTGGTGGCCCTTTCCCGCCAGGCGGGCAGCCTGATGCCTGCGTTGGCTTTCACATTGCTGGCCTGGGTGCTCTTCTCAGAGCAACGGCCTCGCCTGGCCGGCGTGCTTGCAGGCTTGGCGTTGCTCTCCGGGCCTGGTCTGTGGGCTGGAGTGTTTGGACTTTTGCTGGCCTGGATGGTGTACCGCGTCATACAGTCAGGACTTACTCAGAGAGCTCAGATTGCAAAAAATGCGGGTGCACTTCGCAACTTGGTTAGCATCCGGTTCGAGGATGTTCGGCCATCCTTGATCTATGCTGGAGCGACCATATTGCTTGTAGGTTCATTTCTCTTCTTGTCCCCAGCCGGATTGAGCGCCTGGGTTTCTTCCCTGCCGATTTATTTGAGCGGTTGGCTACAGCCATCCGGTGTGCCAGCTAGCCGCCTGCTGTTGGCCCTGGTCGCTTACCAGCCTTTGGCTGTCTTACTGGGGGCGGCGAGTATCCTGCGGGGATGGAGAGAGAGGAGTTCATTGCATGTGCAGTTGAGCTTGTGGCTCTTCATGGCACTGGCCCTTGTAATGCTTTATCCGGCGCGCCAGGTGGTCGACCTGGCATGGGTGCTGCTTCCACTCTGGGCACTGGTTGCGCTTGAGCTTGACCATCATACCCACATCAACCGGGAAGAACGCCAGGAGGTATTTGGTGTGGCTGCACTTGTGGTCTTGCTGCTAACCTTTTCCTGGTTGGATTTTGCCGGGATTGCGCTTGACCCGCTTAACCCGGCTAATCTGACTCCCAATGGCATTCAGGTCGGTGGTACCGTTCTGTTTCAAAATCTTCCCCCCACTCGATATCTTTTACTCTTCAGTGTACTGCTATTACTGGTGGTCAGCTTGATTCTGGTGGCGCTTGGTTGGTCGGCGCGCACGGCGCGGCTTGGATCGGTTTGGGGATTGGTGGTTGCGCTGGGTATCTATACATTGGGAGTGGCCTGGGGAGCAACAGGTTTGCGAACCCCGGATGGGTGGGAACTATGGTGGTCGGAAGCGCGACCGGCTCAGGCTGATTTGATATTGAAGACGGTCAGGAACCTTTCCGATTGGAGTGCTGGGGATCCAAACGCGCAACCGGCCACGGTGCTGGCATTGGAATCGCCAGCGCTACATTGGCTGCTGCGTGATAGGCAGGTTCAATCTGTCACTGCACTGGATGAGCAACAGCCACCGGCGATCGTGATTTCTCCACAAATGGAAGATCTGAACCTTCCGATTCCTTACCGCGGACAGGATTTTGTGTGGCGTCAAAAACCTTCCTGGGGATCGTTGAGCGTGTATGATTGGGTACACTGGTCAGTGTTTCGTGATCTCCCGCACGATTCGGAAGTAGTGATCCTGTGGGTCAGGAGCGACCTGTTTCCTGATTTGCGAGAAACTTTTCAATGATCAAAGGAAATAGCACGGAATTCCTTGCGATGAATTGGTTGAAGAACTGATTGTGCAGAACCCAATGCCTGATTCGACTCCGCCCTCGATCATCACAATAGACGGTCCAGCCGCCTCGGGGAAGACTACCCTTGGACGAAGATTGGCGGATTCTCTTGACTATTTGTTCTTTGATACGGGCGTAATGTACCGGGCAGTGACCTGGCTGGCGTTGCAGCGAGGGCTTGGTATGGGTGATGAGCAGGGGATTACCGCTCTGGCCGAAACGATCTCCATTGATGTTCGTCCTCCCTCACAGGAGGATGGTCGCGCCTGCGATGTGCTGGTAGAAAGTCGGGATATTACATGGGAAACACGCCAGCCTGAGGTGGACACCAATGTCTCTGTGGTTTCGGCCTACGCCGGTGTGCGCCGGGCGCTTTCCATCCAGCAGCGCAAGATTGGTCAGCGTGGGCGCGTTGTGATGGTAGGACGCGATATCGGTACGGTGGTGTTGCCCGAAGCCGATCTGAAGATCTATCTTGACGCTTCCGCCGAGGAACGCGCGCGCAGGCGTTATAAAGAAATCCTTGCTCGTGGTGGGCAGGCTGATTATCAGGAGATCCAGGCGCAAGTCATTGAACGCGACCGCATCGATTCGACCCGCAATGTGGCTCCTCTCAAAGCGGCCAAAGACGCGGTTGTGGTGGATTCGGATCAATTGACCGCTGAAGAAGTCTTCCTGAAAACATTGGAAATGTGCCGGTGATGACGCCATTCCAACTGCCGATGCGTTACCGTTTGATCCGTCCACCTTTGAAGGCGGTCTTCCGCATGATCTTTCATATTCTCGGGCGGGTGACGGTCACTGGCCAGGAACACATTCCGTATGGCGAGGCTTATCTGGCAGCCATGAACCATATCTCGATCTTCGACCCGCCACTTGCAGCGTCCTTTTGGCCGGAACAATTGGAGATCATCGGCGCCGCGGATGTATTCGATAAGCCTGGCCAGGGGCAGATATTGAAACTTTACGGAGTTATCCCGGTGCATCGTGGTGAATATGACCGAGAATTAATGCGACGCGCGGTGGCCGCCCTTAAATCGGGTCGACCATTGCTGGTAGCCCCGGAAGGAGGCCGTTCGCATGTCACCGCCATGCGGCGCGCCAAGCCGGGGATTGCATATCTTGTCGAAAAGACCGGCGTACCGGTGGTTCCGGTAGGTCTGGTGGGCACCACGGATGATTTTTGGCAGCGCGCCAGGCGTGGAGAACGACCGCATCTTGAAGTGCATATCGGCGAGGCGTTCCGCTTGCCGCCCATACCCGAAGCGAGATCTGCTCGCCGGGAAGCCAGGCAGCACAATGCTGACCTGGTCATGTGCCATCTAGCACGTCTTCTGCCGGAGGCGTACCGAGGCGTGTATGCCGGACAACTTTTCGATTCCCCCGAAACCGATCAGTGAATTCCACCGGCCTGATCTTACTCGCCTTCCGCGATTACACTGGGGGCGGCGCTGGTTTCGCGCGTTCGCTCGCAGACTTTGCAAACTGGTGATCACGATTTGTACGATCAGGACTGTGGAAGGCATGGATAACTTCCCCCGCCATGGTCCTGCTCTGGTGGTGATCAACCATCTGGGGGACGCGGATGCGCCGTTGTTGGTGGGTTCACTTCCGATTGCTCCTGATGCGTTGGGGAAAATTGAACTATATCAATATCCAGTGCTCGGACGGTTGATGGATTGGTATGGAGTGATTTGGTTACATCGCGGTCAGGCGGACCGGCGCGCATTGCGGGCGACTTTCCAGGGTTTTTCAGAAAACCGGGTGATCCTGATTGCACCGGAAGGTCGCTATTCTCTGATTGGCGGCCTGGAGCAAGGGCATCATGGCGCGGCTTACCTGGCTTTAAAAGCCGATGTTGATATTATTCCAGTGGTTGTGGTCGGAACTGAGAACGAGCGGGTGTATGGCCATTTGAAACAACTGCGTCGTGCCCCTGTAAGCTTGCGGATTGGAGAGGCGTTTCGCTTGGCACATTCCAAAGAACGTCGCGATACAATCAAGGAAGGCACACGCCAGATCATGCGGCGCCTGGCGGCATTACTCCCGGAAGAATACCAGGGGGCGTACCGCAAGGACAATTAGGCAACCATGTCTTTTGTAGAGCTCCGCGGAGTGCGGTCTTGGTCCATTTGCATTGCAAATGCAGTCGTACAATCGGTAGAATTGCGATATAATCTGCACTCGCTCTCGCTGCGCGGGAGCGAATTTTTGTGTATGATTGAGTTTGGAAAAATGACGTATGGGAAATTTTGAGGAATCCGACCAGCAGTCAATCATTCGCCGTGATGCGGAGTATACGCCGCCACGATCGCTCAGTCACTGGTTGATTGGCCGGCCACTTTCTACCGCCGATGCCCCGCACGAGACGATTGGAAAAGCGGTCGGTCTGGCAGTTTTTGCGTCGGATGCGCTTTCCTCAACGGCATACGCCACGCAAGAGATCCTGGTGATCCTGGCGGCCGCTGGGACGGTTGCCTTTGGGTACGTATTTCCGATATCGATTGCGATCGTCGCTTTATTGGTGATCGTTGCGCTTTCGTACGAGCAGGTTATACATGCCTATGCAGATGGGGGGGGAGCCTATATTGTCGCCCATGACAATTTGGGCAAATTCTATGCATTAATTGCCGCTTCCTCATTGCTGACGGATTACATACTGACCGTCTCGGTCTCGATTTCCTCCGGTGTGGCACAAATTGTCTCTGCCTATCCGGCTTTGCATCAATACCGCGTGCTCATTGCTGTTGTAGCAGTATTCTTCATTATGTTGATTAATCTGCGCGGTGTACGCGAATCCGGTACAGCCATTGCGGTACCAAGCTACTTCTTCATCATCATGCTATACGCTTTGGTCGGAACGGGCATGATCCGGTATTTCTTTGGTTCGCTTGGCGCAGTGGCCGCTCCGCCGCCTGTTGAAGTGCTGGAACCCCTGGCTGCCATTACGCCGTTTCTGATCTTGCACGCATTCTCAAGCGGTACGGCTGCCCTGACAGGGATCGAAGCGATATCTAATGGCATTACAGCATTCAAAGAACCGCGCAGTAAAAACGCGGGCATTACCTTGATTTGGATGGCGGCTATCTTGAGTTCCCTGTTTATCAGCATATCTTTCCTGACCGGGCAAGTGCATGCCGTACCATCTGAGCAGGAAACAGTGATTTCACAATTGGCTCGTACTGTGTTTAATGGACAGGGCACTTTGTACCTGGCGACTATTTTGGCCACAACGGTTATCCTGATTCTGGCGGCGAACACCGCTTTTGCCGGGTTTCCGCGCCTTGGCGCGCTCATGGCAAAAGACGGCTACCTGCCGCGCCAGTTGACCTATCGAGGCAGTCGCCTGGTGTATTCTTATGGAATTGTCAGTCTGGCTTTGATCGCTTCAGCTTTGGTTATCATTTTCCAGGCCAGCGTGACGCGCTTGATCCCTCTCTATGCGATCGGTGTATTTATGTCTTTTACCCTGGCACAGTTCGGCATGGCCCGCCGCTGGTTGAAGAGTGGCAGGCTGAAGCCTGGTGAAGAGATCCTTGAATTTGGTTCGACCTTGCGATACGAAAAGAACTGGATGATGAAAATGTTCGCCAATGGCTTTGGCGCTTTGTGTACAGCCGTTGTGATGGTGATCTTTGCCATTACCAAATTCCGAGACGGGGCTTGGATGGTGCTGATTCTGATCCCCACGTTGGTGATCCTTTTCCAACGCATCAACCGCCATTATCGTGGCTTGGCCAACCGCCTTTCGCTGGACGAGTTTGGCGGTCCGCCACCTCAACCAGACCGACATCGTGTGATCCTGCCAGTCAGTGGCGTGCACCAAGGTTCGCTGGCGGCCTTGCGCTACGCACGTTTGTTGTCCGATGATGTCACGGCTGTGCATGTCTCAATCGATCCTGCTGAAACGGAGAAAGTCAAGAAAAAATGGGAGACCTGGGGGGAGGGGACGCGCCTGGTCATCGTCGATTCGCCCTATCGCCTCTTTGTAGAACCCCTGCTAGACTATATCGAAGAGATCATCAGTCAGCGGCAGCCCAACGAAACCGTCACGATCGTAGTTCCCGAGTTTGTCCCCTCAGAGCGCTGGCATGATTTCCTGCATATGCAGACCGCCAAACTATTGCGCAGCGAATTGCTCTCCAAACCTGGAGTGGTAGTGACCAACGTGCCGTACCAAGTACCGTAACAAAATGCCTGTATTGGGAGATTTGCGATGAATTTCATGGTGATTGGGTGCGGGCGCGTCGGTGCGGAACTCGCATTACGCCTTTACAAGAGCGGTCACCAAACGGTGGTCGTGGATGCCTACCGGGAGGCCCTTAATAATTTGTCTCCTGAGTTTCGCGGTAGAACCATCGAAGGGAACGCGCTCGCTGAGAAGATACTGGAACGCGCCGGAATCGCCGAAATGAACGGATTGGCCGCCGTGACGAATTCGGATACCCTCAATGCTGTTGTCGCACATATGGCGCGCGCAATCTACAATGTGCCAATCGTCGTGGCGCGTAACTATGACCCGTCCTTGAGGACCGTTCTGGAAACCTTTGGTTTGCAGGTGGTGAGCTCTACCAGTTGGGGTGCACAACGCATCCAGGAATTGCTGCTGGATCCTTCCTTCCGCACTATCTTCTCTGCAGGCAATGGTGAAGTGGAAGTCTATGAGATGCTGATCCCTGCCGCCTGGAATGGATCATCGTTGGGAGAACTGTTGGGCGAAACCAGTGATTGCCTGCCCATAGCATTAACCAGTGCTGGACGGGCGTTC
>Ga0307425_1002265_pt1 | contig 10942 bp, 8 predicted proteins | sample SalMarWE160330MG_FD_202152 | JGI IMG/M metagenome (GOLD analysis project Ga0307425, IMG submission 202152) | Salt marsh sediment microbial communities from the Plum Island Ecosystem LTER, Massachusetts, United States - WE1603-30 | ecosystem: Environmental > Aquatic > Marine > Intertidal zone >... | reverse complement strand
TATTTGCTGAGTTTATAGCTAAGGTAAAAGAAAATCCCGGAACTTTATTCGGTTTTCTCTATCCTTATTTTTTGATTGCAATAGTGATTGTTGGACTCTACTATGTAGCTAACATTGGTAACGTTGCTATCAATAAAACTCCTGGATTTGTTCCTGATACAACAGTGATGAAAGATTTATCAATTCAAGATGCAAGAACAGTTCCACCGATAGATATTTTTAAAATGAGTGAACCAACACCTGAATTAATTCAAAAAGGAAAAGAACTCTACAATAAAACTTGTGCTTCCTGTCATAACGAAACTGGTGCCGGCGGTGGTCCTGCTTCTGTAGGATTAAATCCCGCTCCGCGCAACTTTACAAGTCCGGATGGATGGATAAACGGAAGAACATTAAGTGGTATCTATACAACTCTTGAAGAAGGTATACAGGGAAGCGCAATGATTTCTTATAACTTTCTTACACCTGAAGAAAGAGTGGGATTAGCTCAATATATAAGAACAGAGTTTATGAAAGATCCACCGAAGGATACTAAGAATGATCTTGAAGCTTTGAATCAGCTTTACAGTCTTTCTAAAGGAATGAAAGTACCCGCACAGATTCCTGTTTCAGCAGCAATGAAGATTGTTATTAGTGAAGCCAATCAAAAAACAAAAAAGATGAATGTTGTTGTCACTCAAATTAATGATAACAGAACCAATCCTTCATCGCAGTTGTTTATTTACATATGCAAAGATGAAAAGCTTGCAATTTCTTCACTTATAAATAGAAGTGAGTGGAAACGGAGTGAAAATAATTTAATGGATTTTATGACTATAAATGTTAATCAAAATGGATTTAACGGAAGGGTATTTGATTTATCAAATAGTGAATTGAATGGATTATATAACTATCTTAAAAAGATTTTATAATTATTAATGATGAAAAGATTACTATTAACAACGGTATTAGGGCTATTGTTAATCTCAACCTCTTTACCTGATGATAAAATAGAGATTGGAATAGACGAACAACTGGGAAAACATATTCCACTGGATGCGGTGTTTAATGACGAAGATGGGAACCAGGTAAAACTTGGAGACCTTATAACTGAACCAACGGTATTAGCTTTGGTTTATTATCATTGTCCCGGAATATGTAATCCTTTGATGTTTGAACTTGCGAACGTGATGAATAAATCGGATCTTGAGCCGGGCTACGATTATAATGTAATCTCAATCAGCATTGATGATCTTGAAACTCCGCAGAAAGCTTCAGAGAAAAAGAAAGAAATGATGTCGGGCTTTGATAAAGATGTTCCTCAGAATAGCTGGAGATTTTTAACGGGCAATAAAGAAAATATTAAAAAAGTTGCTGATGCTGCTGGTTACTATTTCAAGAGGGAAGGAACTGAATTCAGACATTCTGGAGCTCTGATTTTTATTGATAAAACTGGTAAGATCTGTAGATATCTTATTCCGAGTTATACAGAGAATCATGGTTTTGGAATTCTTCCCTTTGATTTTAAGATGGCTGTTCTTGAAACTTCAAAAGGAAAAGAAACTCCGACAATTGCAAGAGTCTTACAGTTATGTTTTAGTTATGATCCTCAGGGAAAAACTTATGCGTTAAACTTTACAAGAATATTTGGTGTAGCAATTTTACTGTTTGCCGGAATCTTTTTTCTTGTAATTAAATTAAAACCTAAAAAGAAAAAATAAAATAGAGGTAACGATAAATGTCTGCTGAAGCAGCAACAATAAATACAAACGGACACGAACCAAGTTATTTAGAGTATAAAGGTAAACACAGTGGTATCTTGGGTTGGATTCTTTCCACCGATCATAAAAGAATAGGTATTCTTTATTTAATCTCGCTTTCATTTTTCTTCATCGTTGGTGTGACTTTTGGATTTTTAATGCGATTGGAATTGTTAGCACCGGGAAGAACTATTATGGACGCGCAAACTTATAACTCCATTTTTACTTTGCACGGAGTTATAATGATTTTTCTTTTTGTCGTACCGGGATTACCCGCAGTATTCGGAAATTTTGCTTTGCCTCTATTGATTGGAGCGAAGGATGTTGCTTTCCCGAGAATTAATTTGATGTCATGGTATTTATATGTCTTTGGAGGATTGCTTGCAATAGTTGCAATTCTTCTTCCCGGTGGTCCTGCTGATACTGGTTGGACGTTTTATATTCCTTATTCCATAAGAACAAATACAAATGTAGTGTTTGCACTTTTCGCAGCTTTTGTACTTGGCTTCTCTTCTATTCTCACTGGATTAAATTTTGTAACGACAGTTCATCGGATGCGTGCAACAGGTATGACCTGGTTTAAAATGCCTCTTTCTGTTTGGTCTTTTTATGCAACAGCATGGGTTCAGGTTCTTGCAACTCCGATTATAGGTATAACGCTTTTATTAGTAGTTATAGAAAGATTGCTTGGTGTTGGAATTTTTGATCCGGCACTTGGCGGCGATCCGGTTTTGTATCAGCATCTGTTCTGGATTTATTCTCATCCCGCAGTTTATATAATGATTCTGCCTGCAATGGGAATTGTTTCGGAAGTTATTCCGGTATTTGCACGCAGAACTATATTTGGTTATAAGTTCATAGCATTTTCCAGTATTGCAATTGCTTTGTTTGGTTCTCTGGTTTGGGCTCATCATATGTTTACTGCTGGAATGAGTAATACCGGTCAGTTTGTCTTTTCACTTCTAACAATGTTGGTGGCAATTCCAAGTGCTATAAAAGTGTTTAACTGGATTGCTACACTTTACAAAGGTTCAATTGAACTTGAAGCTCCGATGCTTTTTGCACTTGCATTCATTTTTCTTTTTACGATTGGCGGATTAACCGGAGTGATGCAGGGTATTCTTTCAATTGATATTCAGGTTCACGACACATCTTTTATCGTTGCACATTTTCATTACGTAATGTTTGGCGGAACTGGATTTGGATTTTTTGCGGCATTACACTATTGGTTCCCAAAAATGTTTGGAAGAATGTATAATAAGAAACTGGCTAAAGTTTATTTTTGGTTGTTGTTTACCGGTTTTAATGTTTTGTATTTCCCTATGTTTATAATGGGCTGGCTTGGTATGCCGAGAAGATATTATGATTATCTTCCCGAATTTCAGTCTTACCATGTAATTTCGACAATCGGTAGTTGGATAGTAGTACCAGCAATTCTTTTAATGGTATATAATATGTACAGATCAGTCTATAAAGGAAAAGTAGTTACTGAGAAAAATGTTTGGGGAGGGGAAACACTTGATTGGACAACTGATACTCCACCAACACACGAAAATTTTGCAGAAATTCCGGTTGTTACTACAGATCCATATCAATATAAAATGAATGAAGAAGAATTAGTAAAAGAGGAGGTTAGTTGAGTTCAACCGATCAAGTAGCCGAATCTCACGTACACAGAGATGATATTGCATCCCGGATGGGAATGTGGCTCTTTCTTTTCACCGAGCTGCTTCTCTTCGGTGGGATGTTTTTACTATATTCAGTTTATAGATATGAATACGCCGATCAATTTCATATTGCAGCTAAAGAGCTTAATATAATTCTTGGGGCATTCAACACAGCAGTTCTTCTAACAAGCAGTATGACGATGGCGCTTTCAATTGTTGCAATCCAAAGAAATCAGAAAACATTATCGCTGGTACTACAGATTATTACAATTGTTCTTGCACTCTTCTTTTTAATTAATAAGTACTTTGAATGGACAGCAAAAATTCATCATGGAATTTATCCCGGAAGTGAAGAGCTGCTTTCGAGGAGTTCAGGCGAGATTTTATTTTTTGGATTGTATTATGTAATGACAGGACTTCACGGCGTTCACGTTATAGTTGGTATGTTTTTAATAGCAATAATGGCAAGAATGACAAGGAAAGGTATAATTACTCACGATAATTATGTCCGTTTGGAAAACATTGGTTTATACTGGCACCTTGTAGACATTATCTGGATTTTCTTGTTCCCGTTATTTTATTTGATTACGTAAGGAAGGCAAATGGAGAAACACGATTATTACCACGAGCATTCACACGGATACGGAATTTATATTCTTGTCTGGCTCGCACTTTTGGCTCTGACAGCTATAACAGTTACAATTGCAGGGATGAACATAGGAAGATTCACTGTCGCTACGGCTTTAATTATAGCTTCTGTTAAAGCATATCTTGTGCTCACAATTTTTATGCATTTAAGAAGTGAGAGTGCAGCCTTTAAAGTATTTGTATTCGTTGCTTTACTCTTTTTGATAATTTCGTTTGTCTTACTTTTTACTGATTACTCTTTTTATTGAGGATTTGTTAGATGTTTGATGGTGTTTCAAATTTTGTAGATTCTACTGACAGAACTTTTTTATTTACGCTAATAGTATCTGTATCCTTTCTTGCGTTAAATACTTTTTTGATGATTTATTTTGTTATTAAGTATAACAGAAAAAGAAATCTAAAAGCAAAGAACGTTCATGGTAATGTTGGTCTGGAGATTACCTGGACAGCTATACCTACAATTCTTGTTTTGATTTTGTTTTGGTTTGGCTGGCAGGGATATGAGGAAATGGCAAACGTTCCTGAAGGTGCTATGCCAATTAACGTTACAGCACAGATGTGGAAGTGGAGTTTTCAATATGAAAATGGCAGAAATACTGATACCCTCTATGTTCCGGTTAATACACCTATTAAATTAACTATGCATTCTAATGACGTTAACCATGCCTTTTTTATTCCTGCATTCAGAATAAAAAAAGATGTCTATCCGAATAGAGAGAGAATAGCCTGGTTTGAAGCAAAAAAGACGGGTAGATATCCGATTGCCTGTGCGGAATATTGCGGACTTAATCATTCACATATGTATTCCAGGATAGTAGTATTGGATCAAAAAGAGTTTGATAAATGGAATGCTGAGTTTGAACCAAAAGATACTGTTAAAGTCAACCAGACGGATAACTAAACTATTAAAAAATATAAGTTTGAATAAAGACATTAAAATATTCTCCGAATTAACTAAAGTCAGAATAACATCTTTTGTTACTTTGACTACCGCATTCGGTTATATTGCTGCTGCAGGTAAAATTGATTTTCATATTATTCCTGTCCTGTTCGGAGTTCTTTTGCTTGCATTTGGCTCTGCAGTACTGAATCATCACCAGGAAAAAGAATTTGATGCGATGATGGATCGTACAAAGAACAGACCAATTCCTTCAGGCAGAATCACATCAAAAAATGCATTATTGATTTCAGTTTTATTAGTTATTTCAGGCTCAGTTGTTTTACTAATCGGTTCAAATCTTTTGGCTCTTGGATTTGGTTTATTAAATCTTATCTGGTATAATTTTGTTTATACTTTGCTGAAGCGTAAAACAGCTCTTGCAATTGTACCCGGTTCTTTGGTTGGAGCAATTCCTCCGGTTATTGGTTGGGTTGCAGCCGGTGGTGAGTTATTTGATCCTCAGATTTTAGCAATAGCATTTTTCTTTTTTGTCTGGCAGATACCACATTTCTGGCTATTACTCTTAGTGATGGATAAAGATTATCGCAAAGCAGGTTTCCCAACACTCACCCAGATTTTCAGCAGGGAACAATTATCAAGAATTACTTTTGTATGGATAACTTCAACTGCGGTAACTGGCTTTATTATTACACTCTTCGGTTTGGTTACGAATATTTGGATTAGTTTCGCATTATTTCTAAGCAGCATCTGGCTTACCTGGAAAGCCTTTAAACTTTTAACCGATACTGAAGATTTAACAGTATTCCGATTAACCTTTGGATATATAAATTACTTTGCACTTTTCGTTGTGTTTATGGTTTCAATTAACATACTAATTTTTTAAACAGAAATAATCTAAATGGAATTTCTAAATAATTTCGTTTTACCACAATCAGCAGAGCATATAGAACTTCTTCACTATATGCTTCTTGTTGTTCTTTTTCTTTTCATTCCATTTATAGGTATGGTCTTTGGTGGAGTACTTACTTCGGTGATTTATAAAAATAAAGCAGGGAAGGAAAATGGTAAGTATTATTTCAGGTTTGCGAAAGAAATAGTAGAAATTACAACGATTAATAAAAGCGTTGGTTTGATACTTGGAATAGTTCCAGTAATTACTGCGCTGTTGATTTATTCTCAGCTTCTGCAGAATTCTAAAGTAACTAATCTTGATTACCTTGCCTTATCGCTCATCTTAATAATGATTGCGCTTGTGTTCGTGTACAGTTATAGATATTCACTTTCTTTCAATAGAATTTTTAATTCAATTTCAAAAAACCAACTTTCTGATCAGGGAGTTGTTGAAGATATCGATATACTAAGTAATGAAAGTCAGCGAATTAGTGACAAAGCTGGTGTAGCAGGTATTCTTTTTCTGTTTTTAGGGATTTGGTTTTTTATCACCGCAATTACGATACCATCGCTCTATAGGAATTGGGATATTAGTGGTTTTATTAGTGGATTATTTTATTGGAAAGTGTTGTCACGATTAGTTCTATACATTTTGTTTTCACTTACGCTTACAGGTGGAATGGTTCTTTTTACATTCCTCGAAGATGAAAAAAATAAAAGAATCAAAGATGAAGAATACTCAGTTTTTGTGAAGCAAAAAATTGTAAGGCTAACATTCTATTCTGCAATTTTAATCCCACTGTTTTTATTAATTAGTCTTTTTGGATTACCGAAGGACTCTCTTATCGGGCCAGTATTTACATATGCAATAATTTCTTTGGGACTGCTCTTTTTAGGATATCATTTCCTTTACATGCTTACTAAAGAAATAAAAGGTACAGTCGCATCGCTTTTATTTTTAACAACAATATTTTCAATTGCTGCGTTTATTATCAGTGATCAGAAAGCAATGGCTACATCAACCAAATTTCATAGTGCGATTTTAAGCGCACAATACGATAAATATTATGCAGAATTAAAAGGTGAAGGAAAAACTGTGCAGATAAATGCCGCCGAAATATATCAGGTTAAATGCGGAGCCTGCCATGCATGGGATAAAAAAATTGTCGGACCTCCGCATAAAGATGTTATACCTAAGTATGTTGGAAAAGAAGCACAGTTAGTTGCATTTATTCGTAATCCTGTAAAAGTGAATCCTGATTATCCTCCGATGCCGAATCCCGGACTGAAACCAAATGAAGCAGAAGCTGTTGCAAAGTATCTGCTGGAAACTTATGAGAAAAATAAATAATAATCTTTTACAAATGATATCTTCGCATTATTTGTTAAACGGGGTAATTACTTAAATTGAATTATATTCTCATTATCTTTAACTTCGTATAGATATTTACTTAAAAAATCAAAAGGGTATAAATATGAAAAGCAGTTTTTTACTAATAAGTGTGTTTTTATTTTCTTTTTCTTTTGTAGCATTTGGACAACTTGATTCTATTTACCATCAGGGACCATCACAAGGAAATGTTGCAAATGGTGCAATGCAGACTACTGATAATTTTCCGACGAATGTACAAATTATTCCCAGTCAAGAACCAAGAGAAATTAATCCTGCGAATAACGAATTTGTTGCAGAACCAATGATTGAAGATGTTGATCAATCTAAGTTACCTCCATATGTATATGTAGAAGATACTAATGCGGGTAAAAACGAAAATCCGAACTTTGCCCTTAACGGTGGAAGTGTGTTGTTAAATAAATTTCCAGGTTTTGGTGCGACAAATGCAATTCCTCCAGATCCATCTATGGCAGTTGGTCCGAATCATATAATTGCTACTGTAAATGGATTTCCGTCTTTCTTTAGAATATTTGATAAGCAAGGAAATATTCTAAAAACAATTAGTGTTGCAGCATGGTATGCACCAGTTTCATCTGAAGAAGGAGGGGATGGACAGGTTATTTATGATCATTTTTCCGGAAGGTGGATTATTAATTATCTCCAGTATAATCAATCAAACCAGACTGCATCAAATTTAGTTGCTTATTCTGACGATGAGGACCCTATAGGTACATGGTATGTTTACCGATTCGATACAAAAAAACACGGTTCCGTTCAAACAAGCACATGGGGTGACTATCCTCAATTAGGCTTTGATGACCAGGCAATTTACATTGCTACAAATGTGTTTCCAATGGGTGGCGGTAATGGTTTGTACACAAAATTAAGAGTTATAAATAAATCTGAATTGTATAATAGTAATGGTGGTCCTGTTACCTGGTGGGATTTCTGGGATATCAGAAGACCTAACGTTAATCCGCCAAATGGTGTACCATTATGGGGAATCCATCCTGCATTTAGTTATACTGCAGGGCAGAGCGGTTATTTATTTTATTCACATACAGGTAGTGCGAACTGGTATGTTCTTTATAAAGTATTAAATCCGGGTTCCAATTCTCCACGCTTACGTGGAAGAGAGATGGTAACAAATACATATTATACTACTCAGAATGCTGGTCAATTGGGTGGTGGAGTTGGTCTGGAGTCTGGTGGTAGTGGTTGCAGAAATGCACCAATAGTCAGAGATGGAAAAATTTTTGTTGCTCATTCGATGGGACACTACTATGCTCCAACCTGGTATGCCAGTGCGAAATATGTTATTGCTGATCTTAATTCAGCTACTGTTTTAGAAGAAGCCGAATTGGGTGCTGAAGGCTATTATTATATTTACCCAACAATTGCAGTTGATGAAAGTGATAATATAGCAGTTACCTTCACTCGTTCTGCAGATACTGAATATGCAGGTGCATTTTATTCTACCAAAGCAAATGGTGATCCTCCGGGATTGAGTCCGAGTGAAGCTATTCAGGTAGGACTTGGTAATTATCAGCAAGTAGCAAGTGGTAGAAACCGCTGGGGAGATTATATGGCTATCTACCTCGATCCAGCCGATAATCACGGTATTTTTACATGTACTGAGTATGCTAATGTTTCTAATTCCTGGTCCACATACATTGGACATTTAATAGTAGCTCCATTTCCCGGTGCTCATGCTTATATAAATCCGGATACATATGATTTTGGGGATGTTGAAACAGGCACTACAAGTCCAATTATTTCAGTATTTCTGGCAAATTATGGAGATTTAGATTTAACAATTACTAATATTCCTGCGACACTTGGTGAATTTCATCTTGAGACGAATTTATCGTTTCCATTAACATTAGGCACATATGATTCGCTAGAACTCGATTTCAGTTTCTCACCTTCAGTAGAAGGTTTGATAACAGTAGATTACCCTGTAATTTCAAATGATCCTCAGTTTACTGGTATAGAACTGATCGGAACTGGTTATGATGTTATTCTAGCTTCAGAAAAAACTTTTTATGCATCTTCAGGTTCTCAGAATAATGGTGATATAATTACTATTGATCCTATGAATGGTGCAGGGACTTTAATAGGTCCATCATCATTTACAGAAGTTACAAGCATATCAATAAATCCTCTTGATGGAAGAATTTATGGTCTAATAGCAGGTAGCACGAGTTCAGATCTTTTAAAAATAAATGCAGAGGAAGGAGATGCACATTTAACTTTTACTTTGGATATTCCTTTAATGGCAGGAATTGCATTTGATACCTCTGGAGTATTGTATGGAATTGCAAGAAATGGTGAACTTTATACTATTGACTTAAGTGATGGATCAACAAACTTTGTTGTGGATGCTCAGGGTACTTATTTGGGTATCACGTTTAATCCTGCAACTAATGAACTGTGGGCAACTACTCGTTCTGTTGTAACGAATAAGGATATTATTTTTAAGGTTGATCTAACTTCAGGCGATACAACAATAATCGGGCATACGGGTTTAGACAAGCAGACTAATGATATAGCGTTTGATGAAAATTTAGACTTGTATGGTGTTATAGGTACATCATCTGAATTAAATGACTTTGTAAGCATTGATCCTATTACAGGGGCAGGAACGATAATAGGATCAGTTGGTATGAAACACATTTTAAGTTTAGCTTATATAGATGAAATCGTAGTGGGTGTTGAAGATGATGAAAATAATGTAAACATTCCTACAGCATATTCATTAAAACAAAATTATCCTAATCCGTTTAATCCGAGCACAACAATTAACTTTTCACTTCCTGCTGAGTCAGATGTGAAACTTGTTATTTACAATATGCTCGGTCAGGAGATTACTACACTTGTTAATGAACAAATTCCTGCAGGAAATCATTCTGTTATCTGGAATGCAAATAATTCAGGCGGAACGCAGTTAACAAGTGGAATCTATTTTTATAAGTTGACTGCATCAGGAACAAACGGTAGCAAATTTCAGGATGTAAAGAAAATGATTCTAATAAAATAAAATAGAACATTTGTTTCATTTAATCCCTCCGATTTGTAATTTGTCGGAGGGATTTTTTTTGCTAATTCCTATAAAGGTATCAAAAATATATTTTTTAACTTCTTTGGAAGATGTAAAATGAAAACCTTCAAAATTTTTCTTTTCACATTTAACTTTCTCATTGCTTCTTCACCATTATTTCCTCAACTTGACTCTGTTTACTATCAAGGTCCGTCGCAAGGTAGTGTCAGCAGCGGTGCAGTACAAACGACAGATAACTTTTCCAGTAATCCTGTATTTACAGGAGGAGAACTGATTTCTGTTCCCCTGGTTAATTCTGATAACGGTCAAAAACAGAATTTGTTATTTGGCTGGGATGCTTCTAAACTTCCCGAGTACAGATATATTGAGGATAACCCAAAAAAGTCAAATAAATTTGGTAGCGGAGGACAAACAGTGGTGTTGAATAGTTTTCCCGGGATAGCCATGACAAACTTTATCCCACCCGATCCCACTATAGCTGCTGGTCCTAATCATATTATCATTTGTGCGAATAGTACTTTCAAAATATTGGATAAAGAAGGGAATGTGCTTAAGTATATACCAGCGGGTGGTTGGTGGTATCCTGCCTGGCCTGATGAAAATGGAGATCCACAGGTTATTTATGATCATTACGCAAATAGG
>Ga0307425_1002263_pt1 | contig 10944 bp, 8 predicted proteins | sample SalMarWE160330MG_FD_202152 | JGI IMG/M metagenome (GOLD analysis project Ga0307425, IMG submission 202152) | Salt marsh sediment microbial communities from the Plum Island Ecosystem LTER, Massachusetts, United States - WE1603-30 | ecosystem: Environmental > Aquatic > Marine > Intertidal zone >... | reverse complement strand
GACGCTGGGGGCGTCCCGGTCATAGACGCTGCGGGGGCCCCCCGATAGGATGATGCCCTGGGGCGCGAACTCCTGGATGCTGGCCAGGGTCATGATGTAGGGGTGGATTTCGCAGTAAACCTTGAGATCCCGGACCCGGCGGGCAATGAGCTGGGTGTACTGGGAGCCGAAGTCCAGGATGAGCACTTTTTCTTGATGGGGATCGAGCATGGTCATATGGCGAAGGGGCCCGGGGGCCGGGCGGGGCGCCCAGCCATCCTGCCTCAACCCCTTAATTTTTTAAATCAATTATAGCTGGCGGCGGCCCAAAAAGCAAAAGGTCTGTGGGGCGGATGACAGGAGCGTTTCCGGTTGCCGGGGGCCAGGGTTTTTCGTATCCCTTATACCGGGTTGCGTTCAAAGATTTATTTATGGTAGCCGCAGGCTTTAGCCTGCGCCTGCACAGGCGAGACGCCTGTGCCACCTGTATGATGGCGACTTGGTATTAGGGTATCATCCCCCCACTATTACCTCATTTTCACGTAGGGGCGCACCTAAGTGTGCGCCCTCATGGGGCGGACACGCAGGTCCACCCCTACCCAAAAATGGGTTTTTGAAGGTAACCTGATATCACAGCCCCAACGGCGCCAGGTAGCGGCGCTGGATTTCGCCCTGAAGCCAGGAGGTCGAGGCGGCTTCCGGAGAGTCCAGGAGGGCGCCCAGGCCGGCGGCCGCCTGCCGCAGGCGTCTCAGGGCGCGCCGCCGGGCGGTCTCCATGACCTCCCAGTCGCCGGTGGCCAGCAGATCCTTAAAGGCCGGCTCCAACTCCGGCAGCAGGGCCGGCAGGAGCCCCGGACGCCAGGCCAGCATCACCGCCAGGGAAGGCAGGCAATGCTCGCCGATGAGATAGGCCAGGCGACCCCAGTCGTTGACATCGGCCAGGGCGTCTTTGAGGGTCCGCACCCAGAGCTCCACCCGGGTTTGGGGGAAGCGCGCCAGCACCGCGGGAAAGGCGTCTCTCAAACTGGGCTCCAGGGCTTCGCCCATTTCGTGGCGGATGACCGCTTCCAACTCCCCGGTGAGAAAGGCGTTGAACTGCTCCTGGTAGGCCTCGGGGTCCCGGAGGATTTTGGTATGGGGGATATCATAGGCTTTTAGGGCGATTTGGAGGTAGGCATTACCCTGCTGGGTGGGGTCGGCGAGCCGGTCCCAGAGGTAGAAGGCCAGGGCCTGGCGGCGGGCATAGATCAGCGTCCCCTGGCACAGGCCCGGGGAGGCGTCCAGGTCCCGGGCCAGTTCCGGCCCCAGGATCAAGATGGTCAAGGCCCCGACCCGTCGCACCTCCTGAAGTTCCCCCAGGAAGAAGGTGGGAGCCAGACCCCGGCTGAGGCCGGCGCCGTAAGCCAATCCCTGGGGAATGAGGTGGCGGTTGAGGGTTTCCACCGCAAAGGGGTCGATGGCGGCGGCGCCCCAGGCCAGGGTCCGCCAGGAGGCCTCTTCCAGGTCATCCCAGGTGCGCTCCCGGCGGGCGATCCACTCCAGGGCGGCTTCCACGTCGGGCTCCCGCCAGGGGGACAGCCCGTGCTCCCACTTGTAGAGCTGGCGCAGACGCAGCAGGAGGCCGCACAGGGAAAAATGCCCGGACTGCCCGGCACTGGCGAGATCACAGTTCCAGCGCACTTCTTCAACCAGGGTGGGCGGGATCATCGGGTCGCTTTCTTTCAGAACCTTCCCAGGGGTAAGGGGCGCGGCAGCCAACCCTCAAGGCTTCCGCCCGGGGGCACCGGGGCGCATCAACTGGGAGAGCTTTTGGGCCAGGTTCGGGTCCAACTTCTTCAAGGCCTGGAATTCCCGGGCCGCGGCCTGGGCGTCGCCTTTTTTGGCATAATAAACACACAGGGCATAACGGGCCTGGGCATCTTGGGGCGAAAGCCGCACCGCCTCCATCAGGGATTTCCCGGCTTTATCCAGGAATCCCAGGTTGAGGTAGGCCAGCCCCAGGTTGACGTGGGCCTTGGCCATGTCGGGCTGCAGGCGGAGGGCCTCGGCGAACTGGACCCGGGCTTCCTGGTCCCGCCCCAGCCGGCCGCTGGCCAGACCCAGGTTATAGTGGGCTTCGGCATTATCCGGGTGGAGGCGGATAGTCTTCTGGAAAGCCTCCCGGGCTTCCCGCCAATGACCCATTTTAATATAGGCCACTCCCAGGTTCTCATAGACCAGGCCCGCCCGGGGTTGAAGGCGGGCGGCCTCCTGAAAGGCCTTGACGGCTTCGGGATATCGGTTGACCCGGGCGTAAGCCAGCCCCAACTGGTGATAGGCCTGAACATAATCCGGCTGAAAGCGGAGGGCTTGCCGGTACGCGGCAATGGCTTCATCGAAGCGCTCGTCTTTGGCCAGCCGTTCGCCTTTGTGAAACTGAGTCTGGGCCTTAGGCGACACCGACACATCCTGTTCTTCGTACCGGTCTTGCTGGGCCAGGGCCGGTAGCGCCACCCAGATGAACAGAATAATCAGAGAGAAGGCTTTCAGGCCGTATTTTCCGGTCATGCCGACGGCTCCCGGGGAGCCAGCCCTGCTGGTTTTGCCATAATCGTTCCGTAGGTGCGGATCACCGTCGAGGCGACGGAGGCCGACTTCATTTGTTCCCCAGCCGGGCCAGGATCTTCCGGGCCTCGGTCTCAGGGCAAACATTGACTTCCACCGTAGAATTTCTGCCCGGCACCAGTTCGACACATCATATCATATTTTTCTCGCCTAAGATAAACGCCGACCTGAGGGCCGGGGCAGGGTCGACCAGCCGGGCCGTACCGGGGTCTGGTTTTAATTTTGTCTCGGGTCAGGAAGGTGGTCAACCCCAGGGAGTCGGGCGGCCGGTGCCGCCGCCAAGGCGGCGACAGATAATGCGCCTCCGGCGGGGGAGCAGGTAGTGGACCGGAGGAGTCCCGCTAATCAAGGGGAGAGGGAAAATTCAGACAGGAACTTTTGGCGATCTCGATTATGTGAGACCCCGGCAAAATCCCCCAAATCGCCAGGCCCCAAAATTCCCTAAGGGGCACAGCACGCTGCGCCCCTAGAGGAAAGATTCTGATTTCACAGGATATAGTTAACTCAGGCTGGGCATGGGCCACCACTCAACATTCTATCAGCCCAAATCTCCGGTTAGTCCTTTTCGATCTGCACCGCACAGGCCTTGTATTCGGCGGTCAGGCAGATTGGGTCGAAAACCGGATTGGTCAGCCAGTTGGCGTTGCCCTCCCGGAAGTGGAAAGACATCCACACCATGCCCCGGGGCACCTCCGGGGTGACCCTGGCCTTAACCTTGACGGCGCCACGTCGAGACTTGACTTTGACCAACTCGCCGTGTTTGATGCCCAACCGTTCGGCATCGGCCAAAGAGATATCAGCGGTTTCTTGACCCAGAAGATCATCCAGCCCCAGGCAGCGACCCGTCTGAGTCCGGCTATGATATTGATAAAGCCGGCGGCCGGTGCTGAGCACAAAGGGAAATTCCTGATCCGGCACTTCCGCCGGCGGGGTCCAATCCAGCGCCGCAAAGCGGCCCTGACCACAGGTAAAACAACCATCCTTGTGGAGGAAACAGGTGCCCGGATGGTCACAATCGGGGACCGGCCATTGCAGGCCGTCGCCTTCAATGCGGTAGTACTTTACCCCGACCAGAGAAGGTGCCAAATGGGAAACCTCGTTATCCCAGATTTCCTGGCCGCTGTTGGAGGTCCACTCATGGCCCAGGCGTTTGGCCAGCTCTTTGAAGATCCACCAGTTGGGCTTGGCCTGACCCGGGGGCTCGGATACCTTGCGCACCCGGTTGACCCGGCGTTCACTGTTGGTGAAGGTGCCGTTGTCCTCGCTCCAGGCCGCGGCCGGGAAGATGACGTCGGCAAACCGGGTGGTCTCGGTGGGAAAGATATCATGGCAGACCATGAATTCCGCCGATTCCAGGCAATGCTCCACATGCCGGATATCGGGCTCGGTGTTGGCCAGATTCTCTCCGAACACGTAGAAAAACTTGACTTTGCCGTCCACCAGGCCGTCCATCATGCGGGGCATCATCAAGCCGTTCTTCTCCGGGAGCTTCGCCACCCCCCAGGCCGCCTCAAACTTGGCCCGGGCCGCTCCGTCTATCACCCTTTGATAGCCCGGGAAGACATTGGGCAGCGCCCCCATGTCACAGGCGCCCTGCACATTGTTCTGGCCCCGCAGCGGGTTCACCCCGCCGCATTCGAACCCGACATTGCCCAAAACCATCTGCAGGTTGGCGCAGCTCATGACGTTGTTGACCCCGCAGGTATGTTCGGTAATCCCCAGGGTATAGATGAGCATCAGGGGTTTTACTTTGGCCAGGCGTCGGGCCACATCGATTAACATCTCCACGCTGATGCCGGCGATGGCCGCGGCCCGCTCCGGTGGATACTCCATGACCTTGGCCTTCAGGGCCTCGAACCCGGTGCAGCAGGATTCGACATACTTCCGGTCATAGAGGTTTTCGGTGATCAGGACGTGCATCAAGCCATTGAGGTAGGCCACGTCGGAGCCGACCTTAATGGGGACATGGACATCGGCGAACTCGGCCAGCTTGGTGCGCCGCGGGTCGCTGACAATAAGGTGGGCGCCGTTCATTACGGCGTTTTTCAAAAAGGTCGAGGCCACCGGATGGGCCTCGGTCATATTGGAGCCAATCACAAAAAACATCTTGGCCTTGGCAAAATCGGCGAAGGAATTGGTCATCGCCCCGGAACCGAATGAAGTCGCCAGCCCGGCGACGGTGGGGGCGTGTCAGGTACGGGCGCAGTGATCGATGTTGTTCGTCCCGATCACGGCGCGGAATAATTTCTGCATTTGATAGGAGTCTTCGTTAAGACTGCGGGCGCAACTCACGCCGGCGATGGCGTCCGGCCCGTGCTTGGCGATGGTCTCCTTGAGTTTGGCGGCCACCAGATCCAGGGCCTCGTCCCAGGAGGCCTCCCGAAATTCGCCATTGGTCTTGATCAGCGGCATCCTAAGCCGATCCTGGGAGTAGATAAAATCATACCCGAAACGGCCTTTGACGCAGAGGCGGCCTTGATTGGGGGCGCCGTCTTCCACCCCGGTAACCTTGACGATTCTGCCGTCCTTGACATGCAGCCACAATTGACAGCCCACCCCACAATAAGGGCAGGTAGTACGGACCTTTTGCGTTTCCCACGATCTGGCCAGGCCCATCGCCTTTTTCTCTATGAGGGCGCCCACCGGGCAGGACTGCACACATTCGCCGCAAAAGACGCAATCCGAATCGATATACGTATTGTCCGAGCGGGTCACGATCTTATTGTGGGCCCCCCGGTAGCCGATGCTGATGGCCTGATTAACCTGCTTCTCGTTGCAGGCCCGCACGCACCGGCCGCACATGATGCATTTGGAAAAGTCACGCAAGATAAGTTCATTATTGTCTTCGTAGTAATAAGGGGTATCCGGCGGGTAGGCGAAACTGGGGGTGGTCACCTGGTAGCGGTACGCCAAAGCCTGGAGCTCGCACGCCCCGTTGGCCTCGCAGACCAGGCAGTTATGGTTGCCGGAAGCCAACAGGAGTTCGATCACCATCTTGCGGGCTGCGTCCACCCGGGCCGACTCCGTTTGGATCACCATGCCCGGCGCCGCCATAGTGGTGCAGGCCGTCGGCAGGGTTCGCCATCCTTCCACTTCCACGATGCAGATTCGGCAGGAACCCGTGGCAGTAGTATCTTTCAGATAACACAGGGTGGGGATGGTATCGATCCCTGCCCCCCGGGCCACTTCTAAAATGGTTTGCCCAGCCTGGAATTCCACCGTCCTCCCATCAATGCTTAAGGTAGGCTTGCTCATGGGCTTTCTAACCTCCATCTCATTACTTTTCTCTTTTTAGGGGGAGTCATAATGTCGCCAAACCGAGTTCGCTATTTATTTAAAAGAATAGCGCTCTCAAAAATATATATTGCCCTTCTTCAGTTGCCTTATTCCTGAGTCGATCCTTAACGTTGGCCGCCATCTCCCAGAATCGGGCCACTGCCGCCTCCTCAGCGGCGTGAGCCGGGATTCACCCCCGTTACCACCTCACCATGTCCGGGCTGCCACCTCTTCCCCTGCTTTTCCATCCAGGGGCGCCTTTAAGCGACACTCCTTGGGATGCATGGCTTGTCCCAGAGCGGTCCTCGAGTATGATCAGGTTTCTTGCCATTCGTTCCGTATTTTTTAAGAAGAATAGCGAATCACCTGGTGAAATGCAACATTTTTTATGAGGAATCTCTGACGGAAACGAGGTATGGTGGCAGTGGCCGTCAGGTGCTTTGCCAAAACTGGGACTGTTATAATAAAAAAGTCCTGAGTATGGTGCTGCTGCTCGGTAAATCGGGACCGCCTCATCGAGACCTTCCTTCTGGCCGGATTATTCCTCTCAGCCAAATTTTCTCATGATGAATGGACCGATTTTCGGGGAGCAGACCACTGATCTCGGGGCCTCCCATGAGAACAGGCTCATTTTTGGAAAGCACCTCAGGGAAAAATGCAAGTTTTTTCAACAGTCTGATAGATTGCATACCCATTGAGCCATTGTTATATTATATAGTTAGTACCCGGATATGGTCAGCAGAGTATCGCCGCTTTTTTCTGAGCCCTTGGATTCTCCCAACGATTCTGGATCATCACCAGCCCACCTTATCACAGGAGGAATATATGAGCGCTGAATTGCAGGAGAAGGCAGTCGCCGGTCTTAAAACCACCTGCCGGGGCACCTGGAGCTTGACGGTCAACACCGCCCGCCGGGTTAAAATTCTGGGCCGTTACGGTCTGGCTTATTGGCAGCAAAAAAAAATCAATCGGGCCTTGGCCAGGCTGGGGACCCAAACCTTTGGGGTCCTGGAGCAGGGCGAGGTTAATCCCATGACCGCGCCCGAAGTCAATGAGGCGGTGCAAAAAGCTAAGGAATTGAAAGAGATTAAGGAAAAGAACTATCAGGCCATGGAGGCCATCCGGGAGCGGATTCGGACCTCCCGGGTTAAAGAGCCCCCGCCGCCGCCGCCCCCACCGCCGCCCCCGGAAGCGCCGCTGGCAGAAGCCAAGGAACCCGAGAAAACTGAGGAAGCTGAGAAGCCCCAGGAACCTACGGCCCAGTAAGTGTTCCTGGCCCTCCCCCCAAGAAAACTGTAGGGCAAAGGGGCTTTCCCCTTGCCCTAACATTTTTCTGTTTTCTTTGTTTCTCTTTGGTTACGGCGCCCCGCACTCCGCCGGGCTGCCTTGAAGTTTTTCTAATGCGTGGGGCAGCGCCGCAACCACCGCCGCCAGATTCTCCCGGGCCCCCTTGGGGCTGCCGGGGAGGTTGATGATCAGGGTCCGACCCCGGATCACCGCCACCCCCCGGGAGAGCATGGCGTGGGGGGTGATGGCCAGGGAGGCGGCCCGCATGGCCTCGGGAATCCCCGGCACCAGGCGGTGGGCCACGGCCAGGGTGGTCTCCGGGGTGGTGTCCCGGGGGCTCAGTCCCGTCCCGCCGGTGGTCAGGATCAGGTCCAGGCCCTGGTTATCGCTCCAGGCCCTCAGTTGAGCCGCGATGGCCTCTGGCTCATCGGGCACCATCTCATAAGCGGCCACCGCAAAGCGGCGGGGGTCCAGCATCCGGCCCAGTTCGGGCCCGGCGGTGTCGGCCCGCTCGCCGGCGTGGCCCTTGTCACTCACCGTCAGGATGCCCACCCGGAACATCCGTCACCTCGATCACGTCCCCCGGCCTGACCAGGCCTTCTTTGAGCACCCGGGCAAAGACGCCTTCCCGGGGCATGACGCAGTCGCCGATCAACTCCCGGATGGCGCAGCCGGCGTGGCAGGTCTTGCCGATCTGGGTAATTTCCAGCTGGACGGCATCGCCCACCTTGAGGCGCGTTCCCACCGGCAGGTTCATGACCGCAATTCCCTCCACCGTGAGATTCTCGGCAAAATCCCCGGGGTGCACGTCAGCCCCGGCGGCCACCATCTTATCGATGCTGGCCTGGGCCAGAAGGCTCACCTGGCGGATGCCGCCTTCGGCGTGGGCGTCGCCCTCCAGGCCGTGCTCCACCAGGAGCCGGGCCTGGTCCACGTTGTGCTTGGTCTCGCCCTTGCGGTGGCTGACCGAGACCGCCACGATGCGGCCCTGCCGGCCCGGGATGGGAGGTGCTGCTGGTGTGTTCTCTGATGCCATAATGGTTTCACTGGGGGTCCGCTTGCCGCCGGCTAAGCCTTCCTATACCCGTTGCCAAATTTTTTTTCTTATCCACCCCTCCCCCTAACCCTCTCCCCCCGGCGGGGGGAGAGGGGATAAGAGGAAGAAACTTTTGGCGAACCATATAAATGGCCTTCATCTACGCATGGTGATTAAAATCCCCCCTGACCCCCCTTTAAGAAAGGGGGGAAAGTGGAAAGTCCCCCTTTGCCAAAGGGGGATTTAGGGGGATTTTTCCTAACCTTTTTAAGGTAAACCGCCGCCGGGGTATCTCTCGCCTACCGGACTAGTCCTTCTCTCTCTCCACCTTGGCTTCGTTGATAATCTTCTCCGCCAGGTGGGGCGGGACTTCTTCGTAATGGTCGAATTCCATCTCAAAGGTCCCCCGGCCCCCGGTCTTGGAGATCAAATCCGGGGCGTAGAGCAGGACCTCGTTCATGGGCGCATGGGCGGTGATCATCTGCTGCCGGCCGGCGGCTTCCACCCCCAGGACCCGGCCCCGGCGCCCGTTGAGGTCGCCGATGATATCCCCCATGTTCTCTTCCGGCACCGTGACGACCATCTTCATAACGGGTTCCAACAGGGTAGGGTGGGCCTGCTCGCAGCCCTTCTTGAAGCCCATGGACCCGGCGATTTTAAAGGCCATGTCGGAGGAGTCCACGTCGTGGAAGGTGCCGTCATAGAGGGTGACCCGGAAATCCACCACCGGGAAGCCGGCCAGGATGCCGGTATTCTTGGCCTCGGCGATGCCTTTTTCCACCGACGGGATGTACTGTTTGGGGATGGCGCCCCCCACGATCTTGTCCACAAACTCAAAGCCGCTGCCCTTGGGCAAGGGCTCCAGTGCCAGCCAGGTGTCGCCGTATTGTCCCCGGCCACCGGACTGACGCTTATATTTGCCCTGGACCTTGACGGTGCCCTTGATGGTTTCCCGATAGGGCACCTTGGGGGGCTTCAGGTTGACTTCCACCCCGAACTTGCGCTTCAGCTTTTCGGCGGTGGCCTCGATATGGACCGAGCCCACCCCGGACAGGAGGATTTCCTTGGTCTCGGCATTGCGGGCCAGGTTCAGGGAGGGGTCTTCTTCGATGAGCTTGGAGAACGACGAAAAGACCTTGTCCTCTTCCCCCTGCTTCTTGGGCTCCACCGCAAAGGTGACCATGGGCCGGGACGGCGGGATGGCCGGGAGGATGAGGGGCTTGGCCTCGGAAGTCAGGGTATCGCCGGTGACCGTCTCCTTGAGTTTGGCCACTGCGCCGAAGGCCCCGGGGCCCAGGCTGGCCACCGCCTTCTGGCCCTTGCCCTCCAGCAGGAAGAGCTGGCCGAAGCGTTCCGGCACCGCCCGGTTGGCATTGAAGACCGTGGAGTCGGCGGCCATGGCGCCGGAGTAAATGCGAAAGATGGACAGGCGGCCGGCGTAAGGGTCGGCCACGGTCTTGAAGACCTGCGCCGCCAGGGGACCGTCCGGGTCCGGCTCCAGGGCTGCTTCGTCGTTCGTCGCCGGATTCCGGCCCTTGACCTGGCCCCGGTCCTCCGGGGAGGGCAGATAGTAATTGATGGCATCCAGCAGCAGCGGGGCCCCCAGATTGCTGTGGGTGGCGCCGCACATTACCGGCACGAAGTTCCCCTGCAAGGTGCCGAGCCGGAGCCCCTGGTAGATCTCTTCCGGGGTGAGCTCCCCTTCTTCCAGGAACTTTTCGATCAGGGCATCATCACTCTCCGCGGCAAAATTGAGCAGATCACTGCGTTGCGACTCCACCTCATCTTTAAGATCGTCGGGGATGGGACCCGCTTCCAGCTTGCCGCCTCCGGCCGGCATATAGGCCTTCTGGCTGATTAAATCCACCACCCCCTGGAAACCGGCTTCCCGGCCGATGGGGACCTGGATGGGCACCGCCTGGACTTCCAGCACGTTACGGATTTCCTTGAGCACCTGGTGAAAATCGGCCCGCTCCCGATCCATCTTATTGACGAATACCAGGCGGGGCAGATTGTAGCCGTTGGCTGTCTGCCAGACCTTTTCGGTGCCCACCTTGACGCCGTCCACCGCGTCCACCACCACCACGGCGCCGTCCCCCACGTGCAGGGTGGCCCGGGTATCCGCCAGGAAGTTGTCGTCCCCGGGGGTATCGGCCAGATAAACCGTGTGCTTTTTCCACTGGTAATGATGAAAAGAGGTGGAGATGGTGATCTGGCGTTTAATTTCCTCAGGTTCGTAATCCAGGACCGAGCTGCCGTCGTCGACTTTCCCCAGCCGGGAGGTGGCCCCCGCCCCAAAGAGGAGGGCTTCGGCCAGGGAGGTCTTGCCGCAGCCCCCGTGGCCGATCAATACTATATTGCGGATCTGTGTGGTTTTGCCCGACATCAAACTCTCCCTTCCCTCAAGGTTGCCTCCCCGGTTCTTGATGAGCTCCCGAACCGGGGCAACCTATTAAAATTATCAGGTTTGTCGGTAAACCTCAACCGCTTTTCGGTTTCTTTCTCGCCGGACCGTACTCCAGGAAGACTATCCCGGCGAAACCGGCGGCCCCGGGCAGAAATACCCCCGACAATTGACAGGCAAAACTCCAGTTGATATATTTTATAGTTGTCGGGACGTGGCGCAGACTGGTAGCGCACCTGAATGGGGTTCAGGGGGTCGGAGGTTCAAATCCTCTCGTCCCGACCAGAGATTTCATGGGGTTAGCCGATATGGGCTACCCTTTTTTTGTTTTTTAATGAAAATTATCCCACTTTTATCC
>Ga0307425_1002261_pt1 | contig 10947 bp, 10 predicted proteins | sample SalMarWE160330MG_FD_202152 | JGI IMG/M metagenome (GOLD analysis project Ga0307425, IMG submission 202152) | Salt marsh sediment microbial communities from the Plum Island Ecosystem LTER, Massachusetts, United States - WE1603-30 | ecosystem: Environmental > Aquatic > Marine > Intertidal zone >... | reverse complement strand
GCCCGGCGGCCCCGGTGGCGTGAACTCCGAGGCCGCCACCAAGTTTGCCCAGAACAATGCCCTGCGGATGGCCGGGGACCTCCTCAAAATCCCCTGGTTCGGACGGGTGGAGTTTGTCAAGGAAGGCAAGGTCTATGTGAACCTCGGCGAAGGCGCCGGCCTCAAGGTGGGCGACCGCCTCAAGGTGGTGCAACCGGGCAAAGAAGTGGTCAACCCCAAGACCCACCAAATCCTGGGTTACACCGCCGACGTCCCCCAGGGGGAGATCAAGGTGACGGAACTCCTGGGGAAAAGTGGGGCCGTGGCCCTGCCGGTGAGCGGGGGCCCCTTCAAAACCAATGACAAGGTAAAGCCGACTAAATACTAAGTGAAGGTTTGCGGGTTACGGTAAGAAGGAAATGCCCGTAGGGTCGTTATGATGCAGGCCTGAGATGGTTTGAGGCATAATCAGAGGGGCGGTTCGAGAACCGCCCCTTGGTTTTTTTCCGAAAACCGGCAATTAGCCGATCTTGGCCATCCCTCCCATGTACGGGCGCAGCTTTTCGGGAATCACCACCCGGCCGTCGGCCTGCTGGTAGTTTTCCAGGATGGCCACCATGGTGCGGCCCACCGCCAGGCCGGAGCCGTTCAAGGTATGGACCAGTTCGGTGCCCTTGCCGCCAGCGCGCCGGAAGCGGATGCCGGCTCGGCGGGCCTGGTAGCTTTCGAAATTGCTGCACGAGGAGATTTCCCGGTAGAGACCCTGCCCCGGCAGCCAGACCTCGATATCGTAGGTCTTGGCGGCGGCAAAGCCCATATCCCCGGTACACAGGACCACCACCCGGTAGTGCAGACCCAGCTCTTGCAAAACTTTTTCCGCATCTTGCCGCAGGCGCTCCAATTCATGGTAAGAGGTCTCGGGTAAGGTGAACTTCACCAACTCCACCTTGTTGAACTGGTGCTGGCGAATCAGGCCCCGGACATCCTTGCCGTAAGAACCCGCCTCGGACCGAAAACAAGGGGTGTAAGCGGTGTAATACAGGGGCAGATCTTCGGCCTGGAGAATTTCATCCCGGTGAATGTTGGTGACCGGCACCTCGGCGGTGGGCACCAGGAAATAGGGCCAGCCTTCCAGCTTGAATAAATCTTCCTGAAACTTGGGAAGCTGGCCGGTCCCTCGCAGGGAATCCTCATTGGCAATAAACGGCGGCAGCACTTCCAGATAACCGTGCTGCTGGGTATGCAGATCCAGCATAAAGTTGATCAGGGCCCGCTCCAGCAAGGCCCCGGCCCCTTTCAGGAGGGCGAAGCGGGCCCCGGTGATCTTGGCGGCCCGTTCGAAATCCAGGATGCCCAGGTTTTCCCCTATATCCCAGTGGGCCCGAGGCGCGAAGTCGAACTGCGGGGGTTCCCCCCAGGTGTGCACCACCGGGTTATCATCGGCGGAGGCGCCCAGAGGCACGGACTGGTGGGGCATATTGGGCAGGTTGAGGAGGAACTCCTGCACCCAGGAGTCCTGAGCCTCGGCCTGGGCCTCCAGGTCTTTTATACTAACATTAATCGAAGTGGCTGGCGCCTTCACTTGTTCGGCCTCATCCCGCCGGCCAGCCTTCATCAAGGTCCCCACCTCCTTGGACAGGAGGTTGCGCTCGTGGCGCAACTCTTCCAGGCGGGTCAGCAGCCGGCGACGTTCGGCCTCCCGCCGGCGGTACTCCTCCAGGGAGATCTCCTGGCCCCGGTTTTTTAAGGCCTGTTCCACTTCCTCCAGGTGTTCTCGCACGAACTTGAGATCCAACATGGGTAACTCTCTGTGTTCACATAGGGGATGGCGGACGGTGGTTATGGAGCACGCTTAAGCTCAGTTGTCATCAAAACAGTTATCATATCGAGATGCAGTCAAAGAGCTTCGTTATAGCCGCAGGAGAGCAGTTCCGTATAAGCCCCCCAATCAGCCCCAACTATTTAATGTCCTCGATCAGGCGCACCAGCCCATCGGCGTCCTGGCGTTGAATGAAGTAGAGTATGTCGGCCACCGCGTCTTCCAGGGCCCGGAGGGCAATGCGGTTGGCCGGATTCTGGAGCTGGATGCAGGCGTAAAGTCTGGGGTCCTGGCTCAGCAGGCGCCGGGTCAGGTTGTGCAGGGTGCTGAAGGTGGGGGTGGAGAATTCCTCCAGATCTTCCTCGGAGACCCCCAGGTCCCGGATGACCGCCCCGAAGGCAATGAGCATGAAGTGAGCCAATCCCTGGACCACCGCCATCACGCGATCATGTTCCGGGGCGGTGGTGATCTTTACCCGGGCGCCGGCCTGGGTCAGGAGGTCCTGCAGCCAATTAAACCAGCGCTCCCCCCGCCCCTTACAGAGCACCACGGTCTGTCCCTCGATAGATTTTTCCCGGGGGCCAAAGAGGGGATGGGTGCCCACCACTTCACCGGGGAACACCGCCATCATGGCCGCCATGGGCCGCTGTTTCACGGAGGTGAGATCCACCAGGGCGGCATGCGGCTTAAGGTGCGGAGCCACGTCCCGGGCCACTTCGCTTACCTTGTTAATCGGCACCGAAATAATCACCACATCGGCCTGGGCAGCCACCTCCTGGGAAGTCTGGTGGGTGCTGACATCCGCCACCTGGACCGAAAGGTTCTGGCTTTCAAAGAAACGCTTGAACCATTGGCCCATCTGCCCGTGGCCGCCGATGAGGGCAATTTGGGGTTTCAGGTTAACGACCATAGGAAATCCACCGAAGGATGAAAAGATCCATCCAATGTCCTCGGATATCTTGGCCAGAAGAGATGGTGGGCAGGGCCCATCCTAGATGCTGAAAGCTGGTGGCTGATGGTATTTTCATGCAATGGTCCTTTGGCGCAGGAGGAAATCCGCCAGGGTGAGGCGCACCATGGCGGCAATGACGGGGACGATGCGGGGAATGGCGCTGATGTCGTGTCTCCCTTTCACCGTGAGGGTGCGAGGCCGGCCCTCCAGGTCGATGGTCTGCTGCTCTCTGGCAATGGAGGGAATGGGTTTCACCGCGGCGTTGACCATGATCTCATCGCCGTTGGAGATGCCGGCCAGGATGCCCCCGGCGCGGTTGGAGGCGAACCCTCCGGGCACCAGGGGATCGTTGTTCTCTGAGCCCAGCATCCGGGCGGCGGCAAACCCGGCGCCGATTTCCACCCCTTTGACCGCGCCCACGGACATCACCGCCCCGGCCAGGGCGGCGTCCAGTTTATCGAAGACCGGCTCTCCCAGGCCCGGGGGGCAGCCCCGAACCCGCACCTGGACCACCCCGCCCAGGGAGTCGCCCCGGGCCCTGACCTCCTGGACCCGGGCCTCCATGGCGGCCACCGCTTCCGGGTCGGGGCAGCCGAAGGGGTTGTCCCAGATGCGGCTCTCGTTCACTTGTTGGGCCCGCACCCCGCCCAACTCCAGGGTATAAGCCAGAACCTGGATGCCCTCCCGGTCCAAGACCTTTTGGGCCACGGCGCCGGCGGCCACCCGGGCCGCGGTTTCTCGGGCCGAAGCCCGCCCCCCGCCCCGATGGTCCCGGATGCCGTACTTGGCCTGATAGGTGAAATCGCCGTGGCCGGGACGGAACACGAGCTTGAGTTCGTCGTAATCCTGGCTCCTGACGTCCCGGTTATAGATGATCAGGCTGATGGGGGTGCCGGTGGTCAGGCCCTCGAACACCCCGGAGAGAATCTCCACCTTATCGGGCTCCCGGCGGCTGGTGGCATGGGCCTGTACCCCGGGACGGCGCCGGGCCAGTTCGGACTCGATGTCGGCCGCGCTCAGCGACAACCGGGGCGGGCAGCCGTCGATGACGGCTCCCAGGGCCGGGCCGTGGGATTCACCCCAGGTGGTCACCCGAAAGACCTGTCCAAAGATATTACCCGCCATGATTGTTGGTCTCCTCGGATTTTAAGGCCTCCAGCACCAGTTCCACCACCTGGGCCACTTCCCGGTGGGTGGTGTCCACGACAATCTGGGCCGCGGCCTGATAGAGGGGGGCGCGATGGTTCAGCACTTCCCTGACCTCCCGGATGGTGTCGGACCCGGTCAGACTGGGACGGTTGGCGTCCCGGGGCTGGTCCTGGGCCAGGCGGGCCTGGATGGTATCCGGGTCGGCGGTCAACCAGATGATGATGCCGTTTTCCCGGAGGGCCGCCACATTGTCCCGGTCCAGGACGACGCCGCCCCCGGGTGCCAGGACCTGCCCCGGGATGGCGGCGTACCGGGCCACCAACTTCTTTTCCAGGCGCCGGAACTCGGCCCAGCCGCCCTGGGCCACGATGTCGGCGATGGGTCGGCCGGCCTCCCGGACCAGCACCTGGTCCAGGTCCACAAAGGGGCGGTGCAGCAGCATTGCCAGCCGGGCCCCCACCGAGGTCTTCCCGGTGGCCCGGTAGCCGATGAGGACCAGGTTGGGTTGGCGCGGTGGCGGCGGCTGCGGCTCGGTAAATTTTCCCATCAACTGACCACAAAAAAAGATTAATAAAGGCAAATGGTTAGCTTTATTCTACTAAAATTCTTTCAGGAAATAAAGGGGCTGGGGAATGAAAAGCCAGGAGAGCCGCGGCGACCGGGTCCTGAAAGGCGTGATCCTAAAGCGGGATTAATCCGTCACCATTTTCCCCACAGAATCAACCCCCCGATCAGGATGAAACTCGCTCCGGCGATTTTTTTCAGCACGCCCTCGGGAACCCAATGGAACAAGAGGCTCCCGAAGATCACCCCCAAAAGGGTAACCAGAACCAGGGCCGCGCCGGCTCCCAGGAAAACCGACAGGGGCAGGCGGGTCTCGGCGGCCATGGTGAGGGCCGCCAGTTGAGTTTTATCCCCCATTTCGGCCAGAAAAATGGTGCCGAAGGTGACCCAAAAAACTTTCCAATCCATGTTCTTATCCCATCATAAAAAAAGTGCCCCCGGGTCAAGCTTTGACACCGGAACCGGGTTATGGGCGTAATCCGGCCAGGCGCCGGCTTCCCCTGCCATTACCGCACCGACCCGGCCGCGCCTTTGGCGAGGGCCAGAAGACCGCCATTCACCGGGAAAAAACCGGAGGTTTCATCGGGGCAGCCGGTAGCAGGCCCCTTCCCGGGCGGCGTCGATATGGTACGGATGCTGGCGAGCTGCCGCCATCTCCCGGGCCTGGGCCACGATCTTTTCCACTGCCGCATCGCTGCGGCCGGGATCGTGATGCGTCAGGAGCAGGTTGTGGACCTCCGCCTGCTGCGCCAGGTTCACCACCTCAACATAGGTGGAATGGCCCCACCCCCGGCGCTGCGGGAATTCCGCCGGCAGATACTGGGCATCGTGGATTAAGAGGTCGCACCCCCGGGCAAATTCCACAAATTCCGGGATACGCCTGCCTTTGGCTGCGCCCAGTTCGTTGTCGGTGATGAACACCATGGTATGCTTGCCTTCCCGGAACCGGAAGGCCAGGCCCCCCTGGGGATGGTTGAGGCGGATGGAGTCAATCAGGACGCCATCCAGGTCCAGAGGGGCTTGGGCCAGGGTATTGAGATATTCGATTCTGGCTTTGAGGTGGTCAAAGGCCACCGGAAAAAAGCCGTCTCCCATGTGGCTGTCGAAGACCCGGGTCATGGCCTGGAAGGCCGGGGGCCAGCCATCGACGAGGACCTTGGTGGACTCATGGTAAATGGGCTCAAAAAAGGGGATGCCCAGCAGGTGGTCCCAGTGGCCGTGGGTGAGGAGGAGGTGAAAGCGACAGGGAATACGGTTGTCAATAAAATGTTGGCCCAGGAGCCGCATGCCGGTGCCGCCGTCGATCACGACTCTTTGGCCGTTGTCCAGTACTACTTCAACGCAGGTGGTGTTGCCGCCGAACTCGAGGGTATGGGGGCCGGGAGCCGGGATGGAACCCCTGGTGCCCCAGAATTTAATCTCCATATGAACGGTCTCCTACTGCCGACAGGTATGGTGGTATAAGAGGTTTCAGGATAGCCTCCGCCGGAGCCTAGTTCCCTGTCAATAGTCGGTCAGATTTACGGCATGATCTCCCAGTTCCAAAAAAGCGGCCACCAGGCCAAAACAACCGGACAGCATCATGTCGCCGAAGGGCGCGGCGCAGACCCCTGGCCCCCCTTGGGCCAGGCGCCGGCGAGGACCGGTGATGACGGTGAAAGCAAAGGTGCCTCCGGTGGTAAAGTCCGGCACATACGCGCACCCATGCCCCTGATCGTTAAAGATCTCCTCGTTGGTAAGGGTGCCCTGCTGAAATCGCTCTAAATGAGAAAGAAGTTTCTCGGGGTTCAACAGCCTGGTGTGATGTTCATAGATGCCCCACAAGCGGTCACCCAGGACCAGGGCCGCAAAGGTATGGGCATTGCCCAGGTTGACCACCGTGAGGCCGTTTTCCCGATGATCCCGGACCTGGGGATCAAGGAGCGCCCCCCGGACCCCGGCGGCGCAGGTATCCATCAGCAGCACCCCGGGCAGGGTCTCGGCCACGGCCGCCATCCGGGTGAGGTGGCTGGGCGGCTGCTGGTAGGCCAGGTCCGCCAGTCTGCCCCCCTGCTCCAGGAAATTTTCCCAGCACTGGAAGCGGAAGCGGCGGTTGCTGCCCTGGGGATAAAACCCGTGGTCCTGAACCGCCACGGCAAAATGGCGGGGGAAAGGGACCTCGAAGGCCGCCAGTACCTGCCGCAGGCCTTCCACCTCCACGTCCCCCAGGGTCAGGGTCACGGCTTCGGAGGGCGGCGACTCGGTGAGAATCACTCCCCACTCCTGGACCGCCGCCAGGCGGTCGCTGAAGGTGAGGGCCGCCTGGGGCGTGGCATAGACCGGCAGACCCTGGCCCAAATGGCGACGGACCGCCTGGGTCAAAGCGCCGCCGCCCATGACCCGGCCGTTCAAAAAAAGGGGCTGCCCCTGAGCGGTAAGGCGCCGCACCCGTCGGGCCAGGACCTGGGTGGGCGCCGGCAGGACCAGCTTGACGCCGTTTTCCACGGCCTGGCCCGGCTCCCAGATAAAGATATCCTGGGTGCCGCCGCCCACGTCTAAAGCCAGGAGAGAACCGTTAACCATGACCACCTTCCCATTGCGCCGCCGCCGCCAGCACCAGGCGAGCCGCCTGATCCCGGGCCCGGCGAAAGCGCTCCGAGCGGTAGCCCGGCTGCCATTGCAAGGTGGCCAACTCATCCGAAACCACCAGCAGACCAGCCACCGGCACCTGCCGGAACCGGCCTACGGTGAACAGAGCCGCCATTTCCATGTCCACCCCCAGGACCCCCTGGGCCTGGTAGTGCTGCACCAGGGGCGCCGTTTCCCGGTAAAAGCCGTCGGTGGACCAGACGGGCCCCTCCTGCCAACGGTTAGCCGAGCTTGCCAGAAGTTGCCGCAGAATTCCGGACAGGCCCGGGTCCGGGTCCGGGGGTTGACCGTTCAGGGGATAGTGCCGGGAGGTGCCCTCGGTGCTCACCGTGGTGGTGGGGAGCACCAGGTCGCCTATTTTAACCTGGGACAGGAGGGAACCGCACCATCCCAGGGCCAGGACCATGCGGGCCCCCAGGATAATGAGCTTCTCCAGCACCATGACCGCGTAAGACGCCCCCAGGGCCGGGGCCATAAGGGTGATGGGCTTCTCATCCCAGCATCCCTCTCTCAGGGCGCAGTTGTAAAGGTAGCGAGACGGCCCCGCCGGACGCACCAGACGGCAGAGATACCGGTAGTCAGGCAGGGTGAAGGTGAGAATCACCCGAGCCGTTACCGGGACATCCCAGGGTTCCCGGGTCGGGTTAATAATTGCCTCAGAGGGTGCGGCTACCGGATTGGGGGCCCCCAGGCGGTCAGAGACGCCAACCGGCGCCGCCGCCTCAGCTTCAGTATTCATGCCGCCTTCCGCGCCTTCTTCAGTTTACAGGCCAGGTACACCGCGGCGCCGATCAGGCCGGCGACCACGAAGTAGTCCACAATGTGGGTATAATGCTGAATGATTCGCCAGTTCTCCTTGAGTCGCACCCCCATGTAGGTGAGAAATCCGTTCCACAGGGTGGCCCCCAACAGGGTATAGAGAATAAAGGGGATCAGCGACATGCGGGCCAGCCCCGCAGGAATGGAGATGAGATGGCGCACCACCGGAATAAACCGGGAGATAAAAATGGTTTTGCCGCCGTGACGGTTGAAAAAGTTCTTGGTCCACTCCAGGTGGTGCGGATTAAGCAGCAGGTAGCGACCATAGCGCAGCACCACTGGCTCCCCCAGCGTCCCCATGCCGTAGGACAAGAGCGAGCCCACTATGGACCCCAGGCTGGCGGCCACCATCACCGGTACCACGTCAAAATGTCCCATGAAGATCAGAAACCCGGCAAACGGCATAACCAGCTCGCTGGGGATGGGGGCGATCATGCTTTCCAGGGCCATCAACCCGAAGATGCCGAGGTAGCTGCATTGATTGATGAACAGCGTATTATAGTGACAGAGAGTTTCAGTCAGTCCCATGAATTCAGCTTTCTCCCAGTTCCCGGTGCCGGATTTGCTGCACCACCCGGGATTGTAACTCTTTGAGCCCGGAACTCAAAGTCACCGGGTAGGGGGTAGGGTCCTGGATAGCCCTGTGGGCTGCGGGCAGCCGGGCAAACTGGTCCTTAAAATATTCCCGGCTCTCCCTCAGCGAGGGGAGCGGCCGGATGATCCGGCCGTTCGCCATCACCGGCTGGAGCAGCGACGTGCCCTCCGGCATGGCTTCCTGGCGCAAGGCGATGATATCCCCACCCATGGCCCCCTGCGCGTCAAAGGTGCGCCAAATCTGCTTTTTATCCACCAGGGTGACCTTGCCGGTGGACAGCTTCATCACCGGTTGGTCGGCATAGCGCACCAGTTTATAGGCAATGTCAAAATAGGGGGCGTCCTCCGAGACCCCCATCTTGGTGCCCACCGCAAAGGCGTCGATCCGGGCCCCGTCGGCCAGCACCCGGGTGATTTTATGTTCATCGAAGCCGCCGCTGGCCAGGATGCGCACGTAATTCAGGCCATGGTCATCCAGGAGCCGGCGCACTTCCTTGCTGATGGCCGCCATGTCGCCGCTGTCCAGACGCACGAAGTCCAGGCGCTGGCCCCGGGCCTCCATTTCTTTGGCCACCGTTACCGCATGCCGGGCCCCGGAGATATTATCATAGGTATCGATTAAAAGGGTGGCGATGGTGGGAAAGTTGTGGGCGAACACCCGGAAGGCGTCGATTTCGTGGGGAAAACTGGTGATATAGGAATGGGCCATGGTCCCGAAGATAGGAAGGCCGTAGAGCTTTCCCGCCAGGACGTTGCTGGTGCCCAGAAACCCCACCAGAAAGCTGGCCCGGGCCACCTTGAGACCGGCGTCGCTGCCCTGGGTCCGCCGGAGGGAAAAGTCCACCAGGGGCCTGCCCTCGGCTACCTGGACGGCCCGGGAGGCCTTGGTGGCGATCAGGGTCTGGAGGCTGACGGCGTTGATGATAAAGGTCTCCGCCAGTTGGGCCTCGATGATGGGGCCGCTCACCTCCAGGATGGGCTCATCTTCAAAAAAAATGCTGCCTTCGGGCAAGGCCTGGACCTTGCCGGTGAAACGCAGGCCTCGGAGGTAGTTGAGAAAGTGCGAGTTGAAGAGGCCGGTGGTCGCCAGATAAGCCAGGTCTTCGGCCGTAAAGCGCAGGGTTTCCAGGTAATGTAAAGCCTCGGCCAGCCCGGCGGCCACAAAGTAGCCCCGCTGGGCCGGATACTTGCGGATAAACAGGCTAAAGGTGGCCTCCTCGAACATCTCCTGGTCAAAATAACAGGCCGCCATGGTCAGCTGGTAGAGGTCCGTCAAGAGCGCCAGCCGTTCACCCAATGGTTTTTGGTTCAAGTTCACCTCAGCGAGGGGTTAGCGGAGGGGAGGCCCCGTGCCGTACCCTGGGGAGAAATTTTTCCCGACTGAAACCAGACGTTTGTGCACTTTAGCTCGTTCTCATCCAAAAAGGTTTTTTACCCGCAAACGGACTTTAAAGTCCCCCTTTCCTAAAGGGGGATTTAGGGGGATTTTTTGGAGTTGCTAAAATCCCCCCTTACCCCCCCTTTTTCAAAGGGGGGAATTTGGAGGAGTTTCCGGATGAAAACTATCTCATTTGCGGCGTCGGCGGCTGGTGCCCCTGCCAGCCCTCCTGCCTCTGAAAAATCCTTTTTATCTTAGTACAATAATTAAATAGTTTCTATAATTTTGGTTATTTTTTTCGGGAATGAGAAGTCAGCATAACCGCGGGCCAAGTCCGGGAAATGCCCGCCGGCAGGAGACTCCGGGGGGTCGTCACCCCCGGGAAAAGACGTCGCCGTTTAGGTCCAGGCGCTCCCCCGCCATCAAGCGCCGGTAGCCCAGGGCGGCAACCATGGCGGCGTTGTCGGTGCACAGCGACAGGGGCGGCAAGAAGAGATCGACCCCCCCCGCCTGGGCCTGCTCTTTCAGAGCCTGGCGTAAATTGCGATTGGCCGCCACCCCGCCGCAAACCACCAGGCGGGTGCAGCCTTCCTGGGTGAGGGCCAGCCAGGCCCGGCTGGTCAGACTCTCCACCACCGCCGCCTGAAAGCTGGCGGCCAGGTCGCGCCGGGTTGCGTCATCGGCGAGAATTTCCGGGTGCCGCTTTAACAGGTGCGCCACCGCGGTCTTGAGGCCGGAAAACGAAAAGGTGAGGGGCTCGGCCTGGATGCGGGGCCGGGGCAGGCGGTAGGCTTGAGGATTGCCGGCTGCGGCCAGGGCCTCGATCTGGACCCCGCCGGGATAGCCCAAGGCCATCAGCTTGGCCACTTTGTCAAAGGCCTCGCCGGCGGCGTCGTCCCGGCTGCGGCCCAAAAGGGTCATCTCCCGGAAGTCGTCCACCCGGTAGAGGTTGGTGTGGCCGCCGGAAACCACCAGGGCCACAAAAGGAAACCCCGGCGGGGTCTCGGTCAAAAACACCGCCAGGATGTGGGCCTGTAAATGATGGACCCCCACCAGGGGTTTTTC
>Ga0307425_1002255_pt1 | contig 10965 bp, 14 predicted proteins | sample SalMarWE160330MG_FD_202152 | JGI IMG/M metagenome (GOLD analysis project Ga0307425, IMG submission 202152) | Salt marsh sediment microbial communities from the Plum Island Ecosystem LTER, Massachusetts, United States - WE1603-30 | ecosystem: Environmental > Aquatic > Marine > Intertidal zone >... | reverse complement strand
TCTGAAAAGGAGAGCAAAACAAATGGGATTTTGCCTCGTGGAGAAGGAAACAGGGGCCATTGCATGAATTCCTGTAAAATCATTATGCTTATGGGAAGTTAGTTAGAAGATTTCACTTAATACATAATTAAAGCTGTATCAAATGCTCTATCCATCTTTACATTAGTACCACTCGCTTCTTTTACTGCTGTTACAGTATTCTTCTCATCTTCATTTAACTCGATATTTAAACCCTTTAATAGCGTATTAAAATATTCCTCTTCGCTTAACCGGTTTAGTTCCTCTCTTGATAAAATCATCTTAACCTCCATCTATTCTTATTGTGTGTTAATAGCAAAGAATACAGCGGTATTAATGCGCATATGGGGACTGTAGTTACCAATATTATCATTAATTATTGTATCTCACCGGATGGATTTAAGCAAACTACATCGTATGGAATCTTCTCAGATGGTATACGAGGCCGAACGACCTGGTCGTCGACCCCATGTGCGGGAGCGGAATCATACTCGATGTGGCCCGTGAGCTCGGGCGATGCGCCCTGGGCTACGATCTGCGGCCGATTCGCCCGGACATATTCAGGGCGAATGCGAGAAAGCTCCCGTTGGAGAACGGTGCGGTCGGAAACAGCGCCGGGTGGCTCTTCCGGACAGGAGGGAAGTGAAGGAGACGGACCTGGAATACCTGAGAAGACAAACGGTCACTGGAGAGCGCACAAATCACACCGGATCGATTCCCCCTCATGGCACCCGCACAGTGCACGCAGGAAGGTGAAACGCGTAAGGCGGCGCAAATGAAAGACAACCCATTGACCATCCTTAATCACTTGAGCAAGCTCAGGAGAAGGGTGGCCTACTGCCTCTTGAGCGTCGCAGTGACATCCGGCGGTGCGTACGCCTTCGTGGACAACATCCTCGAATTCGTCATGAAGGTCGGGAATGTGCAGAACCTGGTGTTCATCAGCCCTTTGGAGCACATTACATTTTAACAGTCTGCACAGTGACCCTCTTTCTCAGAGTCTCAATATAACTCATCATGTCTTCCTTCATCATCCTGCTCATCAGGCTTATGAACAAGTTATACTTCATCAAGTCCATGTTGAGGAGAAGCATTGGATTTAAACATCGCTTGAAAGAAAATACTCTGAGGTAGAAATCATTAAAGGCTTTTTGCATTTCATGAGCACTTGCTCTTGCTGGCTCGAATGTGAAATGGAGTCCGTCATAGTAGTCCCAGTCATGATTTATGATTCTCTTTTGCGAGAACAGTTTATTGTACTGTTCAGTGCCGGGATGCGGTGTAAGCACGGTGACAGTGAAGGTGTCGAGTTTAGACGCATGAACAAAATCCTCATAGTGCTTTAGCGTATCTGGATTGTCACCATCGGCACCGAATATGAAATAACCGTGAACCTTTATATTGTGATCATGGAAAACGCGTATGGCCGTCAACAGATCTGAGGCCTTTTGTTTTTTGCTGTAGGCATCTAGAACATCCTGGTCGAGGGATTCTATCCCAATGTAAACCGTAAAATTCAGCCTCGACATAAGGGAAAGGAGTTCCTTGTCTTTGTAACTGTCAAGTCTTGTGTGGGCCGCCGTCACTTTAGGTACTATACCTGAAGAGAGCATTCGTCTCATAATCTCTTTTGCTCTCTCGCGATTATGGGTGAAGTTCGCATCCAATCGAAGATCGATCTTTTTTATTTTACCGTACTTTTCCCGATAGCCGACAAGTTCAGTCAGAACGCTCTCAGGGCTCCGGTATCGGTACTGACGCCCGTAAACTTTCGAAACACAACAGAAATTGCAATCGAAAGGGCAACCTCTGGATGTCTGAACGGGTAGGGTCTGTGGGAGTCTCTTCATGAAGCTGTAGTCGAAAGGAGGGACTTCATCGAGGTTTTTAAGCAAACTCGCGCGTACTATTTTTTCCCCTATTCGTCCTGCAATCAATTCAGACAGAACGTGTTCACACTCGCCCACGACCACATGGTCCGCATGCTGAGCCGCTTCTTCCGGAAGCATTGAGGCGTGTACGCCGCCAATGATAACCTTGCGGTCTGGAAAGAGGCTTGCAATTTCATATCCTCTCTTCGCGGTCGTGGTCATGATGGAAATCAGGATGATGGATTCTTTGATATAGTTTGGATCTATCTTCTCAAGAACATCATCGTAGATTCTGACCTGGCAACCCATTCTCTTCAACACCGTGGCAAGGAGCAGCGTTGTGGGTGATACGAACAGGTTGATGCCCATAAACGTTCTCAATTTGGAGAATATATTGGCAATTTTTCGATGCGACTTGTATATGTTGGCAAGTGGATTGATTATGGCAACACTTTCTTCGTTCCAGTTCACAGTACTCTCTTCCTCCATTTCCATTTTTCTTCGTATCAGCGACAAGATTAACCACTCGAAGTATTACGAGCGTACAAGTTCAAAACTGAAGTGCGAAGAAATAATTAAGCGAATTATGAAGATATCGCTTCGCCAGCTCGAGTTTCATACATCGGAATAAAAGTATATCATTTTCCTCAACAAAAGTAAGGTAATTTTATGAATTTCGGTATTATCGCTACATCAGTCATACATGAAACCAGAATCGCGGGAATTCCCAGGCCTCTTCGTTGTCTCAGCCCCCATATGAGGAATGATTCAATCCACGTTAACAGCTCTACCAATGGGATTGTCCTTTTCCAATCAAAGAGCACAAGGTACAGTTTATAATACTGAAGCGCAGGTGAGGGAGGACGACCGATGTCGCTGTTCATTATAAATGGCTCCTATAGTCTGGTAAGTTTTACAATCATAGGAGCTATTATCGGCGGTTGGCAAAAAAGAGTAAGATAGAGTGCCTGTAACGGAAAAACTATGTCGGATAACAATATGGAGGTTTTCCAAAAGGAAGCGTACATATCTCTCATAAAGGGCAAGGGGATAAGGGGCTCTACTGAAGCTGCGAAAAAGGCCTTCGAGGCTGTCGGGTGCAAACAGATAGCAACATACGTGTTGATGGGGCAGTATGATGTCCTCACCGATTGATAGTAATTTTTATAAATAGGGATTCGACGATTTTGGATAAGCTCGCTGCGAAAAGCCCCCTGATTTGCTCATTATTGATTTCCGACTGCTCTTACTGGCGGAAAACGCCAGCCTTCTTTTTAAACATGCTACCCGAGCAAGAATGTTTTTCAAGAATAAAGATTTCTCATAGTTTCTGAAAATTGGGATAGACACTCCTCACCCCTGGATATTTCTTCTTCTATAGCTGTGAAAGGAAACGAGAATCAGGAGGCCTTCAATGCAACCTCATAGAACGGCGGGGCATTGTTTCTTTTCAGGCATTAAAGTATTTTGTTCACCTCAGATGGATCAGTTATCACGGCAACAACTTTCATTTCGCTCCCACATTTCGGACATACCAAAGGGTCCACCTCATAGACTTTCTGAATAAGTCTCGCCCAGCTCCGTCTTCGCGCTTTGTTTGTTACGCTCTGAATCTCGATATCAGGGAGTTTATCAGTTGTCTTTTTGGGTCTTGCTCTGTACCCATATTTTACAAGGCTGCCGTCTTTGACGGCCTTACCCTTTGTCCTGTTGGAATAACCCATAATAGCGTATTAAATGTTTGTGCTTGGGAGGGATGTGCTGCGTCAACTCTGCGATGAAATTACCTGCCTTGAAGAGTTTTATGTTTTCTTTCCAGTAGTCATTGTAGTTCGTCTTGTAAATGATTGTGCCATTTGAGCGTGCATAGAGGATTTTCTGTAACGACACGGGATGTACTTGACAGCACCTTCGGCCTTACAATGTACTGGCTAAGATTCACCCGTGCTTTCCGGTTTGAGGCGGGAATTGGGACGGAGTTATCCACCGAAAACCCGGAATGGTTCCAGGAAAGAATTTTTAATGCGAAACTGCAGTCGAGCAATCCCCTGTCAACGAACAGCTTTATTACTCGCCTCCTGAAAATCTCGATGAGCTTTGCGGTATCTGTAATAGGGGTGTGATGGAAAGAGCCCGCCTCGTCGATTCCTCCTTCCAAAACAATACAGTGGTAGTGTGGATTCCATCTCATCAGGTCGCCAAACGACTGGTATGAAACAACAATCCCAGTTTTTACTACGGCGATTTTGTATGGATCATAGGGCACCTTCGGCGTTGCCAATACTATCATTAATTATTATATCTCAAGGAAAAATTATAGCAAATCTTAGTAAAATATAAAAAAGGAAATATTTATTGATATGCCCTACAAGGGTAAGATTTTTCAAAAATTATGACACGTTTATTCCCCATACAACTCAGTAATAAGACACCTTAATTGAAAGGCGCCCTTTGATGATAATTCATCAATCTTATTTTTAAGCCTTTTCTTGTTAATTGTCCTGATTTGATCTGTTGCTATTTCAACATCTTTTTGACTACATTTCGTCTGGATTCTACTCCTCCATTTGGGATGAAGTTTTGTCGTTAATGGACATACAACAACAGTATCTAAATACTTGTTCATTTCAGTTTTGCTGACAACTACAACAGGTCTGACTTTTTTCAATTCCCCTCCAATAGTAGGATTGAGATCAGCATAATAAACCTCATAGCGTTTGATCTTCATTTTAATCAATACCATCATTAACAGTTACATCGAAGTCAGACCAATCTTCTTTTTCTTTAGCCATTTCTCTAAAAGTATCTTCCCATGATAATTTATTATCTGGAATATCCGATTTTATCAATATGCCCCCATCTTTTTCTATAATTGTTAAATGGTCATGTAAATGATATTTCTTTATCAGTTTACTTGGCAGCCTTAAACCTTTTGAATTGCCTATTTTGATTAATTTAGCTTCCATTATTTATTGTCTCCTCAAAACAACTTTATGTAATTATTGTAATTACATATTTCTTTACTATCAAGAAAAAATTTAATTTGGTGATTTATCTTTTGGTGTATCATACTTTACTGATTTAACCAGATCAAGAATCTTGGGTGCATGGGCCAAAGCAAAGCCGATCCGTGAGCGGCAGGAGCATATATTGTCTTTATGCATACATCCGCAGACGACGGGTGCAGAGAGAGTACTATTAGCAAGAAGGAAATGTTATTGGATTTGTAACATAGGGGATTAAAGAAGGCGCCGAAAAATTTAACAATATCTCACCAAATAATCTTGCTATCTCACTATTCTTGATTTAAATTTGCTTTCACTATGAGAAATGCTTTACTAATCTATCCTGAATTCTCGGCATTTGGATTCTGGAATTACAAAGACGTTGCGAAATTAGCGGGAGCCAAATGCCCCGCTGCACCACTCGGAATGATTACATTAGGGGCACTTCTCCCTAAAGAGTGGGACATCAAGCTGCTCGACATGAACGCAGCTGAGTTGCATGATTCAGATATAGACTGGGCTGATCTTGTATTTATAGGCGGGATGCTCCCTCAGCAAATCAATTTTCTTAAACTCATCGATCGAGTCCATTCTCGAGGAAAAAAGGTTGTTGCGGGAGGCCCTGACCCAACTTCACAGCCAAAAATTTATGAAAAAGCTGATTATCTGGTCTTGGGTGAAGCTGAGGATACCATCATACCATTTCTGGAGGCTCTCGCAAAGGGAGTTGAAAGGGGGACCTTTCTACCTCCTCGAAATAAACCTGATATTACCAGAAGCCCTGTTCCAAAGTTCGATTTGCTCAATTTTAAGGATTATCTGACAGTCGGTATACAGTTTACACGCGGTTGTCCGTTTAACTGCGAGTTTTGTGATATTATCGAACTTTATGGAAGAACACCACGTACAAAAACTGCGGAGCAAATTATCTCTGAACTTGATGCATTGTATCGGGCTGGATACAGAGGTTCTGTGGAATTTGTGGATGATAATTTTATCGGGAACAAGAAAAAGGTAAAGGAAATTCTCTTTGCTGTTCGTGAGTGGTCTGAATCTAACAATTATCCTTTCTATTTTGGAACAGAGGCCTCGATTAATCTTGCAGATGATGAAGAGCTTCTTAGATTGATGCAGGAAGTGGATTTCAGGTATGTATTCATCGGTATAGAATCTGTTGACGATAACGTACTTAAATCGACTCAGAAAAAGCAAAATGTCAACAGAAAAATATGTGATGATCTTCATAAAATATACCATTACGGAATGTTCGTAAGTGGTGGTTTTATCATCGGTTTTGATGATGAAACCAGTGAAATGGCAAGGCTGATTGAAAAAACAGTTACTGATGGAAAGATATGTATAGCGATGGTCGGTTTACTGTATGCGCTACCCAATACGCAGCTTACCCGTAGATTGATAAGGGAACAGAGATTTTTTGATAATTCAAGCCAGTTGGATGTGAACGATATTACTATTGATCAATCTACCAGTGGACTCAATTTTATCACTAAAAGACCAAGGAATGAGATTATTAATGATTTTACTTACATTCTTAAAAAGATATATTCACACAAGAGTTACTTCGATAGGTGTTTGAAGCTGGCGAAGGTTTTGAATGTGAAAAGAAAAAGCAAACCTTCGTTTACCGGAAACTTGAAAAATATAATTGCATTTTTCAGACTGATTAATAAGCTTGGATTGAAGCCGCCTGCTTGTTATTATTTTTGGAGAAATATCTTTATTGTTCTATTGATCAACCCATCTGCCCTTGTAGAAGAATGCAACCTCATGGCAATGTTCATTCATTTTCGAAAACAGACAGAATTTATCATTGACCTTATGACAGCGAAACAAAAAAGTAGTAGTATCAAGAATTCTGTATCATGAGTGCCAACACCCCCTGTCACTTTATGAGCCTTTTCCGCATCCCCCTGATTGAGGTTCCGATGACGGATTTTGTTGCCCCCCACACGATCTCTCCTGTGATGATCTCCTGAATGGAAAGTGGTGTTGCGAGCATCGCGTCGAATGTCTTCCGGTAGTACATCCGCACGTAGGATGCGAAGGTGGTCTCGAAGAAGGCATTGTACATAATGTTGATAGCCACCAGTGCAGGAGCAATGTACCCGATGTAGGATATGGCGCTACCCCTGTAAACGATGCTGCCGACGAGAGTTCCGAGCCCGGCACCGAAAGCGAAGAGGTAAAAAAGCGGTTCGAGCAGGGGCGGAAGAAAGTTGATCGTCCAGCTCCAGCATTGCGAGCCGAAGATCGCACCCTCCGGTACAAAACTTCCTGCTGATCGTGTGGAAAAGCGAATCCCTTTCCTTGCAGTAAATGATTAGCCGTCGGCCCAGATTCTCGTTGTTGAACCGCTCGGAGCTGACCCACTCTATAAGAATCGAGAAGCTTCACCAGGCACTGGACATCTTCGTCCAACGATACTGTCCTGTTGAAGCACAGTATGGTATATCCTACGAGAAGTGGAGACTCGGGAAGGAGGGATAGTCCGGAAAGTCGCTCCCATGAAAAAGACCATGTACAGCCTCTACTTCCTCGCCGGGCTTCTAAAGGCATCGAACCGACGCTACCGGGAGCTCATCTCAACTTTCGACGATCCAAGCCAGGGAGTGAAACATCTCAAGAAAATATCAAAGACCGTGAGATCAGAAAACCGCCCCTACAAGGGATTCAACTTCTACCGTGCCGACGATAAGAAGCTGTTTGAAGTCCTGGCACGAGGGGAATTCAACATCAATGGCCTATACAATAAATACCTTCGCGTGTACTTCCCCGATAAAAGCAGCAGCGCAATTTCCCGGATAATTAAACGGGTTCATGGCATTATTAAACGTGTTGCTCACACATATAAATACTATCTGACGAAACTCGGCAAGGCTGTTATTACAGCAGGCCTTGCCATAAAAGAAATGTTTGTTATACCTGAATTATCAGTAACCAGGCTCCAATGTCGTTAATTTTTTCTTGCCATATTAGCAAGAAATTGGCGATTAAGATACTAATCATCTATTATATCACAAATGTGATAAAATAGATGAAAATTACATTAATGAGCTAAAAATAGCTGTAGATTATTATTAGTACTCATGATACGCTTGGATAGCCTCTTACTTAGAAGCGGCTTACGTCCTTGACAGGATGTATCATTTTGCGACCGAGTATCTGTAAGTAACTTCGCGAGAAGTTACTTAAAAGACGAATGCAATAACCGTCTTTAATATTTAGATAGAAAACATAAGTATCTCATTAAATCTATTTGATAAGGAGTAATGAAATGGCAAAACAAAATAAATCCTCTCCTGTAACTCTTAAAGCCGATCTCAGTAAGCCACCATCAAGGGCGCTTTGGCTGGTGAAATGGCTTCTTCTCTTTCCGCATTGTATTGTGCTTGCACTTCTATGGGCAGCCTACGTCATTGTAGGTATAATAGCGTTTTTCGCGATCCTGTTTACTGGCAGTTTTCCACGCAAACTGTTTAATTTTAATGCAGGGGTACTTCGCTGGAGCTGGAGGGTCGGATTCTACGGTTACTGGATTCTCGGCACAGATGAGTATCCGCCTTTCTCGCTGAAAACTGTTGAGGGCTACCCTGCTGATCTTGAGATAGAATACCCTGAAAGGCTCTCCCGGGGGCTGATATTTGTAAAATGGCTTCTCGCGGTACCCCACTATCTGTGCTTGACACCGCTCATGGGATGGGGTATCTGGCACTATACCAGTGATGCAGAAGCACCGGTTATTGGGCTTATCTTGATCCTCATGGTTATCATTGCATTTGTGCTGCTTTTCACAAAGAAGTACAACGAGGACATATTCAAACTGAACACAGGCATAGTCAGATGGTCGTTCCGGGTACTGGCATACATCGGACTTATGACAGACCAATACCCTCCTTTCAAGCTCTGGGAATAAATCTATTACGATACGCTGAGGTAAAGATATTTGGCTTACAATAATCATTAAAAGGCTCAGTATGTTAAATGTTTCCTCAGTATCAATAACAAGATTGAATTAATATATAAAAAAATTAAGAATTGCAGGAAGGTAAAGGAGGAGACAATCATGGCGAATGGAGGAAAAAGTAATAGTGGTACAGGTATAGCGGGTGCAGTTTATTTTATGGGTTTAATTGCAGCAGCAGTCTACTATATCCAAAATGCAGTTTCTTTTGGCATGGGGGTGCTGGGTTTCTTAAAAGCTCTGGTCTGGCCGGCTTTCCTGGTCTACAATTTACTTGAGTTTCTAAAAATGTAGTATTTTCTCTGATCCGTTCCCTATTCTGTAAGTCAAGATATGACGATTTTCCATGACAAGGTGGAAAAAAATGAATTCGGACAGAAAGACCGCAATAATTGTGGAAGCATTATTTCTAATCTCGACAGCTACGTTTATGATAGGTGATTCAGGACTTATAGAATCTATTATAGATGGTCCAGATTATCTTATTAATGTTTCTGAAAATAAAACCCAGGTGATAATAGGATTGCTCATTGCGTTTATTGATGGCATTGCAATTGTTGGTATTGCAGTTTTTATGTTTCCTATGGCTTTTAATTAAAGGTGTAAAGGATCAACCGCGGGATGACCATGCTCCAGCATCTCCCTGAGTACAACCCGTACCGAAGGGATGGGGACTTCGTTTTCGAACGAGACCTCGGTGGGCAACTTCTCCGAGACTTAAAGCGACGCGGAGGGCGGTTGGGGCCGGTGAGCAGGGGGGGAATCCGGGTAGGGTTGCAACGGGTTTTGGTTGGACGGACGGCTTTCGGCAGCCCCCGCCGCAACTGAACTTGGGTTGTTTGCCAGCTTGAAAAGTATCGGGTCTCACCTCTACGATCTGCGATGTGAGAGCCCGCATGGAGGAGGTACCAATGAAAACAGTAATGACAGCAATGATAGTAGTCACACTCCTTACACCATTGACGGTTTGTGGGCAGGAGAACCCAACTCCGAGTGTAAGCCTCCACCTGGCAGCCCTTCAGGGGAATATTGAAGCCATTCGACAGCACATTGAGGCCGGTTCGAACCTGAATGAAAAAGATGTGTATGGGTCTACTCCCCTGATTGTTGCAACAACATTTGGCAAGACCGCAGCGGCAAGACTCTTGATCGAGGCCGGGGCTGATTTAAGCATCAGAAACAACGATGGGTCAACTCCGCTTCATATTGCCGCTTTCTTTTGCCGAACAGAGATCGTCAAGGCCCTGCTTGACAAAGGTGCTGACAAGTATTTAAGGAACAACGCCGGATCTACTGCGTTTGATTCCGTTGCAGCTCCTTTCGATGATGTCAGAGGATTCTACGACAGCATTGGACAGGCCCTTGGGCCACTGGGATTGAAACTGGACTACGAGCGGATAAAAATGACTCGTCCCAGGATTGCGGAGATGCTGCGACCTCGGCTTGAGGATCTCGCAGCGGTCGATTACACACCGCTGCCAGGGGATGACTGGGAGGTGTCTGCGCCCGCAGAGCAGGGACTGGATCCGATGCTTGTGGCGGAGCTCTATCTCGATGCGGCTGAAATGGAGACACTCTATGGGCTGCTGGTGATTAAGAACGGCTATCTTATCGCTGAAGGGTATTTCAATAATGGGGGGGTTGAGCAGTTGTCCGGCCGGCAATCGGCGACGAAGAGTTATGCCTCGGCATTGGTCGGGATTGCGCTGGATCAGGGCTGCCTGTCGAGCGTGGATCAGAAGATGATGGATTTCTTCCCGGAGTTTGCCGGACAGATAATTGATCCGAGAAAGGAGCAGATCACGATCCGGGACATGCTGCAGATGCGTGCCGGATATCCCGATGAGCAGCGCACGCCTCCCTATTTTAATATTCTCTTTTTGAGCAGCAACTTGCACTGGCTGCCTCACCTGGTTGACTTCCCTCTGGTAAGCGACCCGGGGACCGGGTTCAATTACAGCAATCTGACGTCCCATATCCTGGGGATCATCGTGGCACGGGCGTGTAATACAGATCTTAAGTCATACGCTCAGGAGCATCTTTTCTCCCCGATTGACGCGGAAGTGGGCGGTTGGACCGCCGATGCGGA
>Ga0307425_1002254_pt1 | contig 10969 bp, 8 predicted proteins | sample SalMarWE160330MG_FD_202152 | JGI IMG/M metagenome (GOLD analysis project Ga0307425, IMG submission 202152) | Salt marsh sediment microbial communities from the Plum Island Ecosystem LTER, Massachusetts, United States - WE1603-30 | ecosystem: Environmental > Aquatic > Marine > Intertidal zone >... | reverse complement strand
TTTGATGCAACACTGATTCCTTTACTGGTGCCTTCGGCAACGGGTTTGGCAAAGAGGGGAAAGGGCAGATCGACCTTCAGGATATCCGATGGATCATTCACAACGCAAAAATCGGGCGTGGGAATCCCCAGATCACGGATCACATGCTTAGTTAGCCCTTTGTGCAGGGTCAGGGCTAGCACCAGCGGGTCGGAAAAAGTGTATGGGATATCATAGGCATCCAGCAAAGCAGGGACCTGGGCTTCGCGACCGAACCCTCTGAGTCCTTCGGCGATGTTGAAAACGATATCCCATCGATCGCCGGCCGCCAATCGTAATGTCAGACCCTTGATACTTCCTATCGGATCTGTCGTGTACCCTAAATCCTGAAGAGTCCGGTCGATGGAATCAAGCGTATCGCGGCGATCAAACTCTGCGGTCTCCTCTTCTGTTAAACCATCCGCCAGATAGTCCTCACGGAGGTCATAAGTCAATCCTACTTTCATTATCTGTCTCGTCCTCCTTCTTCATTGAATGAATTAGCCACCAAGCAGTTTACCCCACCCTGCCGCCCGGGTCAGGATAGCGAAAAATTCGACCCTCGTAGTTCCTCAACAACAGATCATCTCCTTCTCGCCCGATAACGTATTCGGGAATCAACGGGATTTTACCACCTCCTCCCGGGGCGTCGATCACATAACTCGGCACAGCATAGCCCGAGGTGTGTCCACGCAATCCCTCGATCATCTCAATCCCTTTTTCCACAGGCGTTCGAAAATGACCTGATCCCGAAATTGGATCACACTGATACAAATAATAGGGCCTGACGCGAATCTTGAGCAGGCCCTGAAGTAACTTCTTCATTGTCACCACATTGTCATTGACACCGGACAAAAGAACCGTCTGGCTTCCCAAAGGAATACCAGCATCAGCCAGGATACCGCATGCATGAGTCACTTCGGGTGTCAGTTCATCAGGATGGGTGAAGTGAATGCTCATCCACAGAGGATGGTAGCGTTTCAGCGTACGGGCCAGTCGTTGCGTAATACGCTGAGGCAAGACAACCGGGACTTTTGTGCCGATCCGCAAGATTTCTACATGGTGTATCTTTCGCAACCTCGAAAGAAGCCATTCAAGACTTTCATCCGACAGCGTCAGAGGGTCTCCACCTGAAAGAAGCACGTCCCTGATCGAAGGGCAGCTTTCGATATAGGCAATGGCTTTCTCCCAACGCCTCTTGTTAAAGGGAGGACCCGTTCCATTGCCGACCATTCTCGAGCGGGTACAGTACCGGCAGTAAGTCGAGCAGAAATCGGTCACAAGAAAAAGAACACGGTCAGGGTATCTGTGGATGATGCCCGGCACAGGACTGTTATGATCTTCGCCCAGAGGATCTTCGGCTTCATCGGGAGAAAGAGTGAACTCCGCAGTGACCGGCACGACCGTGCGGCGCAGAGCTTGGTTTGAATCCTCCTTTTCCAGGAGGCTTGCAAAATAGGGTGTGATGGCCAGAGGGATTTTTTTTCTCAGGCCGGTGATAGCCTTTACTTCATCTTGGGAAAGATCAAGAATGCGGCTGAGCGAGTTAATGTCTCTGATGCGGTGTCGCAACTGCCACCGCCAGTCGTTCCACTCCGCCGAGGTAGTATTAGGAAAGAATTCCTTGATGAAGGTGGAAGCGCGCGCAGTGCATCGGAACCTTGGAATGCGAGAAATCTTTAGAACGGGTATGATCTCTGGTTTTTTCTCATAATGAAAACTATCTCCGGGGACAGCGGATGTACCCGGAGGTTCAAAATCTTCTGTATTGCACTCTTCTTTTAGCATGCCTTTTGTCTCACCCCTCTTTCCTCATATGTGGGGACCATTGTCCCGCATTTGACCTCAAGGCAAAATACGTGCCATATTAGCAAGTCATTGATTTTGTTTTATCTTTCTTTCGAAACTCCTTCGCCTTGCATTCAACCGGCCCTCCGGAGGCATGCCAGAAAAGACGTTTTGAGCTTTTAGGCGGCTCAGTTCAGGCTAATATATTGAAAATACATAAATTATGGGTTGAGAAATGAGAGTTCCGGTATTCGTGGAATGAGGAACTGGCAGTTCCCATTTCTCCCTCATAGGCCTTAGGAATCCCCATTTCCTTCCGGCATTAGTTTTCTGCTGAGAGAGAAAGGAAGCCAAGACCGAAGAAGGCCATCAAACCGCGCAAGTGGAGGAGGAGTCATACGGCCCCTTTCATCAAAATCGGAACCCGAAGTTCTCTCCGTGTGGCTCAGACTATATCATCTCAGCTCTTTTTTGAAGTCTTTGTCTGAAAGGGTGTGATCTGCTGTTTCACTTGACTGCTCTTACACTTTGGGCATCGGAACTTTTTCTTTTCATATTCCGATATGGATATGGTCAATGAAAAGCCTTTTTTACATTTTTCACACTTGAATTGATATTCCGGCATGATAAAATCTCCTGATATTATCCTCCTTCCGGCACGCTGCCCATTCATAAAAAATTGGAAGAAGTTGGAAAAAGAATGATTAATACATATCCTCCGGCGGCATCTCAGGCATGGCCGGCACCTTCTTTTTCGGCTTTTCCGCCACCATGGCCTCCGTAGTCATAAGCAGACCGGCCACGGATGCGGCATTCTGAAGGGCGAACCGGGCCACCTTGGTGGGATCCACGACCCCGGCTTTCATTAGGTCCTCATACACACCCGTCTCCGCATTGAACCCCAATGGCCCTTCGCCCTGTATGACCTTCTGCACAACGATGGACCCCTCAAAACCGGCATTGTTGGCAATCTGTCTGACCGGCTCCTCAAGGGCCCGTTTGACCAGTTTCACGCCCAACTGCTCATCACCCTGAAGTTTAAGCGTGTCAAGGGACTTCATGGCCCGAATAAAAGCTACGCCGCCTCCGGGAACGATACCCTCTTCCACAGCCGCCCTTGTGGCGTTCAGTGCGTCCTCCACCCTGTCCTTCTTCTCCTTCATCTCTGTTTCGGTGGCGGCCCCCACATTTATAACCGCCACACCTCCAATCAGCTTTGCCAGTCTCTCCTGGAGCTTCTCCCGGTCGTAGTCGCTGGTCGTGTCCTCGATCTGGACTCGTATCTGTTTCACGCGCCCTTCCAGGGCCTTCCGGTCGCCTCCCCCGTCAATAATGGTGGTGTTATCCTTGTCCACGGCGACCCGCTTAGCGGTCCCCAGGTCATTCAAGGTTACGTTTTCCAGTTTTATACCCAGGTCCTCGCTAGCCACCTGTCCCCCAGTAAGAACAGCAATATCCCCCAACATGGCCTTGCGCCTGTCACCAAACCCGGGGGCCTTAACAGCAGCACATTTCAGTGTTCCGCGAAGCTTGTTCACTACCAAAGTTGCAAGGGCCTCTCCCTCCACATCCTCAGCAACAATCAATAAGGGTTTTCCCATCTTGGCTATTTGCTCCAGGATCGGCAATAGATCTTTCATGTTGCTGATTTTCTTTTCATTCAAAAGGATGTAAGGCTCTTCCAGTTCAACCTCCATATTCTCAGGGTCCGTCACAAAGTATGGGCTCAGGTAGCCTCGGTCAAACTGCATTCCCTCCACGATGTCCAGGGCGGTCTCCATGCCCTTGGCTTCTTCTACGGTGATGACGCCTTCTTTCCCTACCTTCTCCATGGCCTCGGCGATGATGTCGCCAATAGTACTGTCGTTGTTTGCGGAGATGGTGCCTACCTGGGCGATCTCGATCTTATCCTTGGTGGGTTTGGATATTTTTTTTAGATGTTCAACTACAGCATCCACAGCCTTTTCAATGCCGCGCTTTACGGCAATGGGATTGGCACCGGCAGTGACCAACTTGGCCCCCTCTCTGAATATAGCCTGGGCCAGGATGGTCGCCGTCGTAGTTCCGTCCCCGGCCATATCCGAGGTCTTGGAGGCCACCTCCTTGACCATCTGGGCTCCCATGTTCTCGAATCTGTCTTCGAGTTCGATCTCCTTGGCCACGGTGACGCCATCCTTGCTGATCTTGGGGGAACCCCACGATTTTTCAATTAGCACATTTCTCCCTTTGGGCCCCAAAGTAACCTTTACGGCATCGGCCAGGGTGTCAACACCCTTGAGCATCCGCTCCCTGGCTTTTGAACTGTATGTGATCTCTTTTGCACTCATTTTTTTCAAACCTCCCTTATTTATTTAGGTCTCGATAATCCCGAGGATGTCTTCTTCTCTCATAATGAGGTGTTCTACGCCGTCAATCTTTATCTCCGTCCCGGCATACTTTCCAAAAAGGATACGATTATTCTCTTTGACCGCCATGGAAATCCGTTTCCCCTTTTCGTCGAGCTTTCCCGGCCCCATGGCCACGACCCTTCCTTCCTGGGGCTTTTCCTTAGCAGTATCCGGGATGATGATTCCTCCCGTTGTCTTCTCTTCCTCCTCAATCCTTAGGACAAGCACTCTGTCATGCAAGGGTTTGATCTTCATTGTATAAACCTCCTCCCTTATGTATGATTATAGGATACGATTATTATCAGCAAATTGTATGCCATCCTTTTAAGCTATTGAAGTTATTTATATAATTATGAAGAAAAGGATATCAAAAGGAACTGCCGATTCGCATGGCCTTTTTAAAAACAGGAGCTTGATTTCTCGAACATTCTCTATTATGCTTCAACTTATTGAAATTGAGGGCAAATCAGGAAAAGGAATTCCGAGTTCTCAAAATACGGCTATCGGAACTCAAGGTTCCCTTTCGCCATTTATAATTTCCGGCAGATTGGAATAGAAAAATGAAATCCATCCTTTTGGTATCCAAAGAAAAAGCGGTTTTTGAAATAATTCATCACGCTGTTCGGCCACATTTTAGAATTGGGGAAGCTCCAAACATAAAAACTGCTTTAGAGGTACTCAGAAAAAAACGCTATGACCTCCTCTTTATTGAAATAGAAATTCTTATGGATGTGAAACAGGATGATGGGTATAAGGAAACTTTTCGTCCGTTCTGGCAGATGTACCCCACACTTGAGATTGTCGTTTTATCATCCAAAGAGATGATTCGAGAGGCAGTAAAGGCCGTAAAGGCGGGAGCAAGCTACTACTTAACCTATCCTATTGACCCTGAGGAGATCAAACTTGTTGCAGATACCGCCTACGATTCCTTGATCAAGGCTTCGGAGTTGGATTATCTTCGAGACCGGTTTTGGAACACTGACTGGCTGGAAACGATACAAACAAAAAGTGAATTGGTGAAAGAGGTTTATGAGAAGATTCGTTCCGTGGCGCCGACAAAAAGTACCGTACTGCTCACCGGGGAGACAGGGACGGGAAAAGGGGTTATGGCCAATATCATTCATCAGCATAGCAACCGGCGTGAATCTCAGTTCATTGCCGTGCATTGTGGCGCAGTCCCGGACACCCTTTTGGAAAGCGAGCTTTTCGGCCACGAAAAGGGGGCCTTCACAGGTGCTGTCAAGAGGAAACTGGGCAAATTCGAGATCGCCAAAGGAGGAACCATCTTCCTTGACGAGATTGGCACTATTACGCCCTCGGCACAGATCAAGCTCCTCCAGGTCCTGCAAGACGGGTCTTTTCAACGGGTCGGTGGAGAGGTAACCCTTCAGGCCGATGTGCGAGTCATTGCCGCAACCAACGTGGATTTGAAAAACATGTGCGACGAAGGGCGTTTCAGAAAGGATCTCTTCTTTCGGCTCCATGTCTTTCCCATAGAGGTCCCTCCCTTGAGGGAAAGGGTTGAAGATATTCCTTATCTCGCAATGGCCTTCCTGAAAAAGATGAACAGGGAGAATCAGAAAGAGATTCATGATATAGATTCTCTTGTCATGGACGCTCTGAAGCACTATCTGTGGCCGGGAAACATTCGGGAATTGGAGAACCTGATTGAGAGGGCCTACATCCTTGAAAATTCTCATGTGCTCATGCCGGAGAGTTTCCCCGGTGAACTATTCCCGCGCGATTTTCCATCGGCAAATATCCTCGTAGATTCCTCTTTGACGCTTGCAGAGGTCAAACGAAAGGGTTTGGAGGACATTGAGAAGAACTACCTTAGAGAGCTTTTGACGGAACATAAAGGTAAGATAAATGATTCTGCGGCAACAGCCGGTATAACTACACGCCAGCTTCATAAACTAATGGCCAGACACGGCCTCAAGAAGGAGGCATTTAAATAGCATTTTACCGCATCAGATAAATAAAAAGGAAAAATGAATTCCGCTTTTGGAATAAAGGGAACGCGAAGTTCCTATCCTCCAGCTTTCCCAGTTTATTTAACGTCTTAAAGAAGTTTTGAAATACCTTTACATCCTATTTTTCTTCCCGAGGCACTACCCATAATAGGTCTTTTAGGTTCCGGTGTGCACCAGCCTACCGGACGAAATACTTGAAATATAGGCGATTTCTGCTTTGGCATGCAAATTGCTCCACCTTTTGAGTAAATGAAAGGCGCAATTTCCTATTCAGACCCAGGTGAGGTCCTGTCACATGCAAGCATTAGCATACAAAGGTGAAAGGAAGAATCCTTAAAAACCTCCCTCTACAAGCTGATCGCTTCGATAAGCGATAACATCAGCCCGGACGAAGAGGATCTGGTGGTTGCAGCCGTTTTGGACCTGATTGAATCTGGCAAGGCAAAGAAGGTTGATGCTTTGCGTGGGCTATGCTCCGATAATCTGACTGACAGACTAGGCCTCCGGAGCGGATCCGATCTATTTACTATTCATTTATTATGTTGGATTGAATGACGAAGAAAAATGAATGTGTTGTCCTAAAGGGACTAATCATGCCCGCTGGATGGGACGAAAAGGGCAATGTGGTCTTCATCGTCCTATCGGGCTTTGATGAAGAGGAGTACCTCATTGATAAAGATGAAACAGGCATGAAACTTTTTTCTTTGCTTAGGGCCAGGGTCCAGCTCAGCGGAATCGTGAGAAAAGAAGAGGGTATAAAGAAAATCACGGTCGAGACCTTCCATATTATCTAAGGAGCTTGCCATGCGGAATCTTTCTCCAATGTTGTTTTTGCCACTATAGAAAAGAAACGATCTATCGACTAAGTTCTTTAAATGGAAATTTTCAAAAAGCACACCAAAGTCTCACATCTCACACCGATATTGATGGACACTAAAAGCCGTATCGCTGGTTATGATCTGGCGCGGGCCCTATCCTTATTCGGGATGTTCTTAATCAATTACTGGGTTCTGTTTGACGATTGTAACTCCGATCCTAAATGGCTGGTGTCTTTTTTAGATATCATTCAGGGCAGGGCAGCGGCCCTATTTGTAATTCTCGCGGGTATCGGGATCTCCCTGCTATCACGTCAAGCCTACCTGGAAAAGGATGCTGCCGCTATGCAAACAATCCGTCATAGCATGCTGAAACGGGCTCTATTCCTTTTCACTATCGGCTTATTGAACTGTATCCTGTGGCCTTCGGATATATTGCATTTTTATGGGGTCTACTTCGCTATCGGAGTGTTTCTGATGACAGTTTCCAATCATCGGTTAGGGGCACTGGCTCTCCTATCGATCACTGCCTTTTCCATCCTGTCGTTTATGCTCGATTTTGACAGAAGCTGGGACTGGGAGGTAAACTCATTAAAAGACCTTCTCAATGTTCCGGGAATACTCTATCATCTTTTTTTCAGCGGGCAGTATCCTGTTTTTCCCTGGCTCGCCTTCCTGATTACGGGCATGTGGCTTGGAAGACAGAACCTGTATAACCGCGTTTTTAGAAGGAGATGCCTGCTTGCAGGGCTGGGTGCCTTTTTGAGTGCCGAGATCGCCTCATGGATGGCATTTCGCATATTTGATCAAAGACTATTATATGGCCTTGATATAGAAGAAATTCTCCCATGGATTGCCATTATTGACCCGTGGGAGCCCATGCCCCTCTTTGTGATTTCGGCCATCGGCAGCTCTTTGTGCGTGATTATCTTTAGCATCATACTTGCGCAAAGATTCAAGAGCAGCATGTGGCTCTTAGCCTTTTCAGCGATTGGCCGATTAACCTTAACGCTTTATGTCGCACATATCCTTTTAGGTTGGGTGGTTTTGCTAATCATGAATATGTTCAAATGGCATGTCTACCTCTTAACCCTGTGGGGATCAGGACTTTTCTACATGGGAGGGATGCTCTTCGCCTATCAGTGGAAAAAATATCACGAGAAGGGGCCGCTGGAGTGGGCTATGCGTCGTTTTGCACTATATTCCGTATACAACCCAAGGGGGCCGCTCCCGCTGAGGCATGATCACATGGAAAAGGCCTTAAATGCCTCATTTTCGAGTGGGGGATAGGGTATGGTGCATGTTAAAGTCAGCATGGCCCTGAAGACCCTCCGATTTTCTTTGGAATGGCTATAATATGGAAAAAGACGATATGATCATAGATGAACTTTCCACTCAAAAGGATTCTCCGGCATCTTCCTTCAAAAAAGAGCCGTTAAAAAATAGTCTAGATTCAGGCCCTAACAGCCCGTTTCTGGCTCAGGGACCGGGCTCCCTTTCATTGCTTGATGACGCCAGCCCCCAGGCCCCTATCATTGCACCCGAACTTGAAACACAAAAGGCAGTGGCCGCAGATCCAGGTCAGCCCCTGGAGGACAGGCTTGAGGCCTATGAAGATATTATGGAATCGGAGGTCGGCGACACGACCCTGACACGCTCTCGAAACGTGGAAAGGGAAGTGGGTCTACGCCAGATCTACCTTAAATTTGAAGGAGGAAACCCGACAGGAACCCAGAAAGACCGTATTGCTTTTGCTCAAGTCAGGGACGCCTTGCGTCGCGGTTTTGATGCCATAACCGTGGCTACTTGTGGTAATTACGGCGCGGCTATGGCGATTGCCTCCTCCATGGCCGGATTGCAGTGTATTATATATATTCCGGAAGGGTACCACACCAAGCGGATTGAGGAGATGGAAAGGTCTGGAGCCCAGTTCATTAGAGTACCGGGGGATTATGAGAATGCGGTTCAGTTATCCCGGGAAAGGGCAATAACCGATGATATCTATGACGCCAATCCGGGTGGGGCGAACACAGCTCTTCAACTCAAGGGCTATGGAGAAATTGCCTACGAGATCTATGATGAGCTTAGGGATGCGCCTGCCTTTGTTGCCGTGCCAGTATCAAATGGCACAACATTGGCCGGAATATATAAAGGCTTTGTTAGCCTTTACCGTAGAGGTAAAACATCTCGAATACCCCGCATGGTCGCCGGATCGTCACATGGCAAGAATCCTATTATAAGGGCTTTTATGAAAAACATGCCCCATTGTGAGGACCTGGAGCCTTCTATGATTCGTGAAACCCTTGTGAATGAGCCCCTGATAAACTGGCACGCCATTGACGGTGATCATGCCTTGGAGTCGATCCGAAAAAGCGGGGGCTGGGCTTCTTATGCAAGCGATAGTTCTATGCTCTCCTATGCCCGTCTACTCAGGGACAAGGAGGGACTGAGTGTTCTACCCGCCTCCACTGCCGGTCTCATAACCCTTATTGAGAAACATCGGAAGCAATCCCTTCCCGGTGACCGATATGTGGCCATTCTTACGGGGAGAAAATCATGAATATTTTTCCTGAGGGGAACGCGATTATCTATTGCGAAGGGGCTTTTTCAACCCCCAACGGAAAAACGGCCCATGGCCTGGTTCGAAGAACGGAACGCTATCGGGTCCTGTCCGTGGTGGATTCGATGCATGCCGGCAGAGATGCCGGGACAGTCCTGGACGGAAGGCCCAGGGGCATTCCAATCCATGGAAGTGTCCGGGCTTCGATAGAGAGCTTAAAGACGATGAGGGATCCGGCCACCCACCTGGTCATCGGACTCGCTCCCGACGGAGGCGGACTGAGCCCCGAAGCGCGCAATGATGTGATAGAGGCCATTGAACTGGATCTCCATGTGGATTCGGGTCTCCATGATTTTTTATCTGAAGATGAGGAGATCTCGCGTCTGGCCTTGGAACATGGGATTAGAATCAGGGATGTGAGAAAGCCTCCACCTAAGAAGGATCTCCACTTTTTTACAGGCAAAATAGAGCAAGTCACCTCTCTTAAGGTGGCAGTCTTGGGTATGGATTCGGCCATAGGGAAAAGGACAACCGCATGGGTCCTCTCAGATGCCATCCAGACAAGAGGTTACACGGTGGAGTTTGTAGGAACGGGACAGACCGCATGGATGCAGGGCGTCCGGTACGGTGTCATCCTAGATTCCCTGGTCAATGATTTCGTTTCTGGAGAGATCGAGCATGCGGTATGGTCCGCCTGGACAGAGATGAGGCCGGATGTCATCCTCATCGAGGGGCAGGGAAGTCTAATGAATCCTGCCTATCCAGGGGGATTCGAGGTTCTGGCTGCAGGAAGACCCGATATGGTTGTGCTTCAGCATGCACCGGCTCGAAAAGATTATGATGGGTTTCCCGGATATCCTCTTCATTCGCTCGAAAAACAGATCCAGGCCATTGAACTCATTTCCGGAAAGCCCGTTGTCGCCATAACGATCAACCACGAAAACCTGGATTTGGGAGAGGTCCCCGAACTCTGTGCTGAAATAACAAAAGTAACGGGCCTCCCGGCCTGTGATGTGCTTTTACAGGGGGCTGAACTGGTGATCGATGGCCTTAAACCCCATTTGCAAAAAATTATATTGAGAGGCGCAGAGGTTGGTAAAGAACACGAGCGTTCATGATAAGGATCAAACAAGAGATTCCCTGGACATCCTCGGGGTTATTCAGAGGCTGGAAATAGGACCGCCCATAATTGAAAAGAGGCGTATCACAGTCCCCTACAAACTCGTCCGGAAAGGGCAGACGGAAGCAACAGATCTCCTTTACCGATTTGAGGAAGACCTCCTTATACCGGGTGATCGCGATTCTATGAATCTCGCGAGCATGATCTCCGTCCAGGTAGCATTGAATTACGGCCTATTTTGCGATGAGATCATCTTCAACGGCGTGTTCGACGATATTGACCGCCGTTTCATTATTGAGATGGTGCGA
>Ga0307425_1002252_pt1 | contig 10982 bp, 10 predicted proteins | sample SalMarWE160330MG_FD_202152 | JGI IMG/M metagenome (GOLD analysis project Ga0307425, IMG submission 202152) | Salt marsh sediment microbial communities from the Plum Island Ecosystem LTER, Massachusetts, United States - WE1603-30 | ecosystem: Environmental > Aquatic > Marine > Intertidal zone >... | reverse complement strand
CTTTGGACCAGGGGGCCACGCTGAGGTATTTCCAGCCGGCGTCGGCCAAAACGGCCACAATATTGCCCTCACCCATCTCAGCAGCGATTTGTACCGCCTGATAGACTACCGACCCGGCAGACAAACCGGCAAAAATGCCCTCCTTTTCCAGTAACCGCCTGGTTGCCTCTGCCGCCTGCTGGCTGGTAACAGTGGTCTTTTCGGTGAGGAGAGACGAATCCCAGAAAGGCGGCAGTTCCTCACCCAGGCATTTTAAGCCCTGAATGCTATCACCGAGAGGCGGCTCAACTCCTATTACCCTGATATGGGGGTATTTCTCCCTCAGCCGGCGGGCAATTCCCATTAGCGTACCGCCGGTGCCAATCCCGGCCACCATAACGTCAATCTTATCATAGGGGAAATCATTTAATATCTCAACGGCGGTGGTTTCATAGTGCGCCAGTGGGTTAGCCGGATTGGAAAACTGGTCGGGCATGAAGTATTTCTTGTCCTTAGCTACCATTTCCCGGGCGGTGGCAATAGCTTTGGCCATGCCAAAAGCCCCGTCGGTCAGGATAAGCTCGGCACCAAAGATTTTGAGCAGCTGCCGCCTCTCCAGACTCATACTATCGGGCATAACTATGGTAACCTCATAGCCTTTCTTACGTCCCAGCCAGGCCAGAGCTATGCCGGTGTTACCGCTGGTGGCCTCCAGGATAATCTTGTCCTTGGTCAGTTTTCCGCTGCGCTCCGCCTGCTCTATCATGTAGTTGGCCACCCTGTCCTTCAAGCTGGCACTCCCCCCCGGGTTCTGCCCCTCCAACTTGGCCAGGATTTTCACCTTTTTGTTGGGGGCCATTTGACCCAGTTCAACCAGCGGGGTGTGTCCCAGAGCCTCGATAACATTTTTAAAATACATCTTTCTATCCTTTAACTACTCCAATGGGTTTTGTCCTTGCTACCTTAAGTGAGATACCGGCCTTGTGGGTTATGTCAACCACTTCAGTTACATCCTTGTAGGCCTCGGATGCCTCCTCGGCCAGCGAAGCCAGGCTGCCGGCTTTAACCGTGATTCCCCTCTCCGCCAGCGCCCGGGCAACATCGGCGCCCCGAAGGCTACGCCTGGCCGCCCCCCGGCTCTGCACCCTACCGGCGCCGTGGCAGGTGGAGCCGAAGGTTTCCCTCATCGCCGCCTCGGTGCCCAGCGCCACATAGGAGTAGCGACCCATATCGCCGGGAATAAGAACCGGCTGGCCGACACTCCGGTAGATTTCAGGGACATCGGGGTGCCCCGCCGGAAAAGCCCGGGTCGCCCCCTTGCGGTGAACGCAAAGCTTCTCTTTCTTGCCGTTAATCTTATGCTCCTCCAGCTTGGCAATGTTATGGCAAACATCGTAAACCTGCCTCATTCCCAGCTCTTCCTGGCTCTTGCCGAAGACCCTGCTGAAAGATTCCCTAGCCCAGTGCAGGATGAACTGGCGGTTGGCCCAGGCGTAGTTAGCCGCGCATGACATTGCCGCCAGGTAGTCCTGCCCTTCCGGCGAGCTTATCGGAGCACAGGCAAGCTGGCGGTCGGGCAGGCTGATGCCATATCTTTTTACCGCTTCCCCCAATAAGGCCACATAGTCGGTGCAAATCTGGTGACCAAAGCCCCGTGAGCCGGTATGTATCAGCAGCAGCACCTGCCCAAGAGCCTCGATGCCCATCGCCCTGGCCGCCTCAGCGTCATAAACCTCGTCCACCACCCCCACTTCCAGAAAGTGGTTGCCGGAGCCCAGAGTCCCCAGTTGGGGGATACCACGCTTCCTCGCCTTATGGCTAACCTTATCCGGGTTAGCCCCTTTCATACTGCCGGATTCCTCGGTAACTATAATATCCTCGAGGAGACCATAGCCCTTTCCCATAGCCCAGCGGCTACCCTTGACCATGACCTCTTCCAGCTCTTTTTCCTTGACCCTTATCTTGCCCTCCGAGCCCAGCCCCGAAGGAATATCGACGAAAAGCCGGTTAACTAACTCACCGATTTTAGGTCTAACTTCATCCTCGGTGAGGTTGGTCCGCACCAGCCTGACACCGCAGTTAATATCAAAACCGACGCCCCCGGGCGATACTACCCCATCCTTCACCCTGGTGGCCGCCACCCCACCTATAGGGAAGCCGTAGCCCCAGTGAATATCGGGCATGGCCAGCGAGTGGCCGGCAATGCCGGGAAGGAAAGCCACGTTGGCTACCTGCTCGAAGGCGTGCTCCTCCCAGATATGGCCGAGCATGGACTCGCTGGCAAATATGAGACCGGGCACTATCATGCCCGCCTTATAGCTGGTCGGTATCTCCCAACGATAGTCGTCTATCTTCCTTACTATTTCCTTCCAGTGTGCCGTCATTCCAACCTCGCTAGATATCAAACAGCACCTGAACCCTAAAGCCATCGGTTTTATCTACTTTAAGCATGTGGTAAGTGGCCCCCTTGACCCCTGTTTTCAGGCTGTGCCTTGAGCTATCCACCTTCTCTCCGTAGCTTCTAGCCTTGAGCCGGGTATCGCCCAGCTGGGTAATATCAAACCGCTTGAAGAGAACGCCCTCGGTGTCAAATCGATAAACCAACTCGTTCAACCACGCCACCAGCAGGCTCTCTTTATCGCTGGCATTTACAACTATATTCTGATGCAGAACCTCCTCCACATCATCAAGTTCGGTTATCAGGCTGAACAATCCCTTAGCCGCGTTAGCAAATGCCTGCTTGAGGTCAGCCCCGTAGGCGATAATGCCAACGTCGGCGGTATGGTCTAAGATTTCAAAATCCTTCCCCATAGCTATTGGTTACTAAATTATATCATCTACCCCCTTAAATACAAATCTCCCCTAAAAAAGGTCTCGCCCCGCTTATAGAAGGTGTTTTCTTTCCCATCTAACCCACCCTTATAAGCTACGCTTCTAAAATTTCCTTGAATGGGAGACGAAGAAAATTCCACCCCTCTCCTGGGGGGTGGGGTAAAGAGATTGTAAAAAGGCGCAGCCTTTTGGGCGGGCGGGTATGGGAAGAAAAACGTAGGTTAAAAACTGGGCTAACTTTGAGGCTTTGACCGCTATTTAGTATAATACTGGTATAATAGGTATAGCATTATGAATATAGAGAACGAAGGCAACCATATCAAGAGCGCTCGCGAGATAGCTATGGAGAAAGTGGAAGAGCTGGGCGAAGTGACCGAAGAGGAGCGCCTGAGATGGAAATACGTCCCCGAAGGGGAAAAACTGGCTGCCAGATACCTGAAGCAAAACCTGAATCTGGCAACTGAAATGGGCAACTACGATGAGAAGGCGGCAAGTTATGTCAAAGAGGGGGCCAGCGAAATACTGATAAGTAATATAAACCTGCCCCAGAACGACTCCATCCGAAAAAATAATAAAAAGGCAATGGAGGGCCTTAAAGCGCTGAAGAGAGATAAAATAGGAGTGGAAAATATCTTCAGCCGGATAAGAAACATCTTCACCCACTACGCAGAGCAGGGTGAGCAGCAGAGAAAGCAAGCCTATGAGCAACTAAAGGAAGAGTTCAGCGCCAAAGTTCAACAGGCAATGCAGCAGCAGTTAGGCACGACGGCGGGATTAAGCATAGATATAGAAAATCAGCCGCAGTTCCAAGAAGAGTGGCGCAAGCTGCTGGTACAGCTGGATTCGCAGTATATCAACCTCCTCAAAGAGTATAAACAGGAGCTGTTGGTCACAGTCTAGGAAATAAAGATGGATATTGAGGACGAAAGGATTAGAGACGCCGTCAGTCGTACCGAGATACTAAGGCCACCCAAGCGGAGCCTGGCTACTTTCGGCACAACCAATGTATATTATTACCTGGTTACCGAGCCTGCCTACGCCGAGCTGTTGGAGGCTACCGCCGAAACGGTGGTTAGGGAAGGCAGGGTAATCGCCGAGAAACCAAGAATTGTAACCCCCTACTACCTTTCCCACCTGGAAGGCTTTAGCTCGGAGGCTAAAAAATACTTCGAGACCCTGATTAATACTCACGGCCCTAACGCCCCGGGGCTGTTTTATACCTACAAGAACGAGCCAAAGGAGCTTAACATCATCTCAGATAGCCTGCGGGCTGTAGTCGATAAGATAAACAGTGAGATTGATAAGCGTGGCGACCCGTTAGCTTCCATTATCAAGGGACAGGATGATCTCTGGGATGTATCATTGATGAAGTTTATCTATGAAATGACCCGAAGCTCCATAGCCGATAACCTGCAGCAGATGGGGAACAAAGGGCTTCTGGATATAGACACCAGGGGTATACCCGCCGACGTCAGGGTAAGGATTGAGAAACTTTTCCAATCAGCTCACAAAGGCGACATCGAGCCCAGAGAGTTGAAGGACGAGCTCGACCGCTGGGGCGTGTTTGATGATTACGAAGACAGGTTCTTCTCCCTTTTCGGAGGGGGGCGGCGGTAAGAAACTCCAGCAAGGGTGTAGAATTTTAATTAAAAAACCGGGGAAGAAACGGACAAAGATAGCATGTATAACGAACAGGTGATAGTAAGACCGCCCAGTGAAGCCAACAGCTTCTTGCTGCCGGTAACCCTTGGTTGCTCCCATAATAAATGCACCTTCTGCGGCACCTTTACCGGCATCAAATTCAGGATAAGGCCCCTTGAAGATATCAAGCAGGATATTGATAAGGTGGCCGAGCACTACAGCTGGAGCATGAGGCGGGTATTCCTGGAAAACGGGGACGCCCTAATCTGCCCCCAGCGTAGATTAGTAGAGGTTCTGAAATATCTGAACCAGAAATTCCCCCGTCTGGACAAGATCGGCACCTATGCCACTCCACAGTCAGCTCTGATAAAGAGTGTCGACGAGCTCAAAGAGCTAAATAAACTCGGGCTTAAGATTGCCTATCTGGGAGTGGAGACAGGGGATGAGGAACTGCTCAAGAAAATCAACAAGGGAGCCAGCTACGATGAGATTGTGGAGGCGGGGAGAAAGATAAAGCAGGCCGGCATTATCCTCTCGGTTACGGTAATACTGGGGCTGGGTGGCATCAAAGGCAGCAAGAAGCACGCTCTGGGTACCGCCAGGATACTCACCGCTCTTGACCCCGATTTTGCCGGCGCCCTTACACTAATGCTCGTCCCCGGCACCCCCCTGCATAAAGAGTGGGAGGACGGTAAATTCACCATCATCTCGCCGTTTAAATCTCTGGAAGAGTTGAAGTTGATAATAGAAAACTCCAATTTTACCAAGTGTTTCTTCACCGCCAACCACGCTTCCAACTACCTGCCGATTAAGGCACGGTTACCTGAGCAAAAGGCGGAGATGCTCAAGCTGATAGACGAGGTCTTAACCAGTAAGGATATGTCCCGGCTGCGCCCCGAGTTTATCCGGGCTCTATAAGAGAAGGGCGGTTCAAGCGTGAATATTTCGGTAATCGAAGCCAGAGACCTTGCCGAGGCCTGGTTCCTCTGCCTGCGTAAGGCCCTCAACGAGGGGTATGAGTACAGGATTGACCGCGGCAGTTACGCAGGACAGCGCCGTAAAGAGCTTGATTTTGTCTTGGTCAAGGTGAAGAACCCGGCAACCAGGCCAATAATACCGTCCACGCCTCAGGGGGTGCCGCCACCCACCTCCATGGATTACATAGAAGACTACCTCCCCTACCTGATGACCGCCCACAAAAGGGAGGGTGAGCAATATACCTACGGCCAGTACCTGGAACGGCAGATACCAGAAGTAATTAAAATGTATAAGCAGGACGGACACAATACCAACCAGGCTTTTATGGCCGTGGGCGATGCCGATTCCATAAAACTGGATGACCCTCCCTGCCTCAGAGCCATAGATACCCGAATCCGAGATAACAGACTGCACTTTTTCGTCTATTTCCGCTCCTGGGACCTGTGGGCTGGCTTCCCCTCAAATTTGGCTGCCATTCAGTTGCTCAAGGAGTATATGGCTAGCGAGATAGGGGTTGACGACGGCGAGCTGTTCGCCTCAAGCAAGGGGATGCACCTCTACGAATATGCCTGGGAACTGGCCAGAATTACCGCCAGAATGCCATAGGAGGTTAAATGAAAGACATAGTATCTCCGGAAGTATTGGCTAAATTCCCCGATTATGTCCGGGGAGTGGTTATCGCGCGGGGGGTTGATAACAGCGGCGAAAATCAACGACTGATTGAATTGCTGCGCAAGGTTGTCCAAGCGGCCACCCAGAATGAGGCTCTGCAGGACATCAAAAACCACCCCCGTATAGCCCCCTGGCGGCAGGCCTACTCCGACTTCGGCACCAACCCCAACAAGTTCTACTGCTCTATCGAGTCACTGGGGAGGCGGGCGCGGCGGGGCGACCAGCTGCCCTACATCAATACACTGGTAGCTTTGTTCAACTACTTCTCCCTGAAACATATCGTACCCAGCGGCGGCGATGACCTGGAATCGGTTGAGGGCGACCTTCGCCTTATCCTGTCTAAGGGCGATGAGCCGTTTACCCCGCTGGGCTCCGAGGCTGTTGAGCACCCCCCAGCCGGCGAGGTGATTTATTTTGACAACTCCAAGGTAATGTGCCGGCGCTGGAACTGGAGGCAGGGCGACCAGACCAAACTCAGCCCGGCCACCAGCAACGTGGCCATAAATGTAGACTGCCTGCCGCCGGTGTCAAAGGACGAGGCTAAAGCCATAACCGGTGAACTGGCTGAGTTGGTGCGGGAATTCTGCGGGGGTGAGGTGAAATATTTCCTGCTCGATGCCACTCAGAACGAAGTTGAAATATAGCCCGCTCTTACCCTCAGCCCAACAAAACCCCTTATCTCAGACAGAGGATTAGCCGTGAGCCAGATTGAAACCGCTGCCGATATGATTCTTAAGTCAAAAAAGCTGGTGGTATTTACCGGCGCAGGCATGAGCACCGAATCAGGTATCTCCGATTTCCGCAGTCCGGGAGGAGTCTGGAGCCGCTTTGACCCCAACGAGCTTACTTTTCAGAAGTTCCTGGCCAGCGAGGAGAACCGGGAAAAATACTGGGATTTTTCCACCTCATCCTGGAGTGAGATGGCAGCGGCTCAACCCAATCCTGGTCACCAGGCTATCGCCGAACTGGACGGTATAGGCAAGCTGGATTGCGTCATCACCCAGAATATTGACGGCCTGCACCAGAGGTCTGGTATTTCAGAGGAAAAAGTGATTGAACTGCACGGTACCGCCCGGTGGGTCAGCTGCCTGGAGTGCGGGAAAAGGTACCCCCGGGAACAGATTCAGGACAGGCTCAAGGGAGGGGTAAAGGTGCCGCGGTGCGATAGCTGCAGCGGAATCATGAAACCAGCTACCATTTCCTTCGGCCAGGCCATGCCGGAACGGGAAACCCGCCAAGCCGAAACAAAAGCGGCCGCCTGTGACCTGTTCCTGGTTGCCGGCTCTTCTCTGGTAGTCTACCCCGCCGCCCAGATGCCGCTAATCGCCAAAGACAGCGGCGCCGGGTTGATTATCATTAACCTGACACCCACCCCCCATGACCCCTACGCTGATATTACCATCCATGACAAGACCGGCCCGGCGCTGTCTCAAATCGTTGACCGGGTAAAGGCAAACTTAAGTTGAAACTGAAACCAGTTATTTTTATTATACTGTCACTCTGTTTAACTATCGGGGGCTGCGCTCCCGCCGCCGACTTTGACCATTCCCTGAAATCGATAGTCAAACCCTATCAATTCAGCATCGCCCAATGGGAACTGGTAACTATAACCGGTGAACTAAACAACCTGATTTCCAGCAAGGGGGAAGGGGGTGAAGATAAAGCTGGCGTGGTGGTTGAATATTTTAACCTGGTTGAACAAATAAAAAGCCTGGAGGCAGAAATTACCGCTGTTAACGCCGGCAATAAAGAGGGCGATTTAGCCTCATTTGAAACCGAACTGGGCAGGCTACAACAGCAAAAAGCGGCTCTAACCAACGAAGTAGAGAGAATAATAGCCGAGCAGATAAGAGAGGTGCTGGCGGAGGAGGGTATCTTTCATCCGCTGGATAAATATATAAAATTAAACGTCGGTTTTCCGCCACTGATCTTTGAACTGGAGCCACCGCCGCGCCTGCTGGTGGTCTCACCCAGAGACAGGATAGAAAGCGTAAGGGAGATTCACCTGCAACAAGACCTGAGCGTGGAGGCAATGGAGCAAATTGAAGAGGAGGTGGATAAACTGGGTGTCTCTGCACTGGTGGTGGGGCTGGGTGGTATCGGGACATATCCCGCCTTCGTCATGGACGACGCCAGCCTGCAGTTCACCATTGAGACGGCAGCTCACGAATGGCTGCACAGCTACCTGGCCTTTAAGCCGCTGGGGTTTCTATACCTGCTGGATTTAACCGGCATCTCTCCCAACTATGATATTGCCACCATGAACGAGACCGTAGTCAGTATAGTCAGTAAGGAGATAGGTATTACAGTCTATCAAACATACTACCCAGGTTATGAAAATAGTCCCCGGCCGCCGACCGAGGAGCCGGAGTTTGACTTTAACCGGGAGATGAGGGAAATAAGACAGTCGGTTGACGCCTATCTAGCCCAGGAAGAAATCAGCCAGGCCGAGGAATTCATGGAGCAGAAACGGCAATATCTAGCCTCCATGGGCTACTACATCAGAAAGCTAAACCAGGCCTATTTTGCCTTTTACGGGACTTACGCCGATAGCCCAACCTCTATAAGCCCCATCGGTGCCGAGCTAAAAAAGCTGAGAGAGCAAAGCGCCTCACTAAAGGATTTTCTGAGCACCGTGGCCGTTATGACCAGCCGGCAGGACTTAAGTCTCAGCATCAAATAAGAGCCAGCTAATATGCCCTGCTTCTGGCGACCAAAAAGAGGATAATCAGCCCCAGAAAAGCCAAGCCGCCGATTACTAACCATAGAACCGGCACACCGTCAGAACCAGCTGCAGGCGGCAATAGCGGTGACGAGCCAGTTGACCCAGGGGACAGGGTAGTAGCCTCTGGTGATGAATTAGCTGCCGGAGGTGCTATGGTGGCTTGAAAATCTTCTGTGGTTATATTCACCGAGCCCCCCACCCAGGTTGTCTCTATCTCGCCAGCGGCGACATTACTGAGCACCCCGTTGGACGAACCCACCAGGCTGCTCTCACCAGCCGAGCCGACTACATGAAAGTGCAGATCAGCCAGATATCCCGAGCCACTTGCCCCAGCTAGCCCCGGAACATTCTGAATAGTCCGGTATGTCCCGGCTGAAAGCTCGTTATACATATCCACGGGTATTGTGGTTGAGCCTATCAGCCCCGGGGTTATATCATCCAGCTGTAATACCAATGGGTCAAAGGTGACATCATAGTTACAGGCGTCAAAGTCGGTAACCTCGCTGATGCCGATAGCGGCGGTAAAACCGCTATCGGGGGTTACCCCAGAAGGAGCATCAACGCTTACGGTAACCCCCGAAGTTGCCGCCACTGGCGGCACTGCCCCACCAACCAGAAGCAGTACCACCACAATGGCTATAATGCTAAAAGCTATTATTATTTTCATTTAATTAAGCCAGGCCGGCAATTATCAGCTCTATCATAGTGATATCCATAGCATTGACATTGCCGTCACCATTGGCGTCAGCGCCAGATGTCTCAGCATCCAGCCCAACAACTATTCTCTCCACCTTGGTTATATCTATGGCATTAACCATACCATCGCCGTTAGCATCTCCAGCCAGCGCCGAAGTGATACTCACCGAATCGCCAACCCAGGTCGCCTCTATCTCCGCCGCCTGAGCGTCTGAGAGCGTACCGTTGGTTAGAGTTATTGCACTGCTGTCGCCTTCCGAGCCGATGACATGGAAGTGCAACACCGCCAGATAGCCAGAGCCGCTCACCCCAGTTAAACCGGGAACATTCTGTACCACCCGGTACACCCCCGGGCTCATCTCGTTATACATATCCACGGGTATGGTGGTCGAGCCTATCAGCCCCGCAGTTACATCATCCAGCCGCAGTACCGAGTCATCAAAGGTGATGTCATAGTTACCGGAGTCTAGTTCGGCGACCTGACTGATATCTATATTAGCGGTGAAATCGCTATCAGGTGCAGCTGTATCCGGGGCATCAACGCTAACCGTAACCGCCCCTACTGCTACCACGGTAAAGCCGTCAGGGAGCGTCCCCGTTCCGGCCGAAGTGGTCACTGAAACATCTCTCAGCCCCAGGGTGGCAGCGGTGTTGATGGAAATGTTGGCTAGTATCTCAGTGGCACTGACCACGCTAAAGGAGTTAACTGTTATACCATCACCAAAGCTTACCGCCGTGGCTCCGCTAAGGTTAGTGCCATCAATGTTGACCGCCAGCGTTTCCCCCTGCTCCCCGGAATCAGGGCTGACCGAGGTTACCGTCGGCGACTCAGGGGCAACAACCTGCAGGGTCACCGGCACAGTGACCGAAGCCTCATCGGGGTCGTTGCTGGTGATGAGTATCTCGGCATTGTAGGTGCCCACACTGAGTCCGGTGGTGTCTATGGTCACCGTTATGGGGTCGGAGCCACCGGCCGCCACGGCGCCCGAAACGGGTGCCTCACTCAGCCAAGCGCAGTCGGTGCTGGCTACGGTGAAGGCATTTGTCGCCTCATCGAGCAGGGTCGCTTCCGAATCATAGACTTTTGCCGTGATAGTGTACTCACCCAGCACGGCGTCCGCCGGCAGACCATAGGTGAAGTTGCAACTGGCTACCTCTCCCGCCGCCACGGTTATCGCCGAGGTGTCATAAAACACCAAGACCTCTTCCGGGTCCTCCACATTGATAGTAACAACGCCATCCTCCAGTGCCGCATCACCACCGTTACCCACATCCACATAGACGGTCATGTCCTCCTCCGGCAGGTAGCTGGAACTATCAGTAAACAACGTCACTATGCTTACCTCGGGGGTGCCGATTATGGCGTCAGTGGTCCCGTAATAGAAAATCACGTCCTGGGATTCACCGGGTGAGAGCGTGCCCATGTTCCAGTACATGCTTACAGCGGTATCCGAGGTTA
>Ga0307425_1002251_pt1 | contig 10987 bp, 9 predicted proteins | sample SalMarWE160330MG_FD_202152 | JGI IMG/M metagenome (GOLD analysis project Ga0307425, IMG submission 202152) | Salt marsh sediment microbial communities from the Plum Island Ecosystem LTER, Massachusetts, United States - WE1603-30 | ecosystem: Environmental > Aquatic > Marine > Intertidal zone >... | reverse complement strand
TTTAATGGCTGCGCGGAGAGATTTGTCTTTTTCACATATGTTTGGCTTATTTTCCGGCTGACTTGGTGAATTCTCCGTAAGCCGGCTGTTCAACCGGGATTGCAATTGCTGCTTACGCAGCCAATCGGAGCACTTGTTATCCAGGATCCTAAAGGCCCATCCTGGAAAGACGTCCACGTCTTCGAGTTTCGACAAACCCTTGATAATTGCAAACCATGTTTCCTGGACAACTTCCCAGGCAGCCGATTCCGAGCGGGTCACCCGGTACGCATAGTGCCAAAGCCGTTTCTGCCATCTGCTGACAAGTTCGTCAAAAGCCGTTCTGTCGCCCTGTCGGCATTTGATTACAAGCAGCTCATCGTATATTTGGTTTCGGTTTTTTCGCATTGTTCTATATTATAAGTCGGGCGAACCTCAATAAACGTTCCATTTTTCACTTCATCCGGTTAACTGGTAGCTCATGCAAGCGATTTTTTCCACTCCTTCAGTCTATCTGTGGTTAAAGAACTTGCTATTCTGCCGCTACAACTTGGGTACATTAGGAGATAATTTGTAAACATCGCCGATAAACTCAATGATAAGTAAGGAAAAAAGAACTCTTGCCTTGAGAAGAGATGTTTGGCCTTCAAGGGGAGGGTAATTCCGTAGCGGCGTGGGGAAATAAAAGGTGTCCGGGGATGGGAAGGTTTCCGCCGTAAGGTGCCCTCCGTAAGGAGTCCCTGGGACTGTGGACCACCCATGCAGCTCGGGTCACATTATATTGACTAATTGCCCGGCCTATTTCGACTCATTTGCTGCCGGCATGACATGGTTCCTGCATTAGCTGCAGGATGCAGTGGAGAATGTCGGCTCTGCTGATAATGCCCGTCACTTTACCTTCTGAAGTTACCGGGACTCTGCGGATCGAGGAATCTCTCAGACGATAACAAATGTCCAGCAGGCTTTCATTTTCTTCAAAATAGATGACGGGCTTTGTCATGAACTCACCTGCTGTCCGGTCTCTTTCCTCTTTATGTGTGTGGAGCAAACGCAGGACATCCTGCTCACAGAGAATTCCGACGAGGGTCATATCCTCTTCGACCACTGGAACACCCGTGATACCGTTGTTCACCATGATCTGTATGACTTCGAATATGGGAGTGTCTTTTCGTACGCAAACGGCTCCTTTTGTCATGATATCTTTTGTCTTAAACATGGTCGTCCCTTAACATTCATTCGTTCACAATCCGGTGGGTCTGGCTTGATCTTCCCTGCTATGATTTAGCAGTTTCCTTCGAAGCCCATTACAAGACTCTATCGGTCAGTAACAAGAAGAGCTTGAGAACTTTCCTTGATGCAAAAATAGCTGTGGGATCGTGGTTTCCAAAGGACTCTGGAAACGAGACATGAATTGCGATGTCTCTACTTATATCCGGGGTGCATTTACTATATTAATTCGCCAAGCAAGAAATCTCAATGCAAATTTGATAAGGTAAACTCTCTTCTGTTTACGAGACTGTTGACAACTGCCGATTAATTTGCGATTATTTCATTCCTGGATATGTAACACGTCAGTCGCATTGTTGTAGAAAGGATATTGCTTATGACTATCGAATTTCACCAGGACTGTAAATACTCTCTGCTCGTGCCCACAAGTATGGGGGTTCGGATTACGCCGGTTAACGGTCAGCCTGTTTACTGCTCGAACACGTTTATTATGCAGGCCACCAGTGCCGAGTCCAATGTGGCCAGTGTATCCAGCTACCTGGGCCTGCCTGTCAAGGTGCTGACGAGATTTGTCAAGAGCAGTCCGATCGCCCGGTTCATTAAGGATGATCTTACCGGCCGGCATATAGACGTTGAGGCCAAAGAAGTGGATCAGGGCGGGCCGTGGGGTTATCGCCACCAGTTCAATATCGCCGATTCCGGCTACGGCTCCCGCGGGCCGCGGGTTCATAACGACCGTGCCGGCGAGGTGGGACGCACCCTGAACGTCAAAGACTTCGACTTAGAGCGGATCTTCGGCGCCGAAGGTGTACAAATCGTTCACTTATCAGGTCTTATCGCGGCCCTTTCGCCCGAAACGAGCACCTTCTGCCTCGAACTGGCCAGGGCCGCCAGGAAACACGGAACGCGTATCTCATTTGACCTGAATCATCGCGCTTCGTTCTGGAAGGGCCGCGAGGCCGAGCTGCACGAGATATTCGCGGAAATCGCCGGCATCTCGGACATCCTCGTTGGTAATGAAGAGGACTTCCAGCTCTGCCTGGGGATTGAGGGCCCGGAGGCGGGCGGCAAGAACCTGGCCAACAAGATCGACAGCTTCAAAGTTATGATCAATAAGGCAAAGAAGGCATTTCCCAATGCGACGGTGTTCGCCACCACGCTCCGCCAGGTTGTAAGTGCGAACTGTCATCTCTGGGGAGCGCTTATGGCCGCCGGCGACGACTGGCACGTGATCGAACCGCGGGAGATTACAGTGCTCGACCGGATCGGAGGTGGCGACGGCTTTGTCGGGGGCATGCTCTACGGCATCCTACAAGGCTGGGAACCGGAAAAGTGGGTCCAGTTCGGATGGGCGACGGGGGCATTGGTCACGACACTGTTGACCGACTACGCCCAGCCTGCGGACGAGGATCAGATCTGGAGCATCTGGCAGGGCAATGCCCGGGTAAGGCGGTAAGTACTGGCAACTAAGCGGCCGAGGAAGTTATCTATTACTTACAGACTGCAAAACAAGCGTTAAGCATCGTCAATAGACAATAGTAAACCTGTCCTGAGCAAGGTCGAATGGATTGACAATAATCAATTCATCAAGATGCCGGACCTAATTTATGGCCGGGGCCGGTAGTGTAGAGGCGTTTCTTTGGCTCGGTGTTCTTGTGTGAGCAGACAACCGGGCCGATGAAAACTATATGGTCGCCGGCGGGGACCTGCGATTCGAGTATGCATTCGAAATTTGCTACGGCGTCAGATAACAGGACTGAGTCAATTTCTTTGGCCGGTTCTGTTTCGCACTCGAATTCGGCGAATTTGTCGATTTCCCGGCCGGATTTCGAACCAAAGAACAAGGCCGCTTCGGCCATCTCCGAGGATGGAAACGCAATCGTAAAACATTCCGATTCTGTGATGGCTTCGATTGAATAATGCTTTTTCGCTACGGCGATCGCCATCATCGGAGGATCGCCGGATACAATCATTGTCCAGCCTAATGTGACGGGATTGGCTCGGCCTTGTCGGTCTTTGGCGATTGCTATGACGACCTGCTCGGGATATTTGGTTTTGACGGCATCGGAATATTCAACTCGTTTTTGCATTGCTTTTCTCCATGACTGGTTCTATATTGACCGCAGAATAATTTAACGTTGAAATTATAAATTATCAAATCGAACCTAACAAGGAGAAAGAAGTGGATACGATAGGCTTTGTCGGCAGTGGAAATATGGCGGAGGCCCTGATTAAGGGAATCGTCGCGGCAAAAATTTATGCACCTGAAAATGTTTTCGTAAGCGATATCCGGGCCGAACGGCTTGAATTGCTCGTGGACAAGTACAGAGTCACGGTAGTCGAAAGTAATTCCGAACTGGCGGGCAAGGTTGAAACTCTTGTTTTGAGTATCAAGCCCCAGAATATGGCCGATGCGCTGGAGAGCATAAAAGACGCTATCGAAAGCGAGACGCTGGTAATATCCATCGCGGCGGGAATCAGAATCAAAAAGATCGCCGCAGTGTTGGGCGAGATGGCAATCGTTCGGGTTATGCCCAATACGCCAGCCCTGATCGGCGAAGGGGCCAGCGCGTTGTATGCCAACGAGCGAGCTAAATCGCTGCTGGATAAAGCCCTTTTGATTTTCTCGTCGGTCGGCAAGGCCGTGGTTGTGGATAATGAATATCTGATCGACGCCGTGACGGCGGTCAGCGGCAGTGGGCCCGCTTATTATTTCCTGCTGATGGAAGAGATGGTTAAGGCCGGCGTAAAACTGGGATTACCCGAGACCGTCGCTAAAGACCTGGTTCTGCAAACCGCCAAGGGGGCCGGACTGCTCGCGGTCGAGGCAGACAAAAATGGTGAAAGTCCAGCCGAGCTTCGCAGGAAGGTGACTTCGCCGGGCGGAACCACCGAAGCGGCATTGAAAACACTTGCAGCAAACGATTACAGCCGGCTGATTAGCGATGCACTAACAGCAGCCTGCGACAGAAGCAAGGAGCTGTCAGGCTGATTTATTCAATTATGATTGCCTCGACAGGGCACTCGTCAGCGGCCTGTTGGACGTCGTCTTCGTGCTCGGCGGGAACTTCGTCAACAAGAACTTCTGCCATTTCGTCGCCCATCTCGAAGACTTCGGGGCAGGTGTCAACGCAAAGTCCGCATGCTGTGCACGTATCTTCAACTCTGACTATCATAGGAATTCTCCTTCTCTGCACCCGAGATTCGTCGCCTGACTTCCAGACGTTTTGAATCACAGATGGGTTGCCTTGATATTAATTTTCTTGACACATCTCGAATTATCGGATTCGTTCCCGCAGAAAATAGCCGCTGAAACAATATTTGTCAAATCGAAAATGTTTTTGTAGAAAATTGTTTTTTTGCTGCTACAATGGCGACAAATTGGAAATATTTTGAATAACCTGTGATAAATTAACCGTAAGCAATTATTACGGCCGGGCCCCATGCAGACCGAGCCCGTGAACCTGGTCAGGCGGGGAACCGAGCAGCCATAAACGTGCAGCTTGGTCGTGCTGTGGGTAAACCCGGCCATCTTTTTATTTATTATTTACTATTTTCTATTTATTATTTATAGCTACACTTGGAATGGACAGAGAGGAATTACAAAAACGAACAAACGACTTTGCTCACCGCTGCGTGAAACTGGCTATTTCTCTACCTAAAAATACACTCGGCGATCATATCAAAAAACAGCTTATCAGATGCTCGACATCGGTCGCAGCCAATTACCGTGCAGCCTGCGTTGCCCAATCCAGGGCGCATTTTATTTCCAAACTTGGTATCGTAGTAGAAGAAGCTGATGAAACGTGTTTCTGGCTGAGATTTGTTATTGATGAGAACCTGCTGAAGGAAAGCCGCGTTTTGCCTTTACTTGATGAGGGAAAAGAATTAGCATCTGTATTTGTATCAGCTCGAAAAACCAGCCAGTTGAAAAATAGAAAATAATAATTAATAAATAATAAATAGAAAATGTCCTACACCGTATTAGCCAGGAAATATCGCTCGCAGACGTTCGACGATGTCATCGGGCAGGACCCTATCGCCCAGACGTTGAAGAACGCCATCAAGACCGACAGGGTCGCCCACGCCTATCTTTTTACGGGCACCCGCGGCGTCGGCAAGACCACGATGGCACGGATTCTGGCAAAAGCGCTGAACTGCCTGGCAGCCGATAAGCCTACCACCGAGCCGTGCTGCAAATGCGATAGTTGCCTTGCGATAAACACCGGCGACGATATCGACGTTATCGAAATCGACGGGGCGTCAAACAACCGCGTCAATGAGATTCGCGAGCTTCGCGAGAACGCGATTTATCGGCCGGCACGTTCGAGATTCAAGATTTACATTATCGACGAAGTGCACATGCTGACCGTTTCGGCTTTCAACGCATTGTTAAAGACGCTGGAAGAGCCGCCCAGTCATATCAAGTTTATTTTCGCCACTACCGAGCCGAACAAGGTTATCGCGACGATCCAATCGAGGTGCCAGCGGTTTGATTTCAGCAATATCGGTCCTGCGGCAATCGCCGAACAGCTCAAATCCATACTCAAGCAGGAAAAGATAAAATACGAAGATGACCTGGTCCTGCCGCTGGCGAAAATGGCGAATGGTTCGATGCGGGACGGCCTGAGCCTACTGGACAGACTGATAAGCGCCGGCGTCGAGCCCCTGAATGCTTCGCTGCTGGAGCAATACTTAGGCTGTCCCAACAGCGAAAAGATCTATAACCTCATCGGGCAAATCGGCGACAGCGACGCAGCAGGGACGCTCGCTGCAATAGAGGACTTAATCAGCACGGGTTTAGGCGAAGTCCAGATCGTCGATTCGCTTATCGATTATATGCGTGATTTGATGGTGGTGAAATCCACGGGCCCCGACAGCAAGCTTGTGATTCTGACCGAGCAGCAGCGAAAACGAGCGGGTGAATTAGCTGAGAAATTCGACATCGCGGCACTAATTTACAATATTGCAACACTGGAAAAACTGCGCTGGGCCGTCAAGAACAGCGATACAAGCCGGGCGCTTTTAGAAGCCTCGCTTCTGCGATTTGCGCTGAGCGAGCATTTCCTGAACATAGACGAGCTTCTTTCGCAACTTAAAGGCAGCTCAGCGGGCGCCGTTAAAAAAAAAGTCTCACGCGCCATAATTAGCCCCCCCGCCGGCCAGTCACGAGTCACGAGCCACGAGCCACGAGCCACGAGCGAAGAGCGACGAGTAACATCCGCGTCCGGTGATATCCAGTCGATAAAAGACCGCTGGCCGAGTATCCTGAAGCTGACCTCGACCAAACTCGGGGCCGCCACCGGTGGATTGTTAGGCTACGCCATGCCGAGCCGGTTCGAGGACGGCGTCTTGACGCTTGAGTTCGGGCCGTCGAACTATGTGCAGAAAAGCATGTGTGAGAGAAACGGCCGGATAGAGCAAATCGAGGCCCTGCTGGACGAAGAGTTCTCAAGGCCCGTAAAATTGAAGCTTGAAACGGCCGCCGGTGAGCATACTCAAACCGAATCCGGCACAACCCAGCCAAAGACCGGCAGCCAGAGGAGAAACGAGATCATCAACGACCCTGCCGTAAAAACAGTCCTCATGGGCCTGGACGCGACTATCACTAACATTGAAGAAAACAAGGACGATTGATTATTTCAATTAGATGAGTGGCCGCCTCAGGCAAAGCTTGGGGATGGCTTATCCGGACAAGTAAAATATATTTTTCTCAGGTAAGGATAATAGGATCGAAGATGAGTAGTGCATATACAGAGAGTTTGAACAGGTTAATCGAAGAGTTTGGCAGGCTGCCGGGTATCGGACCAAAGACCGCCGAGAGGCTGGCTTTTCATATACTAAAGGCCAAACCGGACGAGGCCATAGCGCTTGCCGATGCAATCCGGGATGTGAAGACTAAAGTTAAACACTGCGAGATATGCTACAATTTCTCGGAACAAGACACCTGTGAAATCTGCTTGGACCCCAGGCGGGATAAGAGCCTGATTTGTATCGTAGAACAGCCTAAAGACGTTATTAGCCTCGAAAAAACCGGAACTTGCAAATGGGTCTACCACGTTCTCGGCGGACATATAGCACCGCTCGAAGGAATCGAACCGAGCGATTTGACGATACAGCAGCTCGTCGAAAGGGTCCGCGAAGGTAATGTAAAAGAATTGATAATGGCGACAAATCCCAACATGGCCGGTGACGGCACCGCTTTGTACATAAGCTCACTGCTAAGGACTACCGGCGTGAAAATCACACGCTTAGCGAGAGGACTACCCACCGGAACCACAATCGAATTCGCAAGCGGCAGAATGCTCAACGACGCTATAACCGGCAGGCAGGAATTAGATTAATTTCCTGTTCCCCGTTTAAAGTTCGTCAACTGCCCTTCAATTCTTGACGAAATCCTGTACCGGGTCTATTATGTAGTCAGAAGAACTTTAAGTAACGAACCGTAACAGGGATTTTTTAGGTGTTTTTATGAAGCTGGAGATGAGAGGTCAGATGCGGATGGAGCAGAAGATGAAGCTCGCTCCGCATATGATTCAATCGATGGAGATTCTCCAGCTCCCTATCCTCGCCCTGCAGGAAAGAATCGAACAGGAGCTTAACGGCAATCCTGTACTGGAGATGGAGGAGCCGGAAAGCCCTGAATCTGAAGAAGTCGAATCCACCCCGGAGAATCAGCCCCAGGAAGATATAAACGAAAAAGACCTGGTTCTCAGCACAGACAATAACAAGGCTGATGATTTCGAACGTCTCGACAGTCTTGGCGATGGCTTCACTGATTATATGTCTGAGGCGGGGCCTTTGAGAACGCGGATTCATACCGATGAGCTGGATAAAAAACTCGAGGCTCTGAAAAATACCGCCGCCCCTTCTCAATCACTGCACGAATACCTCGCGGATCAGTGGCGAATGGTTGATGCCGATGAGTCCGTAAAAAAAGCCGGCGATATGATTATAGACTACCTCGACGACAGAGGGTACCTGACTGTAAGATTGGAGCAGTTGCATAACAAGGACAAGGGCGATTTCACGGTCGATGATTTGAAGCAGGCTCTTGGGCTTGTTCAGAAATTAGAGCCTACCGGAGTCGGCGCACGTGACTTGAAAGAGTGCCTGCTCATTCAGATGGCCCAGAGCGGCGAAGATATGAGCTTCGAGTCCCGTTTGATCACCGGGCATATGGATGACCTGCTGGACAATCATTTGCCGGAAATTGCCAGGAAAATGAACTGTAATATCGAGACAATCAATCGGGCCATCGAGCGCATGAGCAAGCTCGACACCTCGCCGGGCCTGCAAATCGGCCAGAATCGAAACCATCCCATCACACCCGACGTCATCGTGGAATCGTCGGAAGATGAGGGCCAGTATTCGGTAAGATTAGCCGATTCCGGTCTGCCGCACCTGAGAATCAATGACTATTACGCGAAAATGACAAAAGATGATCGGGTCGGGGAAAAAACGAGAAAGTTTTTGCAGAACAGCATGCGCTCCGCTCAATGGATAATAGATGCGATCGAGCAGCGAAAGAATACTCTGCTGAAAGTCACAAAATCCATCGTTAAATATCAGACGGATTTTTTCGAGAAAGGCCAGCTTTATCTTCGGCCGCTGCCGATGTCGAAAGTAGCGGACGAAGTCGGTGTGCATCTGGCGACCGTTTCACGAGCCGTCGCCGGCAAATACGTCCAGTGCCCCTGGGGGATTTTGCCGCTGCGTAAATTCTTCAGCGGCGGCAGGGAAGACATGAACGGCCAGGCACATAGCTGGGAAGCCATCAGGGCAAAACTTCAGCAGATTATCGATGAAGAGGATAAGACCAAACCTTTAAATGACGACCAGATACGCAAGCAGCTTTTGAAGGCCGGTATAGACAATTTAGCCAGACGCACGGTTGCAAAATACCGCAAGCTCTTAAACATCCCCGCCGCAAGGTTCAGAAAAAAGTTTTGAGCCGGATAACCATCAGTAGAGATCACATTCTAAGCCCACGAGATTTCCCTGCTTATATCAAACAAACGGCAACATCAGATTAATAATAGAAAATTTCCGAATTATTATTGAACTTTTATTAACTATGTGAGTATATTCTCACATAGTAATATATTAATGAGGTTTAGAATGTTAAACAAAAGTAAACAACTATTATTCGAAAAGCAGGCGGACATCGCCAAAGCGATTGCTCACCCGCTGCGAATTGCGATCATTGACTTTCTCAAAGACGGCGAGCAATGTGTTTGTGATATTGCTCAATTCATCGGATCGGAACGCTCTAACGTTTCCCGGCATCTTTCGGTGATGGTCAATGCCGGACTGTTGGATTATCGAAAACAGGGGCTTAAAGTCATCTACAAGCTAAAATGCGCCTGTATTATAGATTTTTTCTCTTGTGTTACACGCGTTTTAAAACAACAGGCCAAAGACAATGAGATTTTACTCAAGGCAATGTAGTTTTGATGAGCATAGCTGATTTGTCGAGATAAGGAAATTATGAAACGAGAATTGAAAATTTTTGCCGCTCTTTCAACTATATTCGTTATAGCTTATATTCTGCCTTTGGGTAATCCTAAGGTCCAGGAGGCGATTCAGGAGGCGTTTAGGCTGCTTCAGTGGTATGCGAGGAACCATACGTTAGCTTGCGTTGTTCCTGCACTGTTTATTGCCGGAGCCATTATCACTTTTCTCTCACAAAGCTCGGTGATACGCTATTTGGGACCGAAATCCAATCCGATCCTGGCTTATGCAGTAGCATCTGTCGCAGGTTGTGTCCTGGCGGTCTGCTCATGCAGCGTACTTCCGATGTTCGCCGGAATATACAGTCTTGGAGCCGGCCTGGGACCAGCAACAGCATTTCTTTATTCAGGCCCGGGTATAAATATCCTTGCCATTTTTCTCAGTGCCCGCGTGTTAGGTTTTTCGATCGGAGCGGGAAGGTTTATCGGAGCGGTCATTTTTTCAGTCGTCATCGGCCTGGCTATGGCGGCGGTGTTCCGCAAGGGTGAAAAGGTAAAAGCACAGGCAGCCATGCAAATGCCCGAGCCGGAAAAGCCGCATCGCCACATCGGCAAAACCGCCGTCTTCCTTGCCTGTATGATTTTGTTCCTTGTTTTCAGTGACTGGTACAATCCGGGCAACGTAACCGTCCAGACGGCTGACGGCCTCAATTTCAAGGCGGTTGTCATTCACGAAACCAGGGATGCAGTTCGTTTTCAGCTCGAACAAGACCTCAATCAATCTAAATTAGGGGATAAAATCACATTACCCAAAAGCGATATTGCCGGGATGCAGGAGCAAAAAAGCTGGGTCATTACCGTCCATCACATAAAGTGGTACATGGCGGGGCTGATGGGGCTGCTCGTAGCTTTAATGGCCTGGCGATGGTTCGAAAAAGATGAGCTTCGTGAATGGATGCACAATACGTGGGATTTTGCCAAACTTCTTGTGCCGCTTCTGTTCGGCGGCGTTTTCGTTGTCGGATTTGTCAGCACATTACTGCCCGAAAAACAGGTTGCTCAATGGGTCGGTGACAACAGCCTTAGAAGCAATCTTGTCGCAAGTGTAATCGGGGCCTTCTGGTATTTCGCCACGCTGACCGAGATTCCCATCACACAGGCTTTAATGAAGCTGGGTATGCATAAAGGGCCGGTCATGGCGCTGCTTCTGGCAGGGCCTGCTCTATCACTGCCCAGCATTCTGGTTATCCGAAAAGTGATTGGTAATACAAAAACAATAGTGTTTATTTTACTGGTCGTTGTCATGTCCACTATTGTCGGCATGCTCT
>Ga0307425_1002250_pt1 | contig 10991 bp, 9 predicted proteins | sample SalMarWE160330MG_FD_202152 | JGI IMG/M metagenome (GOLD analysis project Ga0307425, IMG submission 202152) | Salt marsh sediment microbial communities from the Plum Island Ecosystem LTER, Massachusetts, United States - WE1603-30 | ecosystem: Environmental > Aquatic > Marine > Intertidal zone >... | reverse complement strand
TCGAGCCTTAGCAGTGTCCTATCGAATGCAAGGGAAATATGAGCTTGCCCTTGAAGAAATGGACAGAGCATTCGCCCTTGCTCCGACAGACTGGGATAACTTTCTTGATAAAGGCACCACGTATTTCTATACGGGGGATTTGGAAAAAGCGGAAGAGGCATATCGGAAGCTATTGGAAAAGGAAGAACCCGCCGCTCGTTCATGGGGAACGCTTGGTCTAGGATTGCTGTTTCGTTTACAAGGGAAATTCAAGGATTCTATCGAGATGGCAAAAAGAGGGAGCGAGCAGGCAGAAAAACTCGGTGAAAAGTCATGGGTAAGGAATCGTCAGTTGATAATAGCTGACATGGATGTCGTACTCGGCAATCCGGAAGAAGCATTGAACAAATTGGATTTCGTCTGGGAAAGCGCCGTTGAGGATGAAAGTTTGGGTGATCAAAGACGCGTTTTGAACACCAAATCGCTTGCTTACCTTGAAATGAAACGAACAGCGGAGGCACAGAGAACAGCCGAAGAACTGAGGGAAATAATCGAACAAGGAATAAACCAGAATCACATCAGGCTATACTACCACTTAAAGGGCAGGATTGAGCTGGCAAACAATAATTATGCCAAGGCAATTGAATTCTTTAAACAGGGCCTGCCTTTTGTAGTGCCAACATCTGACGTGCGTCTAATATACGCCGATTCTTTAGGGCTGGCCTACTACAAATCAGAAGAATTTGAAAAGGCACGCGAAGAATATGAAGGCATGGCTTCCCCTAGAATAGACAGATGGTACTATGGCGATATCTATGTCAAATCATTCTACATGCTTGGCAAGATCTATGAACAGCAAGGCAATACAACTAAAGCCATCGAGAATTACGAGAAATTCCTCGACCTCTGGAAGGACGCCGACCCAGGAATCGCCGAAGTCCAAGATGCTAGAAAACGCTTCCTTCGCTTCAGTAGAGGATGGACAGTTCGATCAGGTCGTGGTGATCAAGCGACGGTCACTTCTTCCGATAAATAGACATCCTGGACCGCGTGGATGATCTCGATGCCATCGGCCATGGGCTTCTGGAAAGCCTTTCTTCCCAAAATCAAGCCCATCCCACCTGCCCGTTTGTTGATGACAGCCGTCCGGACAGCTTGTCTGAGATCGTCCTTTCCGGAAGCACCACCAGAGTTGATAAGCCCCACACGCCCCATGAAACAGTTGGCAACTTGATAACGGGTCAGATCGATGGGATGGTCAGAGGTGAGTTTTTCGTACATTAGGGGATTGGTCTTTCCGAAATCCACAGCCAGGAAACCCCCGTTGTTGGTGGGTTGCTTTTGCTTGATGATATCCGCTTCGATGGTGGCACCCAGATAATTGGCCTGCCCAGTCAAGTCGGCGGATGCATGATAATCGATCCCATCCTTTTTGAACGCTTCGTTTCTCAGATAGCACCAAAGGACCGTGAACATCCCCATCTCGTGGGCCATCTGGAAAGCATCCGACACCTCCTCGATCTGATCCCGCGATTCTGCGGATCCATAATAGACCGTGGCTCCGACTCCCAAAGCTCCCATATCGTTGGCCTGTTCCACAGAAGCGAACATCCGCTGGTCGTAGGAGTTGGGGTAGGTCAACAGCTCGTTGTGGTTGAGCTTCACGATAAAAGGAATCTTGTCTGCGTATTTTTTTGAAACTATTCCCAGAATTCCCAGTGTGGAGGCCACCGCATTGCATCCTGCCTCGACAGCAAGTTTGACGATGTTTGCGGGATCGAAATAAACGGGATTAGGAGCAAAAGAAGCTCCGGCCGTGTGCTCCACACCCTGGTCCACGGGCAGGATGGAAAGATACCCGCTTCCTATCAATCGCCCATGGCCAAACATTTTCACCAGGTTATCTTTTACATCTTTAGACCTGTCCGAAAGACCAAAAACCCGCTCCACAAAGTCCGGTCCAGGAAGGTTCAACAACGCTTTGGGGATGGTTTCACAAACATGTTCCAATAAATCAGAAGCTTCCTCGCCAAGTAAATCCTGAATATTATCGCTCATTTCATATCTCCTTCACGTCAAAATTTTGATCAACCGGTAGTCCCGTTCATAGTCGATCTTTTTAGGTTGAATGGCCGTTTCCAAAGGGATCGTTAGGAAACGATTATCCTTTAGACTCACGCATTTATCCGTCTGCCCTTCCAGCAATAATTCAACGGCATGACTCCCCAGGCGGGCGGCCAAAAGCCTGTCAAAGGCTGTGGGGACACCTCCTCGCTGGATATAACCCAGGACAGAAAGGCGCGTTTCCATCCCTGTCTTCTTCACAATGGTGCCGGCCACATCGCTACCCTTGGCACTTCCTTCGGCAACGATCACGATCCAGCTCATCTTTCCTTGGCGGCTTCCTTCCACAATATCCGCACAAACTTTTGCCATGGCCGTTTTTTTTTCGGGTATCAAGACTTCCTCACACCCTCCGGCAAGAGCCACTTGAAGGGCAATGTAACCACAGTCTCGCCCCATCACCTCGACGATAAAAACCCGTTCCAGACTGGTAGCGGTGTCTTTTATTTTATCCAAGGCCTCTACAGCAACGTTGACCGCAGTGTCGGCACCGATGGACATGTCCACGCCGTTGATGTCGTTGTCGATCGTGGCCGGAACGCCGATCACAGGAACATCGTATTTTGTGGCTAGAACATGAGCTCCTGTCAACGATCCATCCCCCCCGATAACGATCAAACCATCGATATCGTTATCGGCTATTGCCCTTCCCCTGTGAAAAATCTTTTGGCCCGGGCTGTCTTCAGGATGGTTCCTCCCCGGTTCAAGATACCCGAAACTGACCGTTTGTCCAGTTCGACCAACTCTCCATCGATCAAACCGTCGTAACCTTTTATTATTCCCCGAACCTCGATGCCGTAAAAAGCAGCAGTTCGCACAACGGCTCTGATAGCCGCATTGACTCCTGCACAATCCCTGGTTAAAACTCCTATCCTTTTCACTCGGTCCAACGCCTTTTTCTTTTTTTTCATTATATCGAATTTTCCACCGCAACCTCAATGTTTTGTTTTAAAGTTCATTTCATGAACTTTTAAATAAACTGTTTGATAGGAAGTTAGATTGCAATGGAATGAAAGCTGAATGCAAAAAAAACGATTTAACTGTTCCTATGCCACAGTAATATTTAAAGTGCAGGACAAAATAAAACAGGCAGTAAGAATACTAGGAAATTCAGAAGGGTTACCATTCAAAGGAGGAAACTCCCCCCTGAAATTTATACGAAAAGAGAAAAAAAGCTAAAGACTTAAGTTATTTCTTTTTTGCCTTCTTCGGGGCAGCTTTTTTCTTAGGGGCTGCTTTTTTCTTAGGAGCTGCTTTTTTCTTAGGAGCTGCTTTTTTCTTAGGGGCCGCTTTTTTCTTAGGGGCCGCTTTTTTCTTAGGGGCCGCTTTTTTCTTTGTCGCCATTATGTATCTCCTTTCTTAAGCTTGCTTCCTTCCCCAAATAAAGTTTACCTCGTGCCTCCTAGCTTAAACATATTATTCACTTTTTCTGACAACAATCAACATTTTTTTTAAATTAAAAAAAAATATTTTTTAAAAATTTTTTCCATTCCCCTTTCGATCGATACAATGAGAGAAAAATTTCACTGCGTGAGTTAGGAGGACAGCGCTTCTTTTTTATGCTGTAGCTTTGGCCGGTTTTGATTCGGCAGGCGGAAAAAGATTGTACTCGTCGCCGAACTGACCCAAGAACTCGACGCTGAATGCCCTGAACCAGTACCAGATCGGAAGAGTGACGACCGTCGAAATATACGGAATGATCAAAATGAAAAAACCGATGCAACAAGTCAGCAGGCCAGCCACGACTACAAAAATCACGAATAAAATGATCATCACGAACATCAACAATCCGAACAGGATAAAATGGAACGGATATTTCCCGAAAAGCGAAAGGAATCGTCCCCATCCATTGGTCGCTTTCACCCCGTGCTTGTACATGATCGGGACTACGAATCCATCCAAAAACACGGAAACGAATCCAATAAGAATGATCATCACGAGAAAAATCAATCCGACCATGATGATGAAAGGAACCGGAACCCTATGGTAAAAGCTGTCCTCGTAAAGTTGTGAAGCCCCTACAAAAAAGATGGCAATAAGGGAGACGAAAAATACAAAACAGATCAGGCCAAAAATCAGCCTCCACAAAAATAAAGAATTTCCTTCCTTTTTGTACTCTCTCCATGGATTGGCGACTTCGGCCTTGTTATGCACGACATTGTGGAGAAACATGAATTTTCCTCGAGAGCTCAGCCAAAGGATGACAAGCCCGATCACGATCAAAACGAATACGCCGAACGCGATCAGCATGAACCAGACTGGATGACCGATCAACCATTCCCAGGCTTTTCGGGGAAATCCAAGAAATTCACCGAAGTTCCAGTTATCGCCCCATCTCGATCCGCTCGATCCACGATTGCCGTCAGCCAAGCCGGCCAAAAAAGCCGTGAATCCCACGACAAACCACTTGTGCAGATCGAATGGCTGGAAAAGGGCTACTTTCATCCGGTTCCATGCCTGTCCTAAGGGTTCAAAAAAGGCTATATTATCCATTTTTCTTCCTCCTAGAATTCTCTCTTTTCCCTATCTCCCTCATATATATTTATATTACGCAAAAACGTCCACAAAAATTCGCCTAACGGATATATATCATTTTTCTTCTCCAAAATCAGCAATTGACACATCCATCTTTGGTTGGTATTCTTTTTTACAAGATAAAAAGGAGGGATAGTCATGTTTGTCCGGCAAACCATCATTCACACCGCCATCGACAAAATAGATGAGGCGTCGAAGCTCTTCGAAAAGAGTGTCATCCCAGCATTCCGCTCCCAAAAGGGTTATCGAGGAGCATCCTTCATCGCGGACCGCAAGACAGGAAAAAGCATATGTGTGAGTCTTTGGGACAGAGAGCAGGATGCCGTTTCCAACGAACAAAGCCATGTTTATCAAGAGCAGCTCGTTAAATTTATCGGTCTATTTACTATGGATCCCTACCGCGAGGGATACGAACTTATTGTCCAAGATGTGAAGTAGAACCTTATCGGTTATTTGCCGGAACCTGGCTCCGCAGCACTCATCAGCCATCCCAATCTTTCCTTGGAGGTTCTGACAAGCATGTATCCGTCATATTGTCCTAAGACCGCGAATTCCTCTCCCCCGTTTATTTTCTCTACGACCACAGCTTGGGCCATGGGAGCCGCCCTGACTTCGTGTATCAAATCGGCATGTTGTGTCTCCAATGATTGGGCTATCGATTCGATGTTGCGAGCTGGGACATACCCGGTAAGACCGTCGGGCAAGAGGACGCGGTATGTATCGCCTGCCGCTGCTTGAACTTTCATGGCGGTATAGGGACTCAACCTGACAATTTCAAGTGATCGCGATGCAGACGATGCCTTCAAAGCTACCTTGGATTGATCTGACCGGACCCATTGGCCGAGGATCTCCATATCGGCCTTGATTTCTTTCGGGGTCGAGTTTATTTTTTTAATAAAATTCACTGGATCCACAGGGCCTTCACCTCTTGCATAAATCCCGAAGTGCAGATGGGGCGGCGTTCGTCGGGCATTGCCGGTGTTGCCCACGGTTCCGATCCTTTGGCCGGGCTCCACATAAGTATTTTCTTCGACATCCTGGGTCTGCAGGTGGGCAAAATAGAGATGGAGGTCTCGCTTCGCATCATGGAGCCAAATATTGAGGCCGCCGATGTCGGATTCACTGACGCGGCGGACATAGGCTTTGGAAGGGGCGATGACCGGTGTATGTCTTTTCGTGAAAATATCCACGCCGTGGTGTTTCCGGCGGCCGCCGTCACGTGGCGCTCCGAATCCGCTTCCGATAGCCCGATGGTCATATCCCAAAACCGGGAATCCCAGGGAAGCCATGTTGCGGATGGTTATGGTGAATCTTCCACCACGCAGAAGCTCAGGCTGGAGGCGGAGCACGTATTCTGAATCCTGTTTGGGTTCGAATTCCAGGTGCTTTTCGTTGTTGTTTGCGCTGGCGACCAAGCTCCATTCTTCGTACGAAAAACCCCGAACACGGAAAAGATCCATAAACAGACGGCACCTTTTCTGGCCGTTGAATGCCACATCGATCTCTACCCTCTGACCTTTAATAACGGAAAATCGGTAGGCGACGGCAAAAGCAGAAGCATGGTCCACAAAAAAGGATTCTTCAAAGGGGAGTTCTACATCCACCGGATTTTTCATGGCATCCTCAGATGCCAGGATCCAGTCGCGAGCGATGGCTGTTTGAGCCAGTCCCACCGAACGCAACGAATGCACATAGGCCTCATGGCTGTTGGAGGGTTTATAAGACTCGGGAACGATCTCTTTTTGGCAATGGGAAAACAACAAAAGAGAAATAAAGAGTACAGAAATAAGGAGTGTAAAATAGAACTTGTGTCTAAACCTCGTGCGCATTTTTTCCGTCTTTATTATGATACATTACGACCGAATTGCCAACCGAAATTTCGGTTGAAATTAGACTAACATCATGTTACTTGTTAATTTCTCGCTTACAGGAGAGGGCCGATTATGAAAATAATGCAACAGAACAGGAGGAGTTCGATGCGTATTAGAAAAATTATGTTGCTTGTGTGGATCTCTCTGTTTTTTACAGTATCGCTTATAAGCATGACAAACGAAAATTCCGGAAAGGAAGAGGTATTTCTGGATCCGGAAAGCTTGGTGCGGGGATTGTATGATTCTGTAACCTTCGAGCCTGGAACTTTGCCGGATTGGGATTACGTGCGCAGCTTTTTTATCCCCGAAGCTATCTTTGGCGTGAGAAAATCACGAACGCTTATGGAGGTGCTGGATTTGGATGGTTTTGTGGACTGGTGGCTGGAAGACGTCGAAAAGCACAAGCTAAAGGAAAGAGGGCTCGAGGAATCGGTGGAAAAGATAAAGATGACCGTATATGGTAATATCGCCCACTGCTTCGTGGTTTACAAAGTGCGGATTTTGACACCTGCCGATGCCCCAGGCCAATTGGGATTGGACAGTTTCGGCCTGATGAAAAAGGATGCGCGCTGGTGGATCGTCTCCATCACCAACGACATCATCACTCCACAAAATCCCCTCCCCGAAGATCTCAGGTAGAATTGGGGACAGCATAGAATTGGGGACAGGATATGCTTTCACCTATTTAATAATTGTGCCTAAATTACCTTTAAATAGGTGAAAGCATATCCTGTCCCCAATTAAAAATCTACGAGGCCGGCGAGTTTAAGGATCTGGATATAGTTGAGAACGCTCTCCAGTTTGGACTTTTGTTGATACTGGGTATCGAGACTTAACTTAATATCGAGCACACTCCGTTTTCCATCGATCAAAGACTGCAGCTCGCTGGTGCTGGCGATATCCTGTCTGGAATAAAGAAATTTATCTCTTTCCGACTTTGGTACCTTCGCGATGAATTGTGAATACCCTCGGTATCCATTTTCTTTAACTTTATCCGTAGGTTTTGGAACTATATTCGCCGCCTTTTTTTCCTGCTCGCTCCACACGATTTTGACAGGCTTGACCTTCAGATTCTTCGCCACGGATTCCATATGTTTATCCAGCGCTGCCAAGGAGGCCTTACCTACTGAATCGATAGTCGACTCCATGATTTTTAGGTAAGAACCGACATCATTTTTATCCTTGGCAAGTTCCAAAACTGTGGCCAGAGTCACCTTTTCGTTAGCCAAGGCTGTTTCAACTTGGGCACGTGCGGTTTTATAAGAATCGGCCAATGTCTCAGTCGTTGCATCATTCAAAATTTCTAGTGCGATCACCAACTGATGACCCAAACGTCGCGTCCCGTTGCTCGTTGTCTCTCCGGCAATCTTTTTAGCCATAAAATCATCGGCACTGGCGATCGTGTAGGCCGCAGCAGCCCCTATTATCGACACCCGCTTGAGCTGTGTAGGATCAGCCTTGTCCGCCCTATCTCCCGATGTGTGATACCACTGGTCAGGCCAAGCATTCATGCATACCCCAGGAACCTGAACACCCCAGTCATTGAAAACTTCATGGTCGGAAGCCCCTGAATGAGTATCGATAAGATAATAAAACGGCTCATCCGAACCAGATGGGGCAACGATACGCCGCAGCTTGCCCCCGGCAACCCAACGATCGACATTGCCTTCGCCAATGTAACGGTAGTAGTTCTCCATGACATCATTGACATAATGAGCGTTTCCGAACGTTGTACGGACCATAGTCATAAACGCCTGATTTAAGCTCAACCATTCGCCCACCATATCCAGGTTGATGTTGCATAAGGTTCTATCCATGAGGTCTTTGTTGGCATTGACCCAGGGAATGGTTCCGGAGAATTCAGGCACCCAAATAAAGCGGATCGTCCTCTTAGGCCGGGGCAGCCTCCCTTCTTCGATCAATGTGTGGAGCATGCGCGCAACCTCAAGGATAGTTGCGGATCCAGACTTATTGTCGTTCGCCCCCTGCTTGGTGTATCCCTCGAATAGATGAGCCGAAAAAATGATCTCATCGGCAGCTGGATCGGTACCAGGGATGTGACAGACAACATCCTGGATCTCGTAGGGTTCCATACGGGATTCCACTTGGGCATGAACCTTAATTTTCTCGCCATCCAGCAAACGATCCTTAAGAGCAGCTCCCTCTCGGATGGGCAAATAAAATCCGAATTTTGGCTGATTTTTGGCATCCTGACGGAAACTTCTCAATCCTCCCCAAGGGATTTGGAGAGGATCGAAATAGGGCCTCGATGATTGCATGGAAATGACACCCAATGCACCCAGTTTCAAGCAAGCCAAATTATGGACAGAGCTCAGGCTTCCTTCGGTGACAACGATCTTCCCCTCAACCCCGGCATCTTTGATCTCATCCTCCGTTCCATGGCCCACCCAAACTAGCTCTGCCTTCACATCTGCAGAAGTGCTTCCGCTGGCGAGCATCGCCCGGAGGTCCTGGTAGGAGGCGAGTTTTTGCCGCTTCGGTTCTATCTCCCATAGTTCTCCCTTTATCCCATCCCAAGTTTTCCCTCCAGGAAACCGGACGATTTCCGCTCCGGGAAGTTCGTATTTTTTTAGTTGGTCATAGATGTACTGCGCTTCATAAAACGTTCCAGCATATTCTTCAGCTGGCCGATCTTGGTTATAACCTCCGGTCTCCAGTATCGTGTTCCACGCGGTTTCCCCTGAGGCTTCCCCGATGATTTCATCCATCTGCTTCTCAGGAAGCAGCGTCCATATCTTCCACGGCGTCATTTGCGCCATGGCCATACAACCTAACGATAAGATCCCGAGCAAACATGCTATATGCATACGTTTAATCACATGCTCCTCCTACCATAGACTCGCCCCTTGCATATACCACACCCAAAATCCCCGGTCAATGAAATCCTGGTTTCATCTTCCTTCTCCTCCGCTTTCCAATCATTTACAGGGTGGTACCTTATGGCGAGCCCCCAATTTTTTCTCTTTTTTTTTTGTTTTCCTGGATGTAAAATAAATATGGTAAGAGCATGAGAAAAAGTCTAATTCTTTTTTCGATCGTCATTCTCATCCTTTTTTCTTCAACTCTTCTCAAAAGTGACCCCAAGGAGGATCAGAACTCCTCAAACGATAAAAAGTTTCCGATCCAGATAAAAGACCTCATCGCTCATTTTTCTTTGGTTGAAGACAATCCGGGTTCTTTTTCTATAGGGTTGGATCTAAACACAATCACATCTCCGCAAAATAATAAGAATTATCTCAAACCCATTTGGAGTATCACTAAGCTCAATTTACTCCTTTGGACAATCGATAGGTACGTCCTCAAGAGTAAATGGGCACACATTTCATTCCAAACCATCACGGATAATCTCAAAACAGGCTTTGTCTGGGATTACGACCCTTTCGGAACCAACCAGTTCATGCACCCTTACCACGGAGCCATATATCATTCTATCGCCCGATCCCAAGGAATGAGTTTCTTCGAGTCTTCGGTATACACATTTCTAGGAAGCCTCTCTTGGGAATATTTTGGGGAAAACGAACTGCCAGCAAAAAATGATCTATTTTTTTCCTCATTCGGGGGAATCCATCTGGGTGAAGCATTGTATAGGATGGCAAATCTCATTTCCTACGAGAATGAAACAGGAATCGGCAGGACTCTTATGCAAGCTTTTAAATTTCTAGTCAACCCAATCGTCGGGATCAAAAGAACCTCGGGGAATGATTTTGGCAGAGAGAGATTCGGGGCGGAACACCATTACGATTTCAAACTTCCTTTTGGTGCCTCTTATTCATCCGAGGATCAATTTATCATGTTTGTCGAAACACGTTTCGTGTACAAAGACCTCTTTTATAAAAGCGATTCAAAAATAAAACCGTATGATTGGTTCACTTTCGATGCCAAATTAGGAATCAGTGAAATGGGTTTTAGGGATCCCGAGATTTCCACATACGGCATCCTTTTTGGAAAAAAATTCCAAAGTGGTTGTGCCGGTCTGTTCGGGCTCTACGATTACATCAATTCGCACATCGCTGAAAAGATGTCGACCGTTGGATTTGGACCAGGTTTTGCAACTTCCTCTGGATCCGCGTCAAATCTTTTCTTTAATACTTCAGGAATTCTCTCATTCGTATTTGGAAGTTCCAGCGCAACTATCCCATACTCACAGCCCAACTACGAAGCAGAAGGCAACGAACCCTATCACTTCGGTCCAGGGATCATGGGAAAGGTAAAGTTCGAACTCGGGAAAAAAGGTCTCGGCAGTTTGAACACAGGTTTTTCCCAGTATTGGGTACATGCGACGCTTGCCGATGCGAACGAATTCATGTCTGTGATATCTCTCGATCTCAACTTCGATATGTCAGAAAAATCCCAGATATCTCTTGGATACGATTACTATCTTCGAAACGGTCGTTTAGATGACCAACGCTTGACGATAAGCAAAAATGCCATCCGGGCAATGTATGTTCTTAATTTCTAAGA
>Ga0307425_1002249_pt1 | contig 10994 bp, 6 predicted proteins | sample SalMarWE160330MG_FD_202152 | JGI IMG/M metagenome (GOLD analysis project Ga0307425, IMG submission 202152) | Salt marsh sediment microbial communities from the Plum Island Ecosystem LTER, Massachusetts, United States - WE1603-30 | ecosystem: Environmental > Aquatic > Marine > Intertidal zone >... | reverse complement strand
CAACACAGCCTATCAGATAGTCAGGTGTTTCTTCAATGCTATCCAGTTGTGCAATTACCTCCTGGCCAATGACACTTTGTTGAAGCATAACAAAATTGAGAACAGATCCAAGTGTATACTTTGTATTGTCATGCTTAACAGTATCCTCAATAGCTTCGCTGATCGCAATGCCAAGAGTCCCAGGGTGGTCAGGAGATTCCTTCCTAACCTTTCGACCATATTCGGTCCTGTCAGAGGGGCTTGGAACAATCTGAGCTCCATAGGTTCTCATCATAATTCCACGGTATGGCTTCTGCTCATAGCTGGTGCGAACCATGTATACCATGGCTTCTATTCCAAAATAGGCGCAGGCTAAAGAAACAGCACTTCCCCACTGCCCAGCACCGGTTTCGGTAGCCAATCGTTCGACGCCTTCTTTCATAGCGTAATAGGCTTGAGCCGCTGCTGTATTTAGCTTATGACTACCAGTTGGTGAAACGTCTTCCCGTTTGTAGTAAATACGGCAAGGTGTTTTCAGAGCCTCTTCAAGTCCGACAGCTCTCTGGAGTGGTGACGGGCGTCCTGATCGCATCAGAATGCCACGGACTTCCCAAGGTATCTCAATCCTCTTTTCCATCGAGACTTCCTGTTTGACGCATTCCTCAGGAAATAGTGTCATCAAAGCCTCAGGACTGATAGGTTCCCCAGTTGCTGGATTTAGAGGTGGGGGAAGAGGATTCTTCAGATATGGTAAGATATTCACATAGTGAGTTGGTGTATCCTCACAGTCGAGTTGTACTCGATACTTTTCATGTTTCATTATTCTTTCTCCGTGTATTTCCCGCTTCTGGAAAGTGGTGTCTCATCTGAACAAACATCATGCATGCAAAATGGTAGGTCAACTCAAAACATGACAAGCAAGCAAAAGTTGCTCTAAGAGAAGAAGTAGGTTGAGAAACACTAACAGTGTGATTTGGCGAATCGACTAAACGGGCCGCGAACGACCCCTTTGCCATTGGCCAAGGCACACTCGTGTCATGTTTCCACACTCAGAATCGGTTATAATCGCCCTTTCGTATCGGTTTATAAACATTGTGCATAAAAGTACAATAATGTACAATAATGTACAATAATATTTTGAAGTCTTCTCGTAGTAATTGCGACTTCGATACTCAGAGTTTTAACAATCATAGATATCTTTACTAGTGGACTTTTCTGTTATTCAACGATTGGCCTCTGCAGACTACGAGATAGGTGCATCATATGGATGAAAAAAAGTTGGAAACCTCGGAGAAAAGCACGTTTGATTCTTTACTGCTAAAAACATACTTTGATGATTCACCACTGGGAGTCGTAATAATACATGAAGGTATAATTGTCTACATCAATGATGCACTCTGCAAGTCTATGGGAATTCCTCAGGAAGCAGCTCTCAACCAAAACATTGCACTACTCACTAATGTCCTAGAATCCGACCTTCGAGAACTCGCATTAGAAAGATTCCAGAATGTTGCTAATCTAGAGAGAAAGTATGATAAAGAACGGTATACCATTAACCTACCAGACGGAACCACTCACACTCTCGAAGTAACATCAAATGCAATCGAGATATCCGGAATAAAATATGTAATAGCATATGCAGATGATGTGACGAAAGATCAAGAAATTCGTGAGAATATCACGCGCGAGAGAAAGGCGTTTGGAATCATTGCTGACGCAGCATTGAGTTCAGAGAATACACCACAAGTTTGTAAAACGGTCTTGACAGGACTCGTAGAAAGCCTAGATTTCGATCTCGGAACTGTTCGCTTATTAAATAAAGAAGAAGATTCACTCGATCTCATTGCATCAATTGGATTTGGAGAAGAAAAAGCAGAACCATCCATTGATGTAGCTAATCCTAATTTCTTAGCGGCACGGACGGCAAGAACGAAACAACCCCTCTTTATTCCAGACCTCTCAGAAATATCTGAGGACATTGAACGTATGTCCAAAGCCAAAAAGATGGGACTACAATCATTGATTTTTTGGCCTCTTGTTGGAACTGACGATTCTCTGATTGGAGTCATCAATGTCGCTTCACACTCGGCTAAAACTTTGGGTCAAATAGATAGAGGATTTTTCACAACTGTAGCAAGTATGTTTTCCACGGTTCTTGAAAGACGGAATACAGAGGAGCGATTGAAAGAAAGTCAAGAGCAGTTCATTGCATTCACAGATAACATACCAGGACCTGTTTTCATTAAAGATCATCAATCTCAAGTTCTTTTTGTAAATCGATTCATGAGAGCGATGAGTCCTGAACCGGATAGGGAAGGTCTTGCTAATGTAGATTTGTTCAGTCAGGGAAGAGCAGAAGAGCTGACAATCGAAGATCAAAAGGTACTAGCACGAGGACCTATAGATAGGATTCAGAAGACCCGTGATAAGGATGGTAAGATACGAACTTACAGAAGTCACAAATTCCCAATATTCCGAGATGGTAAACCGCCACTCATTGGTGGATTCTCTCTAGACATCACCGAGAGAGTGGAAGCAGAGAGTCAACGGGAAGAAGCCAAAGCACGAGCAGAATTCTTCAATGACCTGATGGCGCACGATATCAACAACATGCATCAGGGAATCATGGCAAGTCTTGAACTCATCCTAGAAGATACTGAATTACCCGAACGATTGAGAATTATTGCAGAAAGAGCACTGAATCAGGTAGATCGAAGTGTATCGCTGATTAACAATGTAAGGAAATTCACCATGATCAATCAGGGAGAATTCCAATTGGAGAAAACAGATCCTGGGGAGGCTCTCACTGTAGCTATAGAAACCGTCAAACAATCATTTCCTAATAGACATATCAATGTGAAGACGAATATTAGCAAGAACGAATATTGTATCATGGCAAATGAGTTCCTTCAAGATGTGTTCTACAATATACTTCATAACTCAGTAAAAGTCACTGAAACTGACGAAGTACGTATAGATGTTGAAGTAAGTCTGACTCAATCAGGTGAATATCTAAAGGTAGAATTTATTGATTGGGGTGTGGGTCTAGATGATGCCATGAAACAAACCATTCTTGCAGGTCTTGATGAAAGAGTCCTTAGGGTCTCAGGTATTGGACTCACTCTTGTCAAACAGATAATTGATCTATTTCGAGGTCAAATTTCAGTTGAAGACCGTGTGATAGGGGATTATACTCAAGGTGCTCGATTCGTGGTCCTTTTACCCAATGGTTGCTGATGCATTCCAGCTGATTCTTGAACGAATCGATGACTAAGCCGCTTTAGGTGGACTTCCAAGTTTTCGTGCCATCAGTGCAATGAAAGCAAATAACACCAATCCAATTACGATTGTAATCTCTATTGCAACTGAGAAACCGTAGAGAACGTACCCAAGAGCTAGAAATCCGCCCACAAATATATGATTGACAATAGTTGCCCAATTTGCAGGACCCAATTTATCACTCTCATCATAGTGTCTGAGTGCGGTCATGATTCCTAACGCGGCAAGTGGTAATGTTGCTAGTACTAGAAGAGCTTCGAATCGAATCATATTTAGTACAACCGCAATAACTATTCCCACATACATTACAATCAGAGCAAGAGTGTACCCTTTAGCAGCATGCTTTCTTCCTAATCGAACCACTAAAGTTCGTTTGTTGGCATCTCGATCTGCAACGTAATCTGGAAACTCATTGATGTAGAGAACTAATGCAATCATAATTGACACAGGAATTGAGATATATCCAGGTTCAAGGAATTGTTCGAAAGGAATATTCAATGGCCAAGCTAGAGCAATTGGGGTCTGCACTTGTACATAATAGGCTCCAACAACCATCAACACCCCAAACATTGTACCAATTACGAACTCGCCAAAACCACGTTTTACAAATCTTATTGGCGGTGTTGAATAGAAGAAACCAAAGAATGCTCCTATTCCTCCAAAGACAAGAATTACCCAACCTAATCGAATCACAAGATACAATCCAAGCATTCCCGCTATGAAATAACACACAATAGCACCAATAGCAACTTCTCGAGGCGTTAGCAACCCTTGCTGTATCGTTCTACTTCCACCACTATATGGTCGAATGAATTCAACATTGATATCATCGCTCCCCGTTTGTTCTTCCGTGTGGTCAAAATAATCATTAGTAACATCAGCCCCCCAGTGCAGAAAGATACCTGCAAAGAGAGTAACAAGAAAGAGATCTAGATGGAAAATTCCATGTAAACCAAAAGCCACAGCAGTTCCAGCAAAGATTGGTACTGTTGACGCTGGTAAAATTCCAAGCTTGACTTCTTGAAGCCATACTTTTACCTTTGAAACCTCTATCGTTTCTTCTGTCGAATTCATCTCCACTCTAACCTCGCTAAAACGATTCTAGAATAATAGGATTGTAACTTACAGGGCTTTTTAGAACTTCCTCTTCATTACGAACCCTTTCAATGATAGGAAAGATAAAAATGGTTTTAGACACCAGATATATGTGGGCTTAAAAATTTGGCAGATGTCTACATCAACTATGAAGGTTCAGGCAATACCTACTTCAAACGCGCGATGTTGATTAACGTATTGCTTGTTGTCTTTGGAGTGATTATGTACATCTTCTTCATGTTCAATATTATTGTCCTCACAATAGTGGGAATTCTTATTCTAGGAGTAACAATCATCTACTTGGTGCATTGGCTTATCGTGAACAAACCAATAAAAACTGAGTCACAATTGCAATCAAGCAACTGTTAAATCAAGGTGTCAGTGTTATTTTCTATTGGATGGAGCTGCAAACTTGATAGAAGCTGAAGTGGAATACATCCTCAAGATGGTAGCACTTGGAGATGGTGCAGTCGGAAAGACTTCATGCATTATGAGATTCACCGAGGATAGTTTTGGTGAAAAATACAAGGCAACCATTGGGACCAGTATTGCAATTAAGAACCTTCAAGTTGAAATTAGAAAAGGAGAAAGTACCAGAGCGCAAATTGTTCTCTGGGATCTTGCAGGCCAACCATCATACAAAGATTTGCGTTCGAGGTATATGCATGGTTCATCGATGGGTTTCATTGTTTACGATGTCACGAGACCATCAACATTCATGAATGTATATGAATGGTACCGCAATTTCAGAGCTGTTTGTCCAGAAGCCGTAGCTGTCTTAGTCGCTAACAAGGTCGATAGGAAGGACAGATTAGTTCCTAAAGAAGCTGGACATATGGTTTCTAACTGGCTTGGATTGAAGTACATGGAAACATCAGCAAAGACAGGAAAGAATGTCAATGCTATGTTCATTGAATGTACTAGGGAAGCTATCCTGAAAGATATTGATTGATTCTCGCAAAGATATCCTGTATGCCTGCTACTCTATTTCTCCTAAGAGAAGAATAACTGTGCAGCTTGAAAAGCGTAATCTAGAATCACGTTCGGGAATATGAACAACGCAATCACTGCGATTACACAAATTGTTACAGCAATCATTGGTATGCGTGGCAAATTTAATTTTGAATCATCCTTTGGTTCTTCCATGTATGTAAACTTCAATACACGAAGATAGTAACCCAAGGAGAATACCGAATTCAGCAATCCAATCAATGCTAGCCACCACATTCCCGCAACAACGGCACTCTGGAACAAAACTAGTTTTGACCAGAATCCAACTGTCAGAGGCATACCGGCCAGGGAGAGCACGAGGATAGCTAACATAGCAGCAGCAGCGGGAGCTCGCTTGCTTAATCCAGCTAGATCATCGTAAGTTATTCGCTTTGTGAGTTTGAAGGACATTGCCCAAATTAGGATGAATGCTGCTGTCTTCATTATAGCATGAGCAAATGCATGGAAGCCTGCAGCAGCCATTCCAATCTCGTTTGCAGCGGCAACTCCAATGAATAGGTAACCCATCATTGCAATACTGGAATAGGCTAGCATTCTCATGATGTCCTTCTGCGCAAGCGCAAGAACATTCCCAATAATCATCGTCAGGATGGCAACTCCTGCTATCAACGGAGCCCATTCCATTCTAGCAAAGAAGAACCCAACCATAAGAATTCTCAGGAGTGCGCTTACACCCGTCTTCTTCGAGCCTCCTGCAAGATAGGCAGTCACACTTCCATCAGCTGATGCATATGCATCCGGTACCCATTGCCAACCCGGAAAAATACCGACCTTGAATCCAAATGATACTATGAATAGTACCATTGCTAGAAGGAGAGTATAAGCAGCGGGTTCATTTCCTACTGGTGAAGCCCAGAGTGTGTTGACAAATTCGCTGAGTACTGATAGCTCAGTTGTACCCGTTACTCCGTAAGTGAGAGCAATACCAAAGAGCATTAGCATCGTTGCTAAGAGACCCATAACGAAATATTTGGTCGCTCCATCAACAGCTTCTTTCCGTGGACCAAGGGCAACAAGAATGTACGTCGGAGTACTCATGAGTTCCCAAGCTAAGAACAGTGCAACAAGGTCGGTCGCCATAATCACCCAGATTGCACCCGAAAACGAAATCAGGAGTAAGAAGTTGTATGCACCCTTGTCACCGCCCCATAGGGTTGAGGACATTAAGACAAGGAATGCAACAATCAAGACAATGTAAATGAAAAGGTCTGAAAACGCATCTCTCACAAATAATGTACCAAATGAATAACCAGACATTACACTTGGATCGAACATCACCATTTCTAGAAGCGCAAGCAGGACTCCAACGAAGCTAATCCCAAGTGGGTTGTAACGCATCCCAACAACTAGAGCTATAATCCCGAAAATCACTAGAGTAATCGCAGGAAGAGACATGATCCATTCTTGCGGAACATATGCAAGTATCAGATTTGTAAGTGGTGTGAGTAAGAGTCTAAGACTTTCGGCAAAGGCAGCAAGTTGTAACATCAAGGAACACCTCCAGCTAACATAGCATCAACAACTGGTTTAACGAAATCTAGAATTAGGTCAGGCCAGACTCCGAGTATAATGACCGGTATCAGCATCAAGATTGGCGCAATCAAATCACTCCATGATGCTTCGATGATCTCTTTCTCAGGATCAGGATCACTGAACACAATACGGTTCAACATCCAAAGCATGTAACCGACAGTAACGAATATTCCAAATCCAATTAATGCAGACCAGTTGTAGACAACGATTGCACCAAAGATAATGAGAGCCTCTGCAATAAAGCCGCTGAAACCTGGTAGGCCAAAAGCAGCAAGCGAGGCAAGGATGAGCACTGCAGATAATCGTGGTGCTTGTTCCATGAGACCCTTGATTGCAGGAATCTCCCTGGTACCAGCATTATACTTGAGTTGACCAGCAACAATGAACATCACCGAGATTATCGTACCGTGCGAGAACATCATGAAAATTGAACCCTGAATAGCAAGATTCGCAGCCGCTTGAATTGCAGGGTCCGCAGAACCTGCTCCAGCCGCATATGCAGCAACGCCTAGCAAAACCCAGCTCATATGGTTGATACTTGTATAGGCAACAAGACTCTTCATATCAGTCTGTGCCATTGCAGTGAAAGCCGCATAGATACAAGTGAAGATTGCAACTATCGCGAAGGGAATAGCCAATCGAGCAATAGCGTCTGGTACCATCCAGAGACCAAGTCTGATGAAGGCATATCCACCCATCTTCAGCAAGATACCAGCCAAGATGACTGAGCCGGGTGTAGGAGCTTTAACGTGTGCCCAAGGTAGCCAGTTGTGAAGTGGGAATACAGGAAGCTTGACACCAGCACCCATGAATAGTGCAAGAGCAAATCCAATCTGTACCCATGGATCAAGACCCAAGTTACGAAGAGCGACCATGCTGAATGTTGGAACTCGGGTTGCAAATCCAAGAATATTGACCATTGCTGACTCGAAATAAAGGTAGAAGAAGCCAACAAGCATCACTGCTGAACCTAAGTGAGTATAGATGAAGAACTTGACAGCTGCATGACGACTACCTTCCTCACCCCACCGACCAATGATGAAGAACATTGGAATCAAAACCAGTTCCCAAAATATGAAGAAACCGATCAAATCCAATGACATGAAGACTCCTAATAGGCCAGTCTGAAGCACTAGAAAAAGCATGTAGTAGAGACCCTGTTCTTTTTTGATATGATTTGAGCCAATCGCGGCAATCCAGACAACAAGATTGGAGAGCAGCATCATGACCATGGAGATACCGTCTACACCAATAATGATCTCGAAGACTGGTGCACTTGAATCAGTCCCGAGTCGAGCAAGGAGGTAAGTCACAGTGTGGCTCATACCTCCGGGATCGGAGCCTAGTGATGGTGTACCAATAATAAGTAATCCAGCAAGACCTAACTCAAGAGTTGTAACTATTAGAGTTATAGCTCGTGAACCTTTGCTTCCTAGCAAGTATGCTAGTAGTGCTCCAACCAGTGGGATAAGTAACATCAGCACCAGGATGTCAACTGGCAGCATATTGATCAAATTAGCTGCGAAGTCTAGCTGCATTTAGAGGACCCCCATTGATAGTAAAGCAATAATGACTAAAAGGCCAATTCCAAATATCACAACTCCAACGTAGTCGTTGATTCGACCCGTTTGAGATCTCTGACTCGTTTCAGAAGCTTCTACAGCATGTGTGGAGATTCCTTCAGCAAATCCATCAACTACATTATCATCAAACCAGCGGACCTTGGTGGAAATACTAATAGCAGCATCTGCAGACTTGAAGTCGATTCCATCGATAACCTTCTCATCTATAGTTCTCCTCCATATGTCTGCAAATCGGAGGAACTTGTTCACAAACCAGTAATATGACTCGTTGATGTACCAGCGATGTTTGAGGAAATTGTATAATTTACGTAGGATTCCACGCTCTGGAATGGTCGTATTTGGCGTGTCTGCATTTTTGATATAAAGCCAATACGCGGGAATACCACCTAGAGCAAGCGCTCCAAGTGTGATTATGAAAGGTAGTATGCCTTCTGGTGCAAATTTCACCGCGACCATATCTTCAAAAAATATTACGAACAAGTCTCTATTAGTTTCAAGCACAATATTCTGAAGTATTGGATAAATCATGAAGGCAATTACTGTGAATGCTGCCAGTATATAGAGAGGGATCATCATTGCGGGGCCTGGATCATGTGGCACCTCGTGGTGTTCGTCATGAGGCTCTTCAGACTCTTCTTCGTCGAGGTGAACGCTCACTGACTCTTCCTCATGCTCAAGTTCATCATACTCTGAGGGGCCATAGAAGACCATTCCCATCAGACGAATGCTGTAGAAAATTGTACAAGCTGCAGCTGCAACTGATAGAATGAACAGAAATATTCCAAGCGGATTATCGACACCAAGTGCATAGACATGCTCAATTATAGAGTCTTTTGACCAAAATCCGGAGAAGGGAGGAATTCCTGACAACGCTAGAACTCCGATCCACATCACCACGAGTGTCTTCTTCATATATTTCCCTAGACCACCCATTTTGCTCATGTACTTCGTATGCACCATATGGATGACACCGCCAGCGGATAGAAACAGTAATGCTTTGAATGCACCATGACTGACGACATGAATGACGCTACTGAAATAGGCTACATCATAATGGGTCAACATTCCAGCAGTTCCAATAGCAAGCATCATGTAACCCAACTGACTGAGTGTTGAGAATGCCAAGACCTGTTTCAATTCATTGGATACCATCCCCATGGTTCCAGTGATGAACGCTGTCAGAGCTCCGACTATTGCTACAATTGCGAAGAATGTGAAAGCATCCGGGTGACCGATTTGTAGAGGAATAAATCCTATACCTGATGCAGAGTGACCATCTATTCCTGTTGCAGATATTATTGTTATCAGAAACCTTGCTGTAATATAGACTCCCGCTTTGACCATCGTTGCGGCATGAATCAGCGCTGAGACCGCTGTCGGACCACTCATGGCTTCAGGAAGCCAGACCTGCAAGGGGAATTGACCTGACTTACCAACAGCACCAGCAAAGATCATGAGAAGTGTTGGCAAAAGAAGACCTACACCAGCAAGAAGGTTTATCCAGCCGCCACTGTTTGCTATCCCTTCTACAGCCTGAGTACCTACTGAAGTTTCCTGAAAGAGGAAGGTTCCAGTAAATGTGAATAACAATAAGATGCCGCCTAGCATCATTGCGTCCCCGATTCTTGTGACTATGAAAGCCTTTGTTCCGCAGTGGGTGTTGTATTCACCCTCGGTTTCGAACTGCAGTAGCGGATTAGTTGAGTCGTATCCAGTTGGATCCACCTCTGGTGCATTCCGTTTGTCATTCCAGAAACCTATCAATCCGTAGCTACAGAAGCCCATCACCTCCCATCCTATGAAGGCGATTAGGAGATTATTTGACAGGACTAATGTGAGCATGCCACCACCGAAGGCAAGCATAAGGAAGAAGAACCGATCCCGATCACCCTCATGAGCCATGTACTCAGTACTATACACATAGATGAGAAAACAGAGGGTGCTTGCCAGAACTGCCATAATGATTGATAATGAATCAAGAAGGATGCTAAAGGGAATAACAAATCCAGGGATGTTAATCCAGTTCCAAGTCTTTGGAGGTGATCCAATATCAGGTATGAGCGACCAGCATAGCACCATCGTAATGCCCATTAGCAATGCGGGAGTCCAATCCCTAGCTTTTGCACTATATTTCCCTACTAAGGGGACAAGTAGTGAACCTGCAAGTGGAATTATGAGAATAATATATTCGGGTAAACCTAAGAGCATTTGATACACCTCATGGACCTAGTATGCCTGCAAACGCCGGGACAATGACATCAAGTGCCAAGCTCGGGAATATTCCAAAGATTACAATGAGAATACCAAGGATGATCATCGGAATGGTCATGGACCTTGGACTCTCTTTCACGTCTTCGAGTTCCTCGGGATGAGGGCCTAGGAAGACCCGCCAGAAGAAGCGAAGCATGTATGCTGCACTTAGTATTGAACTGGAAACAGCTAGAATTGTTAGTATGAGGAAGGGAAGATTCACTCCAGCACCGACGATAGGAATCGCAGCATTGAATCCACCCA
>Ga0307425_1002248_pt1 | contig 10998 bp, 7 predicted proteins | sample SalMarWE160330MG_FD_202152 | JGI IMG/M metagenome (GOLD analysis project Ga0307425, IMG submission 202152) | Salt marsh sediment microbial communities from the Plum Island Ecosystem LTER, Massachusetts, United States - WE1603-30 | ecosystem: Environmental > Aquatic > Marine > Intertidal zone >... | reverse complement strand
CGATCCTCGACACCCACTTCGGCGACCAGTCTCCCCAGTCGGCTCCTAGCCGGTCCAGTCCCAAGAATCACATACCGTGCGCACGGATCCGCCATCGCGGCAAACGCCCTGACTCCGATCTCAAGGCCCTTCCAGTCAATCAGACGACTGACACTCAACACACTCACGCGACTCACGTCTTTGGCACGTCGCTCGGGCTGGGCACCAGACTCATTCCGCCAGCCAACGTGTGCCATCAGCTCCACGCGATGGACTCCGATACTCCGGACTGCAGCCATGGTCTCGTGGGTGGTCGCATACACCAAGTCAGCACTTCGCAGAGTCGACCTCACGAATGGATCCAGCGCCGCAAGACGTCTTGTCAGTGAGCGAATCGCCTCACTGAACCTTCCCTTGGGCGAAACGAACCGGCGAAGCGCCCTAGGAGTGGATTCCGCACCGCCAACTGGACCCACGATGAACGGAACACCGTCCACGCATGCGGCGCTGGGGTACCAGTAAGCGCCGAAAGTGACATGGTGGGCCAAGTCAATCTCCCCGCGCTCCGCCAACCCCCTGACCACCGCACGTGCCCCCAACTGCCACGCGTAGTGATACAAGTGAACAGCCCCAGTTACTCGTTTCACCCACCTCGCCCAAGCCGGCAGGTCGTAGTACACGAACTCAGGGCGACGCCCCGTCCATGTCGTCCAGCCGGACCACGCCTCTATGGCGGCCCGATTGTTCGCGCGTGTCACCACATATGTGGGTCCCAGCCGCCCGACCTCGAGCGCCCAACTCCAGCCGGCGCCTGGCTCTGAACCCCGTCCCGGCTCACACGCATACGCGACCATGCAGACCCTGGCGGAGCCAGAGCGAACGACCGGAAGGACCTCGTCTGTCGCTCCGATAGTCACAAGCCGCGACCTGCGTCGTTCAGCAACTCCTCGACCCTCAATCCCAAGCGTCCCGCATCGATGTCATGCGCCACGCGGAAGACCGCATACAACTCCACCAGTAGTCCAATCGTCTCTTCGTCCCCTTCCATGCCGAGGCCGACGCTATTCTCGGCCAGAGCCTTCTTGACTCGGGACACCGCTGAAGAAGCACTTCGCCCCCGCGCCAGAGTCTCCGTCTGAAAGACGAAATGCATCGCGTCATAGGGCCATGGAGCGGTGCGATGAGCGTGCTCCCAATCCCACAGATGCAGCCCGTCCTCCGCAACGGCCAGATTCCACGGAACAAAATCACCGTGCGCCATGCACATGTCAACAGTCCATCCATCCCAGCGTCGGGCGATTGCGTCGGCCACGGACTCCAGCCTGTCAACATGATGCGTGGCACCGCCGGACGATTGTGAGATCGCCACGCGCAGGGCCTCAGCAACGTCACAACGAGAGTGCCCGAAATCCCTCATCTCGACGAGAAACGGAACCAGAGAGCGAAGGCTGGGCTTCCCCCCCGGGGGAACCTCCACGCCGATGTCGCTCAGCACGACCAACGATAACCCACCTCGATTCGCAAGCTCGAGCACCTCGGGAACAACAACGGTCCGGGGTGACATCGACCTGAACCACTCGATCGTGGCAGCCTCTGCACGCACAGCCGTTGCGGAAGCGCCATCGCCCGCCTTCACGAACAGCGTCTCGCCATGTGAATCAACTACGGCGACCGTGGCACGCGTCATCGAGGAGTCAAACGCGACAGCAAACGAACCGGCACCCATCCCGAGCATGTCCCGCGCGGCACCAACCACTCTCAGACAGTACTCTTCCTCTGGTGGCCCCGCAGAACCGAACAGCCCCGACAGCGGTGCGACCGATCCACTCATCTCAGCGAAACGCATCGCGACACGAGCAAGAGGATGACTCGGACGGTAGAGGCGCACGAGAAGACGCACAGAGGCCCTGTCATGCGAACCCAGACCGAGTCTGCGGCTGCCGGGAAGGCGAAGACACCTGCACACCCTGCCGCTCACGTGCGGACACCGCGCGCAGAATCACGAGCATCTTCCCGAGCCGTCATGAACTCCAGCACCGCAGCAATCACCGCCTCCGCTGCCTGAGGCGGCGGCACCTCGGTCCGCACTTCGATGCTGTCCGCACTGAGCCGGGTCAGGGCTGCGTATGAGGCCATCAAAGTCCCGGTCTGTGCAGCGCTCACCTCACGCTTTCGCGCGGCTACTACCTCCTCATCGCCGACAAGAACCACTCGAAGATCCGCCTTGGGCACAGCTCTACAGGCCAGCTCGAGGAGCCGTCGCGGCAGCGCAAGTCGATAGCGCGCAGGATCAACGAGAATATCATCGAAGTACCTATCGAATGCAACAAGCGCACCTATCCTGAGCCGCGGTGTCACTCTCAGGACCCACCCCAGGTTCGCCCCAATCACAAGGTACGCCAGCTTCACCATGCCTAAGACAGCAGGATAGGCCGGCTTCCCGTGCGGGTCGGTGACCTCCCCAGTCGTCCTCGCCGGCAATGTGGACGGCGAGAAGTGGAACACACGCGTCTCACGAAACAGCCGGCTCAGACGAGGAAGGCACTCGCGTAGAAGCGTGCTCTTGCCGCTACCGTCAGGTCCGGTGAAACAGACGACGACGCCGTGTGGTTTGAGCAGCCTCGCAAAACAGAGACCGACGCTCCCTCCGGCACACGCCAGCACGCCAAGCGGGTCCCTGGCGGCGGCCCGCACAAGGAATGCGAATCTCCTGGCAGTGGGTATGCGCTGACTGCGCGTACCGTCATCCGCACTCATGAAGCGCAGAAACCCGTCCAAGAGTCCCGGTCGCAAGAAGGACGAGAGCCAGTCTCGCTCGTCTTCACTGCAATCCTGCCACGACCCATAGGCGCGGCGTGCGGAGGCACTTCTGGTCATATGGCCCTTCACAACGGCCTTGGCAACGGCGTACGCGACGCTACCCCTGTTCCCAAGACGACGCAGACCGCTCACCTGATCGATCTCCGACATCGCGAATAGGGCACGCGAGTCCAGAACCCTGACCAATCTCGTACCCAGCCACGTCGCAGAATCCAGACCGACCCAAAGGGCACGCTCCATGGGCGGACACACGAGATCCGTCCGCCTGCCTGCAGAGCCATACCGGAATGACCGTAGAATCTTCCACACACCGTTCGAATCACGCACAGCTGCGTCCAGAGCCTGCAGCGACCGCTGGGGCCCAATGACGTCGACGTCGTCGCCAGTGTCACCAACCAGCCTCCCTGAGGCCGAGCTCACAACAACCACATCTGACGCTTGAGCCCGCAGGATGGCCACAAGAGCATCATCGGCAACACGCAGGCGCGCGAAGTCAGACCCCCGAAGGTTCACCCTCGCGCCACCTCCAACGCCGTATCTCCCGGCGTACGCCGAAGGTAGTCTGCCACAACCACCAAGACCATGAACGGCAAGAACGGTACCCAGACAATCGAGTTCGTGGCGAAGAGGCCCCTGATGACAATGAACAGGGCGACCGCAAAACACTCCTTGGCAACAGTGACCAGCGCTGGACTGGACTGCAGACGCGTTGCGACAGCAAGGGACGTCAACGTCCGCCAAACCGCGACCAGAATCATGGCGAGTCCGACGAACCCAGTGCCGAGAAGCACTTCCAGATACACATTGTCCACGCTCGATGAGCCGAGCAAATTCGCACTGCCACCCAATGTTGGTGTCACCACGTATCGTCCTCCGGTGAATGCCCCCCAACCAACGACCAGCTTCTCCGATATCGCGATGAATGCCGGTCGCCAGAAGATGGTCACGCGACCAGAGAAGGTGGCCAACTCCAGTGCGCCTTGCCCCCGGGCAAGGAACGCCCGAAGTGCCTCTGCCGCCGGCGTCAGCGCCACCACCGCCCCCGCCAACCCCGCAGCAACGGCAAGGTCCCATCGGGTGTAGAGCGCAAGAAGAACACCCGCCGCCACGAGCAACGTGCCGAGCGGAGAACGGCTTTGACTTCCCAGCAACAGGGCAGCTGATACGACCAGACCCAACCAGTAGAGCTGCGGACGTCCCTCCTTCGCAAAGAGCCGATTCATGCTGACCAGAAAGACAATGGCAGCGTAGTCACCGACTCCATTGGAACCAAGAGCGGGAAGAACTCCCTGTATCTGGACACCCAGCGCGCCAACTTCATGACGCAGTGCCTGGGAAGGAGCGATCACGAGACCAGCAACCACACTGGAAAGCAACAGAAGCACGAGTACCCAGACAGTGGACACGAGACGGCGCACGTCGTCTTCATCACGGACGCTGACAACAGAGACGGTGACTCCACACAGTGCTGCAATGAACTCAAGAGCGCGGTATGCAGTCCACACCGGAACCACAGACCACGCTGCCGAGACAAGAGCCCAGACTCCCCAGAGTGCGAGAGCACCGCTGCCACCGGCCAACAGAGTCCGGAGCGGCCTATCGCCGCGAAACTCGAGGAGCAACAGCCAGACGACCAGCGAGGCGTAGCATACGACTCGAAACAGCCCCGCCAATGACAGCGAGCTCATGCCTTGTACGTCTGCGGTCCAGTTGAGGCCACCGACGAAACAGATCACCAGCGGTAGGCTGATTGACACATTGTGCCTAGCCCGATTGTCAAGAAGGACAATCCCGCCAGCGCCCACAACTAGCGGCAATGCTGCCGCCAACATGATCGCACTCGGAATCGCACCCATAGCCACTCCGGCGCCGAGCGCGACGCACGAGGTCGTGACAGCTGCAGTCACCCAAGCACGATTTCCCCCCGGACTACGCATCATGCAACTCACAAGACCGGTGCTTGGTCAGCTTCTCCACGCAACTGGCGAACAGCCGCGCTGCACTCTCGGGACTCAGGGTGGCAACGGATTCCCGTGCGTTCATCGACATCTCGACGGACCTCCCCGAATCCCGCCAGAGGCCAGCAAGAACGTCAGCGGCGCCCGCGCCGTCCGAGTCCACCACGTATCCATTGAATCCTGGCACGACCAACTCAGCAGCACCGACGGTGTCCGCAACCACCACCGGAACGCCGGCTTGCAGGGCCTCAACAACAGCCACCGCCCACACATCCTCTCGGGAGAGGTAGAGAAACACATCACTCTCATGGAGGCGCAGCACGACATCCTCATGGGGAAGCCACCCGCTGACTTCGACGGCCCCCCTGAGTCCCCTTCTCGACGCCTCGGCTACAACCCAATCTGACAGCGAACCATCCCCGATGAGGTCCAGCCGCCACGACACTCCGCGCTCGTCCAGCTCACAGCAGACGTCCAGCATCTCTCTGATGCCTTTGCCGTCCTGAATCCGACCAGCGAACATGATTCGCAGCGCGCCCGCCGGGGCCGACTGCCGGATCTCACGAGAGTCGGCACCGGGCACCAAGTAGTACCCCTGAACGAGTTCACAGTCCGACGGCAGTACCCCCTCCAGATACCGCACTCCCGCGAGAGTATTCGACACGACCATGTCCAGACCGCTCGCGACCAATCGCCTCTGGATAGACCGTAGACGATTCCCTGAGTCGTCCGCAGACGGTGAACTACCGTCATAGAGCATCACAACCTTGAACCCCATCGAGCCCTTCAACAAGACGCACGCCATGCTCCAGAGGTTGAATCCGCTCGTGAACACGACATTCGGACGAATCTCCCCCAAGGCGCGCACTCCCGCGAACGAGGGGAAGACCATGAGCGGTGTCGTACGGGAACTACTCGTCCCAAAGGACCTTGGCGGAGGTACTCTCACAAGATCGAACGCACGTGTACCGGTCCCCTCCGGAAGGTCGGCCGTCACTAGCACCACGCTGAATCCCGATGATCCCAACGCGCTCAGGACTGGAGGGAAGTAGGGCGCCCGCTGCAGAGTCGGAATCAGGAAGCACACACGGGGATCGCGCATGTTGCGCTCAGGTCCGCGGCCGACCCCGTTGAACATCACCGCAACGACCAGTGCCATCGCCTGCGACAGACCGACGGCAACTGCACCGCCGACGAGCCCGTACTCGCGGATGACCGCGACTCCGAAGAGAACGGTGAACGCAGCAGAAGCTGACAGCGCCCAGAAGACGACATACGGACGGCGAGCCGCTTTGGCGTGAATGTACTCCGCTTGAAGAACCCCACTGACAATGGAGGCAAGCCCAAGCACGGCAATCGGGAGGAGCATGGACCTGAGTTCCGGTAGGCCAAGAACGCGCTCGCCGAGAATCGGCGCGGCGAGGAGGATTGCGCCCAGATACGCGGATCCTGTCATCAACACAACCATCCACGTCCACCGACGAGCGGAACCGAGCGCGTGCGGATCGCCCACTGCACGACGTGAGAGCCGTGGCAACGCCATCTGCTCGTAGGCGGTCAGACCAAGCTGGAACGGCTGAAACAACAGTTGCATGATTCGGAAGCTCCCGGCTGCGGAGAGCCCTAGCGACGCGGCCGCGATTGGCGTGTAGGCCGCTGAGGAGACCCACGAGACGAATGACTGGGCAATCACCCAGCGTCCGTAGGACCAGTTCTCTCTCAGGACCTCCCTCACTCCAGACCGCAGACCTGCGACACGGCCAGAACGCAGGACCGAGCGAGCACGAATCGCAATCCACAACAACTGGAGCACCGACCCAATCCCCAGGGCGATGAACCCCGTGGCTGCAGTCGGAGGACCGGCATCATGCATCAGAGTCAGCGAGACGACCGCACCGAGCGCGTATGCGGCCGCCCCCTCGGCGGCCCATCTCGGCCGCCCGAAGACATACGAGGCCCGCCTGAACAGGGTTGCCACAAACATGAACGGCAGGGCTAGGCCCGACGCCACGAGTGCACCGTAGGGACCCGACGCCGCTCCGAACGCCGGTACGAGACCGCACGCGACCAAGGCAAGTCCGCCGAAACCCCCGAGACAGCACGTGATCACCGTGATCGCAACGAGGTACTGTGGCCGTTCTTCCGCAAACCTGTTTGATCCCAACACAGACATCGGCTCGATCGCCACTGCGTTCAGTACGCCGGCAAACAGCAGTGTCACCGCGAATACGACAGCAAAGACACCGTAGACCGCCACATTGGCCCACCGCGTCAGCAGCACACTGAGTACCAGGGCACTCGCGGAGGTCAGGCCTTGATCCACCAAGCTCCAAGCGCCCGCGCCGAGAAGCTCTCTTCGTCGGCGGACGGTGTCAAGAATCGCTCGCAACTGCCGTTCGCACCTCAGTCCCGCGTATCAATACACTGCCAACGGCTATCCTTGGAACACACACCCAACGCAATCGGAGTCTCGACCCCAGGCGCCGAGAACATCAGTGGCGACAGTCCTGCACAGCCACAGGTGCCTCCTGGCGCCGGGCAAACCGTCCGCATCCTAGCCAAGACCCATCAGAGAACGACTCAGCCCCCACCCGAAGTAGTTGTCGAGGAAGTACGCTATCGCGAGAGCAAGAGCAGCAACCACAACGAACGCCATGAGCGCTGCCATGACCTGCCCGATCCGAGCGGCAATACGTCTTCCAACGGACTGCTGCGGAACCCAGTTCTCTGACTGCCCCGCCTCTCCAGTCGAACCTGGACTTCCCTTCGACCGCATCTGGCCGTAGTAGCTCGAGTAGTAGTAGTAGCCCCCAGCGTAGTATCCATAGCCGGCAGAACCCGGCTTCGACTCATCTAGGCCCCATATCACGGCACCGACGATTCTTGCGCCCACCTTCCCAAGCAACTCCATCGCCTTCGTTGCGGCTTCGCGGGTCGTTCCTCCGACCTTCGATACCACCAACACCCCGTCAACCCAACGTGCGACAGAGGCAGGATCCGCGACGGCCAACAGCGGCGGAGTATCGATGATCACCCACTCGCCCCAGTCGCCGAGAGCACGTACTACCTCGTGCATCTTCGCAGAGCCAAGCAGCTCCGACGGATTTGGCGGCATCTTCCCGGCACTCAACACCAGAAGCTGGTCGTCACCAGGCCGCTGAAGCGCCGCCTTCAGTGAATGGGTGCCCAGCAACACGTCCGAGAGCCCGATCATGTTGTTGACTCCGAAGAACTGGTCTGTAGTCGGTCGACGGAAGTCCACCGACACCAGGACAACCTTCTTCCCCGCCTGCGCGAGCGCGGCGGCAAGGTTGGCCGCCACAGTGGATTTCCCTTCGCCGGGCGCGGCTGAGGTCACCAGGATGGTCTTGATGTCGTTCTGGAAGTTCACGAAGTCCAACGAGTTGCGGAGAACTCGATATGCCTCCGCTGTGGAGGATCCCGGGTCCTCGACGATCGCCAACCGGCGCTTGACCGACTTCTCTATCCGATCCAGCGGAATCGTGCCCAGAACGGGCGCCCCAAAGAGCTTCTCAACCTCTTCAGTGGACTTGATCGTACTGTCCAGGTACTCGTAGAGGAAGGCCGTCCCGATGCCGAACACCAGCCCCACTACCAGGGCCAGCAGGAGATTCCGCGAAAGGTTCGGGGAGACCGCGTTTGTGTCAACGGCTGCAGCACTCACCACTCGTCCGGGTCCAGTCTCCAGCTGTTCGCTGATGCGCAGTTGCTCGAGCTTGTCGGCGAGAGTCGAGTATGTTCCGGTCGCGATCTGGAGTTCTGCCTGCAAGTCCGTCGCGTTTTGCGAGCCTGCGATCTTGTGACCCAAGTCGATGATCTCGGACTTCGCATCATCGAGACGCTTCTGCACCTCTTCGGCTGCTGCGGCCATGCTAGCCCGCTCGGCATCGCGACTCGACTGCACGTACTCCTCGGCCATGGCATTCGCAATCCGTGCGGCACGCGCGGGATCCGAGTCCGTCGCGGTGATCTTCACGATGTTCGTCTGGCCAACCGCCGAGACACTCACGTGCTTCAGCAGGTCATCAGCGGTGGTCTGCAGGTTCAGCTTCTTGATCGTGGCCTCGGCTATAGGCCGCAGGGACATCAACTGCACCTGGGTCGCCAAAGTGCGCTCTGGCTGGCTGGACGAGGGCAGCACGTCCCCTAGGATCGCTGACGCCGTATCCTTCTCGGTAATGAGCACCTCAGCCGTGCCCTCATACGACTTCGGCATCACCAGGGACACAAGCAGCGCAACCAGCGTCACGATCACGACGGACTGGATGATCACCCACTTGCGCGCGCGAATGACATTGATGTAGTCGCGTAGCTCCATGACCTGCCTTACCTCTGGCCTCGGATGATCTTCCTGCACACAAGAAGGCCGGTGCGCGGCACCGGCCCCCTCCCGACGAAAGCACGCATCACGACATTACCGCTTCTCGAAGCTCGCGACGAACCAATACGTCGTCGCGCCATCGGTCTTCGAAATGCAGACCAGCTGCCCCTTCGTCGTAGCACTGGTCCCATCCGACAGTGTCACATCAATCGTTGCAGTTCTCGGCCCCGGATGCACCGCATCCACCTTCACGACCGTGAAGCCGCCGTCGAGAATTCCCTTGCTGATCAGGCCTTGTGTCCCTGACTGAGCCTGCTCGTGAGTGATCGTCGCAACCACACCTGAATCGAACGAATTCGGCGTGTCCGCCGATTCCTTCGCACCTTCCCCCCCGGTCCTCCCGAGGCTGAAGAAGTACCACAGACCGTCGAACTTCGCGAGAGTAAGCGTTCCAGCGACTGCCGAGCCATCGAAGTAGGTCGCGGTCAGAGGCACCGTTGCCGACGCCTCGGCGACCTCAGGCTTGCCGAGCTTGAACTCTGAGATTCGCCCGCCGACAAGATCGCTCAACGCAACGTGAGACTCAACTTGTTCGGAGAACATCCGCTCCTGGGCGTCGGCTGGAAGAGTACTCGCTACGGAAGGCTTCGGGGTGCTCGGCGTCTTCAATGCACCGCCATTGCCGCCGCTCGACGACGGACTCCCGCCGATGCCGAGAGAGGAAAGTGAGAGGTTGCTGACGCCGAGCATGTCCATGGCTTGGGCGGGTCCACCAACCCACCAGACGGCTGCGCTCAAGGCGCCAAGGGAGACGACTAGTACAAGCAGCCACACCCAGACGGACATCGTCCGTCTTGAGGTCTTCTGCGCCGGTGTGTACGACTGAGTCTGCGTGTCCGACATCTCTACCTCTGGTGCCCCTCTCGGGGCGCTCGACGCACCAAGTCAGGGTACGTACTGGGGCATTCTACCATGTCTGAGAACGCGCACCACAACGCGTTCGCGCACCTAGAAGCGTCTATCGGCACATTCTGGAGCAAATGTGAGTCCACGCCGCTACTTTCCCGACGTCCGACGCGCCGAGTGTACGCTCGAAAGCCACTGATGTAGTGAGCTGGAGTTCAGGTTGCTTTCCAGCAACATCGCCTCTCCCGCCGTTGCCGAGGCCAGCGAGCTTCCCAGTGCGTTACCCACATCCACGCGTACCGCCCGATCTTCCGCCGCGCTGAGGTATGCCGCACCATCGAGAAGTTGAGGTGTCTCGGTCGGCGAGACCGAACTCGTGCCGGTCGAAAACGAGTAGAGCTGCGCCCCGTCAAACACCTCGATCCCTGAGTTCAACATCACATCGAACGGAGCGCCCGCTCGAAGCCCGTTCCATGCCTGCTCTCCCACGATCACCCATGCGGTGACATTCGAGCCACTTTCGCGTCGCAGCGCGCTCATCAGCCCTGCCCCACCGCCGAAACTGTACGCATCGGCAAGGGTGCTCCCACCAGTTCCTGAGACCACTACCGGCATGGATGGTGACACGGATCGAATCGTCCAGCCTGCGCCGGACCGCGTGTATATGTCGACGATACGCACTGTCGCGATGCCGCTGTTGTCCGGAAGCACGAGAGCGACGACAACCGGTCCGTCGACAGCGCTCGAAGACGCACTTTCTACGGGCACGACCTTCGCCACGATGAGCGCGACCGCAACCGCAACCACCACGAGCGCGGCAACCGCCCCAATGATGATGGACTTCAGCATCGACATAGCGTCATTGTCCCCCGCTCAAGAACTCCTTGATGCCGCTTGCCATGCCCTCCGAGATTCTATCCTGATACTGCGCGCTAGACAGGAGTTTGTCTTCCACAGGATTAGAAAGGAAGCCCGCTTGAATCGCCACTGATG
>Ga0307425_1002245_pt1 | contig 11007 bp, 8 predicted proteins | sample SalMarWE160330MG_FD_202152 | JGI IMG/M metagenome (GOLD analysis project Ga0307425, IMG submission 202152) | Salt marsh sediment microbial communities from the Plum Island Ecosystem LTER, Massachusetts, United States - WE1603-30 | ecosystem: Environmental > Aquatic > Marine > Intertidal zone >... | reverse complement strand
CGGAGGGCGGTTCCAGGAGGCGGTTCAGGAGGCGGACGGTCTCGAACAGGTAGCCCAGGGCCTGGGCGGTGTTGAGGTCGTCGTCCATGGCCGCGTCGAACCGGGCCCGGAGGGAGCCGAAGCGATGAAATTCCTCCAAAGTGAGGTTTTGGGGATAGGTGTCTATGGGATGCTGCAACTTCAGGTCGGGATGCGGCCGGAGCAGGTCCTGGATCCGGGCCAGGCAGGTGTAGAGGCGCAGGAGGGCGGTCTCGGCTTCGGCCAGGGCGGCGTCGGAGAAATCCAGCGGGGTGCGGTAGTGGCAGTTGATCAGGAAGAAGCGCACCACCTCGGCGGGAAAGCGGGCCAGGACCTCCTTGACGGTGAAGAAATTGCCCAGGGATTTGGACATTTTTTCCTGGTTGATGGTGAGGAGGCCGTGGTGCAGCCAGTAACGGGCGAAGGGTTTCCCCGTGGCCGCTTCCGACTGGGCCAGTTCGTTTTCATGGTGCGGGAAGACCAGGTCCTGGCCGCCGCCGTGGAGGTCGAAGGTCTCTCCCAGGTAGTGCATGCTCATAGCGGAGCACTCGATGTGCCAGCCCGGCCGCCCGGGTCCCCAGGGGCTGTCCCAGGCCGGCTCCCCAAGCTTGCTGCCCTTCCACAGGACGAAATCCAGGGGATCCTCTTTGTTGGGGTCCACTTCGACCCGGGCTCCCGCCTGGATATCCTCCAGGCTTTGCCCCGACAGTTTGCCGTATCCCGGAAAACGCCGCACCCGGAAAAAGACGTCGCCGCCGGCGGCATAGGCAAAACCCCGGTCCTGCAATCGCCGGATGAGGTCGATGATCTGGGGGATATGCTCCGTGGCCCGGGGTTCGATCTGAGCCAGCGGCACTCCCAGGGCGGCCATATCCTCCTGGAACGAGGCGATATAACGCTCGGCCACTTCTTTCCAGGCCACTCCCAACTCCTGAGCCCGGATCAGAATCTTGTCGTCGATGTCGGTATAATTGCGCACCCAGGTGACCTGGAAACCCCGCCACCGGAGATAGCGAACCAGGATCTCAAAGGCCACACAGGAGCGGGCGTGGCCCAGGTGGCAGTCGTCGTAAACCGTCACCCCGCAAGCGTAGAGGCCCACTTTTCCGGGGGTGAGGGGCTTGAAGGCTTCTTTGCGTCTGCTTAAGGTATTATAGAGTTGCATGGCAAAAAGGGGTTGACAAGTTCGGAAATATAGGCGAAGTCAATCCCCAAAGTTAAAGCTTACCATTGGTTCTGACGATTATGGCGTTCAAAATCCTCGGTTCGCGGTTATCTCAAAAAGTGGACGAAAAGGCGAAAGGTGATAATTCAGAACCAATATTTTTCCCCTTTTCGCTTTTTCCCTTGGATTAACCGGGGGAAGGATTCTTTTTGCCGGACAGCTATTCATAGCTATATTCTTATTTCACATCGGGGGATATGATGTCCGAAGTTATCAGTAAGGTCAGCAAAAACGCTCGGGAAACGGTATTCCTTTCCCTGTCTGAGTTTAAAGGTCACCGCCTCATCGATATTCGGGTTCACGTGCCGGGAGACCAGGAAGGGGAATGGGTTCCCACCCGCAAAGGGGTATCCCTGGCGGTGGGGCTCTATCCAGCCTTCAAGGAGGCTCTGGCCCACCTGGAGGGAGCCCTGATTCAGCAGGGTCTCCTGGACCCGGAAGACCTGGAATCTTCCGACTAAGCCCTTAAGATTCATTACTATACTCAATCCGGCCCGCCGATGCAACGAAAAGGACAAAGGGGGGACACGGCGGGCGGCGGTGGCAACAGGCGGCCCCCGGCCTCAAGACGGGACGCCGGTCCGGCCTGGAACCGTTGGGGCCATTACCTGCTGGCGGTCCGACGGCGCCGTTGTTTGTTGCGATAAAGGCGGCGATCCGCCTGGGCCAGGAGAGTGGCGGCGGCGGCTGGGCTCCGGGGATGGAAATGGGCATAACCCAGGGACAGACCCCCGGGGATTTTCGGGAAGGCCGCGGCCAAGTCCTGCTCCACCTGCAGCCGGATGAGGCGCAGGATGGACAACGGCCGGTAGCAGAGGTAGGCAAATTCGTCCCCGCCCAGGCGGGCCAGGATTTCGCTCCCTTGCAAGGACGCCAACCAGGCCCGGGCCAGTTCGATTAAGTAGGCATCACCCGTCTGGTGGCCCCAGTGGTCGTTGATGCTTTTGAACCCGTCCACATCGGCGATGGCCACCAGAAAGGGGGTGGGGCCCTGGCAAGCCTGGTCCAGGAAGGCGTCCCAGTAGCGCCGGTTGTAGATGCCGGTGAGACCGTCGCGCTGGGCCTGATCCAGGAGGGTCTTCTGGATGGTGGACAGACGCAGCCCCGCCTTGACCTTGGCGCTGACCTCCAGGGGATCGATGGGCTTGGTGATGAAATCATCCGCCCCGTGGGCGATGCCGTCACCGATATAGCTCTTTTCCAGGGCGGTGAGGAAAATAAAGAAGGTGTCCTTGAGCACCGGATCGGCCTTGACGGCCTGACAGACCTGGGGTCCGTCCATGCCCGGCATCATCCAATCGCAAATAATGAGGTCCGGCTTCAGGGTGCGGGCCTGGTCCAGGGCCCGGGGCCCATCCGGGACGCAGGTTACCCGGTAGCCGTCTTTTTCCAAAAATTTCCGTAGTATCCGGAGACAGGCCGGATCATCGTCCACCACTAACACCTGATGCCCTGACGAAGACATAGAGGTTTTCCCATGAGCGGTTGCCTTTCAGCCCCGGGGCGCGGCACTGACACAACCCGGAGGCGACCGGCCCGTCCGGGGCCATTCATCACCCCGGGGCGCCGGGCCGGATCACCTTGGGGCCAGCCGGGCGGCCACCCGGTCCACCAGTTCCTGGGCCCGAAAAGGTTTGGTCAGGATGGGCGGCAGTTCGTGGGGGGCCTGAGTCAAGGAGGCGTCATGGCCGGTGACCAGAATCACGGGGATGCCAAGGGTTTTGGGGTCTTGCTGCAGGGTGCGGTACAGATCCATGCCGCTATGCAGCACCCCCCGAGGCCGCACCGGCAAGCCCATGTCGATGGTAATCAGCTCCGGCGCCAGGCGTTGGGCTCCTTCCAGGCCATCATCGGCAGTGACGGCAAAGGCCGTCCGATAGCCTTGTTTCTGGAGGATGCGGGCCATTATGTCCAGGATCTTGGGTTCGTCTTCCACCAGGAGGATGAGGGGGCCGGCCGCCGGCCCCTGGACCTGGAAGCCCCGTTCCCGATCTTCATCCCGGCGCCAGTACAGGGGCCGGGGAGAGACCAGGGGAAGGGTGAAGTAGGCGGTGGTACCCTGCCCCGGACCGGGGCTGCTCAGCCAAATCTGCCCCCCCATGAATTCCACCAGGTTCCGGCAGATGGCCAGTCCCAGGCCGGTGCCGCCGTACTTTCGGGTGGAAGAGCCGTCTCCCTGGATGAACTTTTGGAAGAGGGTGCCCTGGATTTCCAGAGGGATGCCGATGCCGGTATCTTTGACCTGAAACCGCACATGGCCCTTGGCGGGAAAAGACCGGACCTGGACCCGCACCTCGCCTTTGGGGGTGAACTTAATGGCATTGACCACCAGATTCAGGAGGATCTGCTGGAGTTTTCCCGGGTCGGCCCGGACCAGGAGGCGGGTCCGGGGGCTCCGAAACGTCAGGCGCACCCGCTTCTGGTCCGCCTGCAGCCTGGTCAACTTCTCCACTTGGATGAAGACCGCCCCTACGTTAACCTCAGTCAATTCCAGATCCAACTTGCCGGCCTCAATCTTGGCGCTGTCCAGGAGTTCGTTGATCAGAGAGAGGAGGCTGCGGGCGCTGTCATAGGCATTTTGGAGAAACTCCCGTTGCTCTTCAGGGTTGTCGCACAGGCCGTCCAGAACCAGGCGCAGAAAGCCCATGATGGCGTTAAGGGGGGTGCGGAGTTCATGGGAGGTGTTGGCCAGGAATTCGCTCTTGAGGCGATTGGTCCGGTCCAGCTCGAGGTTGGCCAGTGCCAGGTTGCGGTTGAGGCGAATCAGGTCCAGTTCTTGCTGCTGCAACTGATGCACCAGTTCCTGGGGCTGGCGGGCGTCGCGAATCAGGGCCACGCTGCCCAGGGGCCGGGAGTCGGGGCCCTGGAGCCGGACCAGGGTAATTTCCACCGGAACGGCCTGGCCGTCGGCTCGCCGGGCCTCGGTGGGCCACCGGTCCACCCGGCCGTGTTTCCGGAGCTCGGCCAGCATGTAGTTCAGGGACTGGGGGTCGGCATAGAACTCCCGGAAATGCCGGCCCACGATCTCATCGGGGTTCACCCCGTAGATATTCCGACACACGGGATTGGCGTAACGCACCACTCCCCGTTCATCCACGAGGCCCACCCCGCGCAAATTCATATCCAGCAAGGTCTCCAGAAAGAGCGAGGCGTTTTGACCCCAGCGGGAATCCGGGGTCAGGATCGGCTCAACCGGAGGCGATTCAGGGTTCAACCTCAGCGCCTCAACTTTGGCTTTTTTACTCATCTTAAGATATGTCGGACTTACGCCGGAAAACTTGAAAACCTCGAGGGGGGAAATTTCTGCTGCCGCCTTGCTTCGAGATATCCCGGCTCTATCTTTAAAAATATCATTGCGGGTCCTGAGCCAAGGACCGGAAAGGAGTCCATATGGCCTATGTCGCCAAAGATTTTTCTTATCTGCTGGGGATGCCGGGATTCAGCGACACCCTGCTGAAAAACCATTTCGCCCTCTACCAGGGCTACGTCAACAATACCAATAAAGTTATGGAGCTGGTGGCGGGCATGGTGAAAGAAGGCAAGGAGGGCACCCCGGAATTTGCCGAGTTGAAGCGCCGCCTGGGGTGGGAGTTCAACGGTATGCGTCTGCATGAGCTTTACTTTGCCAACCTGGGGGGCGATGGGGACATGTCCAAGGCCCCCAGGCTGGAGAAGAAAAAGCGGGAGCAGTTCGGCTCGGTGGAGGTCTGCGCCAAGGATTTCATAGCTACCGCGGCCATGCGGGGTATCGGTTGGGTTATCATGTACCAGGATATCGAGAGCGGCCTTCTCTTTAACCAGTGGATCAACGAACATGACGTGGGGCATCCGGCCGGCTGCAACCCCCTCCTGGTCCTGGACGTTTTTGAGCACGCTTTCATCACCGATTACGGGCTGAAAAAAGCTGATTACTTCGAGTCCTTCTTTAAAAACGTCAAGTGGGACGTGGTGGAAAAACGTTTGCGGTAAAAGGCGGAATTTTCGGCGGCACCGGGGCAGGGACCGCCGGGTCCCCGGTCCTAAATTTCCTTTACAACGCCCGGCCCTTCGGGTTACCTTTTGTGAGCCCGTCCTTGCGGGCCTTCACGCAAACCAGGAGAGAGCTATGCGTCGTACAGGATATATTTATGATGAGCGATACTTGCGCCATGACCCCGGCCCCCGGCATCCTGAACGCCCCGAGCGTCTGAAAGCCATCCACAGGAATCTCCAGGAGAGCGACCTGTTGGAGCTGGTGGTGCCCATCCGGCCCTATGAGGCGCCCCTGGCCTGGGTGGAGCGGCTGCACGATCCGGAGTATATGCAAAGGCTTAAAGAAGCCTGCGCCAAAGGCCGCCCGGTTTTTGCCAGCCTGGACTGCGGCATCTGTAAGGCGACTTATGACATTGCCCTGCTGGCTGTAGGCGGGGTCATGGCCGCGGTGGACGCGGTGATGAGCGATCAGGTGGACAACGCCTTCTGCGCGGTGCGGCCGCCGGGGCATCATGCCGAACGGAACCGGGCCATGGGGTTTTGCTTCTTCAATAACGTGGCCCTGGGGGCGGTATACGCCCTGGAGCATTACGACCTGGCTCGGGTGGCCATCGTCGACTGGGACGTCCACCACGGCAACGGCACGCAGCACTTGTTTGAATCCGATCCCCGGGTCTTTTACCTCTCCCTGCACGAGGACCCCGAGAGTTGCTACCCCGGCACCGGTTTCCACCAGGAAGTGGGGGTCGGCGCCGGCCGGGGTTATACCCTGAACCTGGCGTTTCCGCCCCGCAGCGGCGACCAGGAGTACCTGGAGGCCTTGAGAACCGAGGCCTTGCCGCGCTTGCGGCAGTTTGCGCCCCAGCTGGTCTTTATTTCGGCGGGCTTTGACGCCCATGAGAAAGACCCCCTGGCCCATGAGAAACTGACCCGGGAAGGGTATCGTGAGATAACCCGGTTGGTGCTGGACCTGGCTCAAGAAACGGCCGGCGGACGGGTTATTACGGTGTTGGAGGGGGGGTATAACCTGGAGGTCCTGGAAGAGTGCGTGGAGGACCACCTCAGGCTTCTGTTAGGAATACCCCTGGACCACTTTTAAGGGGAGGGGGCTCTAATCTGAAGACCATAAGAGTAGCGCCCCCAGGACCACCGGAAAATACTCCTGGGCATCGCCGCCTAGCCGTGAGTAACCGGCGCCGGCCCCGGAAAAATTTTCTTGACAGTGCCATAAAGCTATGCTAAGCGCTTACTATCCTTTAGTCAGGCGAAAATGCAGTGCTCGGGGCGACACAGTAATAAAACGACGGTATGGCGGGAGCCGGCCGTTTTTTTTTGGCCAGCGCCCCCGCGGCTGAAGGCCGGCAAAGGAAACACGATTAAAAGGAGCTGCAGTTTATGGTCCTTAGCGGCACAGTCAAATGGTTCAACGAAGCCAAGGGTTATGGTTTCATTCGGCGCGATGACGGCCCCGACCTGTTTGTGCACTACACCAACATCGTGGGCTCCGGTTTCCGCACCCTCAAGGAAGATGACACGGTGGAATTTGAGGTGAGCGAAGGCCCTAAAGGACTCCAGGCCATCAACGTGACCAAAGTTTAAACCGGCGAAGTTCAGGCAATCCACCGCAAGGGGCGCCTGGGCGCCCTTTTTGCTTTTTCCGCCAATGTCTTTTGGCAGAGCGCCGGCCCCGCCTTTCTGCTCTTTTTTCAGGTCAGGGATGCCCCTTCCTTCTCCCTGACGCCTCCATACTTATCCACTTCCTGCCTCAATGGGCCCCTGGCATTGACCATTGGCGTTCCGACCTTTGATTCGCATCTAGAGATTTTCGCAAGCGAAATTCAGGGATTTCCGACCACGAGATTAGGGGAATACCTAATTACATTAAATTGGAAAAGTGGCACATTAGATACACCGGCAAGGACCAGACAACAGGGTGGCTTGGAGCCGGAGAGGAAGGCAAGTCATGAATCAGACAAAACCTTACGAGGACGAACTGGCTCCCAGGGTCCCCGTTAAAGGCGCCAAAATGGCTGAGGGCACGATCAATGCCTGGGTTACCCGGATGATTTTGGTCACCCTGCAGATAATCATCGCCCTTTCCATCTACCAGTTGCTCAAGGACTTTATCTTCCCTCATGCCGGGGCGGTCAGTTCAAATATTTACCTGAGTATTTTAGGTTGCACCCTGGCGACCGTTTCCGCCTACCTGATCTTGGTGAAGTACCAGAGCCTTATCCAGCATTTTAGCCGGGAAAACGTCCAGTTGGGGGAAAAACTCGGGGCCCGCACGGTTGAACTGGAAAAAGCCAATGAAGAGATGCGCCTGGAAATTATCGAAAGGGGACGGGTGGAGAAAGCCTTGCTGGAAAGTGAATCCCGGTTCCGCACCATCATCCGGGAAGCCGCCATGGGCATCGCGCTCATTGATAAGCAAGGCCGCGTCATTGAAGGAAACCCAGCTCTCCAGGCCATGCTGGGTTATAGCCCCGAAGAATTGCAGGGGTTGGAGTTCACCCGGATCAACCATCCGGAGAATGCTGAGGTGAGCCGGGAAATCTTGCGGAAATTGCTCAATGGACAAGATGAAGTCTGCCGGGTGGAAACCCGCTATGTCCGCAAAGACGGCTGGATCGGCTGGGGGAGGCAATCAATTTCCCTGGTGCGGGAAGCGGACGGTCATCCACAATTTATTCTGGCTTTGTTCGAGGATATTACGGCACGACGGGAGAGCGAAGAAAAGATTAGCACTTACCAGGAACAGCTGCAATCCCTGGCCTCGGAGTTGTCCTTAACCGAAGAACGGGAACGGCGCCGTTTAGCCACGGTGCTCCACGATCAAATTGCCCAGTTGCTGATATTGGCCAAGGCGAAGTTCGAAAAAATCCAGGAATCGACTCTCTATCGTAACCTTGTCAAGCCCATGGAAGAAATCCGGAGGTTGATTGAGGAATCCATTCGCTACACCCGGGCGTGTATCTTCGAACTCAGCCCTCCCATTCTCTATGATTTGGGGTTCGAGGCGACCATGGAATGGTTGGCGGAGCATATGCAGGAGCAGTATGGGCTCACGGTGGAAGTGGAGGATGACGAACAAACCAAACCTCTGGATAATGAAACCCGGGTGCTCCTCTTTCGGGGGGTGCGGGAGTTGCTCTTCAACGTGCTCAAGCACGCCAAGGCGAGCCGGGCCAGGGTGTGCATGCAACGGCAGGGTGACCAGTTGCGGGTAACCGTGGAGGATGACGGCAAAGGATTTACTCCGGACCAGCTCTCCTGCGCTCCGGATAAAATGGAAGGTTTCGGTCTTTTCAGCATCCGGGAGCGCTTGAACTATTCCGGCGGCAGTATGGAGATCAAGTCAACCCCCGGGCAGGTCACCAGGGTTATTCTGACCATACCCTTACAGCCGGAGCCGAAGAAGCGGCTCAGTCACCTGAAGCCCGCCGACCCCGGAATCGGAGCTCCCCCGGCCAAGGCCTCGAAGGTATCATCCCGGCCGCCGGCAAAACCCCAGCCTCCCTCCTCCTGCGCTCTCAGTTAGCCGATTCCGGCTGGCGGCCTGGCAGCCCGGCCCCCGGTTCTCTTTGTTCCCAGACTAACCGCCATGAGCTCCTCACCGGCGGCGCCGACCCTGGGTTCGGGCTGACAGGGAGCAAACACTCTCTGGCTCGATACCCGGCCCGCAATCCGATTTTGTCATTTGAACAAAAAAATAGTATGATAACCTACCCACAAAAAAACCTGGGGCGCGGAGATTTTCTGCTGTGATTTTATTAGAGGAATTATTAAATTGAAAACATAACAGGTAACCCTTAATCATTGGATGAACGGGGTAAGCGGATGAGCATCAAAGTTATGATTGCCGACGATCACCAGATTGTGCGAGAGGGGCTCCGGGCCATGCTGGAAAAGGAGCATGATATCAAGGTCGTGGGGGAGGCGGTGGATGGTCGAATGACGGAGCGGCTGGCCCGGGAGCTAGTCCCTGATGTGATCATCATGGACGTGGCGATGCCAGATTTAAACGGCATCGAGGCTACCCGGCAGATTGCCGCCGAACTGCCCGGTGTCAAGATCATCGCCCTCTCCATGCATGACGATCGCCGTTTTGTTCTGAACATGTTCAAGGCCGGGGCCGCCGGCTATATGCTCAAAGATTGCGCTTTCAAGGACCTGGCCAAGGCCATCCGGGTGGTGATGACGCATAAAACTTATCTGAGTCATGAGATTGCGGACATCGTGGTGAAAGACTATCTGGCCTCATCCAGCCCCACGGAAGCATCAGTCTTTCAGTTGCTCTCACCCAGAGAGCGGGAAGTGCTGCAACTCCTCGCGGAAGGAAAAACGTCCAGCCTGATAGCCGACAATCTCCACATCAGTGTCAAAACCGTGGAATCCCATCGCCAACAAATCATGACTAAATTGAAGATCAAGAGCGTTGCCGAGCTTACCAAATACGCCATCCGGGAAGGGTTGACCTCGGCGTAATTTTAAAGCCGCACCTTCCGGGTTCGGTAACCGGGCCGTCAGGCGGCCGGGTGGCATAACCACCTGAACGCCGCCGCCCTGGTAATTTCCGCCACACCTTCCCCCTATCCTTGTTGGGGGGGCTTAACAGCCTGTTGATAAACCCCTTTGTCTGTCACCCGGAACGCAGGCCATGATTTAGAACTATTTGAAAATACTAGATTCCTCGCTTCGCTTCGAATGGCCGATGATTAAAACTGATGTTTCTCAACCGCCGGTTAGAGCCCCCCATTTACCGCCGGACCTCAAGATCAAGACCATCTTAGCTGAAGGTTTAGTTGGGCCATATTCTGGTGGGCGAGCCTCCAAGAGCCATCTTTGGCTCTTTGACCTCCCAAGGTTCGGTTGCCCTTGGGTGGTGAGACCGTTTCTTCCCTAAGGCAAATTAGGTGAAATCGCCCCAGGATATCAGGAGTTTTACCCATTGTAATAAAATCCTGGTGTCATAAACTTCCTGGTAGGTCAAAGGAGGGCCCGGGATTGGGGCGGGCCTCCAATTCATCCACCAAGGATGGCACCATGAATCTCAAAGACAGCAGGGTCAGAATCCACCAGGAAGAGCGTGAACGGATCTATAACCTGAAGTCCAGTCTTGACCATCAGAGGGAGCCGCAAGCTCGAACCGGGCGGCCGGGTTCGGTCACAAGGCGTCTGCGGCAAGCCCCTCAACCCGGCGGTTCCCCGGCATCTCCTTTCCAGTCGCATGACCGGAGGTGATTGACAGGAACAAAGGGCAGGAATTGACGGTTTCGATTTTTTTCAGGTTCGAAGGACGCCCAATTTATCCGAGCATCTAACTTTTAAAGAGGAAGAGATCCGCATGCCGGTTGACGCTCCCCCACTATCCGAAGGTCCGGGGTCTTCTGCCAGGATTCCCGAAATCAAGGAGGCATCAGGGGTAGATTTGTCGTCGAAGTCGAGGCCTCATATCGAAAGGGTGATGCAAGACATCTCCACCGCGTTGCAAGAACTCAAGGCCATCGTGAGAGAAGCTGATCTCCAGGCCGAGGCAGCCCAGCCCCCGGCTGAAAGAGCTCCGGAGGCAGCCGCCAGTCGTTATCGGGACCTCTTTGAGTTAGCCCCCGATGCCTACCTGGTAACCGATGCCCAGACCATCATTCAGGAGAGCAATGAGGCTGCCGCCGTCATGCTTCAGGTGGGCCAGGCCCTCCTGCCAGGGAAGTCCTGGTCGGACTTTATCGCCGCAGAAGACCGCCAGGCCTTCCAGGCTGGCCTGATCCGGCTGCGGGAGGGGGGGGAGAAGC